>Ga0316206_1000204_pt1 | contig 109454 bp, 109 predicted proteins | sample 6monthpyrite_MG_FD_204942 | JGI IMG/M metagenome (GOLD analysis project Ga0316206, IMG submission 204942) | Microbial mat bacterial communities from mineral coupon in-situ incubated in ocean water Damariscotta River, Maine, United States -... | ecosystem: Environmental > Aquatic > Marine >...
ATTGAAGACACGCTGACTGCTCAAGGTCTTCAATTTCACGGAGTGAATATCATAGATTGTTTGCTTTTTGCTTAAGCTGTCCGTCTGAAGACGGAGGGTTTGCTCCTAAGCATGGAAACTAAACCTCGAGCTATGGCTTTCCAAGCTTCTCAAATGTTCTGCCCTAACCTGCCCACCCTTGCCATGCATCCCAGTTTTCAACCATGTCCGCGATAAGTTGGTAGCCCGCAGCGCCCGGATGTACCCCGTCACTGATCGCGCATTCCTGTTGCCACAGGTCATTTGTGCTCATGGCCGTAAAAACATTCAAATAGGGAACGCCGTGGGCCTTGGCAAAAACACCGATCTGGCGGGAAAGATCATTAAGACGCCTATTCGCAACAGGATCATTTGCAATTGGCAAAGGACCAACAAACAAGGTCGGCCATACTTTAGGCGCCGCCACCAATATGGCGCGCGCATTTTTTAGTCTATCGCTTTGTGGTAGCCGAGCCCGGCCATCATCACCAGCGGCACAGTCGTTCGTGCCAAAAGAAAAAACCATCCGCCCATCTTCGCCAGCGGTTATGCGCGCCAACACCTCCTGATGCCAACGCGCCAGAATATCTGCGCTGGTATTGCCGCGAATGCCAAGATTATAATAGGTAATATCTTTGCCTCTACCGCACGCCGCAGCACACACGCGTCCAGCCCAGCCAAGGCATTCATCATCGCCAGCACCGTTGACAAAACTATCTCCGAAGAAACAGATCTTCATGGCCTTGCTCCCCATTTAAATTAGCGCGCGGCTTTGGTTAGTCGCAAAAGCGCGCGCGCACAAATGACATCCGCCGGGTTGCCTGTTGTTTTACACTCTAATTCTGCTTCCAGTAAAATTTCGAGCGCCTGCTCGATCTTTCTTAAGTTCCAACGGCCGAGCTCAAGCTGAAACTTGTCGCGTTCGCCAAAAAACACTGGTGGCCGCAACTTGGCCATCGCGTCATGGGGGCTCATGCCCATATCCATATGCCCTCGCGCCAAATGCAAGCGCATCATACGACCCTGCAGCGTGCGCAGTATCGCCACCGCGTTTTCATTTGAAGTACGCGCGCGCTCCAAAAGTTTTTCGAGCCGAACCAAATCCCCAGCGGTAACGGCTTCGGCTATCTGGTTAAGCCCAAGCGCGGCTGTATCCCCAACACATGCCTCAGCATCGGCCAGTGTAACCTGTCCACCTCCAGCGCCTTTATATAACACAAGCTTTTCCAACTCGCCGCGAGACACAGCTCTGTCGCCGCCCAAGTTTTCAACCAAATAGGCGGTGGCATCTTGTGTCGCGCCAAGCCCTGCATTGGCCAAGGCAGACTGTATAAGCCCCATCAAGTCCTGCGCGCTATCTTCATAACACACAATTGCCAGGGCATTTTTTGCGGCTTCTACTGTTTTCCGAAGGCTGGAAGTGGGCTTCAAATCACCCGCCGTCATCACCAACAACCCATCACCTTTGTCGCCACCAAGCACTAGTTTCACGGCCTCTATGGTTTCGTTTCCGATACCGTCAACCCGCACCAAACGTCGCCCGCCCAGCATCGAAATAGTCGCCAATTCATCCATCAGGATCGACGGCGATTGTTTGATGTCTTCGGATGAAGGCCGGGCCACTTGAAAGGGATCTGAAAGATCTGGTGCAATCTGTTTGCTGATGCTGTCCGCGCGTTCGCGTGCCAAACCCTCGTCACGCCCAAAAACCAGCACAGCCCGAACCGTGGGATCAAGGGATTTTAGAATTGAGGGTATATCGCGCGGTTTAACCTTCACGGCCTACCTCTTTCCAAACTTCAACTATTGGCAAATTGAAACGCGAGCCGCCGGTGGATACGCTCTGCCAGCTCAAGCACCAGGCGCCGCGCACTATCTTCGCGCTGCGTAACGGTCGCAAAGTCCGAGAGCACCAGATCATAGGCGGTACGGGCGCGCATTTCTTCCTCAAATAATACTGTATCATCTTCAAGAGCCACAAGTTTTACAGCAGCAACAATAGTAAGCTGCTCTTGCGTGGTGCCGCCGTCAGGCCGCACGCCGTAACCCTCTGTAGACTGCGTGAGCATGATATCAAGGTGGTATTGCTGTGTCGCCGAGACATTCAGCCTATCCAGCAAACGGTTGCGCATAATCTGGCCAAGGCGGTCCGGGATCGGGCCAACATCAATCGCAGATAATTTCGCCTGCATCGCAACGCTTGATCCGCCCGCTTCATACAGCGGCTTGAAACCGCACGCCGAGATAAACAAAAGCGATATGAACAATAGAACCCGCATCATGAGGCCACAATATTGACGATTCGGCCCGGCACAACAATGACCTTGCGAACCGTTTTGTCAGCCAGAAACAGGATTATTTTTTCGCTCGCCATAGCCGCCGCTTGCGCGTCTTCCTTTGACGTATCTTTTGCAAGCTGGATAGTATCCCTTACCTTTCCATTCACTTGCACCGCCATGGTAATGGTTGCGTCTACTGTAAGGGCATCAATAGCAACCGGCCAGCTTGCATCCGAAGCCAACGTCTTAAACCCAAGTCGGTGCCACATTTCTTCGGCCAGATGCGGCATCATTGGGCTAAGCAACAAAATCAAAGTCTCCAGCGCCTCACGCATGACCTCAGCGCTGCCATCACCATCAAGTTTTGTGCTGATAGCGTTGGTAAACTCATACAGGCGCGCAACGGCCTTATTAAAATGCAAGTGCTCAATATCGGCTGTAATGGCCTTGATGCTTTTGTGGGTCACTTTGCGAAGCGCCGCCGCACTGTCAGAGAGAGCGGCCGGAACCGCAGTGCCAAATGACGCAATCGCATGTGGCGGCTCGTTCACCAGCCTGTATATGCGCTGGGTGAAACGCCATGCGCCTTCAATGCCCGATTCTGTCCACTGCAAATCGCGGTCAGGCGGGCTATCGGATAATACGAACCAACGTGCTGTATCGGCACCGTACTGCTCGATAATATCATCTGGGTCGACAACATTTTTGATCGACTTAGACATTTTTTCGATACGGCCTTCAATGACTTCGAGGCCATTATCCGAACGGAAAAGCGTGCCATCACTGCGTTTTTGTACCAGCTCGGGAAATACCCAGCTATCGTTGCTGTCTTTATAGCTAACATGGTTGACCATGCCCTGAGTGAACAAACCCTCAAAAGGTTCTTTCACACTAGTAAGACCAACACGGTTCAGGGCACGCGTAAAAAACCGCGCGTAAAGCAGGTGCAAAATCGCGTGCTCAACACCGCCTATATATTGTTTTACCGGCAGCCATTGATCGGCAATTTCGCTATCAAATGGCTTATCGGAATTTGGTGTGCAAAATCGCATGAAATACCAACTGCTATCAAAAAACGTATCCATCGTATCCGTTTCCCGGCATGCGTCTTTGCCACAGTCGGGGCACTTGGTATTTTTCCATGTTGGATGATGTTCCAGTGGGTTTCCTGGCCTGTCGAAAGAGACATCCTCGGGCAAAACAACCGGCAGTTCAGCTGCTGGTACAGGAACAATGCCGCACGCATCGCAGTGAACGAAGGGGATAGGGGTGCCCCAATAACGCTGGCGAGAAACGCCCCAATCACGCAAGCGAAAATTCACTTTACGCTCGCCCCAGCCTTCATTTTCGGCACGTTCAATCAACAAAGCCTTAGCGGCGGTGATATCCATGCCGTCAAGGAATCTGGAATTATAAAGTGTGCCCGGGCCTGTATAGGCTTCGTCATCAATTTTAAATGTGGCCGCATCCCCGCCCTCGGGTAGAACAATTGGCAATACCGGCAGCCCGTATTTGCGTGCAAAATCCAGATCGCGTTGATCCCCGGCCGGGCAGGCAAAAATTGCACCGGTGCCATAATCCATCAAAACAAAATTTGCGATATAGACCGGCAAGGTCCAATTGGCATCAAGCGGGTGTTTCACCGTAAGACCTGTATCGAAGCCTTTTTTCTCCGCTTTCTCAAGTGCCGCTTCCGTTGTACCGTTCTGGCGGCACTCTTCAATGAAAGCCGTTAGCTCCGGGTTGTTTTCGGCCAGCCCTGCGGCAAGCGGATGATCAGGCGAAATCGCACAAAAACTTGCACCAAAAAGCGTGTCAGGCCGAGTGGTATAAACCGCCAGTTTTTCGCCGGTCTCTGTGATCTCAAAATCGAACTTTAGGCCTTCAGAGCGACCAATCCAGTTTTCCTGCATCAAGCGTACTTTATCGGGCCAGCGGTCAAGCGTACCCAGACCTTCCAGCAGCTCATCGGCAAAATCGGTTATTTTAAGAAACCACTGACTAAGCTTACGGCGCTGGACTTCGGCGCCCGAGCGCCACCCCTTGCCATCAATCACTTGTTCGTTGGCAAGTACTGTATTGTCTACAGGGTCCCAGTTGACCCAGCTTTCCTTGCGGTAAACAAGCCCGGCCTTGAAAAATTCGATGAAGATTTCTTGTTCTTTGCCATAATATTCGGGATCACATGTTGCAAGTTCGCGGTCCCAGTCGATGGCCAAACCAATCTGTTTAAGCTGGTCTCGCATATTGGCAATATTGTCGTAGGTCCAGTCTGCTGGATGAACCTTACGCTCCATCGCGGCGTTTTCGGCCGGCATACCAAAAGCATCCCAGCCCATCGGATGCAAGACTTCGTAACCACGCGCTTTACGAAAACGCGCCACCACATCGCCAAGCGCATAGTTGCGCACATGACCCATATGAATACGGCCAGACGGGTAGGGGAACATCTCAAGCACATAATATTTCGGCTTATCGGATACGCTGTCTGTTTTGAAGGTTTTGGCTTCCACCCAAACCTTCTGCCATTTGGCCTCTGTGGCTTTTGCGTTATAGCGCGACATGATATTTTTCTCGTATAATCAACTGAAACAGGTCGCGCCGTTGACGCCCCTATGCGAGCGTGGGCCCGAAAAATTATTTTTGTCTGTCTAGCCGTAGCCTGCGCGCAGAGGTCAGTATAGCTTCTTCAATCTGCAATTCGGTAGACGCCTGAACCGGCACACTGACCCAGTTTCCACCCACATTTTCCTGCCGTACGACCGAAACTTTAAATCCGTCTGAGCGAAGAGACTGCGACAAAAACCTAACAGCAACCTTCACACGTTCTGTCTGCGAATCTGGTGTTGAAAACCAGTCAGTCAAAATAATGCCCCCAGCCGGTTCGACCTGGTCAAAGGGCATGAATGACAAAGTATCAAGCGTGGCCTGCCAAAGGTATCCATTCACACCGATCGCTGTGGTCCGTGGTCCATATTCATCAACGTCTTTATCGCCGCCGCCAAATAGACTGCAGGCGCTGAGTAACGCGCCAAGCGAAAGGACCATTAAGGACCGGGTTATTCTTTGCATACTACACCCCGTAGAAAAATTTATTCTGTCTGCGCCGTGGTCGTGGTGTGATTTGGAGTCGCTCCCAAAAAACTAGTTTTAGACCATGATCAAAAAAGCATTAAGCGGGTTATAACCATCCGCGCCCTTACTTACTAGTCAGAAATACGTCCATAGAATGGCAAAGGCAGGCTTTTAGTGGCACTAAGGACACAACTCATCGCATTTTTACCCAACGGCCTTGCCAGACAAAGGTGCAATTCCGTACTATATAGGTAATGAAGCCATAAAGGCTCATCAAAATGACCCTAGAGCGATCAATGAAACATACTTTGATAATAAGCGTAGCAGCCATTGTCGCTGCATCTTTATCTGCCCCTCCTGGTGCAGCCGATGATAAAACGCGCTTTGAAAGCTCAGGATTTCTCAAGAGTTTGGATACTTTCATCCTTGAGCAGATGGCCAAACAAACTGCAAGCAGCAAAGATGCCAGCGGTCAGGCGCTCAAAGAGCTTGAACTCAGTTTGCGGACGAAAAAAGGCGACGATACAGAGTTTTTTCGGCTAAGTGATTCGCAAACGCCAAGCCTTCTGGAACGCCAAAACCCGGGGCTACGTGCTGGTTTTTCCTCGCTTTTAGCACCAACAGGACATGTACGCAGCGCATACGGCGACGGTTTATCTGGTGGCAACAGTCGCCTTGACTTGTCCTTTGGCGGCGATAAAAGCGACAAAAATGATCGCGGTTTTGAGGTTTCAATTGAAAGTGCGTTCCGCTTGACAATGGACGGCTTGGCCGCGACATCTGCTTTTGCAGATACGGGTTTGGCCAACCGCGAATATAATGTGGGTGTAACGCTTGGCTACTCAGGCTTTGGTCTGGACGCTTCTTTGACCCGGCAAACCAGCATTTTCAAACCTGAAATGTCAGGCTTTGATATCGGACTTTCGTATCAGGCAGCCAGTTGGGCCGCGCGCCTGTCACTAAGTGAATACCGCGAAGGCGCAGATCTGTACGGCATAGAAAACGATGTTCGTAATATTGTCTCCGTAGAACTAGGGGCAAGCTACAAGCTTACCAACAACCTTGGCTTCAAAGGTGGTATTCGTTATTTTGATTACGGTGATCAGTGGTTGGTTAATCCTGAAGCTGGCGAAAATTCACAGATGCTCTTCCTTGGTGGAGAACTGAAGTTCTAAGGCGAGGCAATTCTAAAGTCGCGCAAAAGCCCCAATAGCCGCAATCCCCATCAAATCAACTCCCTTTAGTTGCCCTACGTTTTCGGCTGTTATGCCTCCGAGGGCTACCAGCGGTATACGCGATATTTTAACAAGCCGCGCTAGCTTGTGCACACCAAGTTTGGCAGCATGAGGGTGGCTTTCGGTCGCAAAAATTGGCGAGACAATAGCAAAATCCACACCGATCCGCTGTGCCCGTAGAATTGAGCTTGCTGTATGGCAAGCCGCGCTTACCAATGAAAAAATAGCCAACTTCGGCGATTTTCTGAGTTGATACTCAGGCAAATGCACGCCGTCTGCACCTACCAGCCTAGCCAGCGCCGGATCGCCAGCCACGAGCAAAAGCTGTTTCTGCGAACGCGTGACACGCCGCAACAGCATTGCCAAACCAAGCCTGTCGGCATGATCATAATCGCGGCAGATAATGATGCTGCCCGCAGGCAAAGCGTTGCAAACGCGGACCGGATCAGGCGCGCGTGCACTATCTGTCATAAAAACAAGGTTTGCCACACCTGCGGCTCGGCCCAGAGCAAGGGCTGGGCTTGTGGAGTGTTTTTGGACTTGGGGCTTGACCATTTCGCATGCCTATCACATAGCTACCTTGGGCCAAAGACATTCGGCTTCGGCCGCTGATTATAGGGTAATATAACGATGACGGCAGACCTGAAAACTACAATCAAAGAAAATATCAATGCTGTCCACCAAGCCATAGAAGCTATGTGCAGCCATGCCGGGGTGGCCAAGGCTAATCCCAAATTGATCGCTGTATCCAAAGTGCAGCCAAAAGCGAGAGTGATCGCTGCTCTGGAATCGGGACAGCGTATATTCGGCGAAAATAAATTGCAGGAAGCCGAAGACCGCTGGACGGAACTGCGGGCACAGTTCAGTGACATTGAACTGCATTTGATCGGCGGCTTGCAAAGCAACAAGGTCGCCAAAGCCGTTGCGCTGTTTGATGTAATCCAGACTGTAGATCGCATCAAGATCGCCGAAAAACTCACTGCTGAAATGGAAAAACAAAGCCGCCATTTGCCGGTTTTTTTACAGGTGAATACAGGCCGCGAAGCCCAGAAGGGCGGCTGTATGCCAGAAGACCTGCCTGCGCTAGTTAAGGCAAGCGCCGCACTGAATTTAAATGTTGTGGGTTTGATGTGCATTCCGCCTGCGGCTGATGATCCTGCCCTGCATTTTGCCCTGTTGAAAAAGTTCGCCGCGCGCCACCACTTCGTCCGGCTTTCCATGGGCATGAGCAGCGATTTTGCTCTCGCCGCTGCGATGGGTGCCACCGATATCCGGGTCGGCACTGCGATATTTGGCAAACGGGATTACAGTTAAACTTTTCTTGGCCAATGCCGGGGTGCTGGCTTGCCTGACCCATAATATGATCAGCCAATCTTTAGCTGATCATCCGATTTAGCAAGCCTAAGTAATCGCCTAAGAGCATCAACGCTCAGCGCTACACAGCCAAGTGTCGGAACAAAGTTTTCTTTGGCCACATGCACAAACACCGCACTGCCCATGTTAGCAACCACCGGGTCGTCATTGTGGCCGATCACGAGGATCAGATCATACAAATGATCACCGCGCCATAGATGCTCGTGGTTCTCGCCAAAAGGTAGCCATACCAGCCTATTGTAAAAGGAGCTTTCTGGTGCATCGCACCATCCGTGGTTCGGAGAAAGCGGCTCACAGAGTAACTGGGTTACAGGTGGCTCAATACGGTCAGGCCGATAAAAAACCCGGTGAAAAGGAAAACTCCCCATCGGTGTTTTTCCATCGCCCTCACGCTTTTCTTTAGCCACAACCACACCGTTTTTGCCAAGTGCGCAGGCCTCATCAAACAGCGGCCCCAGCACGCGCCCACCCCTATGGTCCTGTGCATTTGCTATGACGCGCCAGATTGTCATGATTAGAGCATATGGCCAGTGCGCTCTTTTTTTGTCGCAAGATAGTTTTCATTGTGAGCGTTTGGTGGAAATGCATGCGCGACCCGCTCGCTAACGCTAATATCATAGCGCTCTAACCCCGCCACCTTATTGGGGTTATTGGTCATCAACCGCACCGCCTTAAAACCAAGGCTTTTAAGCATTTCGGCTGCGGGCGCAAAAATGCGTTCATCTACATCAAAGCCCAGCCGCGTATTGGCATCAACAGTATCATAACCCTGATCCTGCAAGGCGTAAGCTTTAAGCTTCGAGACCAAACCGATACCGCGGCCTTCTTGCGCCATATATAACAAAACACCGCCGCCTGCTTTTTCGATAGCCTTGACCGAGCCACGCAATTGCTCGCCGCAATCACACTTCAGCGAGCCAAGCAGGTCGCCAGTAAAACATTCGCTGTGAATACGGGTTAGTACGGGTTTCGAGCGCGCAGGATCCCCGACGATAATTGCAATATGTTCCACCCCGCCCGAAAGAGGACGAAAGGATACCAACCGAGTATGCTCAGATCCCGCCAGAGGCACTTTGGCTGACGCCACTTGCCTCAGAGCTGCCGCCTGTTTTAGATCCGCCGCCAAAACATCAGCGACAACTGCTTGTGCCAGATCATGTTGCACCAATAATTCCAGGGGATCGCCCTGTACCTCGGCCGCAATAAGGGCCGGCAGCAGCCGTGCCCATTTCGCCAATTTGATCGCGGCTTTGTCAATATCTTCTGCCGGGTGTTCCAGCCTGCGGAAGGGGCCTTTCAGTGGTGTCGCGAGATCAAGTGTCGGATCAGCGACAGCGGTCATATCGGCGGCAGACATCCAGCTTTCACGGGCAATACGAACCACTGGCCAATCTTCCCCTGCAACCTTTAACGAAGCCGCGCGGTGGTTGGTCAATAGCATAAAACTGTTTGCGGCAAACTGGTCAAACAATCGCAGAGATCGCTCATCCGCAAGTTCCGCCGCAAGAATGACTATGGCCTTGCCGCCAAGCCGGGCATATTGCCCTTCTTGCGATATATCTTGCATAACAACAGGCCTACCGCGCCGTAAGTCGTCGGCCGCGCGCTCAAGCTGCAATAAATCTTTGTCGGTTTGCTCCATGCCCTTCATATAGACGCTTTTTAGTGATTTTCAGCAGGTTTTTTTATACTCAAGCCACGCCTTGATCAAACAAATGTTATCAGGTGTGATGGGTGTTTATAATTCTTCTTCTTATATAGGCCTCATTGTCGCATAATAATCGCGGCTACAAACTAACTAGACGCTGTTTAGTAGATTCCGCATAAGGATAAAATTATGACCGTTAGAAAACTCCTGCTTGTTGATGATGATGTGGATCTGCGCGAAAGCCTAGCCGAGCAATTGGCGCTGTGCGACGAATTTTCCACGGTCGAAAAAGGCACAGCAACCGAAGCGCTTGAGTTTTTAGCAAATAACCAAATGGATATGCTGATCCTTGATGTAGGCCTGCCAGATATGGACGGCCGCGAACTTTGTAAACGTATCCGCAAAAACGGTATTTCCGTTCCTATCATCATGCTGACCGGCAATACATCTGAAGCCGACACGGTGTTAGGGCTGGATGCAGGTGCCAATGATTATGTGACCAAACCTTTCAGCTTTACAGTGCTGCTGGCCCGTGTGCGCGCACACTTTCGCCAGTATGAGCAAAGCGAAGATGCTGTATTTGAAATTGGCCCCTATCAGTTTCGCCCCAGTGCCAAAATCCTCGAGGAGCAAGCCTCTGGCCGCAAGGTACGCTTAACAGAAAAAGAAACCTCGATCCTCAAATATCTTTACCGCGCCACCGGCAAGGCTGTTGGCCGTGAGGAGTTATTGGCAGAAGTATGGGGCTATAATTCAGGCGTAACCACACATACCTTGGAAACCCATGTCTACCGCCTTCGCCAAAAAATAGAGCACGAACCCGGCATGGCAAGACTGCTAATTACAGAGCCTGGCGGTTATAGCCTACAAGGATTAACGGCTTAATTCCTAAAGATCAAAATCTACAAGCACTGGCGCGTGGTCTGAAGGTTTTTCCCAGCCGCGCACATCACGCAGAACTTGCATTTTTTCTGCTTTGCCTTTCAGGACCGGGCTTGTCCAGACGTGGTCAAGCCGCCTGCCTTTGTCAGCGGCTGACCAATCGCGCGCACGGTACGACCACCAGCTGAACAGCTTTTCGTTTTTGGGTACAAAATCCCGCATGATGTCCTGCCAATTGTGGGCTTCCATCAGCTTCAACATAATATCCACTTCCATCGGGGTATGAGATACCACTTTCAGCAATTTTTTATGGTCCCAAACATCGTCTTCATAAGGTGCAATATTCAGGTCACCCACCAAAATGCTGGGCTCGTTAAGATCACGCGACCATTCAGTCATTTCCGCCAAAAACTGTAGCTTGTGGGCGAATTTTTCGTTGATGTCTGCGTCGGGTTCATCGCCGCCTGCGGGCACGTAAAAATTATGCACCGTCTGGCCAGTTGCCAACTTGATGGCAATATGGCGAGCGTCACCCTTGTCGCACCAGTCAACTTTAAAGCTGCTCTCGAACGGCATTTTGGCGACGGTCGCCACTCCGTGATGGCTTTTCTGGCCGTGGATCGCCAGATGCGGCATGCCGAGGTCTTTAAAAAAACCTTCGGGAAACATATGGTCCTGTACCTTGGTTTCCTGCAAACACAGCACATCGGGCTGATATTCTTTAATCAACTGTTCAACGAGACCAAGCCGCGCACGAACCGAATTAATATTCCAGGTAATAAGCCGCATCGAATTCCCCTAAAGTCCTAAAAAATCAAAAAGCTGTTGCCGATGATGGCGATCGGCCAGTGACCTGCCTCAAACAGTTGAAAACGCTTAACAAACGGGTGATCGTCCTCGGGCGAAGATAGCCCCACAAGTACAGCTTGATAACAGGCCTGAACGGCGGCACCCGAAACAGCGCGCACAAATTCTTCATCATCAATGCGCAAATATTCTGCGGCTTCTGCGGCGGCGGCATCAATGGCCTGGCTAACGTTGGAAGCCACATGCGCCATCACCATTTCCAATACGTCTTCGCCGATTACGCCCAGCACATCTTCGGTAAGAACCGCGCGCTGTTGTTCTTCAGCTTCCCATGCCGCACTGTTATATTCTGTATTCTCGGCGGCGGCGGCGGCGTCTTCCCAATCAGGAAGAAATACCGGATCAGCTTCGGGAAAGCCCAATAAATCAGCATAATCCCGTGCAATTTTTCTGGTTTCGTCGTTTGGGCGCTCGCCAACAGCGCGGAACCAGCGCACATTTTCAGCAACAGCCAAAAACGGCGCGACCGACTTCAGGCTGGGAAATTCATCAAATAAATCTTCAACGTCATAGTCAAAATCAGACATGGATCGAGCCTTAAAAACAGGGTTTAAACAGGCCTAGCCCGTCCCGCCATAGGGCGCAAGCGAAAGCTTTGCCCGAGCGCCGAAAGCAGCTAGTCAACTGGCTTTTAAGAGATGTTAGCGCCGGGTCCGTTGACGTTTGGCGATGCCGCGCGGGTCATCAAATGTCCATAGGCTGGACGCCAACACAATATTGGTTTCTTGGTCCAAAATATCAATTGTAGTGGTTTCGCCTTGGGCATCCAGCACCACCCAGCTTAACATTTTCAAGTCGCCATCCGCATCTTGCGGCTGCTCGAAATAGATGGTGATCTGGCCCGCTTCCGGGTTTTCCGGGTCACTTGCTGTCAGTGCTAAAATTCGCTCAACACCGTGCGGGGCAACCTCGATATGCGCGTTAATACTGGCCGCATCAAAGCTATTTCCCAACAGCGCGCGCAGCGGTGTATCCTTAACCGGCCACTTGGAAACCTGACCAATTTCATAATCGATAAAATTCAAAGTCTTACCATCAGCGACCACCAAAAAAGGAACGTCCCCTTCAAAATCAAACCGAATTTTACCCGGCCGCGCCATATAAAGGGTGCCGTTTGAAACATTTTTGTTCGGTGCCGTTTGGCGAAAAGACCCCTTAAGGCTTTTCACTGTGGCCATATAATTTTGCACTTGGGAAAGCGCTTTTAGCGACGCGCTTTGTTCAATGACTTGCTCCTCAAGCGGCGGCAGAGGTTTGTCCTGCGCCGCAACCGCCGCTGCGCCTATCATCAACGCCAATCCTGCCAAAATCACCTGCCGCATATCTATCCTAACCGTCATTTATCAGCGCTTCTTGCACATGCTTTTGCGCACTTTCGTCAGTGTGTGCACCTTATGCGCAAATTGTGTGCAAACTGTGCATATTTAGAGACATTCAAGTTTGCTAAAACTCTTCTTCGCGCTCGGGCACCAAAACCTCTCGCTGGCCTTTATGGTTCGGGCCGCTGATCACACCTTGCTCTTCCAATTCTTCGATTAAGGAAGCCGCTTTGTTATAACCAATCTTCAATCGCCGCTGGATATAACTGGTCGAAGCCCGTCGGTCCCGCAAAACAATATTGACCGCCTGATCATAAAGGCTGTTGGCCCTATCTTCGTCTGTCATAGATGGACCGGGGATGAACGGGCTATCAAAACCTTCTGCCGGTTCCTCGGTCACGCTTTCCAGATAAGAAGGCGCGCCCTGACGTTTCAAGTGGGCAACAATATCTTCAACTTCATTATCCGAGACAAAAGCCCCATGTACGCGGGTGATACGCCCACCGCCCGCCATAAACAGCATATCGCCCATGCCCAGTAATTGCTCGGCCCCCTGTTCGCCCAAAATCGTGCGGCTATCGATCTTCGAGGTTACCTGAAAGCTAATGCGCGTTGGGAAGTTTGCCTTAATAGTGCCGGTGATAACATCAACAGAGGGCCGCTGTGTCGCCATTACCAAATGAATGCCAGCCGCGCGGGCCATCTGCGCCAACCGCTGCACTGTAGCCTCAACATCTTTGCCCGCAACCAACATCAGGTCGGCCATTTCATCAATCACAATCACGATGAACGGCAGCGGAGCAAAATCAAATTCCTGGCTTTCCATCACGGGCTGGCCAGTTTCCTTGTCAAAACCTGTTTGCACTTCCCGGGTCAGGGTTTCACTGTTCGCTTTGGCTTCAACGATACGTTTATTGAAGGCCGCCATGTTCCTAACACCCAGTTTCGACATGTTGCGGTAGCGATCTTCCATTTCGCGCGCCGCCCATTTCAGCGCAACCACCGCTTTTTTGGGTTCTGTTACCACAGGCGTTAACAAATGTGGGATGCCATCATAAATCGACAGCTCCAGCATTTTGGGATCAACCATGATGAACCGCAAGGTTTCAGGGCTGTGGCGGTACAAAAGCGACAGGATCATAGTATTGATCCCAACCGATTTGCCCGATCCCGTAGTGCCCGCCACCAACAAGTGCGGCATTGCCGTAAGGTCAGCAACAACAGGTGCGCCGCCAATATCCTTGCCCAAAACCACCGGCAAGCGGGCTTTGGTGGCTTCATAATCTTTTGACGCCAACAATTCACGCAAGAAAACGGTTTGGCGGTCAACATTGGGAAGCTCAATACCAATGGCATTCCTGCCCGGCACCACCGCAACACGCGCCGAAATGGCACTCATCGAGCGTGCGATATCATCCGCCAGGCCGATCACCCGTGAGGACTTTACCCCGCGCGCGGGTTCAAGTTCATAGAGGGTTACAACAGGGCCGGGCCGCACGTCGCGAATATCACCCTGAACACCAAAATCTTCCAGCACACTTTCCAGCATACGGGCGTTTTGCTCTAATGCCTCAGCCCCCATACGGCTAACTTTTTCAACTGGCGGCGAGGGTGCTAATAGTTCAAGTGGCGGCAGTTTAAATTTGCTGCCATCACCAAAGTCGAGCGCGGTTTGGGCTTCGCGAATTTCACGCCGCCCGCGCTTGGGTTCAGCTTGGCTTTTCACGCGCTTTTCTGCAGTCAAAGCTGTGACCTTATCCGCCAAACTTACAGGGGTTTTAGCACGCGTGCGGCTAATGACGGGCTCTTGCCGCCTGCCCTCTGCGGTATCGGTATCATTATCCAGAGCGCGCTCGCTGCGGCTAAACAGCCCAGCAAAGGCCCGCACTGTAACAGCCAGCCCGCGCCCTGCGGCCAACAAACCCACACCCAGCAAAAGCGCTGTCCGCTTAAGCCTATCAGCAATCATTGCCCAGTCGCCACGGTTTAACCCCAATGAAAAAGCGTATGCAGGTAATCCGATGACCATAAACACCGCGCCTGTTACCCAGTAAGGCACCACCAGATTGCCAGCCACGCCGTCAACAAAACGAACAATAAGCGCATAAAATTGCTGACCAACCGCGCCGCCGTACCCGGTTTGCACGGCAAAATCACCGGCAGGTGCCACCACACTTGCGGCGATCGCCAATAACAATAGTGCCACAGGAACAGCAGCCAGATTAAGCCAGAACATGGGCAACCAATTGAGCTTGGTAATTTTCACACCCCATATAGTCAAGGGCAATACCAGCAAAAAAGCCACAAGTGCCAGCGTTTGCATAAGCACATCAGCGACATTGGCCCCCATGCTGCCCAGCCAGTTTTGCACTTCATTATAGGCCTGATTATTCACTGTGGGATCGGCAGGATTATAGCTGACAAGAGCCGCAAAAATAGCCACCGCAAGCAAAATCAACGTCACGCCGACTAAACGCCAGCTACTATTCTTTAAAAATACCGTAACCGCAGGCGGCAACAAAGGTGTTCGTTCAGCCTTGGTTTTGCTGGTTTTGCTCGTGCGTGTTTTGCCAGCAACCGCTTCTTTGCGGCGCGTGTTTGCTGGTTTTTTCTCCGCTTTTGCGGTTGATTTACTCCGTGTTGCCACGTTTCACCCATCTCCCCTCGCCGCAGCACAGTATGTGCCTCAGGCATGTTCCTAAGCCTCTTGGCCCCCAGTTTAGTCTGGCTCTAGCCTGTAGGACAAGAGCGGCGATCTGATGGCAGTAAAAAATATAGTCTCTCTCCGGAAACCGAGCGTGCGACAGCATGGCTCTGGACAGCAAGCATGCTGCGGCTTAAACCTGTGAACTAGAATTTTCCGGCAGGCGATAGACAATGACAACAAGCAATATTTCATGTGATATCACCATTATCGGCGGCGGCCTAGCAGGCATGACCACCGCTATTGGCCTTGCTGTGCATGGTTTCAGTGTTGCGCTTATTGACCGCGCACCAAAATCCAGCTTGCTAGACGCTGAATATGATGGCCGCTCGTCGGCACTGGCCTATGCGTCCTGCCAACTGCTGAAGGCGCTTGGTATTTGGGAATTTATGCAACCCTACGCCCAGCCCATGCTGGAAATCAGGGTTACAGACGGCCCCTCTTTGCTGCATCTGCACTTTGACAGTGAAGCGCTTGGCGACGGTCCGCTTGGCCAGATGGTTGAAAATCGTCATACCCAGATTGCGCTTTTTAAACGCATGGAAATGCTGGACAATATCCACTTTTTAGCACCCGAATCGGTTGAAACCATCGAACGCAGCGCAGCAGAGACCACCGTTACGCTGGCATCTGGTACTGTGATCCACTCGCCGTTGTTATTGGGTATTGATGGGCGTGGCAGCATGGTGCGCGAGCACGCTGGTATTCCTGTCTCAACAATTGATTATAAACAACACGGCATTGTTTGCTCGATCGAGCACGAATTTAGCCACTGTGGCATTGCTCATGAACGATTTTTACCATCCGGGCCCTTTGCTATATTGCCCCTTACCGGCAACAGAAGTTCGCTGGTCTGGACCGAAAAAAGCCACCTGGTTGAAACCATCATGGGCCTCAGTGACCGAGCCTTTGATTCTGAAGTGACACGCCGAGCCGGGGATTTTCTTGGCACCATCAAAACCATCGGCGGGCGCTGGGCGTATCCGCTGACCCTGCAATATGCAGATCATTATATATCGGACCGGCTGGCGCTACTCGGCGACGCCGCCCACGGAATCCATCCAATTTCAGGCCAAGGCCTAAACCTCGGGCTGAAAGATGTGGCTGCCATGATTGAGGTCTTGGTGGATGCGCGAAAAGTGGGGCTTGATATAGGGTCGGCGACAGTGCTGGAAAATTACGCCCAGTGGCGCACCACCGATAATGCCAGCATTTACGCCATTACCGACCTGTTGAACCGGCTTTTTTCCAATGATATTGCGCCTGTTAAACTGGCCCGCGATGTGGGCATGGCGGCGGTGGACAAAATCACCCCGCTCAAGAATTTATTCATGTCCCATGCGCGCGGAACGGTTGGCCAATTACCCAAATTACTGAAGGGTGAGCTGGTAATTTAGAGCGTTGGCTTCCTAACCCGCCTGACAGTAGACCTGTCGGATCGCACCGCTGGCCCGCAGGCTTTTGCCTATACTATCAAAATTACCCGGGCTGATACCACTTCTGAGTATTGGCGTACGGCCTTCTTTGCTGCCTGAGAGCAACCCGGTTTCAGCAAAGACCTTTGGATGCGTGGTATAAACCCGGCCACGGCGCGGCGCACCTGCGACCACAGTACCAACAACATTGCCGTTGCTATCAAAAACCGGGCCACCAGATATACCGCCAAGCGAGCCGCCAAACCCCGGCCTGCGTTCACGTTCGACCCATGCAATAACAGGCTCACGCGCCCGGTAACGCCCGGTCGAACGCATTTCTGTGGTGCCAATTACGGTCGCGCGCACATCTGCTGGATCTCCTTGCGGAAAACCCATCATAAAGCCTTCTGTACCCCGGCCCATTTCATGGCCTGACAATATCAGATGAAACGCGTTGTTTTGTTTCACTCTGAGAATTGCAAAATCACGGTTGCCTTCTGATACGGCAGATGCCACTTCCACAAGTCCGCCACGAGCCAGAACAAAATAGACTTTGCCACAACCATCGATAACATGCCGTGCCGTGACATATGTGCCAGCCCCGTCAACGGCAAAGGCCGTGCCGACGCTATTGTGAACTTCACGTTCAAGTTCAACAAGAACATCGCCCTCTTGGCGGGGCAGCAGGGCATTATCGGGCAGAAAAACGGCGGGGTCTTTGGGCGCAGCAACCGGCGGCCTACCCGGCGGCCCGCCACGGCGGCGATCTTCATCCAGATCAACGTTCGCATAGCGAACGATGAAGAACAGAAGAACGGCCAGATAAAGCCCAAACTCTAATTTACGGCGCAATTTAATGTCTTTCCTGGAAAAGCCGCTTCAACAAAACTCTCATCAACCGCTAATCGCCGCTGAATTGATAAACGCCGTTGCTAATTTGAAACTAAAGAGCGCAATCGCGGGTCCAATTTCACCGGCTTCAATCCGGGCGGAAATGTCTTTAAGGAAAAAATCGACAAGCCGAAAAGCAACAAGCTGCAATATCAACGCGACCATGCCCCAAAAGGCGAGATCCCATAGTGATATCGCCGCCGCTAGCGAAAAGGCCAAAGGCAGCGCCAAGCCCAACGTCGCCCCCGACAGCGAAACTGCCGCTGCAACATTACCGTCTCTGATAAGAGTAATTTCATCATGCGGGGTTATCCAAGTGTAAATAAAAACACCGATGATCAATATGGCAAGGCTAACCCCCGAATGAATAAGAAATATCGGCAGACCATTCCACAGTGTAAAAAGCGCATCTTCCATCGTATTCCCTTGTATATTAGCCTGTATTGATATCTGGTCAGGCGCAGGCTCTATTCAAGAGCCAAAACGTCTTTCATTGTATAGCGGCCCGGTTTTTGACCCTGTGTCCATGCCGCCGCACGCACCGCGCCGTCCGCAAACAGAGTCCGGTTTTCAGCTTTATGTGACAGTGTAATGCGCTCGCTATTACTGGCAAAAACCACGTCATGCTCACCGATCACTGAGCCACCGCGCAGACTGGCAAAGCCGATAGAGCCTTTTTTGCGTTCACCGTTACGGCCTTCGGGGCCCTCAGCTCGCAAATCGCTGAGCAGCTGACCGCGCCCTGCGGCGGCGGCCTCTGCTAACATCAAAGCCGTACCCGACGGCGCATCTGTTTTGTCCCGGTGATGCATTTCAAAAACTTCAATGTCCCAATCGATGCCCAGTTTTTCAGCGACTTGTTTGGTGATCGCCATCAGTATGTTTACGCCCAGCGAATAATTACCGGCCTGAATAATCACCGTATCTGCTGCTGCTTGATCAAGCGCATCGCTGTCGTCACTGCTGAAGCCTGTGGTGCCAACAACCAAGGCTGTTTTTGTTTCTGCAGCCAGTATTGCGTGGGCTGATGTATTGCCAGGCGGAGTGAAATCAATAACCACATCCGCCGCATCAAAAACCGGTTTTGCGCTGGCCACGACGATCCCTTTTGTCCCCGGCATACAAACACCAACCCCGGTATGGGTTGAAACTTCTGAACCCGCCACAAATTCCACACCGTCCGCAAGCGCCAAAGCCGAGACAATCGCCTGCCCCATGCGGCCCAAACAGCCAACAACCCCTACTTTTAGTGCATCAGCCATAATTCACCTTTTGCTCCCTTAACTTGGTCATTGACCAAGGCCATTGCCTAGCACAGCAAATGCCCATCAGGCAAAAGAGATTGCTCCGCGCCAGAAAAAACCTGCTCGGCTTTTCAAATTAATCTAGGGAAGGCCTTTTATCCAAGCCCTGAGCAATGCCACGCCCTCGCTGTGAACGACAGAACGGCCCAGTTCGGGCATCATTATGCCAGGGTCCGTTGAGGCCATGCGAAATATCAGGATCGACGTGTCGGGATCTCCCGGCACAATGTCAAAATGCAAATCACCAGAGCCTCGACCTGCCGCTACGGGGCGTTTCCGGTATCCCAGCGCCGCCTGATTTGTCTCACTATAGGTTAAGAACAACCCTGACGTTGACGCAGGCCCTTCTAAACGGTGACAATGGGCACAGTTGATATCCAAATAGGCACGCGCGCGCTTGTCTAAGCTGGCACTTGTATCCTCCAATGCCGCCACGGTTGGTATTTTATCAAGGGGCGGCGCGCCGGTCAGCAGCTCGTTCCTCAACCAGTAAGCCATCTGGTTTTCTTCGCCGCCCGGATAGCCAAATTCAAAATTCAGGTTTCGCGCTTTAGGCCCAATCGGCGTGAATTTTTTTGCCAGTATATGACAGCCCTTACACTGGTTTTTATTAGGCACGCCGTAAGTGATATTTTGCGTTTCCCCCGCACTGTCGATCCAGGATACGGGAAAGCTTTTTCCTGCCACTTTTAAAACCGCGTCACTTTGATCTTCATTCCACACATAGGCCCATGCATTCCAGCCCGATTTTTGGTGGATTAAAAGCCGGGTCTCGACCAACCTGATATTCTCGGCCGGTTTGCGAAAATCAGCCGGATAAGCAAATGTTTTGACCAAAACGCTGCCAACCGGTAAATCAAAAACTTCGGTTTCGCTATATTGGGCTTTGCTGCCTGCTGGCATATAGAAAAACCGAAATTTATGAGCATAGTCGGTGAAAAGCGGCTGCCGCAAAGCAAAAGGGTGCACACCCACATTTGGGGTCTGGGCGCTGGCACCGACAAACAGATTATAGTCCGATAGCAATCGGGCAGGCCTTGGCTGCAGAATGGTTTCATCGTTCACCGGTGCGGCCGTTGCCGTCAGCGACCCGGTTATCAAACTTAGCGCCACCAATACTGAATACAAAACCCGCATCGGCTTTCCTGCCTAATTTCCTGTTTTTTCCTGTGGCAATATGATCGCTTCGCGCGGCGGGATTGAACCGCCGTAGTTGGTGATATCCCGGTCGATGCCGGCATCCCACGGTACGATCATATCATAAACAAAATCCAGATTGGCAAAGCTGGTGCCTTCTTTTTCCTTAATATGGATCGCATCACCGCTGTTAGGGCCAAAAAAGGCTGACCAAACGCCGTCCACCGCACCATCCCAAATAATATCAGGAAGCGGCAGTCCGGTTTTTGGCAATATTTGCTCTTTCGCGGCCCCGTCCGGGTCCCAACCGCCGCGACCATAGATATTGTCATGCACATAAATATTTTGCGCCAGCGGGTTAAAACCATCGTCATCGAATTCATTGGGGTAGGCCACAATCAGCATATTCACTGTTGGATTTTCGCCCATCTCATTGCCATAAACTTCAACATCGTGGTTGGACATAACCATAATGCCAGTGCCGCGCGGTACGGTGCCTACAATGTTGCCGGGCGGCGCAAAATTAGCGGTATCGTTGGCAATCGATTTATTATTATAAACCCGGATCGAATGGCCGCCTTTTTGCGGTAAATTGGGCAGATCAAAGATCAAAATGCCGCCGGTATTGTGGGTGGAAATATTGTCATGCACATCAGCGAAATAGCTGTTTTCAATCTCGATCCCTGCAACATTAAATTCTGCCACGCTATTGCGCACAATGATCTGCTGGCTTTGGCCGACATAAATACCCGCGTCTGACGCACCACGCACAAGCGTACGATCAATAAGCACATTCTTACTTTCAACCGGATAAACGCCGTAGGAGCCATTTTTGGCATCAGGGCCATTTGTCCATTCAACCCGCACATCAATGATGGATATCTGATCTACGCCTTTGGCTTTAATACCGTCACCGGGCGTATCTTCGATCGCCAAAGCTTCGATACGCGCACCATCCGATGTGATTAATAAACCCTCAGAGCCTGAAATTTGGCCCTTAAAGGACAGGATGGTTTTATCCCTGCCCGCACCCCGCACAGTGATATTTGGAACATCAAGCGACAAGGCGCCGGTAAACTGAAATAAGCCTTCAGGGATCAATATAGTAGAGCCGGGTTCGGCCAATATCAGAGCTTCCTGAAGAGTTTCCTGGATATCTGCGGCCGGTCCGATTTTTATAATGCTGCCTGCGGCGTTAGCGGCGCTGCACCCCATAACCGCCAAATAAAAAACCAACGCTCCTATCGTGCTGCGCATCAACTTGCCCTCCCGCTGTCACCCCGATGAAATATCAACGGCTGCACTCAGTTTGCCCGAAGGGCTGGCAAACATCAAGAAAAGCCGGGATTGTCGCAGGGTTTAGATTGCAATATTTCTGGCCAGAAAGCCGCTGTGATAAAGTCTGGTGCATGGAAAAGAAGATTTTATGAAGCACATCACAAACATCGAAGACCTGGGCATGGGGAAGAAAATTAAGCCGGAAAACTCCCGAAAATGGCGAGTGAGTTGTTGCGTTTAACCGCGAACCTAAAGGCAATGGCTTTTTTTGATCTATTTGGAACTGAAACAAAAAAGCCGCCAGAAAATTAGGCGGCTTTTCCGGAATCTATAGCGAACAACCTAATCCGTGAGGTCTTCCCATTGGCAATCAAATAAAATTGACCTCACTCAAAATAATGATACGTTTGCACATTGTAAATTTCAGAATTAATGGTCACAACAAGTAAATTCGATAGCGGTGATTTTTAAGTCTGATACACAAATAGGGGGTATTAATGAATAATTTAAAGAAAGCGTGCCTTATTCTGGCATCCACGGCAGCATTAGTAGCATGTTCCACAACTAATGCGGTGCCCTACAAGGCATCAACATCAAATGTTATGACAATTAAAAATGTCCTTGCTACTGATGGTATAAAAGTCCGTATTTCGTCTATAACCGCTGCTCCTGGGGTAAATGAGCACCCAACCTGTCGCATGATGGGTAAAGTAAATGTAGCGCCTGGAAAATCGCCTGCGCAATATATTAAGGAAGCCTTCGAGGAAGAGCTGTTCTTGGCGCAAGCTTATTCGCCTGAAGACGGCGTTAGCATTAAGGGCGAAATTCAATTTTTGGACTTCAGCTCAGTTTCGCCGGCCGATTGGCAAATCAAAATGAACGTATCATCTGAAAATTCGCCCGGATATTCGGTAGAGGTTAAATACCAGTATCAAACTAGTTGGGACGCCATATCTGCCTGTAAGAATGTTGCGAACGCTTTCGGACCAGCTGTGCAAGAACTGATCAAAAACATAGTAAGGCACCCGCAGTTCAAAGAACTGACAACTAATACAATACACAAATAAAATTCACCCCCCTCTCAGCTAGCATTATCGTATCTGAGAGGGGGAATGAGTGTCGCGTTTCAGGAAATACGGCATAATTCAATGTTTTTGGATGTGACTTTGACACAATAGAGCCTGAGTTTCCCTAGTCTGTCAGGTCTTCCCACAGGTCTTTCACTTTAGTGAAAAAACCGTCTGAGCGTGGGCTAACCGAATCGCCGCCCTCTGCCGCAAATTCTGCCAAAAGTTCACGCTGGCGCTTGGTTAGGTTCACGGGTGTTTCAACGCTGGTTTCAATAATCATATCACCAACAAAGCCGCCATTAAGTTCAGGCATGCCTTTACCGCGTAGCCGGAACTGGCGACCCGACTGGGTGCCCTCTGGTATTTTAATGCGCGCGCGCCCAGAACCAATAGTGGGTACCTCAATCTGCCCGCCAAGCGTGGCTGTCGACATTGGAATTGGCACCTGACAGTAAAGCATATCGCTATCCCGTTTGAAGATCGGGTGCGGCTTAATCGACAGGAATATATAAAGATCACCCGGTGGTCCACCGCGTGATCCGGCTTCGCCTTCGGCCGACAACCGAATGCGTGTGCCTTCGTCTACGCCTTGCGGAATTTTAACCTGGAGTGTTTTTTCCTGTTGAACTTTGCCCGCTCCGCGGCAGACTTTACATGGATTCAAAATCACGCTACCCGCACCGTGGCATTTGGGGCAAGTCCGTTCGACCATGAAAAAGCCTTGGCTGGCTCGCACTTTTCCGTGCCCACCACAAGTCCCGCAGACTTCCGGTTTTGAACCCGTTTCCGCACCTGAACCACCGCAAGGTTTGCAAGCTACCGAGCTTGGTACGGTAATTTGGTCGGTTTTGCCGGCGAAAGCTTCTTCCAAGGTGATTTCCATATTGAAGCGCATGTCGCTGCCACGGCCAGCCTGAGCACCGCCGCGCTGACGCCTGCCGCCGCCGCCCATGAAATCACCAAAGAATTCTTCAAACACATCAGAAAAATCAAAACCCGCGCCGCCCTGACCACGCCCGCCACCCATACCGCCTTCAAAAGCCGCATGACCGTAGCGGTCATAGGCTGCGCGCTTTTCAGGGTCCTTTAGGACCTCATAAGCTTCGCCCATTTCCTTGAATTTTTTTTCTGCCGCTTCATCACCTGGGTTACGGTCAGGGTGATATTGCATCGCGGCCTTGCGAAATGCTTTTTTAAGCACATCAGCATCAGCATCTTTGCCAATACCTAAAAGTTCGTAATAATCTTGCTTAGACATTTGCGGCTACTCCGCGCATTGAGCCCTACCAATCCAATACTGACTAACAACCGTGATTGAAAATCAGAATGCCGCCCCAAACACAAGTCAGGGGCGGCACTTTATCAGATGGCTTCAGGCAGCCACATTATTTTTTATCATTTTCGTCGACTTCTTCAAAGTCAACGTCCACAACATCATCTTCTTTAGCACTTGCCGCCTTGGCTGCTGCGTCTGCGGCCTCAACTTCAGTTTCATTGCCTGCTGCAGCGGCTTCTTCCTGGCTTGCTTTGTAAATCTGCTCACCGAGTTTCATGGTTGCCTGCGTCAGCGTTTCTGTTTTGGCGCTAATATCATCAACATCTTCACCTTCAAGCGCTGTTTTTAGGTCAGCAATAGCTGTTTCAATGGCTGATTTGTCTTCAGCACTGGCTTTTTCACCGTGTTCAGCGACATTTTTCTCAGCAGAGTGCACAAGCGCTTCAGCTTGATTTTTCGCCTCAACCAAAGCTTTGCGGGCCTTATCGGCGTCAGCGTTAGCTTCGGCGTCTTTCACCATTTGATCAATATCGGCGTCCGACAAACCACCAGATGCCTGAATGCGTATCTGCTGCTCTTTGCCTGTGCCTTTATCTTTCGCGGTAACATTGACAATGCCGTTGGCATCAATATCAAAAGCGACCTCAATCTGCGGTACACCGCGCGGGGCTGAAGGAATACCCACCAGATCAAATTGACCAAGCAGTTTGTTGTCCGCTGCCATTTCACGTTCGCCTTGGAAAACCCGGATCGTAACAGCGCCCTGATTATCTTCAGCAGTTGAAAAGACCTGACCCTTCTTGGTTGGGATCGTCGTATTCCGTTCGATTAGGCGTGTAAATACGCCGCCCAGAGTTTCAATGCCAAGCGACAAAGGCGTTACATCCAGCAAAAGCACATCTTTAACATCGCCTTGCAATACACCCGCCTGAATAGCCGCACCCATCGCAACCACTTCATCTGGGTTCACACCCTTATGCGGTTCACGGCCAAAGAAATCCTGAACGATTTCCTGAATTTTTGGCATCCGTGTTTGGCCGCCGACCAAAACAACATCCTTAATATCACTGGCAGTAAGCCCTGCATCCTTGAGCGCTTTTTTGCAAGGCTCAAGCGTGCGTTTTATTAAATCTGCGACAAGGCTTTCCAGCTTGGCACGGGTGAGTTTCACCTGAAAGTGCTTGGGGCCCGAAGCATCGGCTGTGATAAACGGCAGGTTTACCTCCGTCTGCTGCGATGAAGACAACTCGATCTTGGCCTTTTCAGCTGCTTCTTTCAGCCGCTGAAGCGCCATTTTGTCGGTGCGCAAATCGATTGTATTTTCTTTTTTGAACTCGTCGGCGAAATAATCCACCAGCCGCATGTCAAAATCTTCACCGCCAAGGAACGTATCCCCGTTGGTAGATTTCACTTCAAAAACACCATCGCCGATTTCAAGAACTGAAACATCAAATGTGCCGCCGCCCAAGTCAAAAACAGCGATCGTATGACCTTCTTCTTTTTCCAGCCCATAAGCTAGCGCCGCAGCGGTTGGCTCGTTGATAATCCGCAGTACTTCAAGACCGGCGATTTTACCGGCATCTTTTGTAGCTTGGCGCTGGGCATCGTTAAAATAGGCAGGAACTGTAATCACAGCCTGATCAACGTTTTCTCCCAAATAGCTTTCTGCGGTTTCCTTCATTTTCTGGAGGATCATTGCAGAAACCTGACTTGGCGAATATTTTTCACCTTTGGCTTTTACCCATGCATCGCCGCCATCAGACTTGACGATATCATAAGGCACCATCTTCATATCTTTTTGCGTTGTTGGATCATCAAATGTGCGGCCAATCAAACGCTTAATCGCATAAAGCGTATCCGAAGGATTTGTGACTGCCTGACGTTTTGCAGACTGACCAACAAGACGCTCACCGTCATCAGAAAAACCAACGATAGAGGGCGTTGTACGCCCGCCTTCCGAATTTTCAATAACTTTTGGCTTGCCACCATCCATAATGGATACACAAGAGTTTGTCGTTCCCAGATCGATACCGATTACTTTACCCATATTTACCTCATCCCGTTGCAGCCGACTGCCTGTGGACCTCCAAGAGCATCCTGTCGCAGCCTCAAGGGCTATGTTTTACAAATTGACGTTAATTTAGACTTAATCCCGATAACAGCTTGGGAACAGCCAGTTTCACGGCTTATATAGGACCCAAGCAGACACGCTGCAAGGGTTGAAACAAAGAAAATATGTAAGTTTTCATCAAGCCGAATGTCTCTTTGTGATAGCAGCAACGCAGAAAAGGCTTGATATGAGGATTTAATTGAACCCACATAGCCAATAAAACCAACTGAATTTGATGGCAACAATCGAGCATTGCAAATGCCTTGTGCTGCTCTAGACTTGATAAACACCGTTCGGCAGCAACAGCGAATACAAACTATAATATTAGAAAACTTCGGCGAAGAGGGCAGGGTAAAAAATGAGCGAACAGATAGCAGATAAAGCTACAAAAAAAGAGGCAGGTGACACCGTGCCCAAGGCAAATCCAAAAACCGATGGCCAAGCACTTTTAAAAGATATTGGCATTATCGTACTTTTCTATTTGGTCTTTACCACTTTCGGCTGGGGCGCATTTCATATTCCGTCCAGCAGCATGGAACCCACACTCGAAGTTGGCGACCGGATTTTTGTTTCCAAATTAGCTTATGGTTACAACCGCTATAGCTTCCCGTTTGACCCAAGTTTTATGTTTGAAGACAAAATATTAAGCGACACACCCGAACGCGGTGATGTTGTCGTCTTTACTTTACCCTATAAAGGCAATGTTGATTTCATCAAGCGCGTTATCGGCTTGCCGGGTGATACTATACAGATGCTTGATGGGCGACTTTACATCAATGGTACCATTGTCGCTCGGCAGCATATGCGCGATGTGAATTACACCAGTTATCAAGGCCAGGATATTCACGCTAAAGAATTTGAAGAGACGCTACCAAACGGCGTAAAACACAAAATTTATGAACGCTCCGACCGCGGTCAGCTTGATAATACAGGCCTGTTTAAGGTGCCTGAGCGCAATTATTTCATGATGGGTGATAACCGCGACGGCAGCGCTGATAGCCGCGAGGTCGGCCCTGGTGTTATGGGGTTTGTGAAACATAAATATCTGGTAGGCCGCGCCGACATTACCACTTTCAGTCTTTATGATTGCGACCAGGGCAAAGATATTGGTTGTTTTATCGGTATCCCTTATGGCCGCTTTTTCAAAAGCCTTCATTGACGATTAAAAAGGCGCGGTTCAGCTGTTCCATATTGGATTATCGAGTTTCTTTATAAATTCAGCGTGCGCTTTTCGTTCGTTCTCGCTTGGCGGAAAGTGCCTTGGTTCCCGGGGTTTTTGGGTGATAACGGCAGTGGCCTTGTTGCTCACCGACAGGTCCATGCCTCCTTGGCGGCCACCCAACAATTCGATATAAACTTCTGCCAAAATCTCGGCATCCAAAAGCGCTCCGTGCAGCGTACGGTGCGCGTTATGGATCATAAAGCGTTTGCAAAGCGCATCCAAACTGTTCGCTGCCCCGGGAAATTTAGTCCGTGCGATTGAAAGTGTATCGATAAAGCGCTTTTTATGCAGGATCGGGCGACCCGCATTCTCAAGCTCCCAATTGATAAATTTCATATCAAATTCAGCATTATGAGCGACCAGCACACTATCATCACCGACATAGGCCAAAAACTCATCCATAATTTCAGAGAAAACGGCTTTGTCTTTGAGAAACTCTGTCGACAATCCGTGAATTTTAAAGGCGCTCTCTGGTACAGCCCGTTCGGGGTTTACATATTGGTGATAATGTTTACCGGTCAGCGAGCGGTCAATCATTTCAACCAAACCAATTTCGATCAACCGGTCGCCCGTCATTGGATCAAAACCGGTGGTTTCTGTATCAAAAATAAGCTCACGCATGACCTTTAGTTTTCCTTCAGTTCTTCAATGATTTCCACAACCCTTGCGCGGGCGTGATCAAAGCCTTTGTCGGTTTCTATTATATAATCTGCAGCTGCGCGTTTGTCAGCATCCGGTGTTTGTTTGGCCAAAATCTGCTCAAATTTTTGCACACTCATGCCGGGCCGCGCCAAAACGCGCTCGCGCTGCACAGCAGCGGGCGCGGATACCACAATGATTTTATCACAAGCTTTGTCGCCGCCCACTTCGAACAGCAGCGGCACATCAATCACGACAAACTTGGCCTGTGTTTTTTCAGCCTCTTTGAAGAATTCAGCACGCGCTTTACCGACCATTGGATGCATAATCGCTTCAAGTTTTTTCCGCGAATCCGCATCGGAAAAAACGACCGCGCCAAGTTTTGCCCGGTCCAGGTGGCCGTCAACAATCACCCCCGGGAAAGCGGCATCAATAAGAGGTAATGCTTCACCACCTGCGCCTTGTAATTTGTGCACTTCGGCGTCCGCATCAAAAACAGGCACACCCTCGCTTGTAAACATTTTTGCAGTTTCGCTTTTGCCCATACCGATTGAACCTGTGAGACCGATGATTTTCATCACAGTGCCGCTTCCAGTTTAATCCGAAGTTCGGCATCAAAAGCGACTGTTTCTCCAAACCATATTTTAAACGCCGCCGCTCCCTGATGCACCAACATACCAAGTCCATCTACGGTGCGCAGACCCAAGGATTTAGCTTGGTTTAACAATGCTGTTTCCAGCGGTTTATAAACGATGTCATAGATTACCGTATCCTTTGCCGCACCTGATAAATCGAAAGAAAGAGGGGGTTGTCCCACCATGCCCAGGCTTGTTGTATTGATAACTGTGCCCGCTGCCACAACAGCTTCACTGCGCGCGTGCCAGTCCACCACCACCATACGGCCACGGCCAACATCAGCAGCGATCGCTTCTGCTTTGCTGCGCGTGCGATTACTAATCATCACCATCGGGATGTTTTCACCCAACATACCAAGCGCCGCCGCCCGCGCGGCACCGCCTGCCCCCAGAATAAGTGCCGGTCTATCATGAGGAAAGTCTGGTGCAATCGATTTCAGGTGAGTAACCAGCCCAAGGCTATCGGTATTATAGCCTGTTAACCTACCGTCGGGCGTAATTTTCACCGTATTTACAGCGCCTATCTGGCGAGCCAACGGCGCAATTTTATCAAGATACTGAAGAATTTCAGTTTTATGAGGCACAGTTACATTGAAACCAGATAAGCCAATTTTTTTCGCTTCCAGAACAAACGCACCCAGATATTCCGGCGCAACTTCAATGGCTTCATATTCGCCTTCAATGCCCATTTGCCGCATCCAGTGTTGGTGCATCAACGGCGACAACGACTGACGAACAGGATAGCCAATAACAGCGGCTTTTTTATAGTGAATGTTTGTCATGTTGCCAAAATCCCGTGGCGACGGAGAAAGTCCAACAACGGCAACAGCGGCAAACCAAGCACTGTGAAATAATCACCCTCAATTTTTGTAAAAAGCTGGCTTCCCAAGCCTTCCAGTTGATAACAGCCCACCGACCAAAAAGCATCCCCCCCTAGCACATCAAGGTAACTTTCGATAAAATTTTCTGACAAGGGTCTAACCGTAAGTTTTACCTGATCAGCAACGCGCCATACCGGCTGGCCTTTATGGTAAACGACTGCAGCGGAAATCAACTGATGCTCGCCGCCAGATAATTCTGCTAAAATATCTCGTGCTTCCTTTTGGTTTGCGGCTTTGGAGAAAATCTTCCGCCCTTTCACCAATATTTGATCGGCGCCAATCACCAGGGCATCCCCATGATCAGCAGAAACCGAACGCGCCTTCATATCAGCCAAAGCATCAGCGATTTCTCCCGGAGAAAGGCCTTCGGATATCAAGGATTTTTTAACACCATCTTCATCAATGTTGGCTTGTTTTATACAGAAACCCAAGCCCGAACGGCGCAACATATCAGCACGTGTCTGGCTTTTGGACGCCAAAATCAACGCAGGCAAAGTTTGCTCTGTCATTTCAGATCATCCGGCTTTGGTTTCCGCCCCCGCGATACGGATTCGGGCTGTTTTTCAAGCCAGGCGTAATAGCGGTGAAGGATGGCAGCCGAAGATTCTTCAATGGATCGCCGGGTCACATCAATGGTTTGCCAACCGCGCTGCGTGCAATAGCGGCGACATTCTTTGATCTCGTCCTGAATATGGTCGCGGTCGGTATAATCGCCTTCTTCTGCTTCATTAATGGAGCGCAACCTGTTGGTTCTGATCTGTACCAATCGCTCGATACTGGTGGTAAGACCAAGCACAAATTGTCCCTCCACATTATCAAGTTCGAGCGGCATTGGACAGCCCGGCACAAAAGGCACATTCATGGTTTTATAGCCCTTGTTTGCTAAATATATGCTTGTGGGTGTTTTTGATGACCGTGAGACACCTACCAAAATAATATCGGCCTGTGTAACATCTTCGATCAATTGGCCATCATCATGGGCCATCGTAAAATGAAGAGCATCAATTCGCTGGAAATAATTGGCATCCATAGTGTGTTGATGGCCCGGTTTCCGCGAGGCCTGTTGGCCAAAATACGATCCGAGCAAATTTATAACCGGATCCAAAATTGAAAGTACCGGCAAATTGGCTTTCATACAGGCTTGTTCAAGCACAAGGCGAATTTCTTTGTTGACCAGCGTATACATTACCAACCCGGGTTGTTCACTAATATCTTCCATAAGCCGCGACATTTGCATGGCTGAACGAACAAGCGGCCAATAATGCTTGTGGACATTAACCCCTTCAAATTGAACCAGCGCCGCAGAAACAATTGCCTCTAGTGTTTCTCCTGTTGAATCTGATACCAGGTGCAGATGGAAATCTGCCAGTTCCAACGGACCTGTATTTGATGTTTTATTTGGCATAAAATACCCTTAAAATCGGTGTGCAAAACACAGGGACTAGCCTGTGGATAACGTATTGGCAGCGCTGTTAACAAATACCATAGGCAACTTGTACCCAATTTGTGAAGGCTTCATCCTATAGTTTATGTATTTTATCCCAAGGATGGAATAAGGCTCATAACAGGCTTTTTAAAGATTAGCTCTCTCATCAGTTTTCCACAGGCATCGTTGGAAAAATCTATTGATTTTAGAAACCTTTTATCTGTTATTCACAGCTTTTTCCCCATGCCAGAAATGGCTGATTTTTTATCTAATTTCTGTGGGTACTTCTGTGGATAAGGTGTTTTCCCCAATATCCACAGGCATCTACTAAAACTACAATTATTCTATTTATATATATATTTATTATAGTGGGTATGCTTGATATCCAAAAAATTGTGTCAATAATTCAGGTCTATATCCTATGGCAAAAATATTATTAGAAACCCTCAGAGGTAACCCGGGTGAAAAAGTCCCCTTTTGGTTCATGCGTCAAGCTGGCCGGTATCTGCCTGAATATAAAGCGGTTCGTGCTACCCAGCCATCGTTCCTGGATTTTTGTTATAACCCGGAAAAAGCAACAGAAGTAACCCTCCAGCCAATCCGGCGTTTTGGTATGGACGGCGCGATTTTGTTTGCTGACATTTTAGTGGTCCCTGATGGGTTGGGCCAAAAAGTATGGTTTGAGCAAGGAGCTGGGCCAAAACTTGATCCCGTGAGAACGACGGACGCATTTGATAATTTGTCTATGGCGGGCTTTCACGAAAAAGTGGGAGCCATATATGAAACGGTTTCACGGGTATCCAAAAGTTTACCTGATGACGTCACATTGCTTGGTTTTGCCGGTGCACCCTGGACAGTTGCCACTTATATGGTCGGCGGCCAAGGAAGCAAAGACCATGCTGAGACACGCCAGCTTGCCTATCAACAACCTGAATTATTTGCGAGAATATTGGATATGTTGGTTGATGCAACGGCTGAATATCTTATTGCCCAAATTGATGCGGGAGCTGATGTCGTTCAGATTTTTGACAGCTGGTCGGCCGCGCTGCCTGAGCCTATGTTTGATGCCTGGGTGATAGAGCCTACAAAAGCGATTGTCGAAAAAATACGCGTCCGTCATAAAGAAACACCGGTCATCGGTTTTCCAAGACTTTCTGGGGCAAAACTGAAGGATTATGTGGTTCGAACCGGTGTAGACGGTGTTTCGCTTGACACTGGGGTGCCGCTTGGATGGGCCGTCGATGAAATTGACACTGACGTCTGTCTGCAAGGCAATATGGACCCGCATCTGGTTGTTGCAGGCAGCAAGGGCATGACGTCGGAGGCTCTGCGTATCCTGGAGGCTTTAAAAGGGCGCTCACACATCTTTAATTTGGGGCATGGCTTTGTTCCTGAAACTCCGCCAGAGAATGTGGCGCTTTTAGCAGAAATTATAAAAAATTATAGGCGCTGATCTCAATCCAAAATTAAACTATGTAATATTTTCTTCGTGAAGCATTTTTAGAGGATTAGAAAATGGAAGGTTTTTTGGGCGGCGCTTATTTATGGGTTAAAGCCAGTCATATTATTTTTGTCATTTTCTGGATGGCAGGCATGTTTATGCTGCCTCGGTTTTTTGCCTATCATTGCCAAACAGATGTTGGCAGCGCCGAAGATCAAAAATGGATTGAACGCGAAAAAAGCCTGATGCGAATCATTATTAATCCAGCGATGATTATTGCCTGGATAATGGGCGGTCTGTTAGTTCTTAATATTGGATTTGCAACTGGTGGCTGGCTTTTCACTAAAATAATTTTAGTTCTATTGTTGTCTGGCTTTCATGGCATGCTGTCTGGTTGGCGTAAAAAATTTGCAAAAGGCGAGCGCTTTAAAACTGAGAAATTTTTCCGTCGGGCCAATGAAATACCGGCCGTTTTTATTATCGCTATTGTAATTCTGGTGATTGTAAGGCCCTTCTAGCTGGGCACGCCTAACACGAAGCCCAGCAATAATCTTGACAGGGTGCCAAGGCGTGGTATTATTTGACGGCCTTCATATCTTGTAATGAGACGTGTTTTAGGCTATGTCCCCATAATCCGCTGATCGAACTCTTGATATATTTGCGGCTTCAAAGCGAAAATAATCGAATCAAAATCGCGCCACCTTCAAATAGAAAAACCAAAAAATATGGATGCTCCAATGCATTTACAGGATCTCAAGGATAAATCTCCGGCTGATCTACTCGCCTTTGCAGAAAAAGTTGGTGTTGAAAATGCCAATGGTATGCGCAAACAAGACATGTTATTTGCTATCCTTAAGCAACTTGCAGAAGATGGTATCGAAATTATGGGGAAAGGGGTGATAGAAACCTTGTCCGATGGTTTTGGTTTTCTGCGCAGCCCTGAATCAAGTTATTTGCCGGGGCCTGATGATATTTATATCAGTCCATCGCAGATCCGGCGTTTTGGTCTTAGGACCGGTGATACCGTTGATGGCCAAATTAGAGCACCTAAAGACGGTGAACGGTATTTCGCGCTGTTAAAAGTATCTCAGATTAATTTTGATGAGCCTGACAAGACCCGTCATACGGTGAACTTTGACAATCTGACGCCGCTCTATCCTGACGAAAAACTGAAGCTTGATCCGGATGATCCAACGGTAAAGGATCGTTCACCTCGGGTAATTGATTTGGTGACACCTATCGGCAAGGGCCAGCGCGCTTTGATTGTAGCACCGCCCAGAACCGGTAAAACAGTGTTGCTGCAAAATATAGCCAAAAGCATTACCGTTAACCATCCTGAGTGTTATGTGATCGTTTTGTTGATCGATGAACGCCCTGAGGAAGTAACCGACATGCAGCGCAGTGTTGCGGGTGAAGTGGTGTCTTCCACGTTTGATGAACCTGCTACACGCCATGTACAGGTTGCTGAAATGGTAATTGAAAAAGCCAAGCGACTTGTGGAACACGGCAAGGATGTTGTGATCCTGCTTGACAGCATTACCCGGTTGGCACGCGCCTATAATACCGTCGTGCCATCATCGGGCAAAGTATTGACAGGCGGCGTGGATGCCAATGCCCTGCAGCGGCCAAAACGGTTTTTTGGTGCGGCACGCAATATTGAAGAAGGCGGCTCATTGTCGATCATAGCCACTGCGTTGATTGAAACCGGTAGCCGAATGGATGAAGTAATCTTTGAGGAATTCAAAGGCACAGGCAACTGCGAAATTATCCTTGATCGTAAAGTGGCGGACAAGCGTATTTTCCCGGCGATTGATATCCTTAAATCTGGTACTCGCAAAGAAGAGCTGTTGGTTGATCCTGCTACGCTTTCCAAAATGTGGGTACTCCGTAGAATTTTAACGCCGATGGGTACGATCGATGCGATGGAATTCTTGTTGTCGAAGCTTAAGGATTCGAAGAATAACGAGGATTTCTTCTCGCAGATGAACAACTGATCTGATCATAGCGTTTGTTATAAAGGGCCTGCAATTTTGCGGGCCCTTTTTCATTCAGTTTGCTGCTGGTTATTATAATGCTTTCAGGTGTTTTTCAAAAAACTCTGCTGTGCGTTCATTTGCACTTATCGCCGCCGCTTCATCCCAATCATTGCCGTTGGGGCGAGCGAAAGCGTGATTGACGCCCGCGTAATCATGGATAGTAATCAAGGGATTGTTATCAAGGGCGGCATGAATTTCTGCCTGTTGCGTTTTGCTGACAAAGCTATCTTCCTCGGCGATATGCATCATCAATGGGTTTTTGATGCCATCTGCATCAGCAGTTTTTTGGTTAATACCTACGCCGTAATAACTGACACAGGCGTCCGCATCTGTGCGGGCCGCAGTTAGATATGCTAGTAGACCACCAAGACAATATCCCACCACACCAACTTTTCCGGAGCAAGCTTTCAGCGCACGCACTGCGGCAATGGTAGCCGCGATATCATCAACACCAACAGGAAAGTTAAACCCATCAAACAAGGCCAAGGCCTTATCCCATTCTTGCTGACTTTTATCTGTTAGATCGATACCAGGTTCCTGACGCCAAAACAAATCAGGACAGACAGCGACATAACCCTCAGCAGCCAAAGTATCACAGATACCGCGCATGCCAGCGTTAACGCCAAAGATTTCCTGGAGAGCAATAACAGCGGGGCCGTGCCCTGATTCAGGCAGCGCGATATAAGCCCTGAAAGAACCAGAGCCGTCGGCTGCATTTATGCTAAATGAATGTGTCATGTCTTATTCATCCTCTATGTTAAGTGACTGTATCATTTCTTATTCATCCTCGCGATTGGGTTTTCAATCGTCCAGTGCACCGGAATGTTCAAGGGCGTAACCTTCTGCAATTGATAAGGCTCCTTCAAGAACCAAAAGGGCACGTTTGGTGTAAAGGCCGCCGTCACCGGAATAGCCGCCAAACTTTTTTCCTGAGCCGACTACCCGGTGGCAGGGCACCAATATAGGAAGCGGATTACGGCCACAGGCTGAGCCCACAGGCTGAGCGGCAGACCCTATTTTTTTTGCAAGTGTACCGTAGGTGATGGTCTCACCGTAGGGAATTTCCATCATTGCGCGCCAGACCTTTTCCTGATGTTTACTGCCCATTGGATTTATGGGAAGATCAAAGTCGGTAAGGTCGCCGTCAAAATACAGGTCAAGCTGTCGCTTGGCTTCGCGCAGCAGGGCTGAGCTTTCCTGAAAAGGTGACCAGCCCCAATCGACAGCAACGATTGACCCATCAAGTTCGGTGAGTGTTATATCTATGATCGGAGTATGCATCGATAGTTGCGACATGGCGTGCCTCAAAGTAAAGAAGGGTTGAGAGATTATATTTCTTGCTACTGTGCGGGACGCGCAGCTGCAAGGGTTAAGTGAAAGCAATTGATGAAGAGTGCAATAGATACAGTTTTTGCCTTGGCGAGCGGGGCTGGTGTGGCGGGGGTTGCGGTGATACGCATTTCCGGTGAGAGAGCCTTCGCTGCGTTAGAAGCTTTGAGCGGGAAACCGATCCCCAAGCCCCGAGTGGCGACACTTAGGGAACTGCGTGACCCCAGCAGAGCCGCACGGCTTGATAAAGCGTTGGTTGTGGCATTCAAAGCGCCAGCCAGCTTCACGGGGGAAGATATAGTTGAGTTGCACCTTCATGGAGGACGCTCGGTTGTGGCAGGGGTTATGGAGGCCTTGGCAGGGATTGAGGGGCTGCGCCCAGCTGAGGCGGGAGAGTTTTCTCGCCGGGCTTTTGAGCAGGGCAAGCTTGATCTTACCGAAGCCGAGGGCCTGAATGATTTGATCCATGCCACGACAGCGGCGCAGCGGGAGCAAGCTTTGCTGCAACTGGACGGCGGGTTGCGGGAGATATATGAAGGCTGGCGATCTCGGTTGTTGGGCCATTTGGCACACCTGGAGGCTGATATCGATTTTCCGGATGAAGATTTACCCGAGGGTGTGTCTGGAGCAGTATTACCCAATATTTTGATATTGCGAGATACAATAGCACAATATCTGGTAGATGGACGGCGTGGTGAGATGCTTCGTGACGGTTTTCGAGTAACTATATTGGGTGAACCCAATGTTGGTAAATCCACTTTGATGAATGCATTGGCAAAATCTGATGTTGCCATTGTTTCTGACGAGGCGGGTACAACACGCGATGTTATTGAGGTGTCTCTTGATTTGGGTGGTTATCCTGTGCGTTTGGCGGATACGGCGGGCCTGAGGGAAGGCGCAGGTGCGGTTGAAAAAGAGGGCGTTAGGCGGGCGTTGCAGCGAGCGGAAGATGCCGATTTACGGCTTGTCTTGGTGCGCGCGGACAGTTGGCCTTTGGTTTCAGATGCGACACAGAAGCTTTTAGACAAGCGTGCTTTTTTGGTAATAACGCAGACTGACCGGGTGCCGATGTTTCACGTGAAACATGGTGAGGTTTTTGGTGATGTGGCCGGTGTCGCAGAAATATCAGTGCACGAGGATCATGGTCTTCACGATTTATTTTTCCAGTTAGAGGCTTATGTTAGCGAGATTATGGCGCCGCGTGAAGCACCATCCTTGACCCGGGTTAGGCACCGAACCGCTTTGGAGCAGGCGGTGGAGCATCTTTCTCGGTTTGCTAACAATGCCGGTTTTGATGCTGTTTTGGCGGCTGAAGATGTGCGGATGGCAGCGCGGGCGCTTGGTCGGATCACGGGACGTGTTGCTGTTGAGGATATGCTCGATATCGTTTTTGGCGACTTTTGTATTGGTAAATAGCCTTGGCCCGTCGATGTTTTGGTCAGAGAGCTGACGGTTGTTGGCTTTGACATAGGCCGCTTGCCCCTATATAGCATGCCGAGCAAAATTTTGGCCGTGGTTGGTTTTGGCCCAAAATAAAGGTTTTTTGGAAAGTTTGTTATGGCTGTGTTTGATGTCATTGTTGTGGGGGGCGGACATGCAGGCTGTGAAGCCGCTGCTGCAGCTGCGCGCATGGGCGCAGCGACATGTTTGTTGACACACGATCCAAAAACTATCGGGGCGATGTCTTGTAATCCGGCGATTGGCGGCCTTGGCAAGGGCCATCTCGTGCGCGAGATTGATGCGCTTGATGGTTTGATGGGCCGGGCGGCCGATGCTTCGGGTATTCAGTATCGGCTTTTGAACCGGAGAAAGGGCCCTGCCGTACAGGGGCCGCGCGCGCAGTCAGACCGAAAATTATATAGGAACGCTATTCAGCGCCAGCTGGCAGTTTACGAAAATTTGACGATTATGGCAGGCGCGGTTGAAGATTTGCTTGTTAACCGGGCGCAAAAAACACCCCGTGTTTTGGGTGTGATTTTGGCGGATGGTACTGAGGTTTCTGCGGGTTCAACGATCATTACCACAGGCACTTTTCTGCGTGGTTTGATCCATATGGGCGAGACCAAGATAAAAGCGGGCAGGGTTGGCGAGGCACCAGCGAATGGTTTATCTGAAACCTTCTTGGGCCTTGGTTTTGCGCTTGGGCGCTTAAAAACAGGCACACCCCCGCGCCTTGATGGCCGCACAATTAATTGGGATATTTGCATCGAGCAACCAAGCGACAGTGAACCGACACCACTTTCCTTTATGACCGACAAGGTTGCGGTACCGCAGATCAGTTGCTATTTGACCCGTACCACACCCGCTACCCATAAAATCATTCAGGATAATATTCATCGCTCCCCCCTGTATAGTGGCCAGATCGAAGGCCAAGGTCCACGTTATTGTCCGTCGATAGAAGATAAAGTCATCCGGTTTGCGGGTAAAGAAAGCCACCAGGTATTTCTCGAGCCAGAAGGGTTAGATGATCATACGGTCTATCCAAACGGGATATCCACAAGCCTGCCTGAGGATGTGCAGCAAGCGCTGGTGGCGTCGATCCCTGGTCTTGAAAATGCAGTGATTTTGCAACCAGGTTATGCGATAGAATATGATTATATCGATCCGCGTGAGCTTAAACCCACACTAGAAACGCGCCGAGCCGATGGTCTGTTTTTGGCAGGCCAAATTAATGGCACGACCGGTTATGAAGAAGCGGCTGCGCAGGGCCTGATGGCTGGCGTTAATGCCGTGTTGCGTGGGCGCGGCGAGGGCACTTTTATCCTTGATCGAGCAGATGCCTATATCGGGGTTATGCTTGATGATCTGGTAACTCAAGGCACAAAAGAGCCCTACAGGATGTTTACCAGCCGCGCTGAATATCGGCTGTTGTTGCGCGCAGATAATGCAGACCAGCGTTTAACAGATAAGGGCCGGGCTATTGGTTTGATCGGTGCGGAACGTTCGGTAGCATATCAGCGCAAAACAGAAGGTCTGGATGAGTTGCGCTGTAAGTTGTCTCGGCTTACTTTGTCGCCAAATGAAGCCGCAGTTCACGGTTTAAAGATCAAGCTGGACGGTGTGCGCCGGAGTGGTTTTGTTTTATTAGGGCTAAATACTGTAGCGTTTAGTGACCTGTGTAAAATCTGGCCAGACACGCTGGGCATGGTTGATAGAAAGCTTGCAGAGCAGGTGGCTATTGATGCTATGTATCAAGGCTACCTTGAGCGCCAACAGCATGATATTGATGCTTTTAGGAGAGATGAAGGCCTTGTTATACCAGAAGAATTATCATTTGATACCGTGGTGGGGTTGTCGAATGAAATGCGGGAAAAATTCCGGTTAGCCAGGCCAGCGACACTGGGGGCTGCTGCCCGCATTGCAGGCGTAACGCCCGCCGCGCTAACGCTGTTGTTGGGCTATATCAAGAGCCGTAAAGCTGCTTGATGGTTTTCTGAGATGACATATACATTAAATGATTTATGTAGAGAGTTGGATGTTTCACGTGAAACGTCGGACAAGCTACAGGCCTATGCAAATTTGCTTGTTAAGTGGCAAAAAGCCAAAAACCTGGTATCAAACGGAACACTGAGCGATCTCTGGCGGCGACATTTTCTCGATTCGGCGCAGCTTGCCCCGCTTTTGCGTGCAGCATACGGTGATAAGAAGCTAAAAATTCTTGATATCGGATCTGGTGCTGGTTTTCCGGGATTGGTGCTCGCTGTTATGGGGGTTGGCGCTGCTCACATGGTCGAATCTAATGGAAGAAAATGTATTTTTATGCGGCAGGTTTCACGTGAAACATCCGCTAAAGCGCAGATTCATGCCGTTCGTATCGAAGAGATGCCGATAGTTGACATTGATATTATCACTTCCAGGGCGTGTGCAAATATTGCGCAATTGCTGAAGTGGGCAGAACCCTTTTTGTCGCCTACAACAGAAATTTGGCTTCTAAAAGGGGAAACTGCAGAAGAAGAATTGACCGAAGCCCAAGCTTGTTGGAATATGAAAATCAGTCGCCATAAGAGCCTTTCTGATATGAGCGGGGTAATATTAAGGCTTTGCGACATAAAACGGTTGTAACGATTTGTAAGTAAAGGTTTTTCAGAGCCTTAATTTGGGGAGCGGTATTATGCAGACCAAGGCGGGCGCGAAAATCATTGCTGTGGCAAATCAAAAAGGTGGTGTTGGAAAAACAACGACCGCCATTAATTTAGCGACGGCGCTGGCCGCTGTAAAAAAGAGGGTTCTGGTTTTTGATCTGGACCCACAAGGCAACGCTAGCACTGGCTTGGGTATTGATAGAAATGTGAGGGAAATAACATCTTATGATGTTGTTTTGGGCACGGCGCCTCTTTCCGACGCTGTTCACGAAACCCAGGTGCCCAACCTGTTTATTGTACCCTCAACAGTTGATTTATCGGGTGCCGATTTGGAGTTGGCAGAATTGCCACAACGGAATTTCCGGCTGCAGCAGGCTTTTGATAAAGCCGCAGCGCGCACGGATTTCGACTATATTCTTATCGATTGCCCCCCCTCGCTCTCGCTTTTAACGATCAATGCTTTGGTCGCTGCAGATTCGGTGCTTGTGCCGTTGCAATGTGAATTTTTTGCGCTTGAGGGCCTAAGTTTGCTGTTAAAAACAGTTGAGCAGGTCAGGACAAGCCTGAACCCGACATTGGAAATTAATGGCGTGGTACTGACAATGTTTGATAAACGCAATAATTTGTCCGAGCAGGTTGCTCAGGATGTGCGTGATTATTTGGGTGATAAGGTCTTTAGGACGGTTATTCCAAGGAATGTGCGGGTATCTGAAGCGCCAAGTTTTGGCCTGCCTGCTCTGTTGTATGATCACCGCTGCACAGGCAGTGTTGCTTATATTGCTTTGGCTCGCGAGGTCCTGGGCCGGGAAAACAGAATTGCTGCGTAATCCAATAAGAACAATAAGTTAAGGTATAGGAACCATGGTAAAAATTGCGCGTAAAGGATTGGGCCGCGGTCTATCTGCTCTGCTTGGGGATGATCGTCCGGTGTTTAGCAATGATGCAGCCGATCTAGTTGCCGGCAGCAACTTGCCGCTTGGTCGGCGCAGGTTGCCGATTGAATTCATCGAGCGAAATCCGTCGCAGCCACGCATTCATTTTGATGATGCCTCTATCGAAGAGCTTGCTGAATCGATTAAACAACGCGGGCTGTTGCAACCGATTTTGGTTCGGCCCGTAGGCGGTGATAAATATCAGATCGTAGCTGGCGAACGCAGGTGGCGGGCCTGCCAACGCGCAGGCATTCATGAAGTGCCTGTTGTGGTACGGGAGCTTACCGAAGCTGAAGTCTTGGAAGTTGCTATCATTGAAAATATCCAGCGCCAAGATCTGTCTGCAATTGAAGAAGCCCTTGCTTTCAAACGGTTAATGGGAGAATTTAATCATACACAAGAAGCTGTCGCTGTTGTTGTGGGCAAAAGTCGCAGCCATATTACCAATTTACTCAGGCTTCTAACATTACCAGAAAAAGTTCAGAACATGGTGGGTTCAGGCGCGCTATCAATGGGGCATGCGCGGGCTCTGATTGGCAGCAGCGATCCTGTTGATCTGGCAAATATTGTACTTAAAGACGGTTTGAGTGTTCGCCAAACCGAAGCCTTGTCCGGCGATAATAAAGGAAAACAAAAACGGCAGCCTCGTCCCGGTAATACAGCGGCTCAGGGCCAAAAGAAAGATGCGGATACCTTGGCGTTGGAAAAGGATCTGGCTGCGGCTATCGGCATGAAAGTTATGATTGATCATGACGGCGAAAGCGGCAAGCTCACAATTGTATATAAAGACCTTGATCAATTGGACGAGCTTTGCAGCAAACTGGGTGTTTGTGGATTTTAGCCGAGCTAGTTTAACCTGTCGCTTGATAAGTGGTGGCTAAAAACAGTGTAAAAACAATGGCCTTTAAAGCCAACACTAAAGCGCCACTTCAACCGCATCCCAAATCGTGGATTCTAACTTTACACCATCAAACCGGTTTATTGCCTGCAAACCTGTGGGAGATGTTACATTTATTTCCGTCAGCCAGTCGCCGATAACGTCAATTCCAACAAACAACAGCCCACGTTTTTTAAGCTCAGGTTTTAGCCTGTCGCAAATTTCTTGCTCTCGTTCAGTTAGCCTGGAAGGCTCGGCGGCACCACCAGCAACCAGGTTGGAGCGGATTTCTCCAGTGGCTGGGACCCGGTTGACAGCACCTACAGCCTCGCCGTTCACAAGTATAATACGTTTGTCGCCCCGCACGACTTCAGGCAAAAACTCCTGAACCATCACAGGTTCAGCGCTCGCTTCCAAAAACATCTCCATTAGACTGCTAAGATTGCTATCGTCCTTCCTGAGATGAAAAACACCTGCGCCGCCATTGCCGTACAAAGGTTTGACGATGATATCGCCGTGTTTTTCACGGAAAGCTCGAACCTCGTCTTCGCGTCGTGTAATCAAGGTTGCGGGCATAAGGTCTTGAAATCTGGTAACAAATAGTTTTTCGGGAGCGTTTCGTACCTCGGCGGGATTATTCAAAACCAAAGTGTCATCTGCGATAAGATCAAGCAAGTGTGTGGCGGTAATGTAGGCCATATCAAATGGCGGGTCCTGGCGCATCCAAATGACATCCACTTTGCGCAGGTCCAAGGTTTTTTCTGCACCAAATTCATAGTGATCGCCGTGCTTGCGCTGCACTGAAACAGGCCTGGCCGCTGCGGTAACGCAGCCGTCCTGATAGGACAGGTCTTCAACAAGATAATGCCAAAGTTCATATCCGCGCTTCTGGGCTTCCAACATCAAAACAAAGGTACTGTCCCCGTCGATATTGACAGTTTGCATAATATCCATCTGGAATGCGACTTTAAGTGGCCGTTCTAACATATTGTTTCCCTTGATTTAAATTGGTCCCGAATCTATTCGCCTATTCGCCACGCACTCGTGATGTGGGTAGGAAAGGTTGCTGGTACAATAGCCACAACATCAAACCTGAGTGATTTTCCGCCATATTTGTATTTCTTTAGCCAATCCTGTGCGGCGGCTTCGATGCGCCGTCTTTGTTTGTAAGCAATTGACCAAGCGGCGTCATCCACAGTTTTTCTTGCTTTAACCTCAACAAAAACCATGGTCCCGCCGCGTTTTGCAATAAGGTCAATTTCGCCGCGATTGCTGCGGAAACGTTTAGCTAAAATTCGGTAACCTTTGGCGCGCAGATACCAGCAGGCCCACCATTCAGCCCGCCGCCCACGAGCTTCCGCTTTTTGTTTGGCATTCTTCATTCGTCGGCTGTTTGTGCCAGTTCAAGTGCCCTGGCATAGGTGTGATTACGCGGTGAGCTCATAAGTTCTGAGATAAAACTGGAGGCAGACTTAACACTCATATGCTTCAGGGCCAACTTTAGGGCCCTATCAACTTCGGCGGCGCTTGCATCCTCGCCAAGTGCCGTTTTGCTCGGTGCACCGATAATAACAACAACTTCGCCCTTGGGCGGGCCAATAGATGCATAATGGGCCGCTAACCCAGAAACATTGTTCCGCACAACCTCTTCAAATTTTTTGGTAAGCTCCCTGCATACTGCGCCGGGCCGTTCGTCAAATACTTTAGCAGCATCTGCAAGGCTTGAAGGCAAACGTTTGGCGTTTTCGTAAAAAATCAGGCTGGCGTTCGTGTTTTCTTCGGCAGAAAACCAGTCTAAACGGGCTTTGCTTTTATTGGGAGCAAAGCCGAGGAACAGAAATCTGTTCGTTGGCAGGCCTGCGATTGATAAAGCGGTAATAAGCGCACTTGGCCCGGGGCAAGCCGTTACTGATAAGTCGGCGTTGCGGGCTTCGTCGACCAATTTGTATCCGGGATCGGAAATAAGCGGGGTACCGGCATCAGATACAAGTGCAACGGATCCGCCATTTTTCATTTTTTCCAAAAGCTTGGGACGCTGCGTTGCGCCGTTATGTTCGTGGTATGGCATCAGCGGTTTTTTGATCAGGTAAGCGTTTAAAAGCTTGGCAGTGACGCGGGTATCCTCACATGCGATTATATCTACGGTCGCCAAAACATCTTTGGCGCGCGTACTGATGTCACCCAAATTTCCAATTGGCGTTGCAACTACATAAAGGCCCGCGCTTAGTTTTTTTGGCAGTGATCCGATTTCAGCCATGATTTTGGTCCATGTTTGTCGTGGTCGCTGTCTGAGCGGTGGATGTCAGTATTTTACAGCAAGGAAAAATATCATTAAAGTCCAGACAGTTGGTGGGAAGATAATGCTAAGGGTAGTTATGCTTGCAAGTATGGTCAAAGAAAAGCTGAAATCGGTAGCCTTTCTTACATTGTGTATTTTGCTTGTGGCGTGTGGCCCGCAAACGCCGCCCCCTGCAATACAGCAACGCCCGGATCAGCGTTTTGTCGAAGCTGCGGATGATGGACAAGGGCCCGATGAGGCTGCATTGACTGTAGCTGGGCCAAATAGACCTGTCGAAAAAATTAAAATAGCCATTATGTTGCCGCTTTCCGGGTCGGAATCTGCAACAGGAAAAGCCTTGTTGCGTGCGGCCGTAACAGCTCTGTTTGATGCTTATGATCCACGGCTGGTTTTGCTGCCGCTTGATACAGAAGCCGATATAGACCAAACCCGAATAATGGCCGAGAGGGCTATCGAAGAAGACGTTGATATTGTCTTGGGGCCACTGCTGGCGGGTAACTTTGTGGCAGCAGCCAACATTTTAGAGCCAGCCAGTATCCCAATCATTGGTTTTACCAATGACAGTAGCGCGGCAGCAGCTGGCCGCTTCATCATGGGTTTCATGCCAGAAACTGAGGTTAAGCGTGTGGTTGACTACGCCCTAACCGAGGGTCTGCTTGAGTATGCAGCGCTCATCCCGGATGGGCGCTACGGTGCCCGTGTGCGCATCGCCTTTGGCGGCGCGGTAACGTCAGGGGGCGCAACGGTGGCCGCGATTGAGACGTATCCACCGGATCCGAGCGCCCTAATTGAGCCGGTCAAACGGCTTTCAAATTATGATAAACGCCGCAAAGACATGCGAGACGAAATTCGTTTCTTACGCTCGCTAGGCGACGATCTTACCGATGAAATAGCGGCTGACCTTGATAAACAAGAGGTCTTGAAGGGCATCACATATGACGCGGTTTTACTGCCGGAGGGCGGCGAGCTGTTACGAACACTTGGGCCTTTGCTTCCTTTCTACGAAATTGATCCGAATAAAGTAAAATTGCTAGGCACTGGCCTTTGGAGCGACCCAGGCTTGCTGAGGGAGCCACCTCTTCAGGGCGCATGGTTTGCGGCCCCTTCGCCCAGCGTTCCGGCCGAGTTTTTAAAACGCCTTGAAGATAATTTCCGCGAACCAGTCCCTCGGATTGCAACATTGGCATATGATGCAGTGAGTTTGGTTGCGTTTTTATCCCGAGACGATAAGCCTGCTGATGGCAGCAGTCGCTACGCAGCGACTATTCTTATGAATGAAAAAGGATTTTCCGGGCTTGATGGTTTGTTTCGGTTTTTGCCTGACGGAACAATAGAGCGTTCACTCGCGGTTCTTGAGGTTCACCGCCGGGGCTTTAAGGTGGTTGATCCGGCACCAAGTGTTTTTCCAAGTTTTGGCTATGCGCTTAGGCAACCAGCTTCCCCAAAATAAAATTCAGCAGCGGACGCCCTTTTGGCATCAACTGTAGTCGGTCTTGGCCAACTGCAATGTGCCCGCTTTCTTGCATGTCTGATAGCGCGGCCAAATCTACAATATCGCTAAGTTTCTGACCAAACCGGGCCTCCCAGTTTGCGAGTAGAATTCCGTCAGTTAGGCGCAGCCCTGTTAAAATAGCTTCAATAGCACGGTCAGCGGCTGTAATGGTCTCCAGCTGCTCCAGGCCTGTTCCACGTGAAACAACGGCTGCCAGCCAATCCTCCGGCCGTTTGATCTGGGCGTGAGCAAAAGCGCTGCCATGATCAGGCCCTGGCAACCTGCCATGGGCACCCGGGCCGATACCAACATATGCGTCACCTTGCCAATAAGCCAGATTGTGAATCGATTGTTGCCCGGCCCGGGCGTGATTAGACGTTTCATAGGCTGGAAGCCCGGCGTCCCAGGTCATTTGGTCGGTGAGTTCAAACATCGCTGTGGCTGTATTCTCGTCAGGCAGGCTGAATTTACCGCGTTTAAATTGATGGTAAAAAGCGGTGCCTTCCTCGATCGTTAGCTGATATAGCGAAAGATGACTTGTACCAAAAGATAAAGCGTCCGCAAGTTCCGCGCGCCATTCATGTACAGTTTGACCGGGCCGCGCGTATATCAGATCAAAGCTCACTCTCTCAAAGTTGTCTTGCGCTACTTTTAAAGCCTTAAGCGCTTCGGCGGCGCTGTGCACACGGCCAAGAAACTTGAGCACATCATCATCAAGTGATTGAATCCCTACAGATAACCGGTTTACGCCCGCAGCATGATATGCCTGAAACCGGCCTGCTTCCACACTCGATGGATTGGCTTCCAATGTAACCTCAATATCTGTGCTCGGTCCCCAATATTTTTTAATCGCTTCAAGCACGCTATATACGGTTTCTGGCGCCATTAAACTTGGCGTGCCGCCACCAAAAAACACTGAGCTGGCTTTCAGGTTGGGGAAATGTTCGGCCATTGTTTCAATTTCACGCACAAGCGCGCGCTGCCACTGGTCCTGCGAAACGTCTTCGCGAACATGGCTGTTGAAATCGCAGTAAGGGCATTTTTTGATGCAGAAAGGCCAATGCACATAAATAGCCGCAGGGCTATCGCTGCTATTTGTTGGTAGGCTAGGCAGCTCAGCCACTTTTAAAGCAGGCATCAATCAACTGACGAAAGGCTTTGGCTCTGTGGCTGATGGCATGTTTGTCGGTGGCGGCCATTTCCCCGAAAGTCAGCGCGTGGCCGGAAGCCACAAAAAATGGATCATAGCCGAAACCATTTTTACCGCGTAGCGGCCAAACCACATCACCGTATACTTTGCCCTCAAAACTTTCCATATGGCCGTCGGGCCAAGCCAAGGTGAGCGCGCAAGTGAAGTTTGCGGCACGGTTTGTTGTGTTGCCCAACTTTTTGTCAACAGCAGCCATTGCTAATGCAAAGTCTTTTGTTGGGCCTGCCCAGCGCGCACTATAGATGCCAGGTTCACCGCCGAGCGCGGCAACTTCAAGCCCGCTGTCATCAGCCAGCGATGGCAAGCCGGATGCTTTTGCAGCCGCCAGCGCCTTGATTTCGGCGTTTGCAATGAAGCTAAGCCCGTCTTCGACGGGTTCTGGCAAATCAAGGTCAGCTACGGAGATTGTTTCTACGCCAAACGGTGCCAGCAGCGCCCCGATTTCCCGCACCTTGCCGGCATTGTGGCTTGCGATAACAAGTTTGCTGCTTTTAAAAAGGCGTGTCATATCCATTCAATCGTTATTAGGCCTATAGACCAAGGGCTTTATGCTGGCTCAATTTAATTTCATCGCAGCCCATGCGAGCCAGTCTCAGCAAGCGTAGAAACTCTTCTTCGGAATAAGGCTCTTCCTCTGCAGTGGCTTGAATTTCCACAATGCCACCCTTGCCGGTAAGGACAAAATTGGCATCGGTCTCGGCTACACTGTCTTCCGGGTAATCCAAATCCAATACAGGCATGCCTTTGTAAATCCCGCAACTGACTGCTGCGATACTATCGGTGAAAGGCATGGTTTCAATATGGCCTTCTTTAATCATCCAGGTAAAACACTGATGCAGCGCCACATAGGCACCTGAAATTGAAGCCGTGCGGGTGCCGCCGTCGGCCTGAATAACATCACAGTCGATCCGTACCTGTTGTTCTCCGAGAGCGGCCAGATCAACAACGGCACGCATCGAACGGCCGATCAAACGCTGAATCTCTTGTGTGCGACCCGATTGTTTACCCTTGGCAGCTTCCCTGTTCATGCGACCGTGCGTCGAGCGTGGCAACATGCCGTATTCCGCCGTAATCCAGCCTTTTCCGGTATCGCGCAGAAAGTGTGGTGCCCGTTCTTCAAAGGTCGCGGTAACCAAAACATGGGTATTGCCGAATTTCACCAAACAGCTACCCTCGGCGTGCAAAGAAAACCCGGGGGTCATTTCAAGGGTGCGGAGTTCGTCGCTTGCGCGTCCACTGGGTCGCATAAGATCTTCCTTCATTCATAATGCGCACAGCCGTGTGCGCTTGGTTGGCCTCTTCTACCTGTGTCGCAGGCGAAGGTCAAAGGCGAAGAAAGCAGAAACGCCTCATTGACGCCTGTCCTGTGGTTTTTTACAGTCGGTTCATCTAGGGTCAGGCCTCATTAATGTGGTTTACTCAGCAAGGGAGGATTTTATCATGGCGCAGGAGATAACATGCAGAAATAGCGGGGCTATTTCAAATGTTGTCGACGCACGCCACGGTACAAGCATCCTTGCCCCTTTGGGGGTCAGGCACCGAGGCGAATTGGCAGCGTCACAAGCCCTCATCAAGGGAACCACCCTTGATTTCAGCTTCCTCCTTCCCAATTCGCCTCGGTGCCTGACTGAGCTAAACCACATTAATGAGGCCTGACCCTAGCCAGAAGGATATTCATGTCACTTCTTACCTTAAACGAGCGTTCTAAAGCGATTTTTCGCCAAATCGTCGAGACATACCTCGATACTGGCGACCCTGTGGGCTCACGCACGCTCAGCCGGGCTGGTAAGATTGATGTATCACCAGCAACTATCCGCAACGTGATGGCAGATCTGGAAGATATTGGTCTCTTGGCCGCGCCGCATACTTCAGCGGGGCGCATTCCTACGGATATTGGGCTTAGGCTTTTTGTTGATGGCCTTATGGAGATCGGTAATTTAACCAAGTCAGAGCGAGCATCAATCAAAGGCAAGGCGGCTGAGTCTGGGCGCAGCATGGAAGATGTTCTGAGCGACGCCACCAAAGCCCTTTCAGGCTTGTCAAAATGCGCGTCGTTGGTGATGGTGCCGAAACACAATCTGGCCGTTCGGCATATAGAATTTGTCCCGCTTGCGGGCGGGCAGGCGCTTGTGGTTTTGGTGGCCGAGGACGGCAGTGTTGAAAACCGGGTTATTGATCTGCCGGTCGGTTTGCCCCACTCTGCTTTGGTTCAAGCCGGAAATTACCTCAGCGCGCGTCTGGTTGGTCATTCCCTTGAAGACATGCGAGAGGCTATTCGGAGCGAATTAGCGACACGTCAGGCTGAATTGGATAACCTAACTGCCAGTATTGTTGAAAGCGGGCTTGCTGTGTGGGCTGGCGGCGAAGCGGATTCGGCTTCCTTGTTAGTGTCTGGCCAATCTAATTTACTCGATAATGTAGATGTTGTGGGTGATCTGGAACGTATTCGCCAGCTATTTGAAGAGCTTGAGCGAAAAAAAGACTTGATCAAATTGATGGAACTGGCCAAAGACGGGCGCGGCGTGCGTTTGTTTATCGGGGCCGAAAATAATTTATTTTCACTTTCGGGTTCATCTTTGGTGGTTTCTCCCTATATGAATGCTGCAAACAATGTTGTTGGTGTGATCGGTGTTATTGGCCCCACGCGGCTAAATTATGCGCGTATCGTACCAATGGTGGATTATACAGCGCAGGTGGTAAGTCGCCTGCTGAAAAACCCATAAGACCGGGTTCAAATGATGAGTAAACGGAACGCGTATGACCAGCGAACAGCAAAAACAAGATCCAGATTTGGGCCTAACGGCGGAAGATATATTGAACGCCGAGCAATATGAAACCAAGGACGAATTGGAAGATGGTGACGTTAATATCGTAGACCAGCTCCAATCTGAAGTGGCGACGCTAAAAGACAGCCTGCTACGCTCCGTTGCGGAGGGCCAAAACATTCGCCGCCGCGCCGATAAAGAAAAGCAGGATGCCAGCGCCTATGCTGTTACAGGGTTTGCACGCGACATGCTGAATGTCGCTGACAACCTGAAGCGCGCGCTGGATAGCCAACCCGAAGCCGTTGCCGATGATATGAAGGCGTTTGTTGAAGGCATTGACCTGACAGCCCGTGAATTGTTGAATGTAATGGAACGTCACGGCATCAAGATGGTGGAGCCCGAGGTCGGCGAGAAATTTGATCATAAGTTTCACCAGGCGATGTTTGAAGTTCCAACACAGGAACAGATGCCCGGTACAGTTATGCAAGTTGTCGCGCCTGGCTATATTATTAAAGACCGTTTGCTGCGCCCGGCCATGGTGGGTGTTGCCAAAGGTGAGGTCAAAACGGTGGATACTGAAGCTTAAGAATTAAGCAATCGAAGACGAATAAAAAACCCCGTCATTTAGCGGGGTTTTTTCATGGCTGGTGTTACCAATTTTCAATGTCTTGAACTCTATATTTAAAAATTGAGCAGGCCTGTCAAGACTTAGCCAGCTAATGCATTTTTAATCAGTGCCTTGCTTTCTTTGATACCATACAGCGCAAAAAACCCGCCCATACGCGGGCCTTGGCTTTGGCCGAGCAGCACTTCATAACAAGCTTTGAACCAATCACGCAGGTTTTCAAATTCGGCATCTTTACCGGCGGAATAAACCTCGCTCATGATCAGTTCGGCGTCTGTTTCATTTTCATTGAGCACCTCAAGACGAACCAGTAAGTTGTTGAAGGCAATTGTTTCTTGCGCTGTGGCGGGGCGAAATGATTTGTTTGGCTTAATAAAATCCTCAAAATACTTAAGTGCATAGACCATTAATTTATCAAGGGCCGGGTATGTTTGAGCATTTGCCCCGGCAGCATATTTCTCGACAAAACCCCACAAGCTTTCTTTGTCTTGTACATTGGCGACAGACACCAAATTAAGAAGCAAAGCAAAGCTTACCGGTAAGTTGTCTGGAGCAACTTTACCTCCATGGATATGCCATACCGGGTTTTTATATTGGTCCGCTAAATCTTGATCCTGGTATTTGGTGAGGAACGTATAATATTCGTCAACCGCCTTGGGGATCACATCAAAATGCAGCCGTTTGGCTTTTCTAGGGCTTTGATACATATAAAGCGAAAGACTTTCAGGGCTCGCATACGCTAGCCATTGCTCAATCGAAATACCATTGCCTTTTGATTTCGATATTTTTCTACCGCTTTCGTCTAAAAATAACTCATAACTCAGCGCTTCAGGTGGCCGTCCGCCCAAAACACGGCAAATGACAGTGGAAAGCTTCACGCTTTCGTCCAAATCTTTGCCAGCCATTTCATAATCAACACCCAGCGCGTCCCAACGCATTGCCCAGTCGGCTTTCCACTGGCATTTCACTTTGCCGCCGGTCACCGATGTTTCAATGCGCGCGTCAGCTTCATTCTCGAAGGAAATAATGCCCGCTTCTGCGTCTTCGATGCGCACCGGTACCTGCAATACCCGGCCGGTATCAGCGTCTATTGGCAATAACGGGCTGTATGTTTTCTGGCGTTCTTCGCCTAGTGTTGGCAGCATGATTTTAAGGATTTTGTCATAGTGCTGGCAGATTTTCAGCAGCGCCGCGTCAAATCGGCCCTCCGCATAACAGTCGGTCGACGACAAGAATTCATATTCAAAACCAAACTGATCCAGAAAAGCCTGAAGACGTGCGTTATTGTGGGCACCAAAACTGCTATGTGTACCAAACGGATCGGGTACCTTGGTTAGCGGCAGTCCAATGGCCTCGGCCAGCAATTCCTGATTGGGCACATTTGTTGGTACTTTCCTCAGCCCATCCATATCATCCGAGAAGCAGATTAGCTTCGTAGGGATGTCTGAAATTTCCTGAAAGGCGCGCATTACCATTGTTGTCCGGGCTACCTCGCCAAACGTGCCAAGATGCGGCAGGCCTGACGGCCCGTAGCCAGTTTCGAACAGGACATAACCCTTTTCAGGCGCACCCGCCTGGTAACGTTTGACCAGCTTTTCTGCTTCTTTAAACGGCCAGGCACCGGACGCAAGAGCAAGATCAATATTACCAGTCATAAATATCACCATAATTTGGGGTTGGAAACCGCCGGACACTAGGGATTACAGGCTTCCGCGTCAAGCAAAACACATTCCATGTACTGTGGAGTTCGCCAAGGTATAATCTACACTTCTTTTTCTGTCTCTGCATCAGTATGCTGCGGCGATGGAAGATTTTTCTGTCCCAAACATGCCGGATATGATTGTAGAGGCTGAGCGCGCTAATGCCGCTCTCAGTTCTTTGCCGGCCGCAATGATCGGCGTGCGTAGGGCGACACTTTTCAGTGCGGATGGTGAAATCGAGCAAGTCTCGCTGGATACTGCAGCGGAAAGGCTGAGCCGTACACCCTATGTCGTGGTGAACCGCGTGCTGGCTGCGCGGCGGATGGCAGTGTCCCAAATCAGGGCATACGATCTTTTGGAATTATACGCGTTTGTTCGCCCCGCGCGCTATTGCCTGCCCACACTTCACGGCCTTATGTCGGCGCTGCGCATGGAGGGCGGGCTGAAGGATGCGGAAGATGAGTGTTTAGCGCTCAAGCCGGTTGCTGAACGATTGCTGGTTGATATGCGGGCGCAGACATACGCACACCGAGCAGGGGGTAGCCGCACGGCCATGATGATGGCCCGGGCTGGCTGGCCTTGGGGCCCCTTGGTGATTTCAGCAATTGAAGCCTACCCTGACCACAGCCGCGAGGACGGCCTTAGTGTTTGGCGTGCTCTGGCGGAATGGGAAGACAGTGCGCCGCCGCCGCCGCCCGGTGATGAACCTATAGGGGGCGACGAAAGCCAGCAAAGGTTAACCGCACTACTGGGCGAGCACGCTGAAAAACGCGAAGGCCAACAGCGGTATGCTGCAGCAGCGACCCATATATTTAAACCGCGAGAAATGGCCGAAGCCCCCAATATGCAGCTTCTGGAAGCAGGTACAGGCACAGGAAAAACACTGGGTTACATAGCTCCCGCCAGTTTGTGGGCAGAAAAAAACGCAGGCCCGGTATGGCTTTCCACGTTCACCAAAAACCTCCAGCGACAGCTTGATCAAGAATTATCCAAGCTTTATCCAGATCCAAAAATAAAGGCCAAACGAGCCGTTGTCCGTAAAGGTCGTGAAAATTACGCATGCCTGTTAAATATCGAGGAAACACTGCGGGCTGTAATGGTGCGCGGCGACGCAGCCGAAGGCATGGACCGCGATAAAATCTTAATCGGGCTCGTTGTGCGCTGGGCACGCTATAGCCGCGACGGCGATATGATTGGCGGTGATTTCCCAAGTTGGCTGGGCGCGCATTTTGGCGCAGGCCGGATCGCGGGCCTAACCGACAGGCGCGGCGAATGTCTTTATTCGGCCTGTGCCCATTTTCGAAAATGCTTCATTGAAAAAAGCGCCCGCAAGGCCAAACATGCTGATCTGGTCATCGCCAATCATGCCTTAGTTGTCGCACAGGCGGCAAACCGGATCGGCGACCCTGATCTGCCCAAACGCATTGTTTTTGATGAAGGGCACCATGTTTTTGAGGCTGCCGATAGCGCCTTCAGCGTACATTTATCTGGTTTGGAAGGTGCCGATTTGCGGCGGTGGTTGCGTGGCAAAGAAAGCGGTGGCACAACACGCGCGCGCGGCCTAAAAACCCGCCTGGATGAGCTTATAGGTGACGACGATCAGGCCAAAGCCTTGCTGGATGAAATCCTTGAGGCAGCCCGGATTTTACCCGGCGATAACTGGCTGGGCCGGGTAACAGGGGCTGCTCCGATGACCCGGTTTGAGACTTTTTTGATGCTGGTGCGTGCTCAGGTGATGGCGCGGGCTGATGCACGTGGTCCGCATTCGGTTGAAGCCAGCGTCGCAGACCCGGTTGCGGGTTTGGTGGATGCCGCACAGGCCCTGTTTGGTGCGCTGGCAAGTTTGGCGCGACCAATGACTGCGCTGGCAACGCTATTGATGCAGCGTCTTGATGAGGATGCAGATATCCTCGATAGCACATCACGCGGGCGTTTGGAGGCTAGCGCCCGGTCGTTGCGACAGCGGGCAGATATCGTCACAGTCTGGGCGGCGATTACTGAGGGTCTTGGTAAAATTGTTCCAGACGACTTTGTGGATTGGTTGTCGGTAGACCGCTTTGATGGACGCGAACGCGACATTGCTTATTGCCGCCATTTCATTGATCCCAGCAAACCGTTTGCGGATATTGTGCTGGAACATACCCACGGTGTGTTGGTAACATCGGCCACGCTCTGCGACAAGGTAGGCGAAGAAGATGGCTGGCGCAGCGCGGATATGCGCACGGGTGCTCAGCATCTTATGGTTCCGCCCAAGCGGCTTTATGTGCCGTCGCCGTTCGATTACGCCGCGCAAACACGAGTGCTTATCGTCTCTGATGTCAACAAAAACGATCCCCAACAGGTGGCGAGCGCTTACCGGGCTCTATTTGCCGCATCAGGCGGTGGTGCGCTGGGTTTGTTTACGGCGATCAGCCGTCTCCGCATAACGTATTCACACATTGCAGGTGACCTTGAGGAAGCTGGTTTGCCGCTATATGCGCAGCATGTTGATCCAGTGGATACGGCAACACTTGTGGATATGTTCCGCGATGACCAGCACGCATGTTTGCTGGGTACGGACGCAGTTCGCGACGGTGTGGATGTGCCCGGCGATAGCCTTAGACTGATTGTCTTTGACCGGGTGCCGTGGCCGCGGCCAACCTTGCTGCACAGGGCGCGCCGCGCGGCCTTTGGCGGACGCGACTATGACGAGATGTTAACCCGGCTAAAACTATCGCAGGCTTATGGTCGTTTGATCCGCCGCGCCAGCGACAAAGGTGTTTTTGTAATGCTTGACGGTCAAACGCCTACGCGCCTTCTGGAAGCCTTGCCGGAAGGTGCGCATTTTGAACGGGTAGGATTGGCAGACGCCGTGATGCAAGTTGGAGATTTCCTCAACGGACCCGGCTGAACTGTGGGCTGAATACCCGATTGGCCAGCTCGATTTGGCAACTGTATGTGTTTCGCCAGACGTGAAGCAGCTTATGTTGCAGGTGCGTTCAATCGTCAAATTTATAAATTCCACACTGGTTGGTAAAATACTGATCATTTCACATCTCAAAATGAAATTATGCCACCTATTTCTGAAGCGGGATTACGCTGCGATCTAATAAAAACCCAGCTGGACACTGCATTCTTTTTGTCGGCTGATGGAGGTCTGCCGAAGGACCGTTGCTGGTTTTTATAAATGCGCCTTCATTTCCCTTGTGATGGATGCGCTCGCGCTATAGTTTCTCCTCAAAGGAGAGTTTTATGTCGACAGTTAGCCCCCAAACCGCGCTTGTTTATACTATGGTCACGGTCGCCGCCTCGGACGAGACGCTCACAGATAGTGAACTGACCAGAATGACAGGCCTTGTTGGCTATTTGCCCGCGTTTAGAGACTATAATATCGAGCGCTTGCGTGGTGATACCGAAACTTGTGTTGATCTGTTGCAAAGTGAAGAGGGCCTCGACGCCGTGCTGGGATTGATTGAAGAGGCTGTTCCTGAAACCCATTTCGATTTGGTCTATGCGCTGGCTTGCGAAGTTGCGGCATCTGATGGCTCTTTGAGTCAGGAAGAGCTTAGGTTGCTTGAGATGATCCGGCATTTCTTAAATATCGATCGCTTAACTGCAGCTGCGATTGAGCGCGGTATCGCCAGCAGGCAGAAATCATTCTAGATTTCTGCACGTTCGCTTATATTTTGGGCTGTGGAATTCACGGAAAGACACCGGGAAAGACACTGGTTATTTTTTTGTAAACTCTGCTTGCAAAGTCAATGTGACGGTATCGCCGACAAACGGCAGCCAGGCATTCAGTGCAAAATCAGATCGTTGAAACTCGGCTGAACCACTGAAACCGACAGTTTTCAGGCCAGACTCTGGATTAGTGCCACTGCCAACAAACGTAGCCTCTATTGAAACAGGCTTACGTACGCCTTTGATCGTAAGCATGCCGTCAATACGGGCCATATTTTCACCGCTGAGCTGAATGGTGCTGCTTTCGAAACTCGCGTATGGAAAACCTGCGGTATGAAACATGCGCTCGCCCTTTAACAAATTATCAAGTTCGATATTATTGGTATCAATGCTGGATGTATCTATTTTAATAAAAAGGTGGCTCTGTTGCGGCGCATCCACATTCAAATCCAGCGAGCCTTCCAAGCGGTTGAAGCGGCCGTGGTGCATCGAAAAGCCCAGGTGGTTGACAGCAAAAATGATGTTGCTGTGGGTTGGATCGAGCTGGTAAATGCCAGCCTTGCTTTTTAGCGGATCATCGTTAACGGGGTATAAAATGCCTGCCGCCGTGGCGCAGCCCATCAGCATAAAAAAAGCTAGCAAAACGGGCAGCCTTGAATGGACATTTAAAATTGTCATGGCGAGGTAACCTTCATGTTTCTGGCGGTAACTTTTATGTCAACCCGCACCAAATGCCCAACCCATTTTTCGTCGGTCCATACGCCGGTTCCTACGCCGAACTGGCTGCGATCCAGCTCGTGGTGCGCTGTTACTATGGCCGTGTCACCGTTTTGATCAAAGTCGAATGCAAGCGTGATCGCTTGGCTGATACCGCGCAGCGACAAGACCCCTTCAGCCAGGTAAGAGTTTTCGCCTGCACTCCGGATGGCCGTGGAGCGGAAGATCGCAGTTGGAAAACTTTTGACAAAAAACCAATCCTCGCCGGGCAAAGCTTGGGTGCGTTCAATGCTGCCAGCATCGACAGAGCTTAAATCAATATCCGCTCGAATAGAGCCGTCTTCAGGTGCGGAGGGATCAAAATTTACATTTAGGGTGAATCGGTTAAAATGGCCGGTAAAATCCACACCCGCTTGTTGGCCTGTAAACAGAATGCTGCTGTTCGCCGCATCCATTTGCCATTCCGTTGCCCGCGACGGCAGGCTCAGCGCCAAGAGCATAACCAAAAAACCGGCGAAACGGCTCATCTTAAGGGTTTCCAATCCGTGTTTTTGTGCGCAGGCAGAATGCGGTAAATCAGGCCGTCCCGCAGGATAAATTGGTGTCTAAGTGCTGCAAAAATATGGAATAAAAGCAAGACTAACATGAAATAAGCAGCGCCCTGATGAAGGGATTTCAATAGGGCTTCAGCTGATCTGCTATCGGCTAATGACTGAAAAAAGCTTATATGAGGCCAAGTAAATTTGCCAAACAACAGTGTTGGAATATGCAGGGGCGAAGCGGAAACCATAGCCCACCCAAGCAAAGGTACAGCAAACATAAAGCCATAAAGAATCAAATGCATACCCTTGGAAAGCCGACGCTCCAGATGGCTCAACGTCGGCATTGCCGGAGGGTGCCGATTAAAAAACCACCAGAGCACCCGCACCATGGTGAGCAGCAAAATAGTTATGCCAAACGACTTATGAAGTTGATATAGCGAGAATTTTAGCGACGCCTCTGAGATTGTAAGCCAGGTCATGAAAGGAGCTATAAAATATTGGCTGATAATGATCAGCGCCGTCAGCCAGTGCAGCAGCATTGCAGCGTGCGTGTAACGTCTGGTGCGCATCTTATGGGCGGATTGAACATTTTGCGCAGGCGGCGTCACGACGTTTGGCTCGCGGGTATCGCTGGCTCAGTTAGTGGAAAAGGCTCTATAGCGGCCAAGTCTTCAATATGCCGAAAGGCTGAAACTTCTTTTAATGCCGCTCGAATAGCCTTTTTTCCACCGCGAATAAGTACAGGGCGCAAACGTGCGCACCTTTCTTTGATCAGCATATCCACCGCAAGAGATGAGGGTTGAGCTTTAATCGCGTCAGCCAACTCAACCGCGCGAAGTCGGTCTGCGCCATTGCCGCGCGCGAGAAATTTTACATATTCGAATTGTAGCGGAAAGTCGATCGCTCCCATGCCAAGCGCCTTTTGAAAGTTTTCTCTTGCAAGTTTGCGCTTTGCACCCAGAAGCAACCGCGCCCAAAACCCGGCTGCGCTAACTTCTGCATGCCATGCCGCTAATGCACCGTAGCCAAGTGCATTGTCTGGTTCAGCAGCGATAAGGTCTTGAATATAGACCTTGGCCCGTTTGGCATAAGCAACCCGCCGTAGGCGTTTTCCTTCAAAACTAAGGGCTATAGCCAAACTCATGCGGGCAAAATAATGGTCAGGGTTTAGGGCGAGCGCTTTTTGACAGTCTGTCGCGGCATCGTGTAAAAGCGTAATGGTCTCAGTACCCTTTACAACAAAGCCACCCAAGGTCAAGCCGCTACGACAAGCAAGAGCATAGCCGTTTGCGGTGCCTGCGGTGCGGCCTAAAACAATCGCCTCACGGAAGTCGCCCCGCACAAATTCATGCCAACCAAGCGTGGCAACATCTGTTTCTGCGGTGGAGGCATGTAAGGGAGCTGTGCAAACGAGGAGGGACAAAAATGCGAATTTCAAATATTTAATCATTCGCCTACTATAAAGCGCTTCTGGCCGGATAAGTATAACAGTCTTGTGAAGATTTATTAGGCGCGCCAAAAAGCTGGTGAAAACAGGACCAGCACAGAAAAAACTTCCAGCCTTCCTACCAGCATACCGATCGCCATCAACCATTTGGCCATATCTGTCAGGCCACTAAAATTACCCGCAGGACCAACTTTATCGCCGAGCCCAGGCCCGACATTTGTGAGTGCGGTACCTGCACTTGAAAAAGATGTGACCCAATCTTCTCCGGTCAAAGAAATAGCAAAAGTAAGCAGCATAAAAATGCATAGGAATAGTGTCATGAAGGATAAAACACTGCTTCTTACATCGTCTGTTATCGGTCGGTTATTATAGGCCGGTACAAAAACACCGTTTGGCTGGACAATATGATTGACCCAGCCTCTCATCGATTTAAAGAGAACCTGGAAGCGAAAAATTTTCATACCACAACTTGTGGAACCCGCGCATCCGCCTATGAACATCACCATAAAAAACAACGTTACGGAAAAACCGCCCCATTGGCTATAGTCGGTGGTGGCATAGCCGGTTCCGGTGAGGGTTGAAATAATATTGAAGCTGCCAAAACGGAAGGCCTCGGCGGCTGAAAAACCTTTCCAGATCATCAACCAGGCCGTGACCGAGAAGCACAGCATAAAAACCAAACCCAAAAACCCGCGCGTTTGTTCATCGCGCCACAGAGCCAAGGGTTTACCGCGCAGCACCTGCAGGAAAAGCAGAAAAGGCATCGAACCCAATATCATGAATGCCAGCGTGATCATATCAATCGTATAACTGTCAAATTTCCCCATCGATTGATCTGATGTGGAAAACCCACCGGTTGAAATCGTCGCCATAGCATGCGCCAGCGCGTCAAAGCTGCTCATGCCAGCAAGCATATAAAGCAGTGCACAAATAGCGGTAAAAGCAATATAGAGGCCGCTGATCACCCCGGAGATTTGCCCGGCGCGGGGGAGAATTTTTTCAACTGTCTCGAAACTTTCAACTCTGAAAACCTGCATGCCGCCAACCTGCAACATAGGCAGAACTGCGACGGCCATGACGACAACCCCAATGCCGCCAAACCACTGTAACAGTGCGCGCCATATCAAAATTCCAGGGGGCACATTATCAAGCCCCGTGATAACCGTTGATCCTGTGGTGGTTAAACCGCTAATGGCTTCGAAATAGGCATCTGTATAAGACAATCCTAATTCTGAAAAGGCAATTGGCATTGCCGCAAACGCCGGTAATACTGCCCATGCCAGTGTTGTCAGCAAAAAGGCCTGCCGCAGGTTTAGCGCATCAGCGGTATCTCTGTTTGCCAAAATAAACATACCGCCAACGGCCAATGATAAAAACATGGCAACAACGAAGATTTGCCAGTCGGAATTTCCTGACGCCAGATCCACAAATACAGGGATAAGCATGCCAACGGATAACATGCAGATCAGTGATCCAAGCGTTAACAGCACCGGCCTAAAATCCATCAAACATGCGCTTTCTTGTTCGTGAGCCCAAAATAGATCAGTTGATATTCTGCGAACAATAGGGACTGTCGAGCGAAAAAGCCGGAATAGCAACGCTAAAAATACGGTTCTCGCTGTCAATCATTTGGAAACTGCCGCGCATAAAGCCGGAAGGCGTGCTCAGAGGGCTACCGCTGGTATAGACATAACTGGCACCAGGTCGGATTAAGGGCTGTTCACCGATAACCCCGTCGCCTTTCACTTCCTTAACTGCGCCTCGCCCATTGGTAATAATCCAGTGGCGGCTTAATAGCTTGGCAGATAGTGTGCTGTGGTTGCGAATTCTGATCCGGTAGGCCCAGATATATTGGCCTTCTTCCGGGTCGGACTGTTCTTCGAGAAAGTAAGACTGAACAGCAACGGAGATGTCTTCCGTCATTTCCTCAAAGGTCAATAATTCCTCGATTAGATCATCGCTCATATTATTTGGCCCCTGCCATAGCCAGCGCTTGCACTATATCGCCGATAAGGTCGTCAGCGCCCTCCAGGCCCACAGAAAGCCGAATAAGACCTGGCGTAATGCCAAGTTCCAGCCGGATATCCTCAGATAATGCCTTGTGGGTTGTGCTCCAAGGGTGTGTAGCGATTGACCGCGAGTCGCCTAAATTATTTGATATATCAACAATTTCCAGCGCATTCATAAATTGAAAGGCCTGATCCCGGCCACCCGGCAGCTCAAAGGCCACCATCGTTCCGCCGCGCTCCATCTGGGAAAAAGCGAGATCCCGTTGTTTGAAGTTTTCCAAAATGGGGTGGCGAACATCACTGAGTTTGCCAGCAATAGCATGTGCCAGCTTCTCAGCATTGTCACACATGGCGTGCACACGCAGGCCCAGTGTTTCAAGGCCCTTGAGCATAATCCAGGCGTTAAAGGGTGACATTGCGCAGCCCGTATGACGGTAAAAGGGATATAAAAATTCCTCATCCCAGTCCTTATCACACAGAATAACACCGCCGAGACAGCGTCCTTGGCCGTCTATATGTTTGGTTGTTGAGTAACAAACAATATCAGCGCCCTGTTCCTTTGGGCGCTGCAACACTGGTGTTGCAAAAACATTATCAACAACCAGCCTGGCTCCGTTTTCGTGAGCAAGATCTGCTACTGCCCTTAGATCAACAATTTCCAGCGTGGGATTGGCGGGCGTTTCGGCAAAAAACATTTTTGTATTGGGCTGTACTGCGGCTTTCCAGGCCCCAAGATCAGTGCCGTCAATTACGGTAGTTTCGATGCCATAGCGTGGCAGAAGCGTATCCATTAGCCAGCGACAGGACCCAAACAATGCACGAGCACCCAGCACATGATCACCTGCGCTAAGCCCGGCCAGCAGGGCCGCTGTCATGGCGGCCATGCCTGTGCCCGTTGCACGCCCAATATCTGCACCTTCCAGCAATGCCATACGTTCTTCAAACATGGCAACCGTTGGATTGCTTTGACGCGAATAGGTAAAACCAGTGGCGCGACCATCAAAACGAGCCTCAGCTTCTTCTGCGTTTTCATAGGCAAAACCAGACGTCAAAAACAAGGCTTCGGACATCTCGCCCATTTCGGAACGCATGCTGCCCGCGCGCACCATTTGTGTCTGCCGCGACCATTTTGTCGTTTGATTTCGGTCGGTGCCGGTGCCCGATTTCATAAGGTGCCTCCTGTTGGCCGTTCAACTGGACGACAACCTGACCCCAGCCAAGCCCTGCGTCAAGGTTTAGCTGCGATGCAACAGTAACATTATGGAGTGACGCCAAACAAAATTACTGCGATAAGGTGATGCAAGATGGCTTGCATTTGGTGGGCCGTCCCGATAGGTTCGGCTCGAACAGGTCAATTGGCCTCAAGCGGGTGTAGCTCAGTGGTAGAGCACGAGCTTCCCAAGCTCGGTGTCGAGGGTTCGATCCCCTTCACCCGCTCCATTTTTCTCAAAGACAATAAGTTATCTCGCACAACTTATTGTCGGTCTCGGGGTTATAAGCATGAGCGTTATCATTTGGCACAATCCACGCTGTAGCAAATCGCGCCAAACATTAGCTATCCTGGAAGACAGGGGTATAACACCCGACATCCGGCTATATATTGATCAGGCACCGTCAGAGGCTGAAATTAAAAATGCATTGCATTTACTGGGTCTTCAACCCCGAGCCTTGATGCGCACAGGCGAGACCGAATATAAAGAGCAAGACCTTGCCAATGTGCACGATAATGCGGCCTTGATCGCAGCAATGCATGCGACGCCAAAATTGATCGAGCGTCCCGTGGTTCTGAACGGCGATAAAGCCAGCATTGGTCGCCCGCCTGAAAGCATTCTCGACATTCTTTAAAGCGCAAAAACGGATTATACCGTCGCCGTTTTTATTCCTGACCCGAGCTTCTTCTCAATCGAAGGATAATAGAGCAGTTGCGCAAAGCCGCGCATTGTCATGAAAACAACCACGGCAATCCACAGCCCCTTCAAGCCCAAGGTATTGGTTAGAACTTCCAACGACAATACATAAACAGTGAAGGCTGCGACCATTGTAATCAGCATACCCCGGCCGGCTGTGGCGCCGATGAAGATACCGTCAAACTGGTAACCCCAAACAGCAAAAACCGGCATGATGGCAACAATCATGAGAGCTTCATCAGCAACAAGGCGAACAGCGGTTATATTGGTTAAAACATTGACTATATTTTGGCCAAAAATCAGGAATACCAAGGTATATAATGCTGCGGCGGCCCCGGCCCAAACTGTGGTCCGCTTCACCCAAAAGCGGAACTCGTGGCGATTATTTTTACCGTAAGCGGCCCCGGCCAGCGCCTCGGCCGCAAAAGCAAAGCCATCAAGCCCAAGGCTGATTAACAAAAAGAATATATTGAGGATCTGTGTGGCGGCCAGCGCGGCCTCGCCCAGTTTGCCCGATTGGCGGGTGATTAGCGCCAGCGCTGTTATCAGGATCAAGGTGCGCGCAAAAATATACCCGTTGGTGCTCAACAGTTTTTTCATGCGATCAATTTGCCATGTTGTTTTTTCGTGTAGCGCTGTACGCAGCGGCGCCAGCCCAAGCCCTTTTAGCAAGAGTACAAGTCCAAATCCTGCAGCCAGCCATTCGGCGATCAAGGACCCCAGCGCGATCCCGCTAACACCCATATCGAGACCCAATACAAAAATAAGATTCAAGGCCCCGTTAGATACATTGAGCAAAAGTTGTAACCATAGGGCGGCCTTGGCTTGGCGCGTGCCGATCAGATAGCCATTCAAAGAATAGACAAATAAAACAGCGGGTGCCGACCAGACCCGGATATTGAAATAATCCGACATCAACAAAATTGTGGTCTCAGGGGGTCTTAGGGCAGCAATACCAGCTTTCAGGATAAAAACCTGTACAACCAAAAGAAAACCAGCAAGCATCAAGCCGAGAAAACCTGAACGAATAATGGTGCGCGCGACCTGATCATTGTCACCGCGGCCATGGGCCTGTGCCACCAGGCCGGTAGTGCTCATTCGTAGAAAACCAAAGGCCCAAAACATTAAGCTGAAGATGGCAGCGCCAACACCCACTGCCGCTAGATGGACGGCGTTTGGCATATGGCCAATAACCCATGTATCGACCAAGCCCACCAGTGGGGTCGAGGAATTTGCGATAATCGCGGGGCCGGCAATGGCCCATATTTGTCTGTCCGGGCGTATTATCTGCGAGCCAATAGCTGGCATTAGCGGCCAATGCCGGTATATTTGAAACCAAGTGCTACCATATCAACTCCGCTATAAATGTTTCTTAGATCAACCAAAATTGGCTCAGCCAACAAACCGCGCACACGCTCAAAATCAAGCGCCCTGAACTGATTCCATTCGGTTACAATGACAAGGGCCTCAGCATCCTGCATCGCCCTGTAGGGATCATCGTGGAAGCTTACATCTGTCAATATTTCGGCGGCTTCTTTCATACCTTTTGGGTCGTAAGCGTGAACGTCGGCGCCATCATCTTGTAATTTTGAGATAATATCAAGGCTCGGGCTTTCGCGCATATCATCGGTATTGGGTTTAAAAGTAAGCCCTAAAATTGCGATGCGTTTACCTTGAACAGATCCTCCGCAGGCTTCAATGACTTTACCGGCCATCGCCAGTTTTCGGTTTTCGTTGACTTCAACAACCGAGCGTATAATTTTCATCGGTACGCCATAAGTTTCTGCGGATTGAACAAGCGCGCGTGTATCTTTGGGGAAACAACTGCCGCCAAAACCTGGCCCGGCGTGCAAAAATTTGCCACCAATCCTGTTGTCGAGCCCAATGCCCTTTGCCACTTTGCCCACATCGGCCCCAACTTTTTCGCATAAGTCGGCAATTTCGTTGATAAAACTGATCTTGGTTGCCAAAAAGGCGTTGGCTGCATATTTGATAATCTCCGCAGTTTCTCTATTGGTGAAAACAACGGGTGTTTCGCTCAGGAAAAGAGGCCGATAAAGTTCCTGCATTACGGCTTGGGCTTTGTCACTTTCAATACCAACCACAACCCGGTCAGGGCGCATGAAGTCTTCTATCGCCGCTCCCTCGCGCAAAAACTCGGGGTTGGATGCCACGCCGAATAAATCACTTGAGACCAAGGCGGATACGCGTTTTTTAATTTCCGCCCCGGTGCCAACCGGCACGGTCGATTTGGTAACAATAACCGTATAATCTTTGATATAAGCCGCAAGCTCTTCCACGGCGGCAAATACATATTGCAAGTCAGCGTGACCGTCGCCGCGTCTGCTGGGGGTTCCAACAGCGATAAAAACGGCTTCGGCTCCCTCCATTGCGGATTCTAAATCAGTAGTGAAAAACAGCCGGGATGCCTTTGCATTTCTATCAACAAGACTATCAAGGCCGGGTTCATAAATCGGCATGATACCCTCTAGCAGCCGGTCGATTTTCCCTGCGTCCTTATCAACACAGGTTACCGTATGCCCAAATTCGGAAAAACAGGCCCCAGAGACTAGTCCCACATACCCTGTTCCGATAACTGCAATCTTCATTTGAATGTCCTCAGCAAAGTGGGTCAAAAATTTGATGTCAAAGAAGCAGGTTTTCGCGCCGTGCGCAAGCCTGCGCATAGACAAGCGCTGCCGAATACTGTGTAGTCTGTCGAATTGGTTTTATTGGCTTATTGTTACACAGAGAAAACGAAGGTTTTTGAGGTCGGTGTCCGTACAATAGGCAAACGTCAGCAATTTTGGATATAATTTGGTTCATACGGCGATTGATAGCTTGGAGGATGAAGAGCTTGTTTTGCGCATTTGCAGCGGAGATCAGCAGGCCTTTCGTACGATAGCGCTGCGTCACGGTGGCCGGTACCGAGCCCTCGCATACCGGTTTGTTGGCAATATGCCGCTGGCAGAAGATATGGTGCAGGAGGCCTTTATAAAGTTGTGGACCCATGCTGCACACTTTGACAGAGACCGTGCGAAATTCACCACATGGTTTCACCGCGTTGTCGTGAACAAATGTTTGGATGAAACGAGAAAACGGAAAACCGTTGCCTTGCCGGAAAATTTTGATGCTGCGGATGAAACAGCAAGTGCCGACAAACAAATGGAGAATGAAGCCATTGCCGCGCGTTTGGGTATTGTTTTGGCGGGCCTGTCCGAGCGGCAAAATACGGCGGTAACCCTTAGCTATTTTGACGGCCTGACCAACCAGGAAGCCGCTGATGTGATGGAAATGAATATAAAAGCTTACGAATCGTTGTTGTTTCGCTCGCGTGCCGTAATGCGACAAAGTTTACTGGCAGAGAAATCAGACCTGCTTTCGGTTTTTGCATAGGAGAATCTGATGGAAAATAAAATGACGTTAGAACAATTTGAAGCGTACCTCGGGCAATATGGCGCCGATATAGAGGCATGGCCCAAGCATACACGTTCGGCGGCCAGAATTTTTGCTGAGGGCGAAGAGGGCGGGCTATGCTTGGCCGGGGAGATTGCCTTGCAGGATTTGCTCGCTGCGGGGAGAATCCAGAATCTTGATGTGGGTGCGGACCAACAGGCTGACGCTTTTGCGTTGCGGCTTGGTGATATTCCGTTGAACCATCCCCAAGTTGGTGCAGAAAAACCAGAGGGACAGATTGGATTTTTGCGGTTTTCTCGGATTTTAGGGTTTTTCGGTGATCAGAGTTGGGTATCAGTGCCGGCGCTGGTATCGCAGGCGGCGATTTTTGTGGTCGTGCTTGGCTTAGGAGTTTTGGTAGGGATGAACAGCGGTTATTCAGGGCTTGTTAGTCAGACAGAAATCGATGTGAGCGATGTGCTGTTTGTTTCTGCAACAGACTATTATCTGGATGAAGAATGAAATGGCATACGCAGTGCGGAGAGGATCATAGAAAATGACCAGTAAAATCAAATGGTTGGTTTTCGCTTTTGCAGTTTCGCTTTCGCTCAATGTTTTTGTGGCGGGGTTGGTAATTGGCCGTGGATTCAGGCCGCCTCCACCACCGCGTGATCAGCCTAATGTTGGCTTCAATATTAAAAAGCTAAATAAATATCTTAGCCCGACCGATCGTAGGAAATTTGGAAAATCGCTTGCAGAACAACGCGAACACCTTCGCCTAAAATTTCGCGAAATGAAATCAACCGAGCGCCAAATCGAACAGCTGATCATTGCTGAGGAGGTGGATTTCGAGGCTTTGCAAGCAGCGCTTGAATTACGCGAGACCTATATGCGGCAGTTGCAAATGCCGATGAGGCGTATTGTTGTAGAGGCAATTTACGGCCTTGACCGTAAATCCCGGATCGAATTTGCGGCGGACATCTTTAAGGGCGGCCCTAACGCGCGCCGTCAGTCCCGAAGAGAGCGCGGCGATGATCGCCCAGATGACCGCCCCCGAGATCAACCTCGAGATCAATCCCGTGATCATCCACCAGAAGGCCGACAATAAATGCGGTGCGATGGCATAGGCAAACTCAGCCTTTAGCGGGCTGATGAATTAACGCACGATCTTTTTCAGTGTTTATGGTATAGATAATACATGACGAGCGGCACCATATTGCCTTCGATAGGATCGCCGCCGCCGGAATTTAGGCGCTCGTATGTACCTGAAAGCCTGCGGCCTAAATTGGTGGGATCGACTGTATCACAGTTTTCCGGCGAGGCAATTGTTGTGCCCTCCCGCGCCGGTACGGTTGGCGTTGATGGCAATGGCGGCGCACTAGCGGCTACGAAAACACCGAAAACGTCAGGCCAAAATAGCCATCAAAATCAACGCCTTTCCCAGTCTCCACCATCGCGTAATTTGGGTGGTAGTTCAGCCGTAGTTCTTCAAGTTAGGGAAGGGCAGAACGGTGGATCCAGCGCCGCAGTTCAACCGCGACAAGGCCTTGCTGATGCCGAAAAAGCCGAGGTTGAGCACTTGAAGGCACGGGACCGAGAGGTTCGTGCGCATGAAAATGCCCATGCGGCGACGGGCGGCGCCTACACCGGCGCGCCGAGTTATGATTATGCAAGGGGGCCGGACGGTGTTCAATATGCAGTGGGTGGTCACGTTGATATTGATGTGTCACCGGTGCCGAATGATCCAAAAGCCACCATTGCCAAGCTGGACGTTGTGCGCAGTGCTGCACTTGCGCCCGCACGGCCCTCGGGCCAGGATCGCGCCGTGGCTGCGGCAGCGTCGGCAGGGAGCCGTGAAGCTGAGGCAGAATTATCGAAGGCTGAACAAGATGCTGCTGCTGAAGCGTTGCAGGCAGATGACGGTGCAGACGAGGCTCCCATTGGCAGCGTTACTTCCTCACAGGCAACACCGTACGTAAGCAGCGATTTTGCTCCGTCAGGCTTGATCGCTAACACAACCACAGTACCGCAAGGCCTGACAGGCCTTGATCTACTAGTCTAGAGCCAACAGGGACTATCGAAAATCCGCCCCCACCGCGTCCCCCACCGAGGAAAACCCGTCTTTTTCAAGCAGCAGCGCTAAATCTTTTTTAATGCGGTGCACAAGACCGGGCCCCGAAAAAACCAGCGCGGAATAGAATTGTACCAACGACGCGCCGACGCGTATTTTTTTATAGGCATCAGCGCCGCTGGCGATACCACCAACACCGATCAAGGGCACTTTTCCGTCTGTGGCCTTATAGACATCGGCCAAAATTTTGGTGGACTGTTCAAAAAGGGGAACGCCAGACAAGCCCCCCATTTCGCCCTTATGAGCACCGGATAAGGTTCTGGGCCGAGTGATGGTGGTATTGCCCACGATCAGGCCGTCGATACCACTATTTACGGAAATATCAGCAATATCAGCGATTTCCTCTTGGGTTAAGTCAGGCGAAATCTTTACCAAAATGGGAACGTAGGCGTTGCCTGCGGCCATCTTTTCTTTACGTGCGGCCAGCACGCGGTCCACCAGATCGCTAAGCGCGTTCTGTGATTGCAGTGCTCGCAGGCCCGGTGTATTGGGGCTGGAAATATTGACAGTAAAATAATCTGCCATGCCATAAAGCGCATGAATTCCGGTGATATAGTCTTCCGTTTTATCCGCGCTGTTTTTGTTGGCACCAACATTGGCCCCGTAGGGTTTTTTGCTGCCTGGGTTTAGTTTCTGTAAACCCCGCGCAAAGTGCGCCAATCCTTTATTGTTAAAACCAAAACGGTTGATTACTGCTCGGTCATTTGTCAGGCGAAACAGACGCGGTTTGTCATTGCCTGCTTGTGGTTTGGGAGTCACGGTTCCGGCTTCGGCAAAACCAAAGCCCATTTTATGGACAGCGCCAATGACCTCAGCATTTTTATCGAAACCTGCGGCAAGGCCCACCGGGTTTTCGAATTTTATACCAAAAACACTGCATGCCAAACTTTTGGGATCTCCGGGCACGCCGATCAGTCCATCAAGACTTGCCTTTAAGGCGGCGATGGTGAGGCTGTGAGCCTGTTCAGCGTCCATGCTGTGGACGAAGGGACGCAAGAAGGGAAAAAGGTCAATCATTGGCAGTCACAATGGGTGTGAGTGTATTTTCCCCTGATTTTACGCTTTCTTCTTCGATCGTTTCTAAAAAAGCTAGGTCAAACCCAGCAGTGCCTTTCCGTGTCAGGTTCCAGCTATCTTCGGCGCGGGCAATATCAAGGGTGTCATATAGATGCGGGAAAAGAGCGCCGTCCCGTGAGGCTTCCCACTTAAGAGCAGATGGCAGGAATTGCTCGGCCCAAAAAACCAGCAATATTATCACGGGGGCATCATCAAAATGTTTGTTGAGGCTACCACTGAGTTGGTCGATTGTGGAAAAATGGATAAACCCGCTCTGGCGGTCATCAGCCGATCCTGGGTACATATCTGTGCCTATGGCCTCAAGCCATTCCTTAGGGCGCAGTATTTTATATATCAAGCTGGTCATGCCTGTTCAATAAGGGGCTTTGGCATAACAGGCAAGGGCTCTGTTAGGGCTCGGCAGGCGGCTCTGTCGGCACTTCCGTAATGTCAACGGCGTCAGGCACGGGCGTGAAACTGCCAATTCTGCAGGCTAATCCAGCTCGGGTTTTGATTTCGTCCACACCCGCACAAATTTTACCGTCCGTGGGAGTATAGGAAATATATCGGTGAAACCGAAGCTGCGGACATCGATGTTTAAGACGCAGTAGGATTTGCCTGGAATCTGTAAGGAAAATGCGCACTAAGGCGTCGCTTTCTACTTTGTAGGCCTTGATCTTTTCGGTCTCGATGCAGCGTGTTTCTTTGGTGGCCAGTGGTTCAGGTGCTTGTTCGGCTAACACGGTTGCTGAAAGGGATGAGCAAAACCCAAGCGCGGCAATTGCCATTAAAAATTGATTGCGCATAATTTTAGCCCTCACAGTTGCAACAGCTTTAAAGTATTCATTCTTAAAGTGCCCACTTTAAAGTGAATGTAGGCTGAATGGAAATTAGGCCTGACCCCTAACGTTGATTGTCGGTGTACCATAAAAATGGCAGTTTTCGCTTGTCTATAAGCAAGCGAATACCGACATTAGTATCAATGATAAAAAAGGAGTGGCGAGTGGCAAAAGAAATTTGGCTTTGGTTAAGAGAGCAGATGTCCTCGTTACTGGCCGGACTTAAGCGGCTTTGGGTCCAGCTCTGGCGCTGGATTGCCGGGTGGTTACGAACGATTTCTGGCAGTACATGGCGGAAAGTGACGCTGGGCTTACCGGTGGCGTTTTTCCTCTATATTTTTATAGGCATGCCGTTTGCCCACCGAATCGATGACAGCCTGCCTATACCGGATACAGGTCCGGAAGGCGGCGTTAAGTCGGTTGCCGCTGTAGCATATTTAATAAAAAAAGAGACAAAAGTTCATAATTGGACGTCAAATGACCCGTTTTTTATGCCGGGTTGGTGGCTGGATAATACACCCAGCTACCAAAAGGGCATCGTTCAGGCGCTATCGCGCTTTAGTTTGGAGCTTCGGGACCAGATTGGTCGTTCGCGTGGATCAAGTGCGGTGGATCCCGAGTTACAAATGGCGGCGGGCAACCTGGCCAAAGAACCTGAGCGCTGGATTATTGATTTTCCGACCCGCCTTTTACCCACAACAGCGTCAGATAGTTATTACCGTGAAGCCGCAGATCAACTGGAAAAATACAATAGTCGGCTTGCCTCAGGTGATGCCATATTTGAGCGGCGATCAGATAATCTGTTGGCCACGCTTGATCGCATCGCTCTTGATTTAGGGGCCTCTTCGGCGGCACTGGAGCAATATATCAGCGAAAACGCAGGCGGATTTTTGCCGGATACCGGCGCAGACGATTTGTTTTACGAAACAAAAGGCCAAGTTTATGCCTATACCGTTATCTTATTGGCGCTTGAGCAAGATTTTAGCAAAGTGATTGGCGACCGCGAGCTGGCAAGTATTTACAAAGAACTGTTACATTCCATGATGTCGGCAGCCACACTTGATCCAGTGGTTGTTTTTAATGGGGCCGCAGACGGCACTCTTGCCAATCATCTGTCGATGCAGGGCTTCTATCTGCTGCGCGCACGAACCCAGCTAAAAGAAGTCACTAACATTCTATTGAAATAATTGAGACTTGCCTAGCAGGCCATCGCCTGTCAGTCTATGACTATGTTAAGCGAACAAACACCCCATAAAGACGAAGTCCGCGGCCCGATTCAACCGATCAAAAAACGCTTGCGCAAGTTGATTGTGGTGGTCGACGATTCGACGGAATCGAAAGTGGCAATCAGGTTTGCCGCAGCGCGGGCCGCCCATATCACCGGCGGTGGGCTGATTTTATTTCATTGCATTCGCCCTGGCGAATTTCAACACTGGATCGGGGTTGCGGATCGCATGCGCGAAGAAGCGTACGAAAACGCGGCCGAGCTTCTAACCAGCGTTGCCGAGCAATTGCACGCTTATTGTGGCGTAACCGCCCAGGTTGAAATCGCGGAAGGCGAACCATCCGTTGAATTGCTAAAATTTATTCTTTCTCAGGAGGATATTTTTGGCCTTGTGCTGGGCGCGGGTGGAGAAGATGAACCTGGGCCATTGGTCGACTATTTTACCGGTGCTGAAATTTCCAAGCTGCCGTGTCCCGTGATGCTGGTTCCCGGCAGCATGACCTATGAGCAAGTTGATTCGATGGCATAGCCGCCTTGACGGCTAGATATAAAAACGCCGACCATAATCCCAAAATTCAACCGAAAAAATCGCTATTTTTGTACGCCCGTATCTAACGCAAAATCTTCAATAAGAGCGTTTAAGCCTTTTTTATAATTCGGGTATTTGAAGCGAAAGCCTAATTCCGTTTTGATTTTGTCATTTTTAACACGTTTGTTTTCACCGTAAAAGCTGCGTGCAGCCGCACTTAAATCCGCGTCTTCAAACATCACTGTCGCTGGCGGTTTCATATCCAGCAGGGCTGCAGCGGTTTCAATGACAAGCTGCGGTTCGCACGGACGATCATCAGCCAGATTGAAAATACCACCGGTATTGTGGCTATTGGCAGCAACCCAAATCGCCGCCGCGATATCTTCGACATGAATACGGCTAAAAACCTGCCCCCCTTTTATCACGCGTCGTGCCGTGCCGTTCTTTACCGATACAAGGGCATTGCGGCGAGGGCCATAAATGCCGGCAAGCCGAAAGATATACAGCCGGGTTCCCGTATCCTTTGCCAAAGCCTGCCAAGCCTGCTCAGCCGATAGTCGCCTTCTGCCGCGCTCTAATGTTGGTGCCGGAGGTGTGTTTTCATCAACCCACGCTCCATTATGGTTGCCGTAAACATTGGTGCTGGAAAGATAAATGATGGAATGGAGTTGATCTTGCGCGTTCAACCAACTTTCCCAACTTTCCAGCATGGCGTCACCAGTTTCCAGCGGCGGCGCTGCCACCAGAATGTGTGTCACATCAGCGTCTGCAGGTAGCGCACCTACCGAGGCATGAACAGCGACAATACCTGCTGCTTCCAGTGCCGAACGGTCACTGTCTGCCCTATAAGTTGCCGTGACTCGCCAACCCGCTTCTTGGGCCTTTGCAACAGCAAAACGCGCTGTATAGCCGGGGCCAAAGACAAATAAATGAGCACTCATATATTTTCCTGCTTGTACCTGTTTGCATTATTGCCTTGAAATTGACACGCGGCTTTTGCAATGTGCCGCCCATGAAAGACCATATCAATATCTGCTTTATCGTGGGCGCTGCTTTACTGTCGTACCAACCGGCAGCTACAGCCCAATCGGTTGCCGAAGAAGTCCGTTACGGAAATTGTATCGATACCGCAGCGCAAGCGCCAGATAAAGCGATCAATTTGGCACTGGTTTGGCAAAACGAAGGTGGCGGCGTCCCGGCCCGTCACTGCGAAGCCCTAGGGCTGTTTCATCTGCACGAATATAATGAAGCCGCTGTACGGCTTGAGGCCATCGCCAAAGATATGCGTGTTGGCCGAGATATGCCTGTTCGGCTGGGTAAGCGCATTGTTGCGACGGCTGATATGCTGGCTGACATGTACGGGCAAGCCGCAAATGCGTGGTTGCTGGGCGGAGAGCTGTCGCGAGCGGGAACCGCAGTCGACACGGCATTGTCGCTTGCTGTGAATGGCAGTCCGCAAGAGCTGGATCTGCTGGTAGATCGCGCGCGAATCGCAGCCGCTGAAGAAGACTTTATTCTTGCCCTGAGCGATCTGGAGCGGGTGCAAAAGTTTGATCCGGGGCGTAAAGATATTCTCGTTTTGGTTGCCGCCGCGGCCCGCGGTTCGAAAGATTATGCCAAAGCTCTTGCGGCGCTCGACGGGTTCCAGAGTGTCTATCCTGATCGCACAGCGGGCTATCTGGAGCGTGGAAACCTGCTGGACGTGTTAGGCCAAAAGCAAGAAGCGCGGCAAAACTGGCTGAAACTGTTGCAATTGGCAGAGGTGGGCGCAGACGCAGATGCAGCGCGTGCAAACCTAGAACGCCTTGATATGGATACGGCTAAATAGCGGCCGTATTTGTCTGGCAATGGTGTCAAAGCACCGGAAAAATACGTTAAAAGCGACACTCAGCTTCATACAGGTCAGGCAGATTGTTTTCAAAAAGGACCGCATCGCCCGCTTCCCAATTGCGCTTGGCCCAGGCTTCGGCCTTTTCCTGTTTGTCAAAGGTCATGACCGTAACATTTCCTCTGTTAGCCGCCTCAAGGCCCGACATGAAGCTCGGAATGCGCTCGGGCGTAACCACCAAGACGATATCACAGTGTTTTGCCGCCAGCATGCCAAGACGTTCATGCTCTTCGGCATGTTTTTCGCCCAGCTCGACCATGCCGGGGGTTAAAAGTATGCGCCGCCCTCCAAGCGATACTAATGTATCGAGGCATTCCAGCGCGCTGGCAAATCCAATGGGGTTGCTATTGTAGGCGTCATTTATCAAAGTTGGCTGGCCCGAATTAATGCTCACTTCCAATCGGTGACGGATTTGCGGCACTGACGCTAACGCGCCTTTTATGGCAGCCCAAGGCAAGCCCAAGGCTCGGGCGCATGCCGCTGCTAGCAGAATATTACCCGCTTGATGGCGTCCATATAGGGGCGCTTTGAGGATATGCTGATCGCCGTGATCGCTGATAGTGACAGTCAGACCATTTTTATCCAAGCTGACCGCTTCAATCGTCATATTCGTATCAGCGCCCACAAGCTGATAGTTTCCGGGCACAGCTTCAATGCGGTTCTGAAGCAGATTTTTGTCAACCGCGTCAGCATTCACAACCGCAATACCGTCTTTTGCAAAGACAGCCTCAGCGAGTTCAAATTTGGCTCTGGCAACCGTTTCGAGCGATTTGAAGCGTTCAAAATGGGCCGCGCCCAGCGCAGTGATCAGCCCCACGTCGGGTGGTGTCAATTTGCATAGCCGGGCAATGGATCCGGGCCCATAAGCCCCCATCTCGACTATAAAAAACTGATGCTCTGGTGTTAGAGCCTCGCGGATTACCCGCGTGATACCCATTTCCGTATTGATACTGCCTGGTGTCGCCAGTGTTGGTGCCGCCGCCGCCAATATGTGTGACAATATGTGTTTTGTTGAGGTTTTGCCGTACGAGCCGGTGATTGCTATTGTTTTTGGCTGCAATTTGGCAAATTTCAGAAGCGCTTCGTCGCGGTACCCAGCCTTTACCCGTTCCTCATATGGCTCTAATATTTTGTTGGCGAGGACCAGAAGAAAAGGGGAAGATTGCACAAGCCCAATCAACAGCAGCGCCCCCATAACCGTTTGCCAATCATATGACAAATGAACAAAGGCGAAAATATCGAACAGGCTATCGCTTTCCATTTCTATATTGAGCGCAAAATGTTCGCCCTTTGGTGCTAACAGTGTCGCGGTAAAGAAAAGCAGCGAAAGTCCGGCAGCCAATAACAGATATACAGTAAGGATGCGTTTCGCCCGTGCGGTCAATACCAACGGTTTTTTTGATTGTCGCCGAAGGTAGCGAGACCTGAGCGAGCCACGAACGAGTCCGATGACAATGAAAGGCCAAATCACATACCCAAAAGCCCCCCCCAAAAGCGAGTCATCGGTTCCTGCCAGTAAAATTTGAGCAATAACACCGCTTAAAACAGCAAGTAGTAGCCAAAAGCTCGCGGTTTTATCAAAGCCGCATTTGGCCTTTAACCAGCTTAGAAATCGCGGGCCGTCATATTCTTCCTGTTGGAAAAACATTGTCAGGCTTAGCCCACGTTCAAGCATGAACCACACGACCAGGATTGTGGCCGCCGCCAAAAACAGAAGATGAACCGGAATTTCAGCCATTCTCTATGTCCCTTAAGAAGCTTTTGATCTGGGCTTCACATTGATAGGCACCACGTGCGAGGATATCATGATGATCATACCCTTTAAGCTCAACAAAACGTGCAATGGGTATTAATTGCTCATATCGCAGTCCAACTTCAATCGGTGTTTCCATATCTGCAGACCCATATATCAACAGAACCGGGCATTTCACTTGTTTGGCTTGGCTCGAAAGGTTTTCGGTAACAGCACTGACCAGCGTCGCGCGCAGGGGCCCTGCCGCTTTATAATCGGCGCTGCCAAAACGCGTAATATAGGCTTGCCGGAACTGTGTTTTAAAAAGTCGGTCTAATAGTCGTGCTGCACGACCCATCATTTTTAGGGCAAAAGCCCTCGCCTTAAAGAAAATAGAGCGTCTTCGTGGCAGCCCTGCGCCGCTGATAAGAATGATCGCCTTCACCATCTCTGGGTAACGGGCCGCAAACTGGATCGCAACGCGGCTTCCATAACTATGGCCAACGATGATATGTGGTTCACCGTCGCTGTCCAGTTGTTTGGCAAGGGCCTCGGCATAATCCATTGAAGACGCGCCTTCAAAAAGCATCGGCGTTTTGCCAAAGCCGGGTAAATCGAAAACCCGGTGACGCCCTATGCCATTAAAAAGGTCAGCAATACGCTTGAAGGCCTGTAAATCATGGCCCCATCCATGGAGCCAAAGCATTGACGGAGATCCGGCTCCCGTATCTTGGCTATGCCAGCGCTGATGACTGGGCTGTATCATCTTAAGCCTGCGCAAAAAGATTTGCGCCGCCGCTTGCGGTATCGGTGGCGCCGAGCCGGGCCGTCGACAATGCAAAACCCTCTTCGATGATAAGGCTTGTCAGCGCCAAAAAGCTTAACGGCGTTGCCGCTGCTTCCCACAGAAAATAGGCAAAGGAACCAGGAATACTATTAACTTCATTAAGCCAGAGCTCGCCGGTTTTGCTATCGCAGAGAAAATCCACCCGCACGCTGCCTGCAAGAGATGTCAGCTCAAACAGCTGCTCGGCGCTGCTGCGAATGAAGCGCTCCTGACTGTCCGATAGTTCCGCCGGGTTCAAGGATCGGTTCAGCGACACCATTCCTTCGCTTGGGCCGCTTTTCAGTTTTGGCCCACCTGCCTTGCCGCCCGCCAGATATTTAGTCTTGAAATCCAGCAAGTCTGTATCCCGCAGCGGACGTTCGATCGCTGAACTGACTGCGCGGCCGCTCTCGCCACGCCGCACAGCAATATTATATTCACACAAATTGGCTACAAAGGGCTCAATCAGTGCCTCACTGTCGAGCCGGAAAACCGTCATTAATGCCGCCACCAAAGCGTCCAGATCAACAGCCTTGGAAACACCAATACTGGAGCCTAAATTGCAAGGTTTTACAATATAGGGATAGTTTGCCGCACCAAAGGCATCCGTAAGGGCAGCCTCAAGGCTTTCGGGGTCGACAAATTTTCCGGTCTCAGGGCGCTTGAGCACCAGATCCGGTAGAACCTTGATATCATCAGAGCGCGCGATCTTTTTGGCAAAAACTTTATTCATCGTAGCGGCAGCGCCGAGCGTGCGGCAGCCCGCATAGGGAATGCCTGCAAATTCAAGCAGCCCTTGAAGAGTGCCATCTTCGCCGTTTGAGCCGTGGAGCGCGGGAACAATCAGGTCAAAATATATTTCGCCGCGCTTTTCCCCCATAAGGCCTTTTTGAAAAGTCAGAAAACGCGGTCCGTTGTTCGCGGGTGCAGCGAGATCCAGCGTTAGCTGTGTTAACTTTTTTTGTTTCACGGAATCAACTGGATACAGACTGCGTTTAACCAGCGCTTCACCGGTCCACCATTGGCCAAGCGGATCCACATAAACAGGCAAACCCTCGTAGCGCGAGGGATCAAGAGCTTCAATAAACTGAAGGCCAGTCAGCACACTGACATCATGCTCGACACTTCGTCCGCCAAATACCACAGCAATGACCTTCTTTGTGGTCATGTTTCCCCCTTACGAAACCTAAACTCAGGATGAATGTCATCATGTAGCCAAAAAATGGCTGGTGAGCAAAGCCAAATAAATAAAAAGCATGGCGATTTCAGGGCGAAATGCAAAGAATAATGTACCATAAGCAGTTGTCACATCTATTTTATTTGACCCGCTCACTCCCAGCTATATCATGCGGCCAAGGGTTTGCGGTTTTAGATTTTGGGAGGCTAAATTGGTGTTGAAGCATTTATTTGTTGGTGGACTAGTGGCCGTGATGGCAGCAGGGGCTGTTTTGGCTCAGGACTGGGACAAAGTAGAAATCAAGGCCGAGGCGTTGCGTGGTAACTTGCATGTGCTTTATGGCGGTGGCGGAAATATAGGCGTTTCTGCGGGTAGGGACGGCGTATTTATTATCGACGATCAATATGCCCCTTTATCCGACAAAATCAAAGCGGCTCTAGCAGGTATAAGCGATAAGCCTCTTAGATTTGTGATCAACACCCACTTCCACGGTGATCATACCGGGGGCAATGAAAACATGGGTGCTGTAGGTGCCGTTATCATTGCCCACGATAATGTGCGGCAGCGTTTGACAGCAGGCGCCTTTTTAAAAGCTTTTGACTATAAAATGGAACCTGCCGTGCCCGCAGCGCTGCCGGTGGTTACTTTCAGCGATGAAATGTCGCTGCATCTGAACGGTGAAGATGCGCGCATCATACATGTTAAAAATGCCCATACCGATGGTGACAGCATTATTCACTTTAAGGGCTCTAACATTATCCACGCGGGCGATACATTCTTTAACGACAGGTTGCCGTTCATAGATGTCTCAAACGGGGGATCCATTGACGGCATGATAAGCGCCATCAAAACTGTGCTGGCGCTCGCGGATGACGAGACAATCATTATTCCTGGTCACGGCCTGGTTACAGATAAAGCGGGTGCCGTTACATATCTGGCTATGCTCGAAGAAAGCAGGCGGATTATCGTTGCACTAAAATCTGAGGGCAAGACGCTTGAAGATATTCAGGTATTGGACCCGCTGAATGAAGTGAATGCCAGTTGGCGCAGTTCGCCGCCGGAATGGGTGGCCAAATATATTGGATTTCTTTTCGATAGTTTGTAGATGCTCGTCTGAAACAGGATATCTAATCGTTCGTCCGGCGCTGCCTGAGACGATGCTGCTATGAGAGGCCAAAGTTTTAGCCCGCCGCAAACCAGCCGCGAGAACGTGAAAAATAGACCTTTTGAATAAGCTTGTTGGCAAACACGGTTGCCAACAAGTTGGTGGCAGCTATAGCCGCTATTATTGCCCCGAACTCTCTCAAAAGCAGCACCGTGAGGACTTGAGGCAGCGCCGCCAGTATTGTTGACATGAATACAGCCCATAGCTGTCATGCCTTTTTCCCAGACTTGTCGTGACTCGGGCCGTTTTATCGCCCTTATTTTTTGGGGTTGAGGCCAACCATTTCAGCCAAGCTCTCAACATAATTTTTGAAGGCTGTATCGCCCTTTGCAGAAATCGAAATTAGGGTTTGGGGTTTTTTCCCAATAAATTTTTTGCTCAAAGCCACATAGCCCGCTTCTTCAAGTTTACTAAGGTGAGTGCTCAGATTTCCGTCCGAGACCTCAAGTTGTTTCTTAAGTTCCGTAAAGTCAGCGCTGCGGGCAGCAGCCAGAAATGACATGATCATCAACCGGACCCGCGAGTGGATAAAGTCATCAATGTCGCGGTAATTATAGGTTGCCACAACGCTAACCTTTGCCGCTAGCAAGCCGCCGCAGAAATAAACCGGGCACCAAAATTAAAGGCCCGCAGCTAATGCCCATGACCAGTAAAACCTCGGGGCCAAAGCTTTTCACTTGAACCAAATAAATCATAACTAGCCACCACCCGGCAGCCGCAAATCGAAGCGGTCTAACTTGCAAGACATGCGAGATAACAAAAAAAGCAGAGCCAAAAGTGCCGGCTGAAAGCACAGTCACAGTACGTGTATCTAGTTGTCCAAAAATACTGGCTGTTATAAAATAAAGCGCCATCGTAATGCCAACGGCAAGCCATGCATTGGCGTAGCCTATAAGCGCGATATTATTTTCGCACTCGGCGCGTGGCATGCGCTTGCCTAGATAAAAGGAAGCCGACCAGCCAATAACAAGCGTGATTACCCAAAGCGATGTCTGCAGGGGCGGCAGCCGGCCAATAACAGATGCATATTGAACAAAAAATGTCACCATCAACAAAGCGCCCCACAATACCAGATGGGCGCCGTCTGCCCCGGCACGTTTTCTGCCTGCAGCCATCATGCTGCGGATAAGCGCAAGATCTGTCTCTGCTTGTTGGCTTGGTGATGTATTTTGGTTGTTGTCTTGAGTTTCTGCCATTTTTAATCTTTCACAAAGAACTTTGAATTACAAAGTAAATGGTAACTTGGCTTTTGTCAAGAGCATGCCTGTCTGGGGGATTTTTGGGATGTATACATAGAGGCTGGCGGGATTAGCCTCTATGTATAAAAGCGAAAGAGAGCAGAGGCCTATTTGCCGCCTGTTTTTTCTTCGCGCGCAATTACAACACGGCGTGTAACACCGCTCTCGCCCGGGAAATTTTCAAATAAAGCTGCGGCCAGATAAGGCATAACCTTTGGCAGGTCCTTGCGACGGGTTTCTGTTTCCGCGCGGCCTTCAAAAATAAGCGTACCGTCAGGTGTGCGCAGTTCCATTGTTAATGTCGCCGTATATACAGTGCGGGCAACAACCTCTGTATCATCCCATGCATCATAAAAAGTCGGGTAAATAGGCGCCCAGTAGCGGCCATAGCTCCAATAGCCGCGCCCCCAATAACCAAAACCACTGTAGGGTGACAGGCGGTTTTCCAGTTTTTCGCGGCCATCATTGATCGTAACATCAAAGCCTGCGATTAATTGAGGTTCTTCTTCGCCCGGCTGTTTATACCCGTATTTCTGCAGATGGCCTGCCAATATGTTGGCATATTGTTGAAATTCGATGCTGTCTGATTTCTCAGCAATCATGGGGGTCAGCATAACCCGTTCACCGCCGGGCACTGTTATCTCGTGAAAAGTAGCGACATCACTTCTAAAAACAGTGCTACACGCCGCGAGGGTAACAAAGCCGAGTATTAAACCAGCTCGTATGAAAAGGGTCTTCATTCGTAAATCTCCCAAAATCCTCGCGAAAAAAATAACCTACAATTATGATACGCCACGATAGGCTGCACTGCAAAGTGCTTTAGCAACAATAGTCAAATATGGCATATTGAAGTCTATAGGGGGTTCCCTGAACGCACAATGAACAGGCCGGACGCGCGCATAGGATATAGCCCTAGCCTAGATAGCCAACTGTACGTTTGATTTCCGCCAGGATGGGCGCCGCGATAGCAGCTGCACGTTCACCGCCGTCCTTGAGCACGCCGTCAATATATTCAGGGTCTTTTTGCAGCCGAGCCATTTCTATAGTGATCGGGGAAAGTTTGTCTATAACCACATCTGTTAAGGCTTTTTTGAAATCACCAAAACCTTTGCCTTCATACTCAGCACACACAGCATCACGCGGCACATCCATCAGTGCGGCATAAATCCCTATCAGATTTTGCGCTTCCGGCCTGCCATCAAGCATGGACGCTTTTTCGGGTAGAAGCTCAGCGTCTGTTTTGGCTTTCCGAATTTTTGCTGCTAATGTATCCGCATTGTCGTTCAAATTTAAACGACTATACTCAGATGGATCAGATTTGGACATTTTTTTGGACCCATCCCGCAAACTCATCACCCTCGCACCCTCGTCCATAATCAAGGGCTCGGTTAGCGGAAACAAATCAATGGCATAATCATTATTGAATTTCTGGGCAATATCACGCGTGAGCTCTAAATGTTGTTTTTGGTCATGACCCACAGGAACATGGGTGGCTTTATAAAGTAAAATATCGGCTGCCATCAGGTTGGGATAAACATAAAGCCCGGTTGAAACATTCTCGCTGTTTTTGCCCGCTTTATCCTTAAACTGGGTCATGCGGTTCAGCCAGCCAAGCCGCGAAACACAGTTAAATATCCACGCGAGTTCAGCATGGCCCGACACTCGGCTTTGATTAAACAATATTGAGGTCTCGGGGTTCACGCCTGAAGCTATATAGGCGGCTGCTGCTTCACGGGTTTGAGCAATCAATTCCGCCGGGTCTTGCCATACGGTAATGGCATGCATGTCGACAACACAGTATATACATTCATAGGCGTCTTGCAGCCGCACCCAATTGCGAAAGGCCCCCAGATAATTACCAAGATGCATGTTGCCGGACGGCTGGGCACCAGAAAAAACACGACCGGCTTTTGCTTGTTTCTTCACGCGGGCATTCTCCAATCTTCAAATATCATCAGGCCTTATGGCAAGCGGGCATGGTGGGGTCAAGCAGCATCAGCCACTGCGGCATACAAAAGCCTTTAATTCCCTTAAGGTGAAAGTTCTGAGAGCTGCTGACGCTATTAAATAGACAGTCGCGCCCGCCGCGACAATCATCGTTAGCGCCAGTATTCGACCCGAGCCATCCTCGCTAAAGTAATCTGCAAGACTGTAATGCAGGGCCCAGATGGCAGCTGCCATAATCACACTCGCGGTTGCGAATTTCACAATTCGGATTTTTGTTGGTGCCAAAAGGATCAGATGATCCCGTTTAGCCAAGCCTCTATACAGCAGCCCGGCATTCACCCAAGCCGCAACTGCCGTTGCAGCGGCAAGCCCAACATGCTGCCAATATTGGATCAGAATAAGATTGAGCGTGGTATTAATTACCAATGATATAACCGCAAAACGAACGGGTGTTTTAGTGTCTTTGCGCGCAAAATATCCGGGCGTCAGGGCCTTTGCTATCACATATGCTGGCAGACCAAGCGCATATACAAACAGCGCGTTTGCAGTAGCGGCAGTGTCGGCAGCGGAAAAGGCACCGCGTTCAAACAGCGTGCTGATGACAGGCCCTGCAATAACAGCCAAAGCGGCGGCTGCGGGCAGGGTTAAAAATAGCGAAAACTCGAGTGCTCGATTTTGCTGAAGATTGGCACCCGCTTCGTCCTTTGCCGCTAAAAGCCGGGATATACTTGGCAGTAGAACCGTGCCGACGGCAATACCAATCACACCCAGCGGTAGCTGGTTTAGCCTGTCAGCGAAAAATAGCCAGGTCACCGAACCTTCCGGTAAAAACCGGGCGGCCAACAACACATCGATAAAAATATTGATCTGCATTACCCCGGCACCAATTGCAGCCGGTCCAATCAGCATTAGCATTTCTTTGACATCGGGCGACAGTTTTGGCCACGTCAGACTAAGCCGTACTCCTGCGTGCCGGGCACTTATATACAGCCACAAGAACTGGCATAGCCCGGAAATGGAAACCGCGATAGCTAAGGCACGCGCCGTTTCGATGCTATCGCCGCCGTAAATAAACAGCGCTGCAATCATGCCGAGATTAAGAATGACAGGGGCAAAGGCAGCCGCTGAATACCGCCCCAGCGCATTCAATATGCCCCCAAAAAAAGCGACCAAAGAAATTAGCAATAGATAGGGGAAAACATAGCGCCCCAGCTCAACAACAAAATTAAATTTTTGCTGGTCCCCATCGAAACCACCGGTGAGGCCTAACATCACAGGCACCATACCCACTTCCATAATAACGAGGAAAATCAGCAATATGGGCAACAACCAGCTGAGAACACGCCCGGCAAAAACCTCCGCTGCCTGCTGGCTCGCCGGGCTAATATCCTTGCCAAGCGCTCGCGCAAACAAAGGCACAAAACCAACCGTAAAAGCGCCTTCGGCAAAAAGCCGCCTGAAAAAATTAGGAAGTTTAAAGGCGATAATGAATGCATCTGATGCCATGCCCGCGCCCAGGTAGCGGGTCATCATAAGATCGCGCACCAAACCAAAAAGCCGACTTAAAAGGGTAAAACCACCGACTTTGGATATGCTTTTGATCATGCTCAAATATCAATCACTTCCACAGGTTCGTTTGCAGGCACTTTTTTGCGAGAAAAATTCGTCTCTCCCCTTGAGGCAAGCAACAATTTTTCCTCGATGTTTCTAATGCGTACTTTGTTCAATATTTTTTGACCGACCAAATCACGAACGTAAAACACATCAATAGCTCGTTCTCCATATGTCGCAACATGCGCTGAAAAAACGGACAGTTTAAGGCGGTAAAGCGCGTAGGCTAAGTCATACAACAAACCTGGGCGATCTTTGGCATTCACTTCTATCACCGTTGACCAGTTAGAAGCCTTATTATCAATAAGCACAACGGGTTCAATTTCGAAAGAGGCCTCTTTGTTGCCAAATACCCGTTTGTGTCTCAATTGTTCTTTTGGCCGTACATTGCCCTGCAGGGTATTGAAAATGGTTTCTTCAAGCCGGTCAAGCTGGCGTCGACCATTAAAGGCATGGCCTTCCATGTCTTGAACAGTGAAGTTATCAACTGCCATGCCGTCGCGTGATGTATGGATTTTTGCACTCATGATTGCGGCCCCGGCGACGCCAAGCGCCCCCACAACACGGGCAAAAATACCCGGATGGTCTTGGCTGTAAATGGCTACATTTGTTATATCCTGAAAGGTTTCAATGCGGGCAGTTACGCCCAGGATTTCGCGCTTTGTATCGATACGATGCATCAGCCGGGCATTTTGGATCAGCGTATCTTTATCTTCCGCAATCCAGTAACTGTCGTTCATTCGAGCCTGATGGGCAGAGATTTTCTTGGCGGACCATTCTTTCAAAATGGTGTTCAGCAGCGCCTTTTGAGCCGTCACGCGTTCACTGCGGCCTTTGGTGGCATGCCCCACATTCAACACCTCTTCGGCGGCGGAATAAAGATCGCGCAGTAATTGGCCTTTCCAGCCGTTCCAAATGCCGGGCCCAACTGCCCTGATATCAACCACGGTTAATACCAACAACAGCCTAAGACGTTCGGGGCTTTTCACGATTTCACAAAAATCCAAAATGGTTTTATGATCCGCAAGATCCCGCTTGAAGGCTACGTTGCTCATCAACAAATGCCAGCGCACCAGCCAAGCAACAGTTTCGGTTTCTGAAGCTTTGAGGCCGAACCGCGGGCATAGGTCTTTGGCAATATCTGCGCCCAGCTCAGAATGATTGCCCCCACGTCCTTTGGCGATATCATGCAGAAGAACTGCCACATAAAGGACCCGGCGCGAAATAACCTTTTGGATGACATCTGTGGACAAGGGATGGTCCTTAGCAAGACCACCAGCTTCAATTTTTGATACCAAGCCGATGGCGCGGATGGTGTGTTCATCGACGGTATAATGATGGTACATATCATATTGCATTTGCGCGACGATGCGGCCAAAATCCGGGATAAATCGGCCAAAAACACCGGCTTCATTCATCCGTCGCAGGTTAATTTCTCCGGCCTTTTCTGACGTTAAAACCGCGAGGAAATCCTCATTCGCCTGTTTGATTTCGCGCACTTCCGCCGAAATTAACGACAAATTGCGTTTGATAAGGCGCAGCGCATCCGGGTGGATATCCATCTCGTGCTGGTCGGCGACCCTGAAAATTCTTACCATTAATTCAGGGTTGGCTTTAAAGTCGTCTTTATCCAGTACTGTTAGACGGCCACTTTCAATCGCGAATTCTTTCAGTTTTTTTGTTCGACGAAGCCGTGAAAAAAATGTCTTTTTGTGCCGCGCCTCCAATACAGCACAGAAAATACGGGTGATATCCCCCACTTGTTTAGCGACTAGAAAATAATGTTTCATAAAGCGCTCAACTGCGCTCAGTCCCGGGTGCTCTTTATAATGCAGGGTTTCAGCGAGTTGCCGCTGCATATCAAAGGTCAGCCGCTCTTCCGCCCTGTTGGCAAGAAAATGCAGCGCAACACGTACCGTCCACAGGAAAGACTCTGCTTTTTGGAATTGGCGATTTTCTTGCTCGGTTAAAATATCAGGGTTGATCACACCCGCTCGGGTGATCCCATACAGATAGCGAGCGATCCACCACATGGTCTGCAAGTCGCGCAGGCCGCCTTTGCCGTCTTTGATATTGGGTTCTACCACATAGCGACTATCGCCGAGCTTAATGTGACGATTATTGCGTTCCTCCAGTTTTTGATCAACGAAACTAGACCCGGTTGTCGAGACAACACGCCGGATAAAACGTTTAGCGGCAACCTCGTAAAGCTCTTCATCACCGCACAAAAACCGTGCTTCCAGCAAGGCTGTGCGGATGGTTAAATCCTCTTTTGCTAACCGCGAGCATTCTTCTGGCGTTCGTGTGGCGTGGCCAACCTTTAGCCCCAGATCCCACAGAACATAAAGCATATATTCAACCACGCTTTCAGCCCACGGCGTGGATTTGTAAGGAATAAGGAACAGCAGATCAATGTCCGAGAACGGCGCCAATTCGCCACGCCCGTATCCGCCAGTTGCCACCAATCCAAGCCGCTCAGATGCTGTTGGGTTTGAAAGCGGATAAATATGAGTGCAGGTAAATTCAAAAAGTGTACGTAGTAGCTGGTCAAGAACAAAGGATAATTCAGCGGCACAAAGCGGGCCCTTTTGCGCGTCTTCAAAAAATCGCCGTTTTACTTCAAGCCAACCTGTCTGGTGAGCCTCTTTCAATAGCCCCACCAATTTTGTTTGAAGTTTGTCCTTTGGTAATTCGGCCGCCAATTCATCAAGTGCCACAACCAACTGCTTGCGGTTAATCAATTTGCGGCGATTTAGGATTTTGAACATCAGGTCGATATCCTAGTTATTTGGCATAGCCTCTTTGAGGGCATAGAGAATTTCAAGGGCTTCTTTTGGCGATAGCTCATCAGGGTTGATTTCGTCTAGTTTTTCTTCCACGGCACTTGTTTTGGTAGCGGCGCGGCTGGCGTTTAAAGGTGCCATCTGGAAAAGGGGTAAATCATGGATTAGGCCCTGCGTTTTATCGCCTTGAGCGCTGTTTTCCAAATGGTCAAGGACTTGGCGGGCTCTTTGAATAACCGCATTGGGCAGGCCGGCCAACTTGGCTACCTGTATACCGTATGATCGATCAGCGGCGCCCGGACCAACTTCATGCAAAAAGACAACTTCGCCCTTCCACTCGCGCACTTTCATTGATTGCAGCGTGACCGCCTCAAGCGTTTCTTTCAGAGCGGTCAATTCATGGTAGTGCGTCGCAAAAAGCGCTCGTGATTGATTGATATTATGCAGGTTTTCTACCGCTGCCCACGCGATTGAGAGGCCATCATAGGTTGCCGTTCCCCGCCCAATTTCATCAAGGATTACGAGCGATCGAGGCCCCGCCTGATTAAGAATGGCGGCGGTTTCCACCATTTCCACCATGAAGGTCGAGCGACCATGTGCTAAATCGTCCGATGCCCCTACCCGGCTAAATAGCCTGTCGACCACACCAATATGGGCACGGGTTGCGGGCACAAAAGCGCCGATTTGTGCCATTACAGCGATCAAGGCGTTTTGGCGCAGAAAGGTAGATTTACCAGCCATATTGGGCCCGGTTATCAGCCACAACCTGTCGTCGTTCGACAGGCTGCAGTCGTTTGCAACAAAAGGGCTGCTATCCGAGACGCGCAAGGCCATTTCAACAACAGGGTGTCTTCCGCCCTTAATATCGAAGGCCACGCTGTCGTCAACCTCTGGCCTGGTGTGGCGGTCCTCCTCTGCCAAAACGGCAAAGGCTGTTGCAACATCCAGCATGGCAAGCGCCTCTGCTGTCAGCGATATCGTCGGTGCAGCTTTAAGGACCACATCTGCCAATTCAAGGAACAATTCGGCTTCTAAGGCCAACGCTCTGTCACCGGCTTCTGATATCTTACCAGCGAGTGTTGAAAGTTCAGCCGATGAAAAACGCATGGCGCTAGCTAATGTTTGCCGGTGGATGAAATTTTCATTCAAAGGCGGCGCCATCAGTTTTTCGCCGTGTTTGGCTGATAAATCAATATGATAGCCAATTACATTATTGTGCCTGATTTTTAGGGACGGTATTTCGGTTAGTCGTTGATAGTCGCCTTCCAATTGGGCGATCAGTTGGCGGCTATGGTTTTTCAAGCTGCGAAATTCATCAAGTTTTTCACTATAATTTGGCGCAATATATCCGCCATCACGGGTGATTAAAGGCGGCTCATCAACAATCGCGCGCTCAAGTAATGCGATTAGTGCGCTGTGGTCCCCAAGATCCTGATGCGCTTCTTCGATCAGCATCGGCACTTCTTCAAGCACCCCTTCAGGGCCGGATAACAGCGTTTGCACGGCTGTTGCAGCTTTTAGCCCTGCACGAATGGCACCCAAATCCCGAGGGCTGCTGCGGCCAAGCGAAATCCGGCCAAGCGCCCGCTCGATATCAGGGGCGGATTTAAGAGCCGCTCGAATATCGGTCCGCAAGCCGGGCCGTGCGAGCAAATGATCTACACAATCAAGCCGTTCGTTGATGCGAACCGGATCAGTAAGCGGCGCTGAAAGTCGTCTGGCCAGAAGCCTTGCGCCCGCGCCTGTCACCGTACGGTCGATGACCGTGAGCAAGCTGCCTGCCGCATCGCCGTTTTGAGTGACCACAAGCTCAAGGCTTCGCCGCGTCGCTGCGTCAATCATCATGCTGCCATCAACGGACAGGCGTTTGGGGGCAAAAAGTTGTGGCAAATTGCCCTTCTGTGTATCATCCAGATAGCCGACAAGCGCCCCGGCCGCTGCAAGGTCAGCGCGGGTGAAAGCGGCAAAACCATCCAGCGTGGAAACATCAAAAAGCTGCTGTAAATGTCGGTTGCCTGCGGCACTGTCAAAGCAGCTTTTATCCAAAGGGCTGATGACGTTGCGCCAATCGAACAGGCCAGCAGCGTATTTATCGTCGCTCATCAAGTCGTCTGGTACAAGAAGTTCGCCGGGCTGAAGTCGTGCCAAATCAGCGTCCAGCCGCCCGGTTTTAGTGGGTAGAATGAAAAATTCGCCCGTCGAGATTTCAGCAACCGCAAGCGATAGATCTTTCTGCGCCCGGCCAAGCGCCACAAGGTAATTATTGCTGCGCGGGTTCAACAGGTTTTCTTCAGTGAGGGTGCCGGGCGTTACCAATCGCTTAACTTCGCGCTTCACAACCGATTTTGCACCGCGCTTTTTGGCCTCAGCAGGGTCTTCGACTTGTTCGCAAACAGCAACTTTGAAGGATTTTTTGATAAGTCTCGACAGGTAAACCTCTGCGGCATGCACTGGCACACCGGCCATAGGGATGTCTTTGCCATTTATTTTGCCGCGTTTGGTCAAAGTGATATCAAGCGCTGCAGAGGCCTGTTCGGCATCTGTGAAAAACAGCTCGTAGAAATCACCCATCCGATAAAACAACAGACAGTCAGGGTAGGCGGCCTTGATTTCCAAATATTGGTTCATCATCGGCGTAAGCCCACTGAGGCGCGCCATTTTGGCCCATTCATTGTCGTCAGTAGCGTTAGCCGCTGGGCTTTGAGCTGGATTTTGCTGCATCAAATTTGAGCTAGCATGAGATACCATTTTGGAAAAACCTTCGGGATTACTGTTAGATTTCAATTGTCACCGGCGTTATGCCATAGTATTTGGCATATGTACCTCGCTTTTAAATCATTCTGTCTGTCACCGCCACAAGAAGAATTGAGGATCCCCCATGCCGATTAAATCATCCAAATTTACGGATGCCGAAGCCCTGCGTTTTCACTCTGCGGGAAGACCCGGCAAGCTTGAGATAAATCCGTCAAAACCCATGGCAACCCAGCGCGACCTATCGCTAGCCTATAGTCCGGGGGTGGCCGTGCCGGTGCTCAGAATTGCAGAGGACCCGGATACCGCCTATGATTATACTACCAAGGGCAACCTGGTGGCAGTGATCACCAATGGCACCGCCATTTTGGGACTTGGAAATTTGGGTGCGCAGGCGGCTAAACCTGTGATGGAAGGCAAAGCCGCTCTGTTCAAGCGTTTTGCCGATATTGATTCGATTGATCTGGAAGTTGATAGCGAAGATATTGATGAGTTTGTCAATTGTGTGCGGCTGTTAGGCCCTAGTTTTGGCGGTATTAATCTGGAAGATATAGGCGCTCCAGCGTGTTTTATCATCGAACAGCGTTTGCGCGAACTAATGGATATTCCGGTTTTTCACGATGATCAGCACGGCACCGCCATCATCACGGCTGCGGGCTTTCTCAATGCGCTCGACATTACCGGACGGAATATAAAAGATACCCGTGTTGTAGCGGTGGGTGCTGGAGCAGCTTGCATTGCTTGTGTAGAATTAATCAAAGCCATGGGGCTTCCGCACGCTAATGTAACATTGGTTGATCGTGCGGGCGTGATTTATACTGGTCGTTCTGAGAATATGAATCAGTGGAAATCCGCGCACGCGGTTGAAACCAGCCACCGCACCCTGGATGAAGCCATTGTCGGCGCAGATGTGATTTTGGGGCTTGCTGGCCGAGGTGCCATTAGCAAAGATATGGTGGCATCGATGGGTGCTAAACCGATTATATTTGCAATGGCAAACCCTGACCCGGAAATTACGCCAGAAGATGTGCGCTCAGTACGCAGTGATGCCATCATCGCCACTGGTCGTTCAGATTATCCCAATCAGGTCAATAATGTGCTTGGTTTCCCCTATATTTTCAGGGGTGCACTGGATGTGCGCGCGCGTACAATCAATGAAGAAATGAAAATAGCCGCAGCAATAGCGCTGGCGGAACTGGCACGCGAGGATGTGCCGGATGAAGTTGCTGCGGCTTACGGCGGCAAGCAACCTCACTATGGCCCCGATTATATAATTCCGGCCCCGTTTGACCCGCGCCTAATTCGCCGCTTGCCAATGGCGGTGGCGCAGGCTGCAATGGATACAGGGGTGGCCCGTAAGCCCATCGAAGATATGGAAGCTTACGAAAATGAACTGTCAGCGCGCCTGGACCCTACGGCAGGTACGCTTTCGGGCATGTTTGAGGAACTCAAGCGCCGCGAACCCAAGCGCGTCGTTTTTGCTGAAGCTGAAGAAGAAAAAGTGCTGCGCGCTGCTGTAGGCTTCAAAGCCGCCGGGTATGGTACGCCTGTGCTGGTTGGATATGAGGCCCCCATCCGTGAAAAACTGCGCGAAATGGGTGTTGACGACAATGATTTTGAAATTCGCAACGCGGCCAATACTTCGCGGGTCAATGAGTATGTAGATTATCTTTATGAACGCCTAAACCGCCGTGGTTTTTTGCTGCGAGACATCCAGCGTTTGGTGAAACGTGACCGTAACGTTTTCTCGGCCTGTATGGTGGCAACTGGTGACGCGGACGCCATGGTAACCGGGGTAACCCGTCACTATTGGCGCGCGCTGAAAAACGTGAAACGGGTGATGGATCCGTTGCCAGGCCAACGGCCATTTGGTCTGTCAATCGTTGTCACCAAGGGGCGCACGGTCTTTATGGCTGATACCACGGTTAATGAGCGCCCTTCGGCCGAAGACCTGGCCGATATCGCAGAGGGTGCAGCCTATTTCATTAAACGATTGGGTCATACACCCCGGGTGGCATTTCTTTCTTTCTCAAATTTTGGCAATCCACCGTCTGATAAAACGCGTCATATTCAGGATGCGGTTTCCATTTTGGACAAGCGCGAAGTTGCCTTTGAATATGACGGTGAAATGCAGGCTGATGTTGCGCTGAACCGTGATTTGATGGAAAAATATCCATTTATGCGTTTGTCTGGTCCGGCCAACTTGTTGATCATGCCAGCGCTGCATTCCGCCAATATCGCTTATAAGCTGCTATCAGAACTTGGGGATGCTCGGGTGATCGGGCCGATGCTGCTGGGTATGAGCCATTCGGTGCAAATCGCGCGTATGACATCCACCGCGTCTGAACTGATCAACATGGCAGGCTTGGCAGCCAGCAACGCCTTTGCGCTTGATCAATTGGAGGAAGAGCAAAGGAAATAGGGGCTGTTTAAGGCAGGTTCAGGAGTGGCTAGGTTTTAAGGTCTTCCTCGGCCCATTCCTTGAGCTTGCGGTAAAGCGTTGATGGGTTCACTTCCAGTTTTTTGGCCGCTTTTCTAACTTTACCGTCCATTTGGGCAATGGCGCGCTCAATCAATCTGCGCTCTGCTATAACAAGTGGCTCGATCACGGGTTCGGGCATGCTGGCTGTATTTCCCATATTCGGCACGGAAAAATGGTGTGTGCGCCCATCACGAGCTCGGCGCTGCATGGCAGGCCCCATAAGCCGTTGTAGCATTTCGCCGCTAAGTACAGGCCCATTGTTCAGAACGATAGCGCTGTGGATAATATTGCCAAGCTCTCGCACATTGCCGGGCCAGTTATGGCTAAGAAGCAAAGCTTCAGCGTCGCTGTCCATATCAATGAAGCTTTTGCCCTCGTCACGGGCATAAGATGTGAGCATACTTCGGGCAATGGCGATGACATCCCTGCCGCGCTCGCTCAATGACGGCAGTTGAACAGGTACGACATACAGGCGGTAATATAAATCCTCGCGGAAGCGTCCGGCCTCAACCTCTTCCCACGGTATACGGTTTGTCGCACATATAAAACGCACATCGACGTCCACGGGACTATTACTGCCTACGGGTACAATCTGGCCTGTTTGAACGAAACGTAAAAGTTTGCCCTGCAGATCAAAAGGCATTTCGCAGATTTCATCAAGAAAAAGGGTTCCCTTGTCTGCGGTAATTGCCGCGCCGACCCTGTCCGAGGAAGCGCCCGTGAATGCGCCCTTTTTGTGTCCGAAAATCTCGCTTTCCATAAGGTTTTCAGGGATTGCTGCACAGTTTAGGGCCACAAATTGGTGGTTTTTTCGGGGGCCTGTTTGGTGAATAGCTTCCGCGCAGAGCTCTTTGCCGGTGCCAGACGGCCCTGTGATAAATACGCTGGCTTTTGATGGCGCGCAGTCCTGGATGGTTTGATAAACCGCAAGCATTGCGGGACTGTCACCAATGAAGCGGCCAAATTTTTTGGCTTGCAGGCTCTCAAATTTTTCAACCAGATTGGCTAATCGGTGAAGCTCAAGGGCATTTTTTACAGTGGTTATGATGCGGTCAGCATTGAAAGGTTTAAGCAAAAAATCGGTCGCGCCCTGGCGCATAGCCTCAACAGCAACAGTGACAGAGCCATGCGCGGTGATAATGATTGTGCGGGCGTCACTGCCGGAGCTTTTCAACTTTTTCAGGATATCAATGCCATCCATATCAGGCAATTTTAAATCCAAAAGAATAACCGTGGGTTTGTGCTTGGCGATAAGGTCAAGCGCTTTTTTGCCGGTTTCCGCCATGTGAATCGGCAGGCCAAGTGTGTGCATATATTCGCGGTATGTCAGCGCAAGGGTCTGACTATCCTCAACAATTAGAATGTTAGGCTCGATGGTATGCATATGCGTTTTTTGCTTTTGTTTAAGGGCGTTTTCTATTGGTACTCAAAGCAGGCATCCGGGGCAAGTCTGTCAATTTTAGGAAAATTTAACTTATTTGGTGACAAATGATTTACCTTCAGTGTGTAAACTACAGAAAATATTCTAATAGCGGGCGGATTTATGCCAGAAGCAAGCAGCGAGAACCAAAAGTCGGCAAGCGAAGGTTTGACTGAAAATAGAGATTTTCGTCGACGCTCTGTATTGTGGCCGGGGAAACTGGTTATTGGTAAACACGAATTGACCTGTCAGGTGTGGAACCTTTCCTTGGGCGGGGCACGTGTGCGCATTGATTTGCCTATTCAGGAAGGCACAGACTTGAAGCTGAACGTCGCAAGCCGCGGTGAAATTGACGCTGTTGTAGCCTGGACAGAAGATGGAAGCCTTGGGCTCGATTTTGTCAGCGGACCTGACCTCGTTCGCCGAATGTTTGAGGACAGGCTCCATGTTTTGGGCCTTGACGAAGATACCCAAAGCCCCGCATAGCATGCCATCATGTCAGTTAGATTAAAAACCAGCCTTTGGGTTGAAGCCCACCAGCGCTTGTGTTTCGCCCGGGATATGCCCGCCTTTGTTATTGCCAAGGGCGATCTTGAGCGCGGCGGCGTTATTCTAAAAATCAACAGATTCAAAAACGGCATTTCACTTTACGAGCAAACACTTGATTTTAACGGCAATAAAATGTGGCGTTTGCTCGGCGAGTATTCTGCTGCAGACGAAGAAAATGCTGACGCTGCTGCCGCGAAAAAACGCAGTTATGATCCTGACGTTTGGCTCATTGAAGTTGAAGATGGTCGCAGCCAGTATGAACTTGATGCCCCTATCAGTGATTTTTAGCGTCACAAATCTCATAAATATTGTAAAATATGGCGGCGAAAACTTGACCTGAAGGCTCAGGCTCCATAATTAAGGCTGCTATATTATTGATTACCGGATGAATGATGGCCAAGCTCGAAATTATCAATGTTCCAGATGCTATACTGAAAACCATCTCTGAGCCTGTGGCTCAGGTTGATGATGATTTGCGGCGCTTGATGGATAACATGCTGGAAACCATGTATGGGGCACCAGGCATTGGCCTAGCCGCTATTCAGGTCGCTGTACCAAAACGGATTATTGTATTGGATACCGAAGGCGACGAAATCACCAGCAAGCCCTTTTTTCTTGTGAACCCTGAGGTTGTTTGGGAATCGGATGATTTTAATGTCTATAATGAAGGTTGTCTTTCCGTGCCCGAGCATTATGCAGAGATTGAACGTCCGGCCTCGGTTAAGGTCAAATACCTTGATTACTTTGGCAAACCACAGGAACGCCTAGTGGACGGGCTGCTCTCAACCTGCGTGCAGCATGAGATCGATCATCTGAACGGTATTGTCTTTATTGACTATCTTTCCAACCTCAAGCGCAACATGATCATTAAGAAGGTCCAAAAAGCGGATCGGGAACTTTCGGTACTGTAAGGTCGGGCCGATCCACAGCGGCGAGGAGCCTGTTTGATGCGGCTTATATTTATGGGTACGCCAGACTTTTCGGTGCCGACGTTGCAGGCGCTGGTTCGTGCTGGCCACGAGATCGCGGCGGTTTACAGCCAGCCGCCCCGGCCCGCAGGTCGTGGCAAAAAAGACCGCAAAAGTGCGGTTCAGCAGGCGGCGGAAGACTTGGGGCTTGTTGTTTTAACGCCGCAATCCTTAAAGACAGATACTGCACTGGCTGAGTTTGCCAGTTTCAAAGCCGATTTGGCGGTGGTTGTGGCTTACGGCCAGATTTTGTCTCAGGCACTTTTGAATATGCCGAAATATGGCTGTATTAATATTCATGCATCCTTGTTGCCGCGTTGGCGTGGGGCGGCTCCTATTCACCGGGCGATTATGGCGGGTGATGCCAAAACCGGTGTATGTATTATGCAAATGGAAGCTGGGCTTGATACCGGACCGGTCTTCGCCCGAGCAGAAACAACCATCCAAACAGCAGATACCACAGCGATCCTGCATGATAAGCTGGCGCAGCAAGGGGCAGCGCTGATTAACGACGTGATCGAGCAATTGGTGACAGGCACAGCGCACGCTGAAGAGCAGGGGACCGAGGGCATCACCTACGCCAAAAAAATTGAAAAATCAGAAGCCCGAATTAATTGGTCGTCAGCGGCAGACCATATCGACCGGCAAGTGCGCGGCCTATGTCCTTTCCCGGGAGCATGGTTTATGTGCGACGGTGAACGCATCAAGGTGTTGGCGGGCGAAATTGGCCAGCAATCGGGCGCTGCGGGCACTGTGCTAACGGATGATTTTACTATTGCTTGCGGCTCGCTTTCCTACCGGCCAACCCGGCTGCAAAAAGCAGGCAAGGCCGCCGTGGACATCGAAGATTTTTTGCGCGGCAAGCCGGTGGCCAAGGGAACAAAACTTGAATAATACAACAGCCAAAACGCAGCGTTTCAAGCTAACGATTGAATATGACGGGCAGCCTTTTTCGGGTTGGCAACGCCAGGATAACGCGCCCTCTGTTCAGCAAACTCTGGAAAAGGCCATTGCCAGGTTGCCGGGTTCAGGTACGGTTTTGGTGCAAGGATCTGGGCGAACAGATGCGGGTGTGCATGCGTTGGCGCAAGTGGCACATGTGGATCTGAACCTTGGTTTTGCGCCCGACAAATTACAGGCAGCTATCAATCATTTTCTGTTTGACGTGCCCATTTCGATTTTACGGATTGAGATGGTTTCCGATGAATTTCACGCGCGCTTTTCGGCGACTAAGCGCCACTATATTTACCGGATATTGAATCGGCGTGCGCCCGCTACTTTTGCCAAAGGCCTAATCTGGCACGTAAAAACCCCGCTTGACGCCGAAGCCATGAACGATGCCGCGCAAGTCCTTGTTGGAAATCATGATTTTACCACATTCCGGAATGTGCACTGTCAGGCAGAAAGCCCGGTAAAGACGCTGGATTACCTGAGCGTGGAACGCAACGGTGAGGAAGTTTCTATTTGTGCGGGCGCTCAGTCATTCTTGCATCATCAAATTCGTTCCATCGCGGGCACTCTCAAATTTGTTGGTGCCGGGAAATGGACCAAGGCGGATGTTGTGGCATCGCTGGAAGCCCGAGACCGTGCGGCTCTGGCCTATAATGCGCCGCCTGATGGGCTCTATTTTAAGCACGTGGATTTTGACTAATATCTGTTAGGATCGGTTTTGGGATAAATACAGGCCCGGAGGGAAACATGAAAAAAATAGTTGCCGCATTGGCGTTTTCATTAGCCGTTTCTGGAGCTGCTGCGGCTGATAGCCGAATGGCAGCAGTGGACACCGGGCAACTTGACAAAATTGAGAGCTTCCCTTCCAAATTTGTGGCGCCGCGCGATGTGCAAATTTGGTTGCCCGACGGGTACAACGACCAGAAGAAATATGCTGTGCTTTATATGCACGATGGTCAGAATCTGTTTGATGACCGTGTGACCTGGAACAAACAAGAGTGGGGCATTGACGAAACCGCCAGCGCGCTGATGAAAAGTGGCGATGTCCGCAAATTTATTGTGGTTGGCATTTTTAACGGCGACGAATTACGCCATCAGGAATATTTCCCGGAAAAAGTCTACCGTATGTTACCGCGCGCCAAACAGGATACGCTGTATGGATATGAAAGCGATAAGCTGCAAGCTGACGAGTATCTGAAATTTATCACTGAGGAACTCAAACCCTATATTGATAAAACCTATTCAGTTTACACCGACGCTGCCAATACAGTTGTTATGGGGTCGTCTATGGGCGGTCTGATTTCAATGTATGCGATCAGCGAATATCCCGATATTTTTGGAGCAGCGGCCTGTGTGTCAACACATTGGCCGGGCTTTGATCCAAAAAATATGGGTGAGGTACCGGATTTGATGCTGGCTTATATGCGCACCAACCTGCCTGATCCGGTTCATCACAGGCTTTATTTTGACAACGGGGATCAGACATTGGACGCCTATTATCCGCCGCTGCAACAGAAGGTCGACGCTCTGGTTCAAGAGTTGGGTTACAGCAGCAAGAACTGGCTCACGGTTTTTGATAAAGGGGCCAACCACAGTGAAGACGCTTGGCGTGGGCGTTTGCCTGGTGTGTTGCGCTTTCTGTTCGGAAAATAACGGCAACCGTATTCGGGTAGCATTTTTCGCCTCGGCTAACCACCCTTGTAGATTCTGAAAGGGTCCGGGTTTATGCAGCAACAGCAGAAGGTGATGCCAGCATGGCATAAAGGGCACCGTCTTCTTTTGTTAGCCGAAGTTTGGCACAGATATTTTCGTCCCGTAGCAACCGCGAAACGCGGGCCAAGGCTTTTAAGTGATCCGTTCCTGCTTCAACCGGGGCAAGCAACATAAAAACCAGATCAACGGGTCGATCATCGACCGAATCGAAGTCTATTGGGTTTGAAAGTCTGGCAAACAATCCTGTTATCTGTTCAAGCCCAGCGACACGCGTATGGGGTATAGCAACCCCTTTGCCAACACCAGTGCTGCCAAGTTTTTCACGGTCAAGTAAATTGGAAAAAATCTCACGCTCAGAGAGCCCGGTTTTCTGGGCCATTTGGCGGGCGAGGGATTGAATCACTTGTTTTTTACTGGAGGCTTTAAAGTCAGCCAGAACACTATCTGCTGAGAGCAGATCTTCAATTTCCATATCCGTGTCTTTCCTCCGGCTCTTTATTCCTGACAAAGGGCCCGGTACGTATTTCCCAATCGGCCCGGGGCAATACCCCGGTGCCTTTGTTAAAAAACCTCAGTCTTTAGTTGGCGGCTGTATTTGGACTTATCCACCCAATGTTGCCATCGCTGCGACGATAAACAACTTCCAGCGTTTGGTTTTTGGCGTTTCTAAACATAAATGCATTTGCGCTTGCCAAGTCCATCAACATCACTGCATCGCCAACGCTGACCTTGGGTATTTCTGTACTGTTTTCGGCGATAATAATTGGTTGATTATCAAAAGCACCGTCAGTTACCGTATCATTTGTTTCTTCCTCAGGCGCGAATGTGACATGGCTTGCCAATTCCATTTCAATTTCGCGGGCTGGAATTTTATGGTGGTTCTTAAGGCGTCGTTTATAACGACGCAACTGTTTTTCTACTTTTTCTGCGGCCATTTCGAACGCGGCGTAGGGATCTTCGGCCTCGCCTCGGCTCTGTAAATTGATACCCTGCCCGGCGTGAAATGAGATATCGGTTCGGTAATTGTGGCCCTCCATAGCAAAAGTGGCATTTGCGTCAATAGTACGGTTAAAATATTTGTCCGCCACACTTGAAAGGCGTCCCTCAACATGGGTTGTCAGGGCATCACCAACATTCATTTTTCGTCCGGTTACATTGATATTCATAAGGGCCAATCTTCCTTTCTTTGCGACCAAGGTGATCGCCAAATAAAATAAAAGCCATTGCAGCTTTTATCGCAGCTAACCAGCGGGCTCGCTACAGGCTCACTATACAGTTCTCCCGTTGGGTTTGCTGTATAAATTGGTTTTAGCAGGTACGTTATGCGGGCCTTCTCCAGCTGTAAAACTCGCTGCATTTGTGGCTCAATAAAGCACACAATTTACCCTAGCATAAAAAGTAGCTTGAGTCAGAAAAATGAATATATTTTTCAATCAAATTTCTAATTTTAATATGCTTTAAAGAGGAATGGAGGCCCGATGTAAAGTTGGCATTCACGCTCGGATCAGGACCCCATGTTTTTAAGCCGTCGGCGTTGCACAGAAGATGGAATTCGCAGCGCTTCGCGGTATTTGGCAACTGTTCGACGGGCGATATCAATACCTTCGTTTCTCATCAGAATAACAAGCTTGTCGTCGGAGAGAATTTTTTTAGGTTCTTCTGCATCGATCAACTCTTTTAGATGAAATTTCACCGACTCGGCGGAATGTGCATCTCCGCCGTCAGCGGCAGAAATGGAAGACGTGAAAAAATACTTCAGTTCAAACATCCCGCGAGAGCAGGTCATGAATTTGTTGTTGGTTACCCTGGAAACCGTCGATTCGTGCATATCGATTTCTTCTGCAATGTCCTTCAAGGTCAGGGGTCTAAGGAACCGTACACCATGCTCAAAAAACATTTCCTGGCGTTTCACTAAAGCTGTGGAGACTTTAAGAATAGTGCGGGCCCGTTGGTCCAGGGCTTTCACCAGCCAGTTGGCGTTCGAAACACATTCAGAGACAAAAGCCTTGGCTTCTTTGCTGCCACCGATGTCCTTCAATTCCGTGACATAATGGGTATTCACCAATACGCGCGGCAGGGTATCGCTGTTCAGTTCAACGACCCAAGTCCCGGCGCGGGTTTTTTTTATAAAAATATCAGGGATTACAGGGTGCGATGTAACACCGCCGTAGGCGAGGCCGGGCTTGGGGTTCAAGGCCCGGATTTCACGCACCATATCGGCAATGTCCTCCTGATCTACGCCGCAGATGCGTCGCAGCGCAGGCATGTCCCGGTTTGCCAGTAAATCCAGGTTTTCAACAAGTGCCTGCATGGCTGGATCGTAGCGATCCAGATCCATCAGTTGGCGAGAAAGGCATTCTGCCAAAGTACGGGCGAACACCCCTGCCGGCTCAAGCGTTTGCAGTTCGCACAGTGTCTTTTCCACAACTTCTGGTTCGATGCCCAGCATTGGACCAAGGTCAAGTGCAGATTGAGCATTGATGTAACCACCTTCATCGACCAGATCGATCAAATGAATAGCGATAAACCGCTGTATAGGGTCTTCGAACAACATAGCCATTTGGCGGGTCAGAAAATCATGAAGGTTTTCTTCGCTCTCGAGCGTTTGGTCGATGCCGCGGTCATCGGAAAACCCGCTCCCGCCACCTTTAATGGCGCCCGCCCCTTCATAACTGAGCGCGCTCGAGCCTCCATTGATCGAATCGGGCCGGTCTGAAACCGCATCATTGTTATAAATATTAGTCTCAAAATTTGCATCAAGCGCAGAATCTGCGGCACCGCCTGTATCTACAGCGCTTTCCATGCTTTTGTCGGCAGCGATTATGCCGTCATTGTCGCTGCCGCCTTCGCCCAAACTTTCATCTGAACCCCCTTCACGTAATCCGTCCGTAGTGTGGGAGCCGCCCTGCTCGCCGCCGTCTTGGGTGGCACCGGTTTCTGATGAGTTATCACCAATTTCCAAAAGCGGATTTTGTTCAACTTCGCCGGTCACATAATCAGCAAGTTCCAAATTAGAAAGTTGCAACAGCTTTATGGCCTGTTGCAATTGCGGCGTCATCACCAGTTGTTGGCTCTGCCGTAAATCTAATCTAGGACCAAGCGCCACGCTTTTCTTCCTTTACAAACTGAAGTTTTTGCCGAGATAAACCCGGCGGACATCTTCACTTTTAAGAACTTCTTCGGCATTGCCTTCAAACAGGACATGGCCTTCATAAATGATAAAGGCCCGGTCGATAATATCTAGGGTTTCCCGCACATTGTGATCGGTGATCAAGACCCCGATATCGCGGTCCTTTAAATGGCGGGTCAGGTCACGGATATCTGCAATTGCAATAGGGTCGATGCCAGCAAACGGTTCATCAAGCAGAATGAAACTGGGGCGTGCTGCCAGCGCGCGTGCAATTTCGCAGCGCCGCCGCTCGCCGCCCGAAAGCGCCAGAGCAGGTGTGTTCCGTAGATGTGTAATCGAAAACTCTTCCAGCAGCTCGTTTAGCATGGCATCCCGCAGCGCGCGGTCAGGCTCAGAAACTTCAAGAACGGCCCGTATGTTATCAGCGACTGTCATGCCACGAAAAATTGACGTTTCCTGCGGCAAATAGCCAATGCCAAGGCGCGCTCGGCGATACATAGGCAAGTGGGTAATATTCTGGCCGTCGAGCTCAATGCGTCCCTGATCGGGCGCAATCAAGCCGGTAATCGAATAGAAACAGGTTGTTTTTCCCGCGCCGTTGGGGCCCAATAAACCAACAACTTCACCCTTTTTAACAGAAAGGGAAACATCGCGCAGGACAGGTCGGCCGCCGTAAGACTTTGCAATACCGCTGACAACAAGCCCTTCAGAGCTTCTACTGCTTTCCCCACCATTTTGGCCGCTTAAACTCATAACCTGCCTCATACTTGATTGGGCTATCTTGCCTATAAAACCTACAGACTTGCTTCGATTGGCTCATTTTATGCATGAACACCGTCAATAAATCATGAAGATGATTGAAATTCTATAAAAAAATGGATGTCTTTGTCGCCAGAACAGAAAAAATGAGCGTCTGTTCCCCCATTGGATGGAGCCAGACAGCACCTCCGCCCTTTACCTAAATCCATAAATGAACCTATTGATAAGGTCGCCTTAGGATGGGTCTGCTGACCCCTCACTGGGCTTTTCACTGTCGTCGGTTTTGGGAATACTGAAAGTACCACTTACACGCCCAGAATCATCGCCGCCGCGTGCCTCGCCGTCCAGCTTCGCCAGTCCCGAGACCAGATCAAATTCTAGCCGACTGCCTTTCAAAACTGAATCGCCTTGCTGAAATACAACATTCCCGCCGATGGTAACCAGTCGACGATCTACATCGTAGATACCCCAGTCGCCAGACAAAGATTCTGTCGTGGATACAAGCGTTACGTTGCTTAGGGCATCAAGCCGGGAAATGGTTGGTTTTTCAGCGCCTTCGGGTGTTACGTAAAAAACAGTGAGCGTATCGGATGCAAAGGTCATTTTGCCTTGGACCACTTTAACGGCCCCCTTGAATACAGCGCGACCCTCTTTCTGTTTCATTTCCAGGCTCTCGGCCGTGATGTCAATCGGCTGATATGTGTCGTGGTTTTTGAGCGCAGACTGCGCATGCACTCCGCCGGTAAAAACAATGCACAGCGCGAAACACCAAGCCGTAGCAATTTTCTTTGATAGCTTTGTCATCAGCCGCGTCCTTGGCATTCTATTGTGATACATATGTGTTTTCATGCCCCTGTTTGGGCGCCCTATTCATTGTTTGTTGTGGCATTTGCTGCGGGTTTACCAGTAGGGCGTTTTGGCACGATGCGCAATTTCACCCCACCCGAAAAAATACCTTCTTCCTCATCAGCGCGAACTTCAACCCTCGAAGCGGCAAGTGACCCTAACCGTGCGTGCCCCGTAATTGAACCCTGTCCAGTTGCCAAATGGGTCTTCAAATTAACTTCAGCCCCTGCCATATCAAGCGTATAACCGTTGGCTGTTACCATGTGCACACCGCCAACCAGCGATAAAGTCGATTCCTTGATACGGTAAATGCCCGTGCGAGCGGTAACGGCTGCAAGCCCGGCGTTCTCCAGTACCATTTCTGCTGCGATGTCAGAAAGCTTGACGCGCGGCGCGGTTGGGCTGTCTTGCAAGCCAGTGGCAGCCTCGACATGAAATAACCGGTTTTGGGCATCGGTGCCGACATAACGCAAATTGGTCATATGAACACTGCTATCGCCTTTGGCGACATCGTCAGTTGAAAGCGTAAAGGCAACCTCACGGTCATCCAGATAAGGCCAAAGAACGGTTATTAAACCCAGCACCAAAGCGCCGACAGGCATGCTTAGCCGCATCGCGCGGATGAAGCCATCCCAGGTCCTGCTGGTTTTACGGCGCGCAGTTGGCAGCAGGCCATGCCGCGCTTTTTCCCGGGCCCGGCCTTCACTACTGAAATGATCTTTGGTTGTTGCTGACATAAGGGGCCGGGGGCCTTTGTTTGTTTGCTAGTGCGAGAATATATCCATGTCGCCGTATCCAGCTAAATCCATTTCGCAGCGCATTGGCAGGAATTGGAAAGCGGCCTCTGCCATATGGGTTCGCCCTTCGCGTGCCAGCATCATATCCAGCTTTTCTTTAACGGTGTGCAGGTAAAGCACATCAGAAGCTGCATAATCTTTCTGCGCATCGGAGATGTTGTCAGCGCCCCAATCACTGGATTGCTGCTGTTTATCCAGCGATACACCGCCAAGTTCGCGGCACAGATCCTTCAAGCCGTGACGGTCTGTATAGGTGCGCACCAGCTTTGAGGCGATTTTTGTGCAATAAATTGGGCTGGTATCAATACCAAGATACTTTTTCATCACGGCAACATCAAAACGGGCGAAATGAAAAATTTTCACGACGTCTGGATTGATCATCAGCGCCTTCAAGTTCGGCGCACTAAAGTCGCCTTGCTTAAATTTTACCAGATGCGCATCTCCGTTGCCGTCAGAAAGCTGCACAACACACAGTCTGTCGCGGTGCGGATTCAGGCCCATAGTTTCGCTGTCCACTGCAACCGAAGCGCCAAAATCAAGCCCGCTCGGCAGGTCTCCGTCATAGATATAGTTGGCCATATTGTCTCCCTCGCCGCCCTATGGCGGCACGTGATTTACACATAGTATAGAGGGCCTTGTGGCAGAATAAAGGTCGATTTGCGAGGCTTGCATTTGTGAACCCTGTTTTTCTGATTCAATAGCCCATCATTTAGGTATAAAAGCATAGCGCTTGCTGGATGTTTCCCTTGAAGCCTTGGGCAGGTGCCTTATCTCAGGTTCAATGATATAAAAATATGGGATGAAAAACATGTCGATTGTCAGCTTGCCTGCGATGCTTGAAAAACTAAGGTCGAACAGGGACGCGCGCATAGAGATCAGCCCCGGCTGGACTCAGGGGCGCGCAGTTTACGGCGGCGTGGCGACCTCTGTTGCCGTGGGCGGCATGGAACGATTGCTGCCTGACCCAAAAACGCTGCGCTCGCTGATGGTTAGTTTTGTTGCGCCAATGATAGAGGGTGAAGCCACGCTGGATGCCCGCATCCTGCGTCAGGGTCGCTCAGTTACGCAGGCCACAGTTGATGTGCGTTGCGACGATAACATTGTGGTGCATGCCACAGCGGCTTACGGTGCGGCCCGGCCCGCAAAAGCGGTGGCCCCGGACGTTTCCTTCACGCCTGAGCCCAGAGACAGCGTGCCTGCACTGGATACAGATCTCACAGGGCTGCCGGATTTTCTCCAGCGCTTTGATATTCACTGGACCGGCGGCGGCATTCCCATGTCGGGAACGGATGATCGCAGGCTTGGCATGTGGGTGCGCCACCGCGATGATATGTCGGCTTTTCCCGAAGCTAAAATTATCGCGCTCGCTGATATCCCGCCGCCCGTGATGATGTCACATTATAGCGCGCCGGTGATGGCTAGTTCGCTGTCCTGGTCGCTGGAATTTGTATGCCCGGCTGAACAGGTATCAAGTGATTGGTTCTATCTGGACTATACACTAGAGGCCGCTGCCGATGGTTATAGCCAGCAAAATGGCCGGATATTCAGCGAAGACGGCACGCTTGTCGCTTTGTCGCGCCAATGCATGGTTTATTTCGAATAACGCCTGTGGCCTAAATTTGATTTCAGAACAGTCGATAACCGTTGACACTACTCAATCATTTATATAACTATATTGTTATGGAACAAATACATTATATAAATTCACCCGCCAATCTTGATGCTGTTTTTGCAGCACTTGCTGATCCGACACGCCGGGCGATTTTATCAAAGCTTGCGGGCGGGGAGGCCTCGGTAAACGAGATCGCCGCCCCGTTTGCTATCAGCCAACCCGCCGTATCACGGCACCTGAAAGTATTAGAACGCGCTGGATTGATCGAGCGCGGCATCGATGAACAGCGCCGCCCCGCCAGATTGAAAGCGGAAAAAATGGCCGCGGCCGTGGATTGGTTGACAGATTTCAAAGCCTTTTGGGGCACCAGCTTTGACCAGCTGGATGATGTTCTGATCACCATGAAAAATGCTAAAAAAAGGGAGGCCGACAATGAGTGATTTACCTGAGTTTATATTGGACCGGGAATTTAATGCCCCGCGCGAAATGGTATGGCGCGCCTGGACAGACCCTAGCCTGCTGCACCGATGGTATGGCCCTGGGGCCGAGACAATCATCCATAAATTTGACCTGAAACCGGGTGGCATGTGGCTTAATGAAATGAAATGGGGCGGCAATTCCCACCGTCAGAAAGTGGTTTTTCAAGACGTAACAGCACCAGAAAAAATGGTCTGGCATCACCATTCTTCGGTCGACGCCAATTGGGACGATGCTGCTAACCCGATGATGGAAAACTGGCCCCGGCTATTGTTGACAACCATAACATTCGAAGCGCGCGGGCAAAAAACCAATGTACGGCTTTCGCAAATACCGATGGATGCCACCGACGCCCAGATCGCCTGTTTTGCCGAAAAAATGGCCGGCATGGGCAAAGGCTGGGGCGGTGGATATGCTATTATGGATCAGATTTTTGCCGAACTGCAGGCATAGACACCGACACAGGGTTAGGGGCGCTATGAGCGAAGGCAATACACAGACTATTCACTGGAGTTTCTGGGCCATCACTGCTTTTGCCCTCTTGTGGAATATCGGCGGCTCAGTGAATTTTTTCATGCAAATGGATGCAAGCAACCTCGGTTCCTACCGAGTGTCTGAGCGCGCTATCATCGAAGGCAGGCCCTTATGGGCCACCGGCGGGTTTGCTGTCGCGGTTTTTGGCGGCGCTATTGGCGGTTTGTTGCTGTTGTTCAGGAAAGTCGCCGCGACGCTGACGTTCACAGCCTCGCTTATCGGCGCGGCGGTAACCATGATCCATACAGCCCGCATTGCGGTCGCGGAACCCAGCTTCGGCATAACAGAGGTTTTGCTGATGATCATCATGCCGCTGTTAGTGGCCGCGTATTTTGCGGCTTACGCCAAGCGCGCCAAGAGCAAAGGTTGGCTCCGCTAGCTGACTATAAGCCATTGTCCAGATAATGGCGCACGGCATGCTGAACATGCCTAAATCGGTCGCCGCCAAGCGGCTTGCCGCCGTACCAGCGCGTGACCACGACAATATGATTATGCACAGCGCCGCGCTCAAGCATGCGTACAATCACCGCGCCCGCGCCACTTTCGCCGTCATCACTTTTGACCGGGATACCATCATGAAGGAATGCCCACGTATTGTGCGTAGCTTTTGCGAATTTCTTCTTTGTACAAAGCAGTTTGATAAAAGCTTTGGCCTCGTCAAGCGAGCTGCAAGCCCCGCCGGATACCGCATACTTTGACCCACGATCAGAAATAATGCCCTCAAATATTTGCATAAAGCTTCTATAGAGGTACGTACTGAGGCAAGTCAAATCCAGCCAGCGGGATTGCTGCAGACAGAGACGTTTTAGGTGAAATCAAGGGTCTGAAAAATCTCAGCGCCCGGCTCCGACGTTATGCAACTTAATCAAGCGGCGCATGAGGGTAGTCCGGCTGGCGTTTTTGAAAAGACAGGATATTCGGCTTCACAATAACACCAGCATCAATATTCACTGCGCGACGAATTGTTTCGTTCTTTTGCCAACTATCGCGTCCGTCGACAACTGTTGGCAAATGCACAATGAGCGCCGCAGAAATCGATCGAGAGGCGCTTTCCCAGAGATAACTTGGCGTATGATCAACGGCGTAATAATCTGTTTTCTCAACTCTAAACATAGGGTCTTTGAACGTGGTTGGTTTGGCAAAATAGAAACCCATACCTTCGTCGCAACTTACGTCAATGATCAGGCCGCCGGGTTTCAGGCATGTTTTTTCTGCTTCGGTTACAAAGTCAACAGGGCAATCCGGGTTTTGGAACTTGCCGTTAATAATAATATCCGACTCGCTTATCAGGTCTGAGAAAGCTCGCTCACTGCCATCATGCTCCACGACCAGCATACGCGCTTCGTTTTTTTCGCCGAATCGAAGGCGGATATAATGACAGTCCAGCACTTCTTCCCGTACTTCGTTATCTGGACGCTGAATGCAAATGGTAACATCTCTGAACCCGTGCGCCTTCAACGCATATATCGCACCGCGGCTAACCGCACCGAAACCAAGAATGATCACTTTTCGCTGGTTGCCATAATGCCCATCAATCCCTCTCAGGCGAAGGGCATGCAGTACAGCACAGTAACCGGCCATTTCATTATTTTTATAGAAGGTATGGCGGCCCATATGTCCGGAGGGGCCCCAGGCAAACATGTCTTCAAAAGCGATAAGCGTCAGCTTTTTGTCTACTGCGATCTGGGTTATCGCATGCTGTTGGGCGCAGTGGGGATAGCCCCATAAATTCCCACCCTCGCGAAGGTCTTCCAGATCTGACAGCGTGGGTTTTGCAATAATGACATTCCCAATTTTTGCCAACAGGTCGTGGCGCGACATAATGCCTCCCGTCTGTGAAGCAATTTCATCGTCTGAAAATCCAAAGGGCGCACCATAACCTTCTTCAAAGATCAACTGCTTTCGGTATTCTTCAGATAGTCGCGGCAAATGATCTGGATGAATTGGAACACGTCGTTCATCTGTCTTATTGGACGTTCCGATGACCCCTAAAGTTAGCTTGCTCATGGTCTTTCCTTTTTGACATAAGTAGTATGTGCGTTGTGAGCATTGCCTTGATGAAGTCAGGCCGCGCGACCACCCTTTTTGTAGGGCAAGGCGTACTCTCAATTATAGCTAAGATTATTGAGGCGGAAACCTTCCGGCTCGTTGATAGCGCTGCATCCGTTTTGTTGATTTCATGAAACCACGAGATCCCCACCGTTGGTTGCTTGCCAGAGATCAGATAGATATGGCTTACACTAAGATTGTTTGAGCATACGCCTGTTTTATGTTTATAGCCATGTTTGCGTTTCTTGCCGGATCTATAGGGTTTATTGCCACCGTATCAGAATCACTGATGGAGGTTGCTGGTAGATTGGGTTTCCCCGATTTTTATCTCGACCAGATTAAGCGGGCAGGACTATAGCCGATAGCTTGGCCAATTGATGTCCTCACCTTAGGGTCAGGCAGCACCAAATCACATTAGTGAGGTCTGACCTTGGTTAGCTTTAATCTGACAACACCAGAATTACCCTCTCGCGCTTAGATGCAAGTTGGGTTATGAACGCTTTATGTCAAAAATTACCTCTTTATTCGTAACCCGTCTTTACCGCGCTGACTTATCTGAATTAGGCAAGCCGCCTGATGCAGCAGAGCTTAAAACGGCTTGTTTGTCGGTTGCAGAGGATGACGGCGCTGGGCAGAAGTGGTGCGAGGAAAATGATTTTCCCGGCTATACGAGTTATGCCTCTTTGGATGATCTGAGCTGGCGTTTTCCAACCTTCAAGGACTTGGTGAAAGTGCTTGATAAACATGTGGCAAAATTTGTCAAAGACCTTCAATTTGATCTGGACGGCAAGAAGATTAAGCTGGATTCCCTGTGGATTAACATCCTGCCCGAGGGCGGTATTCATACCTCGCATTTGCACCCGCACAGTGTCATCAGTGGCACGACCTATGTTGCCGTGCCCAAGGGGGCGAGTGCGATCAAGTTTGAAGATCCGCGCCACGCGATGATGATGGCAGCACCAACACGCAAAGCCAAGGCCCGCGCGGAAATGCGCAGTTTTATTTATGTCGAGCCTAAGGTTGGTGATGTCCTATTGTGGGAAAGCTGGCTACGCCACGAAGTGCCAATGAACATGGCCGAGGAAGACCGCATCAGCGTTAGCTTTAATTACGGTTGGGAATGATGGCTAGCCCGTTTCAGGAACAAAATGATGATCCAGCCGTGATGGTCATACCTAAATCACGGATGACTGTGCCTTGTCGATAGTGGCCATAATCTCAAGCGTGTAATATGATTGGCAATGCTTTTTGTAAGGTAGAGTAGTGACCAAGTTTCTCGCAAATTATCACATTTGGCTCCGGGCTTATCTTCCTCTTTAGCGCATAGGCCATTTCGACGGGAGCCCAGTTATCTTCTGACCCATGATAGATGTCTACAGGACATTTTATGTCTTTAAGGTAATGTGCCCATGGTCGAACATAAGCATGCACCGCCCCGCGATAAGATTGCCGATCCCAACCTAAGGACGATTTTAACCCACTGATCAGTGCTTTTTCAAAAGTGGCATTTGATAACAATGCCATGTCCGCCTCGGGGCTACCGGAAAACATAGTTTTTATAATATACTTAGGGGCCAAGGCGACGCCAACACGTTGAAGAGCCGTAAACATATTGAATGGAATACTACCTTTCAGCGCCATATCGAAAACTGGCCGCCCCGCCATAAATGGTAAAAAGTCCCCAAGTTCTAAAGGGGCTGCGGGGGCTATCAGCGTCATTTTTTTAACGTTCATTGGGCGCAAGGCGGCTATTCTGAGAGCTGTCATCGCCCCCAATGAAAACCCCACGATATGTACGGAATTTTGCTTGCTTTTCAAAATAGCTGCATCGAAACCATCCAGGTCCAACGGCTCCAAAACGTGAGGCCTTAAACCGCCCTCCGGAATTAAAGTTTCAATCTCTGCTGATGACCCTGGCACGCCATGGCAATATATAATATCGAGTGTATGAGAAGCAGGCTGCATAAGTTTGCATATCATTTAAAAATAGCAAATGCATCCGATAATATGTAGCAGCCAATGTCCACTTTTGCCTCCATTGCTATCATCGGAACAGCAAGGCATTATGTCCGCTTATGGCGAATTGGGGCTGTCAGGCAATTCCTAGCATGCGACAGCGACGTAGCACCTGAAGCCAGAACCTAAGCCGACACATAAATACACGTAAATTTACAATAATCATATTTAATTATATATATCAGTTATTTATATCTATCGCAGGGTGTGATAGGTAAGGTAAATTAAGATATACTATTTTAGGATATATAATTTTCTGCAAAATAGTGGGATGAAATTCTGAAAAGTTAGTTTGATTTTGGCCTCAAGAGTCTAAAGTCTAAAGTCTATGTGCCTGAAGGCTGTATAGGGGGCGTATTATAGCTTGCTGGAAGCTCTGCTGAGGCCTTCTAATGTAGCTGGGGCAATGTTCTGGCGGGTGGCTGAGCATTCGATTTAGGAGGGCTTGTGTCTATCGTAAATCTCACTGTTAAAACACACAGAGTGGTAATTCATCCTGTTCTTAATGAACATATTCCTGAAGAGTTTCTGGATCCACTTAAGCATTCTTCTGCTCTGCTTAAGAAACTTAATAGAAGTAGAGAACATTTGGCGTCGGATCGTCCCGTGGTTGTTAAAACCGGAATCAAAAATCAGTATTATGTAATTTGCCCTGTATTTGCTGCAATGATCAGAAAACACGAGTGGGAAGCATTTGATGGTATGACGATCCCCGCAATTGTTGTGGTTTTATCGGATGATGAAGTTGAAGAGTATTTTTGGTCAAATGTTCGTTCTGCATTCAGCTATTACAAAGTATATAGCGATATAGGTATTTCTATTTTTGACCTTTTTGGCGAGCGTCCGGCCGACAAAACTAAGCCCAGAGCGTTGCAGGAGATTCGAGGCTTCAATGCCGAAGTGGATAGTTTCAACCAGTACCGCGATGAATCGATAGCCTCAGAGAAGTCAGACAGTGACCAGCATAACCTGTGGGGTAATACCCCCGATAATTAAAGGTACTCATGAGTAGAATTTTCTCGTAATGAAAACGCAGGAGATTTTATATGAAGAAATCACGGTATTCAGACAGCCAGATCATCAGTATTTTAAAGCAGGCAGA
>Ga0316206_1000205_pt1 | contig 108596 bp, 100 predicted proteins | sample 6monthpyrite_MG_FD_204942 | JGI IMG/M metagenome (GOLD analysis project Ga0316206, IMG submission 204942) | Microbial mat bacterial communities from mineral coupon in-situ incubated in ocean water Damariscotta River, Maine, United States -... | ecosystem: Environmental > Aquatic > Marine >...
CTAATTCGTTATTAGTTATTTATTCTGTTTACTTGCTTAGTTTTCAATGATCTCAAACAATCCCGTAAATCTAATTACTGAGCCAAAACATATGGTCTCTGTGTTTGTGGACGGGAATTATAGACAAATCAAACTTACATGTCAATAGTTTTTTGAAAGAATTTTAAAAGTTTTTTTGAGTTGTGTTTTTTTGTATAGTTTTTATTCTAAATATAACAATATTGACATGCTAGATATCAATATTGTTGCTATGTATTAACATTTTTAATATACAATTCTTATACATATTAATATATAAAGGAAAAAAATGGGACTTTATGATCGCGATTATGCTAGAGGGAGTTCATACACTTATGAAAATACTTCTCGCAATGACACACAAATTATCTCTTTTGTAAAAGAGACTTATAAACTTTTTGCAGCATCTATGATGGCTGGTGCAGTTGGAGCTTATGTTGGTGTTCCTCTAGCCGGTACAATTGCAGCTAACTTTTTTCCTCTCTTTATCTTGGAAATTGGACTTTTGATTGGTTTACATTTTGTAAAACGAAAACCGGGTGTAAATCTTTTAGTGATGTTTGCTTTTGTATTTATGACAGGTCTAATGCTTGCGCCTTTACTGTCTCACACCCTCGGAATGAGTGGTGGAGGTACTGTTATAGGTAATGCTTTTGCTATGACATCTATTGTATTTGGAGGGATGAGTTTTTTCGCTATAAAAACGAAAAAAGATTTTACTAGTTATGGTAAACCGTTAATGATAGCTTTAGTAGTAATTATTGGTTTCTCTATAGTAAATATATTTTTAGGAAATCCTCTAATACATGTTATTATCTCTGGGGCAGTAGTTGTGTTGTTTAGTATATTAATAATATATGATACACAAAATATTATGCGTGGAGCATATGATACTCCAATAGATGGTGCAATAGCACTTTATCTTGATTTTCTGAATATCTTCACAGCATTATTACAACTATTTGGAATCTTTGGAAATGATGACTAATAAACTATCACCCGAACTTTATCGGGTGATAGATGCAAATCTAAATCGCCTTAAAGAAGGAATTAGAGTTGTTGAGGATATACTTCGTTATCGTGATAATAACAAAGAACTATCTTCAAAGCTGAAAGATCTTCGACACCTTGCCAAAGTTAAAGAGACACAGGAACTTCTTCAATATAGAGATAGCGAAAATGATGTCTTACGTTCATCTATTAAAAGTGAACTTAATCGTACTGATATCTCAAGCATTATAATAGCGAATTTCAAAAGAGCACAGGAATCGTCAAGGGTATTAGAAGAGTTATATAAACTTCAGGATATTCAATACAGTGAGAACTTTAAATATATTAGATACGAACTATATGCATTGGAAAAAATAATATTACTGTCGTAGTACTATCCTTGCTAAATTTCAATTAAATGATTTTTTACTGTAAGTTATGGGGCTTTAGATAATTTTTTAAAAGAAGGAAAATTCGGCCATTGGCCGAATTAATGATAGATTGCTTTATTCCATCATCTCTATTTCTTCATATGCATAATCAAGATTATTGTTATGTAATATGTCATACATTGCTTTATCTTTAAACTCTTTCATTGGTACAGCACCTTGAATATCAGCAGCATCAACATCATCTTCGATTGCTTTAGCAACTCTATCTCTCATGAATGTGAAATAATCTCTTGCTTCGTCTACCGCTGCTTTATCTGTAATAAAACCATGCCCTGGAATAAGTGTCTTCCAACCTTTAGCATCTATCATGTCTAGTGCTTTAATTTGTCCAAGTACAGCACCGTCACGACCTGATGTAATACGACCATTCATAACAAGATCACCTGCAAATAAAACTTTTTCTTTAGGCATATATAAGAAATAATCTTCAGCCGTATGAGCCTTAACGCCAACAGGGATAACCTGAAAATCAACACCCGCAACACTAAAGTCATATTCTTCTTTAATTGATTTATCAACAGGAATAATATTTGTACCCTTAATAGCATTTTTAGGAAGAACTCTAAACATCCTTGTTGTATCACCAGCTTTATACTTAGTATTGATTAAAGATGGCCCAACTAGTTCTGCTCCAAACTTTTGTTTATAGTAATCGTTACCTAACCAGTGATCATCATGTTCATGTGAATTTACTACTACTTTCACAGGAAGTTCTCCTACTAATTTACTCATTGCAGCATAAGTTTGTTTAGCAAAAACATAAGAAGGACCAGTATCAAAAACAACAAAAGAATCAGCCGTTTTAATATAACAGCTATTTGCCATATTACCGGCATTTTCTTTAGTTGGTGCTTCTATAGCTCCAAATATACACCATACATTGTCAGCAACTTTTTTAGGCGCTAGTTTATAATCAAACTCATTACTTGTAAGCTCTTTTGACTCTGATTTAGAAGAATCTGAAGAACAAGCTGTCATCATTGGTAGTAGAGCAATTGCAGATACCACTAATGGATTTACTATCTTTTTTAACATAACTATTTTCCCTTAGTTTAAATTTAATTCTATAAAGAATAGAGGTGAACTGTCTAATAACATCTCAAATCTATGCTCAGGCAATTGTAAAAAGCTTTTATCAACAGGAAATCCAGTTGTAAAAGCTTTTTTATGAAGAGAAAATCTATTTGATTTTCTTTCCACCTTTTTTAGTTTTACCTTTATTATCGATCCAGTCAACTTCAACTTTATCGCCTTTTTTAGCACCAGCTTTTTCAGCATTAAATACAAATTGCATATATGGATTTTTAGATAAGAATGGTCCTGTAGACGCTTCCCATACTGTTTTACCATTTACTTTTGCTGTCATATGAGTAATAAACTCAACACCAATTTTTTTAAGCTCAGCTTCTTCTTTACCAGCCATTGGGCTTTTTGCTAAAACTTTAACCGATACGTTGCCTTTTTTTAACTTTGCTTTTACTTTCATAATTATCCTTTTTAAATTCTATTTGTTTTATATGTATGTATAGTGGGGTTGAATCAACCTCCACAACCACCAATAGAAACTTCTACTTTTTGTACAGCTGAATATAAGTTACCGTCTTTACCTTTAGCAACAACAGTAACATTAGCAGTTTTTCTCATTTTGATTTTAGTTTTAAGATCAAAAATACCTGAATCGTGTAATTCAAATACTGCAACAGCAGATCTAGGATTAGCATCTTGAAATAAAGCAACAGACTCAACTTCAACTTTTGATTTCATACCAATTGGAACAGCACCACCATTTTCTGCAAGCTTAGGAGCTTTAATCTTAATTTTTCCATCAATCATCTTAGCAGTACCAAATAAAGCTTTAATAGCCTCAGCACTTCCTACAGCTTCCCAAGTAGCAGGCTTCTCTTTTCTAAAGTCAGTAGCGCTTACGCTTGACGGTAATACAGTTGCAGCAGCAGCTACTGCACCTAAACTTAAAAATTTTCTTCTTTGCATATCAATTCCTTTATATAATGTTTGGTAAATCAAGTAAGTTTCTACTTACTTGATTCTACCATAAATTTAACAATGTCTTTTACTTGTTGATCCGTAAGATCCATATTACCACCTTTTGGAGGCATACCAGCAAAACCTTTTATAGCATGATCGTTAACTACATCCATACCTTGCTTAATAACAGTTGCCCATGCATCTTTATCGCCAACCGGTGGCGCACCCATTGCATCGGTTTTGTGACATAATGAACATGAAGTATCGTAGTCTTTCTCAGCTTGAGATTTAGCTCCAACTGCACCAGCTTCAACTTTTGGCAAGTCTCTTACTGTAGAATAAGCAGGTACAACGGCTGTAATCTCATTTTTGATTCTCATAACAGATTCTTTACCACAGTTACTCATACAACGAATTCCTACAGCACCGTAGTTTTTACGGTCTTTAAAGAATGCTCTAACATTTTCAATACCGTTCGGTCCATCAATCTTCGGAAAGAAACCATCATGGTTAGGCATAACAACTTTCATCAGTTTTTCTCTATTTAAAACATACTCGTCTTCAAGTTCTTGACCGTCTATAGTTATTTCATTTTGTGCCAATAAGTATGCTGTTACAGCATATAGTTGATCATTAGTGAAACTTTTTGGATGTGCATACGGCATTGCATCACGTATATACCAAATCAAAGTAGAAACTTGTGGCCAATAAGTACCGATAGTTCTTTTAGGAGCATCTTTACCTGGACATGTTCTTTGATTTTTAAGTGATTTCATTGAACCACCACTTAAAGTAGGGTAACCTTTACCACCGGCACCGAATTCACCGTGACAAGATGCACATTGTGTCTCATATAGCTCATCACCCTCTTCTACACTACCCTGACCGTCTGGATAACCTGTTCCATCTGGCATCATATCTGTATCCCAAGCTTTTAACTCGTTAGCAGTTGGAACTCTACCATTGTTTATACCAGACATATCTTGCGTATTATACCGGTAAGCAGTCTCAACACCATTAGCTCTTGGATAAGTCACACCACCATCTAAAGCATTTTTTGTTGCATTGTAAACACCTGCAGTTGATGGTGCAACAGATGCTTCACCTGTATACTCTATTCTATCTCCAACTCTGATTACATTCATGTTACCAGACGGTACTGCAGTTATTCCAGCTGCAGTTGCTGAACTAAAGCCTAGTTTACTAACTATTTTAGCTAAAGTGTCACCAGGTTGTACAGTATATGTACCAGCAAAAGCAAGAGTTGAACTTAATGCTAAAGCTGCACTTGCAGCAATTAATTTACTATTTAATTTAAACATTTATACGCCTCCTTTACTATGCTGGACAGTTGTCTGTTCTAACTTGAACATTATGAACTGAACCATCTTTTTTGACTTCCCAAGTAACAATAGAGTTTCTATGATAAACTCCCTCAACACCAATAATATCTTTTTCTTGAGATACTGAAGGCTGAACATTTCCACTATCATCTACAGAGCGAGATTGAAGCAACATTGGTTTACCGTCAAATTTATGCATATATGAGAACCTAGTCCATGATTTAGGTAATACTAAACCTTTTAACTGAGCTTCTACATAATTATCTCCGCCATCTAATGAAACATCAACATTAGTAATAGTTCCATGACCAGACCATGCAATACCTTCGATCTCGACCAAGTCACCCATTTTAAGATCAGACCATGGCTTTTCAGGACATGGGTTAGTGATAATAGAGTTAACTTCTAGAGGATAGAAATGTTGAATAGCTTTACCGCTTTTAGTAAGAACTGTGTACTTAGAAGTTTCTTCTTTACAGTACCAAGGCTCTGCACCGAATTCTAAGCGTTTCAACCATTTTACACATAGGTTTGCTTCCCAGCCCGGCAACATAAGACGTACAGGGTAACCTTGTTCAGGTCTTAAAGCTTCACCATTTTGAGCCCAAACGATCATTGCATCATCTAGTACTTTTTCAACCGGAACTGTTCTACTCATTTCAGAACCATCAGAACCTTCAGCTAACATCCATTTTGCAGTTGGCTTAAGACCTAAGTCATCTAAGATAACAGATAAACGAACACCTGTCCATTCAGCATTACTCATCATACCTTTTACAAACTGTAAAGAATTGAATTGTGGACCTTTCCATTCAGCAGCACCATTTGCAGGACACTCCAGGAATAAAAGTCTGCTTTCTGATGGGTATCTTTTTAACTGATCAAGAGTTAAAACGATTGGTTTCTCAACAAGACCATGAATCATAAGTCTAAATTTATTTGGATCAACATGTGCCACACCATTGTGCGTTCTTGTAAAATGTAGTCCGTTTGGTGTAACAATACCTTCTAGCTCATGTAATGGTGACATTGATACAGCAGCATGCATATCTCCAGCTGATGATAGAAGACTTGATGTTCTTCTTACAACATTATGCTCATATGCTGATGGTATACCATATGGATGTTTGTTAAGTTCATCCCCTAAAGTTGTTCCCCATTTTACATGATGTATTATATTGTGATCGTCAGCTTCTAGTTTAGCGGGTGCCATTATACTAGCAGCAGCGATAGCACTAACAGAATAAGCAGCAGTTTTCTTGAAGAAATCTCTTCTACTATTTGTAGTTTCTAATTTATTTTCAGAAATATTACTCATTTAATTATCTACCTCCTTCTATGTTATCTTTTAGATTTTATAGTATGCACAGTACAGAACTTATATGCATAGTACAAAATGCAAGAGAAGGATTATATATCAAGTTTTCTTAAATTGTCAAGCGAAGGTACAAAAAATGTAATAAAATTCTCACATTTTTATAATTATTCACACTTATATTAATTTGCCATACTAATAATGATAATAAAAATGCCATATCAATATATAATAAAAAATATGCTAATATTTCACTTACATATAAAGATAAGGCTTGCTTAATGTCAAACAAAAAGCTTGGACATGTCCTAAAACTTTTCATATCAATAAGCGGTACATCGCAAAGAACTCAGAAGATGACAATAACACTAGACAATTTGGGTGTAGTTAAGGATAAGTTTTACAATAAAAATGTTGAACGCTCTATTTTAATATCTTCAATAGAAAGCTATGAACTTGTAGAGAAACAAAATATTACAATGCCCTTTGGCTACTTAGGTGAAAATATTTTAATGAACTATAATCCATATAATTTAAAAATGGGTACAAGGCTTAAAATCGGTAATACTATTTTAGAAATTAGTCAATATTGTACTATATGCGACCATCTAGCCGTAATAGACAAAAGTATACCTGAACTTTTAAAAAATGATAGAGGGATTTTTGCCAAAGTCATTCAAGCTGGAGATATAAGTTCTGAGGATGAAGTTTATTTACTGTAAATAAAGGATACTTCAAACTCTAGATAATTTACAGGATAATCATTTAAAAGTTTTTTACTTTCTATATAACTCAGCACTTTTCGAGACCCACTAACTCCGCTTCTTTTTATATACCTAAATATACTTCTTGTTGACTCAAATTCTAGTTTATAATTAATAACTTCAAATTTTGCATCAAAATGTCTTTTTTGTAGTTTATTTACCTCATCTGAGGTTTTAAGTATAGAACTAATTGATGCTGTCTCATTTAAAGTTTTAAATGTATTGGCTGTAAATATTGCCAGAGCAACGGGTGTGTTTAATTTTTTTATATTGGCAAATACTTGGTCTAAATTATCCGCCCATTGAAGTGCAGATGCTGAAAAAATATAATCATATCTATATGTCAATAGATTTTCAAAAAGAGCAGAATCATTAAAATCACCATATATACATTCGATTTTTTTAGATTTAGGATGAAGCTCCAACATTCCAGGTGCAAAATCAACCCCCGTAAAATGTTCATAATCCCAGTCTATTGATTTACATAAGCTTCCATTACCACAGCCCAGATCTAAGATATTTTTTGGTTTTTGTTTTACACACTTTAGTAGCTTGTGAATTACCTTATTTTGAATAACATTATATGTATCATAATCTAAAGCATGTTTAGAAAATTCTGAACTAACTTTCATCTCCTGTTAACAATCAAAGAGGATATAAAAATAAACAATACGCAAAGTACAATCGTAGCACCTGATGGCAAAGAAAAATAAAAAGATAATGTCATACCTAAGATTACGCTAAATACAGCTATTACTAAAGATATAAGCATTGTTTTGATAAATCCAACTCTAAACTGAAGTGCAGATACTGTTGGGATAACCATTAAAGCACCGATAAGCAAACTCCCGACAACTCTGATTGACAAGGCAATGATAACAGCTACCACACTAACAAGTAAAAAATTCAGTAACTTTACTTTAATACCGCTTGTCTTAGCTACCTCTTCATCATAAGCTATAAAATATAACTCCTTAGAAAACATAAGCAGTAGTCCAAGAGCTAGACTTCCAAAGGCTATGATTGCTATAACATCCTCTTGAGTAACTGATAATATGGAACCAAACAAATAGACAAACAGAGAATTATTAAAAGCACCCCCCAATGAAACAATTATTACTGAAATAGCAAGTGAACCAGATAACAAAATAGCCAATACAGCATCTGAATAAAGTGAAAATTCACTCCTTAAATATTCTATAAGCCAGGCACAGGCAATAGCAACTATCACTGCCATCCATAATGGATTAAATCCAGCTACCAATCCTACGGCAACTCCAACCAAGGCAGAATGAGCAAGTGTCTCACTAATCATTGAGTAACGCTTAAGTACTACAAACGTTCCACTTATCGAAGCTAAAATAGCGATGATTATACCTGCTAAAAAAGCTCTTTGCATAAATTCATAAGACAACATCTCTAACATATCAATGCTCATGCTTATGATTATGAAGTAGATGAGCATCAATACCGTAAAGTTCGCTCATCTCTTGACAGCTTAAAGTTTGTTTTGGATTATTGCAGATTATAGCTTTTTGGTTTATAGTAAAAAGTCTCGCGATATCGTCTGCGATTACACCTATGTCATGTGTAATAAAAACTATTGTTATTCCTTCTTCTTTATTTAACTTTCTCAAAAGAGCATAGAAGCTTTTTTGAGAAACCATATCCACACCGGTATTTGGCTCGTCAAGAATTAAGATTTCTGGTTTAGAAGCAAGAGCACGAGCTATCATAACTCTCTGTCTTTGCCCACCGGAAAGTGTTCCAATCATTTTATCTTTAAGATTTAAAACATCCATCTTAATCATTGCGTCATAGACTAACTCTTTATCAATATCGCTAAAAGTAGAAAAGAAGCTTTTTTTCGAAGTTCTTCCCATTTTTACAATATCAAGTACTGTAGCAGGGAATGAACTGTCTACATGTGATGCACGTTGTGGAACGTACCCTATCTTATGCCAGTCTTTAAAATCTTTAAACTTTTTTCCAAAGATTTTTATATCGCCACTTGTTGGTTTTTCTAGACCTAATAACATCCTGATTAATGTTGTTTTACCACCACCGTTTGGACCAATAATAGCTATATATTCATGTGCAAAAATATCTAATGATATGTTTGATAATACACTCTGATTCTTAACATTAAAGTTTAAATTTTTTATATTAAATATTGGGACTGTAAACTTCATATGCATTCTAAGGCTTTTGATATTTTTTCTAAATTGTTTCTCATAATACTCTCGTAACTGAGCTGTTTCATAGCTTCATCTGAGGTTATATTACTAAGAGGATGAAGAGATTCAACATTTATGTTTGTCTCTTTAGCTATACTCTTAATTGCCTTATCACTTGAAAAACTTTCATAGAATATAGTTGAAACATTATGCTTTTTTATGTCTTCAATCAAATTAATCATATTTTTTGCATTTGTTTGTGCATCAGGAGACAAACCATTTAAGGCTTCAATATTAAAACTGTATGAAGAAGAAAGATATGAATATGCGTTATGATTTACAATAATAGTATCTAATTTACATTCAGAGAGCCGTTTTTTATAATCTTTATCTAGTTTTTTTAACATATTTATATACGAGAGAGTGTTTTTTTCATATAGTTCTTTATTTATAGGTATAAGTCTTATTAGCTCAGTTTTTATTACTTTCGTAGCTTTTATCATGTTTTCTATGCTTAGCCAATAGTGAGGATCTGCACCACTATCTTTGTGTTTATGCTCATGTACGCTGTTTGCATCAAACCTTATAAGTTCAATGTATCTACTCATGTCTATAGCTTTATTAGTAAATTCAAAATTTTTACACCAAGGTTCTAATCCAGCTCCACTGTAAATAACTAAATCACTATCATGCAACTCAGCCACTTGTTTAGGGGAAGGTTCATAGCTATGGGCATCTACCCCAAATGGCAGAATCATTGTTACCTTAGCAGTATCATCTACGATATGTTTAGTAATATCGTATAGTGAAAATGTACTTAAAGCAACAGTCCGTTTCTTGTTAATATCATTTATCTGTGAATCTTGCTTCATAACTATTAATTGGAAAAGAAATAGTAAAACGACTAAAATAAATATTGTATTCTTAAAATTCACTATCATCTCCAATTTTTTTGAAATTATAGCCAAAATTGTATTATAGTTTTTTTTTAGGTATAATTCGCCACTTTTTAAACTTAGGATATATAAATGACAACTAGTTTATTACTTGTTATTCAAATAGTTTTGGTTGTGATGTTAGTCATTGCCGTACTATTGCAAAAAAGCTCAAGCATTGGTCTTGGGGCATACAGTGGTTCAAATGAATCTGTTTTTGGAGCAAAAGGTCCAAATAGCTTTTTAGCCAAAGCTACATTCACCATTGGTTTTTTATTTGTTTTAAATACAATTACATTAGGGTACATGTATTCTCAATCTGCTGCCCAATCTGTTGTAGACAATATTGTTGAAAACACAAATGTTGTAGCTCCAACAGCTCCAACTACTACACCTTCGGCACCTACTTCTAAATAATAACTACATATATCATAGTTGCATCTTTTGCAACTATAGATTTAGATACTTCTTATTTTTAAATATAACTTGCTACAATTACACAATTATTTTTCAAGACAAGGAAATCAACTCATGCTAAATGAAATATTTAACGAATGTGAAACAAAAATGAACTCAAGTATAGAACATATGCAAAGAGATTTCAAAACACTTAGAACAGGTAAGGTTACAACATCTGTATTAGATAATGTAAAGATTGATTATTATGGAACTCCGACTTCACTTGATCAAGTTGGTTCAGTAATAGCTCAAGATGCCACAACTATTGTTATAAATCCATGGGAAAAAAATCTTCTTCCTGATATTGAAAGTGCTGTTGCAGCTGCAAATGTAGGTGCAAACCCAAACAATGACGGCGACCAGATAAAGCTGTTTTTTCCAGCTATGACGGTTGAACAAAGACAAGAATCGGTAAAACAAATGAAGGGGATGGGTGAAAATGCAAAAGTTTCTGTAAGAAACGATAGAAAACACTCAAATGACCAAGTAAAAAAACTTGAAAAAGATAAAGAGATAACAGTAGACGAATCAAAGTCTGCACAAGATAATATACAAAAAACCACAGATAAGTTTTCTGCGAAAATTGATACTATTTTAAAAGATAAAGAAGCTGAAATACTAAAAGTTTAACACACAATAAGGAAGCAATTCTTTTAACTGCGTTGACATAGGTTCTAATTATAGAGAGAGCCAATGCACCTATAGGTGCTCCTTAAAGAATAACACTAGGAACTCAAATGGACGTTAAAAAAATATACATGGATGCTAATGCTCTTTTAGAAGGTCATTTTAAGCTCAGCAGTGGAAACCACTCACAATTTTATCTTCAGTCTGCAAAAGTCTTAGAAGATCCAAAAACTGCTAAGCTACTTGCTGATGCCCTTGCTGTTCAAATTAAAGATAGTGGGCTTAAAATAGATACAGTTTGTGCACCAGCTTTGGGTGGACTTATAGCAGGTTTTGCATTAGCACAGGCTCTTGATGTTCGTTATATTTTTGCTGAACGTGTTGATGGAGAGATGAATATTCGTCGTGGCTTCGAGGTAAGTAAAGGTGAAAAAGTACTTATGTGTGAAGATATTATAACAACAGGCGGCTCTGCCATGGAAGCTGCGCAAGTTGTTAAAAGTCTTGGCGGTGAGATTGTTGGTGTAGCTGCTTTGGCAAATCGTGGTTTTTGCAAACGTGTAAATAGCAATGTTGAAACAAAGCCTAACTGCAAGCTCCCTCAGGATATACCATTTTTTGCTCTTGAAGATTTTACATTTGAAATGTATACACCTGATACTTGTCCATTATGTAAAGATGGAAGTGAGGCTATCAAACCAGGTTCAAGAGGAAATTGATTAGCTAAACTACTCTATCCAGAGCCTCAAGTAACTGATCCAGACTTAATGGTTTTGGTAAATAGTAATTTATATTTATATTCTCAATACTTCTCATATATTTAATTTCATTGTGCGCTGAAAATACAAGTATAGGTACATCTATACTAAGTTCTCTTATTTTTTTTATCATTTGGGTACCATTTTCTTTTGGCATAGTTATATCCGTGATAATTAAGTCATACTTTTTGTTTATACATTTTTGTAGACCATCTTCCCCATTAATCGCTACATCTATATCCTTAAAAAAGATTTCAAATACATCAAATGTAGATTCTCTAGCATCTTTATTGTCTTCTACATACAATAACTTTAAATTTAAAGTCTTATCGATAATCTTTTTTATATCCAACATACTCTTCCCTTCTTAATTATATTTCAGTTGGCAAGTAACCATTCTCTCAACTAATACTCTTCCAACTTCCAACTTACCGTCAACAATAACAGTTATATCCAAATCGCTTAAGGCTTCTTTTTCTTCAAGCGATACTACTTTAACAATCAAGTTTATATTTTCTGTGTATTTTAAAACAGCTTCACATATAGCTCTTTTTTTATTAATATTGTCAAGCGTTATTATTACAGCAGCTGATTCTTTTACATTCAACGCATCAAGAATAGAAGGTTTTGACATATCACCAAGGTAAACTTCTTTATTCTCGTCCATAGCTTCTTTCACATGCTTTGGTGAGTTATCTATAATAATATAATTTGCATCCAATGCATCAAGATGTTTTGTAACAAACTTTCCAACAATACTATATCCACATACAATAACATGATTTTTACTTCCTACGAATGTTGATACATCGATTTGACTTGGATCCTCTTCTGTTATTTTATCAACAAAAACAGTAATTTTTGATATAAAAAATGGCGTCACTATCATAGAAAAAATTACTATCAAAATAAGTAATGCCTCTAATTCTTTATCCAAAAGTCCGCCCATACTTGCAACTGCGAAAATAACAAAAGAAAATTCTCCCACTTGTGATATTGACAATGCTGTTTTCAAGGCTGTTGATTTTGTAGATGTAAATCTAAGCACCGCATAAGTAATTAAAGTCTTTATAATTAATACAAGGGCAAATATACCCACAATAAGGGCTAAATTATTTAAAAAATAAAATACATCTATCTTCATTCCGACTATAATAAAAAACGTTCCAAGTAATATATCCTTGAATGGAGCAATATCATACTCAACTTTATGATGATATTTTGTTTCAGCTATTATCATACCTGCAACAAAGGCTCCAAGAGAATAGGTAAAACCAAAATATGATGCAAGAAGAGATGCACTAATGACTATAAAAAGAACGGAACCCATAAAAAGTTCATCAACATCTGCTGATGCTGAAAAATGAAGTAACCATGACATAACTCTTCGTCCGACTATAAACAGAAGTCCAACAACTATAATTGCACTTATTGCAGTATCTTGAATAATTATCCATACAGATTGATCACCCTCTTTTACTAAAAATCCCAATAAGATAAGAAGTGGTATAACTGCAATATCTTGAAATATCAATATACCCGTTGCTCGTTGTCCATAAGGAGTATGTATCTCTTTTGAAGATTTTAAGTAGCTCAAAACAACTGCTGTGGAAGAAAGGGCAAATGCTGTTGATATTATCAGTGAAGTGATGAACTCTATATTGAATATGAACATGCATATGATCAAAATAGCTACAGCTGTTAAAGTAGCCTGCATAAAGCCATTTCCAAATATCTCAGCTTTCATATTGTTCATCTTAGAAAGTGATATTTCAAGTCCAATGGTAAACATTAAAAACACTATACCAAATTCACCAATATGCTCTAAGGTGTCGGTATTATTCATACCTCTCAAGTTAAATGTATAGACCATAATCGTACCGGTTAATATATAGCCGATAATAGGTGACACTCCGACTCTTTTTAATAAAAGGTTTAATACTGTTGATATGCCTAGAGCGGCTACGATATAAAGAAGTGCAAAATCCATTAATAACTTTCAATTGTAATTTTTTAGGTTTTATGCCATTATATAGTGTTAAACTTATCAATTGATAAAGATTTTATTGCTTTTAGCGGGCTTAGCTTAGCTACTATTCTCTACTCATATATAAAACTTAACTCATAATGAATTATATCTTACAAATCACTCTAATATATCATAAAAAATTTACAGCTACGTACAATTAAGCATTTAGTTATCTATATTTTAAGAGATTCTATACTATAATCACGATTATTAAAATATATATGGAGTTTTTTATATGACAAAATACATCTTTGTAACTGGTGGGGTTTTGAGTTCTCTTGGAAAAGGGATTACTGCCGCTAGTATTGGTACATTACTTAAGCACTCCGGTAAAAAAGTTGGAATGTTAAAAATAGACCCATATATAAATGTTGACCCTGGAACCATGAGTCCATTGGAGCATGGTGAGGTATTTGTCACCAAAGATGGTGCTGAGACAGACTTAGATATTGGTAACTATGAAAGATTTTTAGACACATCTTATTTAAAGTCTTCTAACTTCACTACCGGTCAAGTTTACTCAAGTGTTATAGAAAGAGAAAGAGCTGGAGGGTACCTAGGTCAGACTATACAAGTTATACCTCATATCGTTGGAGAGATTGTAAGCCGAATAAAGCTAGCTGGCGAAGGTCACGATATTCTTGTTGTAGAGCTTGGTGGTACAGTTGGAGATATAGAAGGTCTTCCATTCATGGAGGCTATACGTCAAATGAAACATGATGAGGAAGTTGCAGGCACATATTTTATCCACGTAACACTAATCCCTTTTATAAAAGCAGCAGGAGAATTAAAGTCTAAACCTACTCAACACTCCGTTCAAGAACTTCGTCGTATTGGTATCACACCTCAGATGATTATAGCTAGAAGTGAGAATGCCCTGCCAAAAACTTTTAAGAAAAAACTTGCTATGAGTTGTGATGTACATCCAAACTGTGTTATTGAAGCACTCGATGCTGCTACAATATATGATATTCCTGTTACTTTTTTAAGACAAAGTATCTTAAAGCCAATTAGCAAAGAACTTGAACTAGGTGAATTAGATCCAGATATGGAAAAATGGGATACCTTAGTTAAAAAAATCGTACAACCTAAGAATAAGGTTGTAGTTGGCTTTGTTGGAAAATACCTTGAACTAAAAGAGGCATACAAATCTTTAACAGAATCTCTTATTCATTCAGGAGCACACCTAGATGCTCGTGTTGAAGTTTGCTGGGTTGATTCTGAAGAGATAGAAGATAAGGGTGCAGAAACTCTTTTGAGTGATTGTGATTCTGTTTTAGTTGCCGGTGGCTTTGGTTCTCGTGGTGTAGAAGGTAAAATAAAAGCTATAGAGTATGCTCGTGTAAATAAAATTCCATATCTTGGGATTTGTCTTGGTATGCAACTTACACTTGTTGAGTATGCCAGAAATGTACTTGGACTAGAGGGTGCAAACTCTATAGAATTTGATGAGAATACCCCTTATCCAATGATTTATCTTATAGATAACTTTTTAGACCAGAGCGGGGATACTCAATTAAGGACACATAAATCACCAATGGGTGGAACTCTTAGACTTGGTGAGTATCCATGTGATACAAAAGCAGGTTCTATACTAAGAGAAGCATATAACGGTGAGAAAATCATCCATGAAAGACATCGTCACCGTTATGAAGCGAATCCTACCTATCGTGAACAGCTAGAAAAAGCCGGCATGATTGTTACTGGTGAATCAAATGGTCTCATAGAGACAGTAGAGATTAAGGGACATCCTTGGTTCTTAGGGGTTCAATTTCATCCTGAATTTACATCAAGACTTCAAACTCCAAATCCTTCCATACTTGCATTTGTTAAAGCAAGTTTAAATGTTGAATAGTATAAATATATAACTCATAAATTTTAATAAAGCTAAAAGTGTCTTCAAACACTAAGGCTTTGTCTCTAAACAAGAGGAATAATAAATGACTAAAATTTTAGACAAGTCATCTCTTTTTGAGTTGCTTTCTTCTAGATTTAATCAAGAAGAAAAAAGACTCTCACAAATACCGGATCCTTCCCTGCTTCAAGACTCTATTAAATCAGCAAAAAAAATCGCACAGGCAATAAAAGAAAACAAAAAGATAACCCTAATTGGTGACTATGATGTAGACGGTGTTAGTTCCACTGCAATAATGGTTGATTTTTTTAGACAAATCCCTTACCCTCTTGAAGCTATAATACCAAACCGCTTTTCTGATGGTTACGGTGTTAGTCCAAACGTCTTAAAAAGAGTAGATTCTGAACTTGTAATAACAGTTGATAATGGTATTTCAGCCATAGAAGCAGCAAAGATTTGCAAAGAAAAAAATATTGATCTAATAATCACCGATCACCATACACCATCTGAAGTTTTACCAGATGCTTACGCAATAGTTGATCCAAAATTAGAAGCTTGTGAATATCCTTTTAAAGAGATATGTGGGGCTCAGGTAGCTTGGTTTCTTTTAGCTCTTGTTAAAAAGGAATTGAAGCTTAGTATTGACATGAAACAATTCTTAGACATATTATGTATAGCAATTATTGCAGATATTATGCCCTTAATTGATATAAATAGAACTTTGGTAAAAGAGGGTTTAAAAGTTTTAATGACATCAACTAGGCCATCCTCAATAATAATAAGAGACTTTTTAAACAAGTCAATCATCACATCTGAAGACATTGGATTTCAAATTGCTCCACGCATAAATGCTGCCGGAAGACTAGAGGATGCAAGTATAGCTTTAGACTTTTTAACTGCTTTAGATACAAATACAGCCTATAAACAATTTGAAAAATTAAATCAGCTCAATGAATTTAGAAAAGAAACAGAGGCTTTAACAACCAAAGAGGCTATTAGTGGAGTTGATATAAATGATAAAATTATAGTGGTCGTAAAAGAAGGATGGCATGAGGGCGTTGTAGGAATTGTAGCAGCAAGACTTGTGGACAGATTTGAAAAACCGGCAATAGTTTTGAGTATAAAAAACGGCATTGCCAAAGGAAGTGCAAGAAGTATAGGTGAGGTTAATATATATAAACTAATAAAAGAAAATGAAACTTATCTAACTAAGTTCGGCGGACATAAAATGGCAGCCGGATTAGCATTAAGTACAAATAATATTTGCAATTTTAAAGATTCTATAAATAAAAGTGCTTTAAATATAGATGCTAAAGACTTTATTCCAGTCAATGAGACTATCGGTGTTTTAGCAAGTCAAAGTATAGATTTCGAGCTTTTAGGCTTACTAGATCGCTTTGAACCTTACGGAGAAGCAAACAGCCGTCCACTCTTTTTAATGAAAGATGCACAAATATTAGAAATAAAGATTTTTGGCAAAAACAAGGCACACTCCAAGATTACAGTCAGACAATTTACTAATGAAAGAAAAACTATAGAACTTATTTTATTTAAACAAGTTTTTCAAATGCCAGATAATAAAAAAATCACTTGTGATTATAGAGTTGTAAAAAATGAGTTTAATTCCACAACATCAATCCAACTTATTATAAATAAAATTTATTATTATTAAATAAAAAAATATACCAAAGATTACAATATTTAAAATACTATTAAGCCTCAAAGATGTAAAATGGACTACTTTTATCAAAAATAAAGGATATCCATGCAAGAGAATAAGGTTTTAGAAGAGATTTTAAAAGAAGTTGATAAACATCCAGAAATTATGTCTCGTCGTGAAGCACTAAAGTACTTAACAGTATCACCTTTAGCTGCATCTGTCCTTGCCAGTGCTACATTAGGAGCATCTAGTGTAAGTGCCTCATCCAATGTTAGCGGTAAGATTATCATCGTTGGTGGTGGATTAGCCGGAATGAGTACGGCAGCTCGTCTAAATAATTCAATAAATGACGCAGATATAACTGTGATAGAGCCAGATCCATTGTCGGTATCTTATCAGCCTGGACAAACCCTTGTTGCCGGTGGTATCTGGGATTTAAGTGATATCCAATACAAAAGGGACGAATTCGTTCCAAGAGGTGTTAAACTAATCAAAGGCAGTGTGACTTCATTTGACCCAAAGAATAATAAAGTTACCGTTGACGGAAGTAAAGAAGTTTCATATGACCAACTTGTTATTGCAACCGGTATTATGCTTAATTATAAGGCTATCAAAGGTCTAGAAGGTGAGATAACATCATCTGAAACTAATAATGCAGATACAAAGAAAACTATTACGAAAAATGGTCTTCATTCAATATACTTCCAAGATGGTGCAAAAGCTACATGGGAAGGTATCCAAGAATTAGTTGAAAAAGCTAAAAACCATAAGGGATCTGAAAAACTCCAAGCAGTCTTTACTCATCCAAGAGGACCATTAAAGTGTGGTGGTGCTCCTAAAAAAATCATGTATTTAACACATTCACGACTTGAAGAAGCAGGTGTACGTGATAAGGTTGATATGACTTTTTATCCTAACGGGGGTGCTATGTTTGGCATTAAAGACTATCATACTGCTATTGTTAAGCAATTTGAAACGAGAGGTTTTAAATGGAACTATAAACATAATTTAGTTGCGGTAGATACGGTAGCTAAGACAGCAACTTTTAACAAATGGCGTAAAGAAAAAGTTAAAATTGATGAAGACTCTGAAGAATATGATGGAACAGACTTTAAAGTAATCGAAATAAGTGAGCCAGTAGAAGTTAAATATGACTTCATGCATATATCTCCTCCAATGAAAGCACCTGATGTCGTTGCAACATCTGAGCTAGGTTCACAAGGTCCAGGTTGGGTAACTGTCAACAAAGAGACCTTACAGTCTACATTCTTTGAAAATGTTTGGTCCTTAGGTGATGTTGTTGGTGTACCAATGGGTAAAACCGGTGGTTCGGCTCGCAAACAATACAAGGTTGTCGTAGATAATATTATCTCAGTAATGGGTGGTAAAAAACCTACTGCCAAATATGATGGATATACAGTATGTCCACTTATAACAAGCATAGGTACTGTTATGCTTGCTGAGTTTAACTGGGCATCCAAGAAACTTGGAAGTGGTGTAAATGCAGCATCATTCCCTCTTGATCCTACCAAAGAAAGATGGATATGGTGGTTACTAAAAGTTTATGCTCTCAAGCCTATGACTATACACGGTATGCTTTCTGGAAAAGCGTAAACTGTAACACAAATACCACCTACTTATATAAATAAGACTGCTTAGATGCAGTCTTAAGTTTATAAAAAGTATAATATTCCCTCATAAAAATACTCAAAACACAAACAGGAGAAAAAATGAAAAAAATCAGTCTTGTACTTTCAATGATTATCGCATTTTCATTATCACTAAATGCACTTTCTTTAGGAAAACTAGGTAATTTCAAATTTGAAAACGTTCACAGCAATGTATGGATTATGCACGGACCACCAATGAATCCATCTGTAGAAAATGAAGGTTTTATGAATAACCCCTCATTCGTAGAAGGTAAAAATGGTACTATTGTAATTGATCCAGGTGGAAACTATAATGTCGGTAAAAAGATTGTTGCTGAATATAAAAAAGTTACAAATAAGCCTGTACTAGCTATATTAAATACTCACAAACATGGAGATCACTGGTTTGCTGGCAAAGCATTTGCTGAAGCATATCCAGATGCACAAAGTTATGCTCATCCAAACATGATTAAAGCTTCAAAAGATGGTGAAGCTAGAGTATGGTACAACATACTAGAGGGTCTTTCTAAAAACTTAAAAGGTACTGATGGACCATTCCCATTTCCAACTAAAGTTTTACATGATGGTGATGTTCTTAAAGTTGACGGACAAACTTTTAAAATTTTTCATCCAGAACGTGCACATACAGATACCGATATTTTAATAGAACATGTTGAATCTAAAACACTTTGGTTAGGCGATAACCTTATGGATTGTCGTCTTGGTGGGATGGATGAAAGTTCTAGTGTATATGGAAATATAGAGCTTCTTGAAGATATTGTTAATCAAAAAAATGGCTATCTAAAGTATGATCTTTATGTTCCGGGACATGGTCAGTCAAATAAAATGCATAAGGTTATTGATCCTTTCTTGAACTACTTTAAAACAGTTTTAAAGTGGGCTAAAATAGCTTACGAAGATGACAAAGAGAGTTATGAAGTTAAACCAAATGTAGCGTCTGAATTAAAAGATATACAAAAGTGGGATGAATTTGACCGTCAAATGGGTAAACACCTAATGAAAGCAATATCAGAGGTTGAAGCTAAAGATATGTAATTTTATTTTTATGTACAAAACCAAATATTATGAACGTTTTAAAGAACTTTATAAAGATAAAAAATATGCTCTAGCTTACGCTATGAGCATAAAATTTCCCTATATTCAACAAACTCCTGAATATGTCAACATGGAAAAGAATTTCCAAACCTCATTTGAAAATGCTCAAAAACTTATATTATTAAACTTGCCTATTAAAGCCAAGGATCAAATTGCTAAGTATATAACAGTCATATCAAAAAGAAATATTTTGCAATTAGTCATAAATAATACTTCCAACTTTAGAAATTTTTTATTTGCATATGATAATAACGACTTCAAGACTTGTTATGAGATTATTGATAAAGATAAAAATATAAAACTTCTAAAAATCTCAATACTTCTCGAGAGGCATTGGATAAACATAATGGATAAATGTAAAGTATTTGCTAAAGAAGGAAACATAAGTTCTATAAAAGAAGTTCTTGGAGATCTTATATTGATCAAAAGTAGAGTTGAAGAGATAGGAAGTTTACTCAGAATTAGCTTTCATATAAAAATACAACAACTTTTAGATACAAAAGACTTTTATCAGGCAGAGAATATTATATATTCATACATAGATATATTTGGGATTGATAAAGAGATAAAAGAATTAATGGTAATATTTGAAAAGGTTTCATATACAATTTTAGCCATTACCCATCAAAATAAAAAGATACTTAAAAATTCATGGATAGATTCTGAGATTACAATGTGTTTTGATTCATAACTTCTAAAAGAGAATCAATTGTATTTTGAAATGAGTTTTGAACCACTGAATTTTGAATTATAAACTTTTCCATCGGTTCTTTTTTGTCTATTGCCTCATCTAGTTCCGAATCAGTGCCTTTTGTATAAGCACCAATACGAATTAACATCTCGTTTTCTTTTAAAAGTGTGTACAATCTTCTAAATTTTAAAACAGCCCCTAGATGCTCATCCGAGATTATGTCGTTCATAACCCTTGATGCTGAGTTCAATATATGGATAGGTGGATAAACTCCAAAATCCGTAAGCTCACGAGAGAGAACAATATGCCCATCTAAGATTGAACGTGATTGATCAGCAATGGGGTCACTCATATCATCACCTTCTATCAAGACAGTAAAAAATGCAGTAATGGAGCCCTTACCGTCTTCTTTACCGGCACGTTCCATCAATTGCGGTAAAAGAGTAAGCGATGAAGGTGGATAACCCTTTGATGTAGGAGGCTCACCAAGTGCTAGACCTATCTCACGCTGAGCCATGGCAAACCTTGTTACAGAATCCATAATAAAAAGGACATCTAAACCTTTATCTTTAAAATACTCAGCCACACTCATAGCGGCAAAAGCACCGTACTTTCTCATTAAAGGTGAATCATCAGATGTTGCTACAATAATAACTGTATTTTCTAAATTACCCCCTAGATTTTTTTCTATAAACTCAGGGACTTCTCTGCCACGTTCTCCTATAAGTGCTACAACTTTTATAGGTGCGTCTGCACCCTTGACAATCATACCCATTAAGGTTGATTTACCAACACCGCTTCCGGCAAAAATGCCAAGTTTTTGACCTTTTCCGCAAGTTAAAAGTCCATCAATACTTTTAACCCCTACACTAAAAGCTTCATCGATTATACCACGTTTCATTGCTGCAATGGGTGTCTTAATTATTGGACTAAACTCAGAATTACTAATATTTCCCTTCCCATCAATTGGTCGCATAAATGGATCTACAACACGACCTAGTAATGCTTCTCCTACAGGAATATTCATACCATTTTGATCTAAAAAAACTCTGTCTCCTGAACAAAATCCTTCAACAAAACTAAATGGTGTAATAAAAAATGTATCTCCGTCTATCTCTGTTACCATACCCATTGTTTCTTGGCTTGTAACATTTGAGACAATCTTTACCATATCGCTGATACTAACATTCAAGCCTTTAGCGGTAATAACCGTAGCATTTATTTTAACTACTTGACCAAAGTGAGTTGAGTAATTCTTAGAAGATATCTTATCTTTTAGCGAAGAAAATGGCATCTAGTACCTAGTGCCTGTTGGTGAGTTAATAAGTGAAAAGAATTCATTTCTAGTTTTAGAATCTTTTTTAAATAAACCGCGTAAGGCTGAAGATGTAGTTGTAGAATTTATCTTCTCAACACCCCTCATTTCCATACACATATGTCTTGCTTGGATAACTACAGCTACACCCTTAGGTTCAATACTGTCCATGATAGCATCTGCAATCTGCTCTGTTAACTGTTCTTGGATTTGCATTCTACGGGCAAATACATTTACCACACGAGGAATTTTAGATAATCCAACAACTTTTCCATCCGGTATGTATGCTACATGAACACGACCAATTATTGGGAGTAGATGATGTTCACAAGTAGAATAAAATTCTATATCTTTTAAAAGAACCATCTCATTATTTGAACTTGTAAACAATGCAGATTCTAAAATCTCTTGTGGGTCTTCTTTATATCCACCGAAAATAAATTCATGAGCCTTCCTGACTCTTTGCGGAGTCTTTAATAAACCCTCTCGAGACGGATCTTCCCCAACATGACGCATCATGTCCTTTACTGCATTTTCAAATTCTTTTTCTTTATCTTGTGACAACTTTTTTGCCTTTATTGTTTTTATAATGATAGAGTATCAATAAATAGCTGAGAAGCTTATATAACTTTAATTTTGCCTCTTGAAAGTTCTATTAATTCTTCCCTCTCAAGTTTTTTTAACACCCTGCTTATAACCACCCTTGTCGAACCAATAATGTTGGCTATTTCATCATGTGTTATTATCATTTGTCCATCATTACTATGCTCTCTTAGGTACTCATATATACGTTCATCCAATTGTTTAAATTTTACACTCTCCAATACTCTTGCCAAAGTATCCAGTCTTAAAGTTAACAATGAAAAAATATACGATTGGTAGTTTTGATTTTCTTGCATCAGCTTTTTTACTATATCTCGATTAAGCATATAAGCTTCTATCGGTGTTGCAGTAACAGCTGAACCAATTGTAGGAGTTTTATTGAGGGTAGAAGTGGTGTTTACTATACATTGTTCATAAGAATTTAAATTGTAAAGTGTAATTTCATTAATACCTTCACCTTGTATATATACTCTTACTTTGCCTTTTTGCAATAATAATATATCATTTGTAATATCACCTTGATAAAAAAGTGTCACACCTTTTTCTAGTTTTACTGGTTTTAAATTTTTGTGAATCAGATCTTTTTCATCATCACTTAATTCATTATAAAAATCAAAATCTTTCAAAGTCATAATCATCTCCATCTATATAGATGATTATAACTTATCTGAGGTTATTTTTTACAACCTGTATTTAACTTAATGATTGGATACAATGGACAAAAACCTATCAATGCAGTTAAAAGTGGTATTGCGCCTATCCCTGAAAGAATAATATTATCATAGAATAATCCGTATGATATTAATGCTATTCCCAATACAACTCTGATGATTTTATCTATTTTACCTATATTACACATTGCTACATCCTTTAAATTTTAAAATATATATAATTTTATAAAAATAAAAAGATTTATTATGCTACTTAGGTTACATTTAGAAGGGCACTAAAAAATGAGAGTAATCTCTCTTTTTTTAGTTTTAAGAATTATTGTACAAATACGTGAGGAACGATTAATGGGTATTTTTTCATTTTTCTATAAATATGCTTACGTACGACCTGTCTAAGATCATTTTCTAAAGCTCTTGGATTTTCAATAAGTCCATCTTTAATATTTGTCAAAAATTGTTCTAACACGTCTTCCATCTCTTTTGCAAAATATTTATCTTGTTTATCTGCAACTATACCAAATGACGTGACTCTTGGTTTTGAAATCATCTTAGAATGCTGTCCATCAATCTGAGCAACGATCATAACAACACCATCTGAAGCTAGTTTTTGTCTGTCTATAACGATATCATCATCAATTTTATGATTATTTTGATTATCGATATACGTCTTACCGGTTCTTACAGATTTTACTTTTCTCATGTACTTAGGAGCTATCTCTATAGTATCACCATCATTCATAATATGTATGTTTCTCTCTGGAACACCACACATCATTCCTGTCTCCTTATGTCTCATTACATGATTATACTCACCATGTATAGGCAGGAAGAATTTAGGATTAACAAGACGAAGCATAAGTTTTTGTTCTTCTATTGAAGCATGCCCAGACACATGAATATCTTTATCATAAGAAATTTTAGCACCTGCACGTTGTAAATGATTTAACATTCCAGAGATAGAACCTTCATTACCTGGAATTGCACGAGATGAAAGAACGATTAAGTCATTAGGCTTAATTTTAACGTGTCTATGTTCACCTATTGACATTCTAAACAGTGCTGAACTAGGTTCACCTTGTGAACCGGTTGTTACTATTAGAACATCTTTGTCATTCATACTAGAGATCTGATCTGGCTCTACAAATATACTTTTTGGAAACTTTATATAGTCATACTGCATAGCAATCTCAATATTTCTTTCCATAGAACGACCTATTACACAAACTTTTCTACCATATTTCACACCATACTGAATAGCTTGATAAACACGATGAACATTTGAACTGAATGTTGAAAGAATTACACGACCCTCAGCTTTGGAAAAAACTCTATCAAGAGCTGGTGCTACACTTAACTCTGAAGGTGTAGGAGTTGCATTATAAGAGTTCGTAGAATCACTTAAAAGACATAATACACCTTTATCTCCATAATGAGCAAGTCTATGTAAGTCTGCTGTATACCCATCAACAGGAGTGTGATCTATTTTAAAATCACCAGTATGGATTACTGTACCCGCATCTGTAGTTATTGCTAAAGACGAACTATCTAATATAGAGTGTGTCATATGCATCCACTCTACTTTAAAATCTTCACCAATTTCATATACCTTACGCTTTTCAATTGGATTAAAATGACGTCTTGCTTCTTTTATATGGTGTTCATCAAACTTGTTACCAATCATTGCAAGAGGTAACGGTGAACCATATATAGGAAATTGCATCTCTTTGTATAAATAAGGCATTGCACCGATATGATCTTCATGAGCATGAGTAATAACTACTGCTTTGATTTTATCCTTTATCTCTCTAATGTAAGTAAAATCCGGTACTAGAATATCTACACCATGCATATCTTCATCTGGGAAACTCATACCAACATCAACAAGGATAGCTTCATTTTGAGTTTCAAAAACGGTAATGTTCCCACCGATTTCACCAAGTCCTCCAAGAGGGGTTATACGAACCTTGTCCTTAGAGTTTAAGTCTAATTTGTAGTGTGGATTTAATCTTTGCTTATGCCCCTCTTGGTTCATACCTACAAATTTTTTCAGATTTTCATCTACAGGCGTACTTTGACGACGACGTCCTCTTCCACCACCCTTACCTTTATTGGTATTGTTTTTATTGCCAGAGTTGTTATTTGGCCTACTTCTAGTGTTTTGACCATTTGGTCTTCTGTTATTTTGATTTGTCTGTTTGTTTTCTGTAGGTTTCTCAACACTAGCTGTGCTAATATCATTGTTTACTTCTTCCATCCAAACTCCTTTTAATTATATTATTTTTTTATAGAGTTGGTGATAGTCATGAGTGCTTATCTGATGAGGACGAATCGTTAATGTAAATCTTAGCTCTTCAAAAGCTTTTTGAAGTATTTCTTTGTCATAAACAACCGATAGATTCTTCATAAGAGTTTTGCGAGGCTGCTTAAATGCAACTCTAAGCATGCCCTCAAAATTCTCATCATTTCTATCGGTTCTTTTTTCGACCAAGAAAACAGCTGAATCAATTTTTGGCGGAGGTTCGAATGCAGTTGGTGGAACTTGCACAACAATATGTGCATTCCCTAAACTTTGAGTTATTACACTCAACGATCCAAATACCTTATTACCTTCTGTCGCGCAAAACTTTTCTGCTACTTCAAGCTGTACCATTACAAGTATATTTTTACATTTTGGATCTGCGAGTGCTTTTAAGATTATATTTGTTGCGATATAGTATGGCAAATTGGCCACCAAATCGTAATCTTCATCTATTAAACTACCCTGCCAAGCTTCTAGAACATCGCCACAATTTATGTGCAACTGCTTGGTTTTGATCTCTTTATCAAATTTACTTTGTAATAATTTACATAAATCGGTATCGACCTCAAAAGCTTCTACACTTTTGACATCTACTAAATATTTAGTTAAATCACCTAAGCCAGGCCCAATCTCAACAATTTTGTTATTGTTGTTGGGCATCGCTTCGACGATTTTTTGTAAAACTGTCTCATCTTTTAAAAAGTTTTGTCCAAACTTCTTTTTTGCTACAATATTTTCCATTAGCCGATAGTATATAATAGTTTTACTTATAATTAGTTAATATTGTTGTAAATTATAAATTTTATCCATTATTATAAGTACAATAGTGATTATATATAAATATGCATTATATATATTAGAATCTTTCACTAAAGTAGTTTACTATCACTTTTTTAGTACTATTTATTGTTTCATGTGAAACAATATCTATATCGGCTGAAATAGAGATTTTTGTATATTTAAAAAATCAATAGTTAAAATACTAAGTTAAATACTGTATAATTTTACTATATTATTAAACAGCGTAAATCTTAAATCTTTTCGACTAAATATTTATTTCATAACTTCTGTTCGTTAAATAGATTTACATTATAAAGGTACTATTATTGAATTATTTTGCTAAAAGAATTATTCCTTGTCTTGATGTAAAAGATGGGCGAGTTGTTAAGGGTGTAAACTTTGTTGGTCTAAAGGATGCCGGTGATCCAGTTGAAGTTGCAAAAAGATACAATGAAGAAGGTGCTGATGAAATTACATTCTTAGACATTACTGCATCAAGTGACAACAGAGACACAATAGTCGATATAGTTGCCAAAGTAGCACGTGAAGTTTTTATACCTTTAACTGTAGGTGGAGGAATAAGAAAACTAGATGACATATATAAACTCCTCAATGTAGGCTGTGATAAAGTTAGTGTTAACTCAGCAGCTATTAAAAGACCGCAACTAATAGATGAAGGTGCTAAAAGGTTTGGTTCTCAATGTATAGTTACTGCAATAGATGTTAAAAAGACAGGTGACACATATAATGTATATCTAAACGGTGGACGCATTGATACTGGAATTGATGCTGTAGAATGGGCTAAAGAAGTTGTAGAACGAGGGAGTGGTGAAATACTCCTAACATCAATGGATGCAGATGGAACAAAAGCTGGGTTTGAGCTAAATATTACAGAGCAAATAAGTAAAGCAGTTAATGTGCCTGTTATAGCCAGTGGTGGTGCAGGGACAATGGGGCATATTAAAGAAGCTTTTGAGTGCGGTGCTGATGCTGCTCTAGCAGCTAGCATTTTTCATTATAAAGAAATAGATATAATGGATTTAAAAAATTACTTACATGATCAGAAAATTGCTGTAAGACTATAGATTATTTTATACAAGTACTTTCTAGTTAATAGAATCTAATACACTCATATAAAATATAATTGGATTTATGTAGATGAAGGAAAAAATTCCTTATCCTACAAAATGGGAGTAATAAATTCCCTTAAAACTTATCAAACACATTAAAGGAAGTAGATGATTATATGTGCTGGAAATAATGAAACATTTGATTTTGCTCAACCAATGGGAATAGGGCTAATAGAAATCGCGATGAATCTAACGAGAGCATGTTTGTTTGACAAACCAGAGTTTTTATTGTTTGTCGGAACTGCTGGAAGTTACGGTGATTCTAATATTTTTGATATAGTAGAATCTAAAACGGCTGCAAACATAGAACTTGGGTTTTTAAATAACGATGCATACACACCACTTGATAATGTTATATCAACCAACACTCAAGAAACTAAAGATATTATTGTAAATTCTTCTAATTATATATCTACAAATGAGGAACTAACAAAAAAATTTTTAAGTCTTGGGGTTGGAATTGAAAATATGGAATTTTTTTCTGTATTAAAGATTGCACAGGAATTTGACATACCTGCAGGTGGAGTTTTTTGTATAACAAACTATACTAACAAAACTGCTCATGAAGACTTTATTAAAAATCATGATAAAGCTAAAGAACTCTTAAGTGTACATATAAAAAATAGAATCAAGGAACTAACCACAAGATGACAGATTTAAAACCTTCGTTATTAGATTTTACAAAAAAAGAACTGTTAACACTTGTAAAACCTAGCTTTAGAGTCAAGCAAATATTAGGTTGGCTTTACCATCAATATGCAAATAGCTATGATGATATGAAAAATATACCAAAAGCACTTAAAGAAGAACTCTCTCAAAAGTACGTAGTAAATCCTATAAAAATTCTTAATAAAGAAGAATCTAGTGATGGAACAGTCAAATATCTTTTAGAGTTACAAGACAAAAAAACAATAGAAGCTGTTTGGTTGAAAATGAAAAATACACAATACGATGATAATGGTGAAGTTATTCAAGAAGCCAAATATACCATTTGCGTCTCTACTCAAGTTGGATGTAAAGTAGGCTGTACCTTTTGCTTAACTGCTAAAGGTGGTTTTACAAGAGATCTCACAGCCGGAGAGATAGTAGCTCAGGTAGTAACACTAAAACGAGATAATGAGCATAAACACAATCGTATGATAAATATAGTTTATATGGGCATGGGTGAACCATTAGACAATCTAGATAACCTTGCAAAGGCTATAGAAATATTTAAAGAAGATGATGGTCTATGTATATCCGGTAAAAGACAAACAGTGTCAACAAGCGGACTAAGCACAAAGATAGATAAACTCGGCGAGATGGATTTAGGTGTACATATAGCAATATCACTCCATGCTGTAGATGATGAGCTTAGAACTGAGCTTATACCTATGAATAAAGCACATAATATCAATTCTATTATAGAAGCTGTTAAAAGATTTCCTATAGACACAAGAAAAAGAGTTATGTTTGAGTACCTAGTTATCAAAAATAAAAATGATGATTTAGGTTCAGCAAAAAAACTTGTTAAACTGCTAACAGGTATTAAAGCAAAAGTAAATCTAATATACTTTAACCCTTATCCTGGCACTGATTATGCTAGACCTACAAAAGAAGATATGATTGCCTTTCAAGAATATCTAGTTAAGCACGGCCTATTATGTACTATACGTGATTCTAAGGGTATAGATATAAGTGCGGCCTGTGGACAATTAAAAGAAAAAACACAAAGTGAGCTAATATGAGTTATATAGAAATATTTCAAATTGTTTTTCTGATTATAGTGTTTGTTGTTGGCTTAGTAGGTTTTTTGAAAGCTGCTACGAGTAATGATAAAGAATAAGCCGTTCTAAACAAACTTGTAATCTACTTTATGATAAAATATACATGATATAAATAAGCAGTCTTATAAAGGCTGTCTTTAGCGACCTCAGCGGTCTCAACGAAGATAAAGGGAATCCATTCCTTTATCGGACTAATGAAATGAAGGATTTCCTTCATATTATGAAATAAACAAGGAATTATATAATGGCTGAAAAGAAGAAAACTAATACAGATCGCATTAAAAGAATTTATAATCTTTGCGAAGAACATTTTGGTGATGTACGTTTTGTTGGTATTAAGTACCACAAAAAAATTGGTTGGATAGCAAAAGCACAATTTGATGATGGATTTGAGAACCTAACTGCTGATGGTGAAACTAGTGTTGAAGCGCTACGTAATCTTAAAAATCGTGTTAAAAAAATTATCAATAGGTACAATGCAGTTTAAATATGGATTACTTAGATGAGCAAGTATTTATGTAATAAATATTTATCTAAAAAAAGATATAGATTTTGTGAATAATGTTTTACAAATTTAAGTAAAACGACCAACACACCAGGGAGGTCGTTTATAGATGTAATAATACCTTACTTTTCTTATAAAGAAATAATCTCAATTATATAAAATATAACTATTTACATAGATTAACTTTACCGCCTTATTAAAATATTTCTTTAATCTATATTAAAATTGAATTTATTCACACATTGTTCTAAGTTGTGAATAATATATAGAAACTATCAGAAAAATTTATAAATTTATATAGAAATTAAGAAAAATTTTATATAAAACAGTACTTAAATTAAAATGTCTTAAGATAGTGAAAAGCCTATATTTAGGGCTAGTTCTTAGAGTTATTAATTATTATTACTAAATTTATTAGATTGTCTCCAAATGGTACTACTAGTTATTCACATAGCTTATTTATATTTTTATAATTTAATATGATTAGTACATAATTGCTCAAAATCAGTGCTACTCCTAATATGAAAGTGCTCACCGTATAGATTAAATTCAAGTTCACTTGCATGAAGAAGAAGCCGAGATGCACCACTATTTTCTTTTCTTTGTTCTTCGTTCAATTCTTTATCTAAAAACTTAACAATGTTGTCTTCACTCTGTCCATAAATAGGGTCTCCAACAATTGGATGTTTCACATGAAACAGATGTACCCTAATCTGATGCTGTCTTCCTGTAAAGGGTATGCATTCTACTAAAGTCATATCTTTATCTTTTAAATATTTTAATGGTCTGATATCTGTTTTAGATTTTTTTCCATCTTCATGAACTTTTACAACCATTCTAACAATAGCACTTTCATCTTCACGTCTTAATAATGGTTCCTCGATAGACATCTTATCTTTCAAATGTCCATGAACTAAAGCAAAATACTTTTTTTTCATCTCTCTATGTTCAAACATCATTTTAATATCTCTCTCACTTGTTTTGTTACGAGAGCACAATACTAGTCCACTTGTTTCTTGATCAATTCTATGAGCTATATTTGCATCCTTGCCAAATTGATACTTTAACTCATCTATTAATGAATATGCCGTATTTCTATTTTGCGGATGTATTAACACTCCACTAGGCTTAGAAAATACTACAAACTCATTATGTATAAAATCTGGCAGTAATTCTTTGGTAGTTGGTTCAAAATATATAAATTCTATCTCACCCTCAATCTCTTGCGAAGATTTTATTATAGCATCACCATTAACAAGAAGACGTCCTTTAGCAATTAATCGTTGAGCTTCTTTTTGTGTATAGTCTAATTCTTTTATTAAATATCTAAAAGCTCTTTGCTTTTCTGAAACAAACATTTTCTTTAAAATAAATGGCAAAATTTAATCCCTGTTTAATCAATTATTTACACTAATTCGTGTAAAATGAATAACTTAATTTTAGCATAAAAACATAAAATAATAATCATAAGGGTTGCGTATATGATCGATAGATACTCAAGAGAAGAGATGAGTTCAAAATGGACTTACCAAGCAAAATATCAAGCTTGGTTAGATGTGGAAAAAGCAGTTGTAAAAGCTTGGGCTAAACTAGGAAAGATTCCGCAAGATGATGCAGATAAGATTGTAAAAAACGCTGGCTTTGATATTAAGAGAATTGATGAGATAGAAGCCGTTACTCGTCATGACCTTATTGCATTTACTACAAGTGTATCAGAAACCCTTGGTGAAGAAAGTAGATGGTTTCACTATGGTATGACATCATCTGACACAATCGACACAGCAGTAGCCGTTCAAATGAAAGATTCATTAGAGCTAGTCATTAAAGATGTTAAGATGATTATGGAGTCTATAAAAAAGCGTGCCCAAGAGCACAAAATGACTTTAATGGTTGGACGTTCACATGGAATCCATGGTGAACCTATTACATTCGGTCTTGTTTTAGCTGTTTGGTATGATGAGATGGCTAGACACCTAGAAAACCTAGAGCAGACTATGGATGTTATATGTGTAGGTCAAGTAAGTGGAGCTATGGGTAACTTTGCTCATGCACCATTAGAGCTTGAAGATTATACATGTGAAGAGCTAGGACTAAAACCTGCTCCTGCTTCTAATCAAGTTATTCAACGTGATCGTTATGCGAGGTTAGCAACAGCATTAGCACTTATGGCTTCTACCATAGAAAAGTTTGCCGTTCAAGTTCGTCACTGGCAAAGAACAGAAGTTTATGAATGTGAAGAATATTTTGCAAAGGGACAAAAAGGTTCATCTGCAATGCCACATAAACGTAATCCTATTCTTACTGAGAACATTACAGGTTTAGCTAGAATGATTAGAGCTTATGCCATGCCTGCAATGGAAAATGTAGCCCTATGGCATGAAAGAGATATATCTCACTCTTCAACTGAGAGATTCTGGTTGCCAGATGCTTTTATTACAACTGACTTTATGCTTCATCGTATGAATAATGTTATATCTAACCTTACAGTGTATCCTGAAAACATGATGAAAAATCTTAATCTTACGGGTGGATTAGTTTTTTCCCAACGTGTATTACTTGAGTTGCCTATCCAAGGTGTTAGCCGTGAAGATGCGTATAAAATAGTCCAAAGAAATGCCATGAAAGTCTGGGAAGAAATACAACAAGGAAAAGCCACTACCAATGAAAATGGAGAGAGTCTATACCTTAACCATCTTTTAGCAGATGAGGAATTAAGAAAATCACTTTCTGAAGAACAGATTAGAGAGTGTTTCAACTATGATTACTATACAAAAAATGTAGATAACATATTCAAAAGAGTTTTTAAATAACAGGAGTAAAAATGATAACAGTCATAAAAAGAAATGGAAGAACAGAACCATTAGATATTACTAAGATTCAAAAATATACTTCTGCTGCCGTAAAAGGCTTAAGTGGTGTTTCTCAAAGTGAACTGGAAGTAGATGCACAGATTCAATTTCGTGATGGAATAACTTCAAAAGAAATTCAGCAAACGCTCATTAAAACAGCCGTTGATAAGATAGATATAGATGCACCTAACTGGACATTTGTTGCATCCAAACTTTTTTTATTTAATCTTTATCACCAAGTTAATGGTTTTACAGGTTATGGATCATTAGAAAAATATTTTATCAGAGGAGAGAAAGAGGGTAGACTTCTTAAAGGTCTTAAAGATATGTATGATCTCGAAAGATTAAACCAACATATAAAGCCTGAAAGGGATATGCTGTTCAATTATCTCGGTGTAAAAACATTATATGATAGATATTTGATAAAAGATAGGGATGCTGATCCAATAGAGCTTCCTCAGCATATGTTTATGGCTATAGCAATGTTCTTAGCTCATAGAGAAGAAAATAAGCATGAATGGGCTCTAAAGTTCTATAATATGATATCTCAATTTGAAGTTATGCTTGCTACTCCTACACTTTCAAATGCAAGAACAACTAGACATCAGCTTAGTTCTTGTTATATTGGTTCAGCGCCTGATAACATAGAAGGTATATTTGATTCTTATCAAGAGATGGCTATGCTATCCAAATTTGGAGGAGGAATCGGTTGGGATTGGACAGGTATACGCTCAATGGGTTCTTTCATTGATGGACATAAAAATGCAGCTGGAGGTACTGTACCATTTTTAAAGATTACAAATGATATAGCTATAGCCGTAGATCAACTAGGAACTCGTAAAGGTGCCATAGCCGTTTACATGGAACCTTGGCATATAGATATAAATGACTTTTTAGACTTGAAGAAAAACTCCGGGGAAGAACGCCGTCGTGCTCATGACCTTTTTCCTTCAATGTGGTTAAACGACCTATTTATGCAACGTGTTCAAGAAGATGCTATTTGGACTTTATTTGATCCTTATGATGTAAAAGAACTAACTACTCTTTACGGGGAAGACTTTAACAAAAGATACAAAGAATTTGAAAAAGATGATAGTATCATAAAAGAAACACTAAAAGCTAAAAATCTTTGGAAAAAAATACTAACATCTTACTTTGAAACTGGTTCACCTTTTCTTTGTTTCAAAGATAATGCAAACAGAGCAAACCCTAACAACCATACCGGTGTTATTAGAAGTTCAAACCTTTGTACCGAAATTTTTCAAAACACAAAACCTAACCATTATAAAATAAAATTGGTTTTTGAAAATGGAGATTTTGTAAGTTATGAAGAAGATGAGATTGTAAAAGTAGATAGTGGCTTAGAAAAACCTGCCAAAAAAGTAACTGCTCTTGATTCACTCGGCGGATTACCAATCTATGTTGTGGAAAAAGAAAAAATCAACGGAGATACTGCTGTTTGTAATTTAGCCTCAGTAAACCTTTCTCGTATTAATACAAAAGAAGATATAGACAGAATTGTACCGACTGCAATTCGTGCTTTGGATAATGTAATCGATCTAAATTTCTATCCTGTTGAAAAAGTAAAACGTACAAACATGAAAACTCGTTCCATAGGTCTTGGTGTAATGGGTGAGGCACAGATGTTAGCAGAAAAATCTATAACATGGGGTAGCCAAGAGCACTTCGATAAGGTAGATGAAGTTATGGAAGCTGTTAGTTTTAATGCTATCTCTGCTTCTTCTGACATTGCACTTGAAAAAGGGAGCTATCCTCAGTATGAAGGTTCTCAATGGAGCAAGGGCGTAATGCCTATGGATCATGCCAATGCAGAAGTTATAAACCTCGTTGACCGCGGTGGTCTTTTCGCATCATCTTACGAATGGGAAGAACTACGTACTAAAGTTAAAAAACAAGGTATGCGTAATGGTTATTTAATGGCTATTGCACCAACCTCGTCTATCTCAATATTAACCGGAACAACTCAAGCAATTGAGCCTGTCTTTAAAAGAAAATGGTTTGAAGAAAATCTTTCAGGACTTATTCCAGTTGTAGTACCAAAATTATCTCCGGAGACTTGGAGTTATTACACACCGGCTTATGATCTAAATCAGACTGTTCTTATCAAAGCTGCTGCTATAAGACAAAAGTGGTTAGACCAAGGTCAAAGTCTAAATATCTTTATAACACTGGATAAAGCAAGCGGACGTTACTTAAATGAAATATATATGTTGGCTTGGAAACTTGGTCTTAAGTCTACTTACTATCTCCGTTCACAATCACCAGAAGTTGCCAACGATGTAGAAGATAGAAGTATGGAATGTGTAGGTTGTCAGTAAAATATGAAACCATTATTAATTAAAGACTTACCAATCTTTTTAAAAAGATTTGGTAACTTTATAGATGCTGAGATACGTTCAATTGAAATATTGTCACCTGTAAATATAAAAATTGTTATAGCAGGACAAGATTCTGCTCGCGGTTTTGACTGGATAACAGTTGAATTAGATTTTAACGATGTTAGTGATGCCAAACTAATTGATTCTGACAAACTACATTTATTGGATATGAGTAATGGTATCAGCTTGCTATCAAAGGATACAGACTATTATTTTTGTCTTGATAATTATTCATCCATATCAAGTATGCCTAATTCCATGTTTTATATTAAATCTTCAAACCTAAAATACAAAGAGGGGCTTTTTTAAACTTATTTACTATCTATTAATCCTTCGTTAGCCCTTTGTAAACAATTTAGTTATAAACTTTTATAATCAATTACAAGGAACTACTATGAAAAAAATACTTTTATTATCCATACTTACGTTAACAATTGCTTTTGCAAAAGATACTGTAGAGTTTAAATATGCTGATTTAAACTCCACGCGGAAAAATCCAACTTCATCAGAATATATACTTTCATATAACAATATTTTGCAAAATGTCAGAACAAGTGTAGTGAATATATCAACAAGTAAAAAAGTAAATTCTCAGGGTCAAAATGCCAATCCTTTCATGAATGATCCTTTCTTTAGAGAGTTTTTTAGACAACAAAGAAGAATCCCAAAAGAAAGAATTCAAAGAGCACTAGGTTCTGGTGTGATTATTTCAGAAGATGGCTACATAGTGACAAACAACCATGTAGTCGACGGAGCTGATACGATAAAAGTAACCTTAGCCGGAGACAAAAAAGAATATGATGCCAAACTGATTGGAAAGGATGCTAAAAGTGATTTGGCCATCATTAAAATATCAGCCTCGAAACTAAATGCCGTTACTTTTTACAACTCTGACAATGTTAAGGTTGGGGATATAACATTTGCTTTAGGAAATCCATTTGGTATAGGTGAAACTATAACTCAAGGAATTGTATCTGCAACTAGCAGAAGTAATGTTGGAATAGTAGAGTATGAAGACTTTATACAAACAGATGCTTCCATCAATCCAGGTAATTCAGGTGGAGCACTTATAAACTCTGCAGGTCATCTAATAGGTATTAATTCCGCAATACTATCAAAAAGTGGAGGGAATGTAGGTATTGGTTTTGCCATACCTTCAAATATGGTTACCTCAATAGCAACGGAGCTCATCGAAAAAGGTAAATTTACACGTGCCTACCTAGGTGTAAATATTTCCAATGTTACTAGTGAGATGAGTAGTTTTTACAATAATGAATACGGTGCACTTATCACCGGAGTGGAAGAAAATGCTCCCGCTTCAAATGCTGGGTTAAAAAGGGGTGACTTGATTATATCCATAAACGGGAAAAAAATATCAAGCGCTAGTGAATTGAAAAATATAATAGGTACTTATCCACCTTCAAGAGTTGTAAATATAAAATTTTTAAGAGATAAAAAAATAGATATAGTTAATGTTCAACTAGGATCATTAGATAATAAATCTAATATTTTACAATATAGCTATAAAGGTATGGATTTAGAGCCGATAGATTCTCAAACAAAATCTAAATTACATATTCCTACAAACGTAAGTGGTATGTTTGTTAGTAAAGTAGAGAACGAAAGCGAGGCATACAAGACTGGTATTTCAAAAGGAGATATCATTATCCAAGTTGAAAACATAGAAGTAAATACCATCAATGATTTTAAAAGAGCAACAGCAACAGAAGATAAAAAAAGATTTTACATTTACAGAAATGGCGGCGTATCCGTAACAATATTATAAGCCTTGAAATATTGGCTTCTTGATAAAATACAAACAAGAAACACCTCAATATAATTTGGATATATTTCAGATTATATTAAATATAAAGGAATAATATGAAAATAGTTTGTCCACATTGTAAAACTGTCAATAATCTTCCAAAAAGAGAATCCTATAAAAAAGCCAATTGTGGGGGCTGTAAAAAATCTTTGCTTGACACTAGCCCGATAAGTTTAAATAACTCTAACTTTGATGAAGTTATAGTAAATAGCGATATTCCCGTAATAGTTGATTTTTGGGCACCTTGGTGTGGACCTTGTAAAATGATGGGTCCAAACTTTGAAAAATCTGCAAAAAATCATCCTCTTAAATTATTGTATTCCAAGGTAAATACTCAAGACGAAGAAAGTTTAGGCGCTAGATTTAACATTAGAAGCATTCCGACTATTTTAATATTTAAAGATTCTAAAGAGGTACACAGAGTCTCAGGTGCTTTAGATGAAAGTAGTTTAAATGATTTGGTTTCACAATTTATATGATATAATATTTTTATTTAAATTTTAAGGTTTGTTATGAGTAAAGACACAATTACTGTCACCAATAATCGTGATGGAAAAAATTATGAATTTGATATACTAGATGCCACAGTTGGACCCTCAGTAGTTGATATCTCAACATTTTATAAAGAAACTGGAATGTTTACATATGATGAAGGTTATACTTCTACAGCCTCATGTAAGTCTGATATAACCTACATTGATGGTGGAGCCGGAAAACTGATGTACAGAGGATATGACATCTCTTATATGGCAAATAAAAAAAGTTTTTTAGATACTGCCTACCTTCTTCTTAATGGTGATCTTCCAACTCAAGATGAACTTGATAGTTTTACATTAGAGATGAAAAAGCGTTCATTTGTTAATGAGGGTATTAAAAAACTATATGATTCATTTCCTGATCGTGCACATCCCATGGCAATTTTATCTGCCGGAGTGTCAGCCTTATCTACTTTTTATTTTAATCATTTGGATATAAATACAAAAGAAGAATATATAGAAATGTCCAATAGAATTGTTGCTAAAATACCGACTCTTGCTGCATTTTCTTATCGTTATTCACGTGGATTGCCTATTGTATATCCGGACTTAAATAAGGGATTTACAGAGAATTTTTTATTTATGATGCGTGCTTATCCACATGAATATGTAGAATTAAAACCTATTGAGATCAAAGCTCTTGATACTATCTTTACTCTTCATGCTGACCATGAGCAAAATGCTTCAACAACTGCCGTGAGGAACTTAGCCTCTACTATGGCTCACCCTTATGCAGCTATCAGCGCCGGAATTGGAGCACTTTGGGGTAGAAGTCATGGTGGTGCAAATGAAAGCGTTATACGACAACTAGAGATGATAGGTAGTGTAGATAAGGTTGATGAGTTTATAGCGCGTGCAAAGGACAAAAACGATTCTTTTAGACTTATGGGCTTTGGACACAGGGTATATAAAAACTTTGATCCAAGAGCTACGATTCTTAAAGATATCAGAAATGAATTGATGCAGGAACTAGGCATTAGCAGTGAACTTGTGGAGGTCGCTGAAAAGATTGAAAAGATTGCACTCAGCGATGAATATTTTGTTAAACGCGGTCTATATCCAAACATAGACTTTTATTCAGGTCTTATTCTTCAAGCACTTAAAATCCCCAAAGAGATGTTTGCAGTTATTTTTGTAATAGGTAGGACACCGGGATGGATAGCCCAATGGAGTGAATTACGTCAACAAACAAACGTAAAGATAGCAAGACCTCGTCAATTATATACAGGCCCTACAGAAAGAACTCCAGAGTAAAAACTCTGGAACGAGCTTACTTTATATAAGAACAACAATAATCAGTAACTGTCTTAATCTTCAAATCAAAAGATGAATTAGCCGCTACATTAAAAGTTTCAGGAGTATTTAGTGTTTTCCATTCTTCTTTGGGAAGCTTAATCTCTAAATCACCACTAAGTATCTCCATAATTTCAGCTTCGTTAGTTCCAAATGTATACTCTCCTGGCAACATAATACCAAGTGACTTTATAGTTCCATCGGCATACTCGACCGTACGACTAGTCACCTTACCCTCATAGTATATATTTGCTTCTTTTACAACACTTACGTTTTGAAGTTTTGACATAAATTTCCTTATTTATAGATAGTTTAATAAATGATATCATACATTAAACTATATTTATTTTAAATGATACAGTATTATCAATGAAGCTTTACCATTTTTTTTAGCTCTGCAATTAATTCTTTTTGCCTTTCATATACGTACTCTATTAGAAGTGATTCTGAGCTACTCTCTTGTGAAAAATCACAAACAAGCTTACAAAGAAGCTTGTCTTCGGATATTATTCTAAATACAGCAGTAGCATCCAAGACTATTTTTGTGTATCCGTATTCCTCATTTTTATTAGGTATGTTAAAAATTACTTTAACATCTTTATGACACAAGGCTTCTATCTTTTTCGTATACTTAGCTCTAATGGCAATTGATTTAATTGAAAGATCAATTAGGCTTCCTGTAATAACCAATCCATCTAAAGAAATAGAAACCAGTATATTCCCATAAGGTGTGACTCTGGAATATTTTCTAGAGTTAGCATTTTCTTCTAAAAATTTAAAATCTTTTAAAATGGCAATTCTTTTATTAAAATCTATATAATGTATTTTAGCTTCAATATCTTTTGGAAAACTGCTAGATTGTATAATAGTTACGTTTTCCGTTTTCATCATAACACCTTGAAGCTGCTCAAACGTAATATATACCAAACCCTCTTTTATCTTTACTATTCTAGAACCTGTATGTATGCACAGTCCATTATAAATATTAAAAAGTTTAATTACCATTCTATTTTCAAAGGCATCTTTTAATACGCTGATTTCATCTATTTCTATATTAAAAGTACTTATGCGTTGAATATAAGACCTTGAATCATCTTTATAAATATCTTTGTTATCTATCATATCTAGTTTGTCGAGAACTTCGGCAAACTTAAACCCTTCTAGATTAAATACAAATATATCCACCAATAATACAAACTCTTTTTTCTCTATATATGTTACAACATCTGAATAAAAATTATGAGCTATCTTTTTTATATCTTCAAACTCTATACCTTCAAAAAAAGCAACATAAAAATCTCTGTCATATTGGGATAAAACTATCTTTTCTTTTAGTCTGAGGTCTATGTATGATATTAGTCCTGATAAGAAGCTTTCTATATCCAATCTTACACTATTTTCTTGTAATCGCTTTTCATCTTTGATACCAACTGTAATAACTGACAGCTTGTTATTTGAAGTGCCTTTTTCAATCAATTTATTTTTAAGTATCTCTACAAAACCCAATCTATGAGATATACAAGAGGATGTACTGCATACTGCATTATTTGAATTTACGTCTTCATGAACTTCAATCTTTTGAATTTTTTTCTTGTCAGACCTTATTTTTTGTATTACCTGGTCTATATCTTGATTTTTAGTAATTAAATATTTTACCTGAAGAAAAATTGCAAGTTGAAAAAGTATTAAATTATAGTCTTTTATAATAACAAAATATATTAATGGATTATCTTTATCTTCAAAGAGCTTTTTTGTCTTTTTAGATACTTCTTTATCTGTATCTTGCAGTTCTACAATATAAATATCATACTTATCCAAGGAGTCAATCTTGTTGACATCCAAAGATACAACTTCTTCAAATGTGTCTAATATTTTTGGAATATGTTCACTATTGGTTATAGTGTTATATAAATGACAAAGACTCAAAACAGTTCCTTAATTAACCATAAAAAATATTGTTAATTCTATTATACTGTTTAGAATGTAAAAGTATTATCATTTATAACAAATTAATTTTAAAATTAAAACTAATATAAATAAACTATTCCCAATCAAGTAATCTTTGCTGTCCTTCAAGACCTCTAATATGAGTGACATCTTGTGAAACTTCAATTACTCCTTTGTAATTACCTTCATCATCACGAATTGCAAAGTATCTTATATGAATAAACTTACCCTTAAATGTAATCCAAAACTCTGCTTCATCTCTACGTCCAGCCTTAAACTCGCGCAGAATCATCAATACCTGATCCACAGATTTTGGAGGATGACAAAACTTAACTTCCCTACCTATAATTCCTGCACTCCGAGGAAAGACTCTGTCTTCTCCACGATTGTAAAAAATAACTATATCATTTTCATCAACATATGTTATATCAACTGGCATAAATTTTAATAGCCAATTAATTTGTTCTGGTAGCATATGACCTTGTTCCAGATCTATTCTGCCTTCAAGTGAAAATGGAAGCTTTCTCTTTTTAGTATCTTGAGAAGGATGAATATATTCACCTTTATTATGTACCGGATAAGAAGTAGGTGCTTCATCAAACATCCAACCAATCTCTTCATCTCCATCACGCATCTCTTTCCAATCATCCTCTTGAAGCATACTTAGTGCATTTGGAAAAAGCCTTCCTTCTTCAACCTGCATTATATGCTCTAAATTTTGAAAAAGATTTTGAAGCGTCATACTAAGAGATTGAAACTCGTTTGTTTCTACTAAAATTCTTGTTTGTTTAATTATTGCACGAATGTCGTCATGAAAAGCCCACATGTTCTGAGAAGGTGATGTCCAACCATACTGTTCAAGATATGGGAACAGCTGATTCTCTTTTCTAGAAAAGTGTTTTTCTACTAGACATAGTCTAAAAAACTTTTCTTTAAATTCTTCATTGTTATCTTGTATGTTTATACTGTTTATACTTGCCATCAAACCACGCATAAGCTGATTTTCTTCTAAATAAACTCTTACCGGATGACCTTCAGGTAAATTTTCATATGGATTCATATTCCACCTTCATTATTTAATTAAGATGGATTATACTTTGTTTAAACAGATACTTGTTTGATATAAAACAAGAGAAAATTTTATGATTTTTTTAGTTTTACTCTTTGAGAATGAGTGATGGCAACTGCTATAGCATCAGTTATATCAAGTGGTTTTATCTCTTTTTTTATATTTAAAAGACGTTTTACCATAAAAGCCACCTGCTCTTTTGCCGCTTTGCCATTTCCTGTTAGTGCTTGTTTTACTTGAAGTGCGGTATATTCATTAAACCGACCAAACTGTTGTAAAACTGTTAGCATAATCGCTCCGCGAAATTGAGCTAATTTTATAGTAGTTTTCGGATTATGTGCATAAAAAATATCTTCTATTGCCACTTCATCAATTTTATGATTTTTAAATATACTTTCAAATGCCTCAACCATCTGTGTTATTTGATACTGTAATTCATCAGGCTTTATCTTTATAAGACCGGCTTCTATAAGAGAAATTTTATTTTTTTCTAAGGCTATAAGTGCATACCCCATATTTCTAGTTCCTGGATCTATTCCTAATATAGTCATTATATTCCTGCGTATTTGATTAAAACATTATATAGTCTTTGTTTTAATAGTCTGCTTTTTTAAAGAAAAATAAAAAAAAATTTGTTAAAATACATCAATTAAGTATAAGGTAAATTGATGAGTTTAGACTATGCATGGGATATATATGAAGTATTTAAAGAGCAAATTGAGGATCAGTTACCGGAAGTTGAGCCTTATATATTAGCCTTAAATCGTCCTGATGATGTTAGTGAAAATATAAATAATCTTTTTAGACTATTTCATAACTATAAGGCAACCGCTGACTATCTTAGTTTAAAACCTTTAAAATCATTATCACATAAGGCTGAAACTGTTTTAGGGTGTCTAAGAGATGAAAATAAAATAGTAGAAAACTCCATAATAGAGTGGTTACTGCAGATTAAAGATCAGCTAGACAGGTGGTTGGAGCAGATGAATAATTATGAGCTTGAGCTTCAAGAGGCACCAAGTTTACTAAAAATAAAATTTAAAATCTCTAAATCTCATCAATCGGTAGCTGATACACTAAAAGCACTCTCTATTTTATATATAGATAATGACACCAAAAGAGCTGATAAAATAGTTGCATATTTAAAACAAATAGCAAAAAATGCCAAATCATCCAGTTCAAAAGATTGCAGTGAAAAAATTAAAGACTATGGTATTATTATCATTAACTTAGATAAATTTAACTATCCCATTATTGAGTTCATTTTAAAAAATTATCCGGATTTACCTATAATATCTGTCTTTAATACAATAAATCTGTCTTCAAGAAAAAAGTTATTAAAACTTGGAGCTAACAATACTATACTAAATCCATTAAATTCAAAAAAAATACAAAGAGAACTATCACTAATTACTAAGACTTATTATAGCTCTAGAAAAATATTAATAGATAATAAAAAAATCGGAGAGTTTATACAGACTTTAAAGCCACTTCCAAATACAATTTTTAAGATTGTTAATGTATGTGACGATGAAAACAGTGCTATTATCGACTTAATAAAAATCGTTAAAACTGATCCTATCATTACAGCAAACATCTTAAAATCTGCTAATTCACCATTATACGGTTCAACTAGATTGACTACCATAGATCAAGCTATTACCCGATTAGGAAAAAGAGCTATAAAAGCTCTTGCAATGTGCGGTATGTTTAAAAATTTAAATCCACTTAACCTTAGTGCTTATGAAATTGATGAAGATACATTTTCTAAAGTATCAATGAGCAGATTATCTTTAATCCTAAAATGGTATTCAAAAGTATCAATTGCAGATTTATCAATCTTAACATCAACCGCTTTATTGGGTAATATTGGACAACTACTTATATCAAAAGAGCTTATTAATATTCAACAAGATGATAATTTTCAAAAATTATATACTGAGTTTGATATTAGATATGCAGAAGAATCAATAATGCATATAACAACTACTATGCTTAGTGCTCAGATATTAAATCATTGGAAGTTATCAAACGATATAGTAGATATTATCTCATTTAGTGATAACCCTTTAGAAGCTCCTGATGAATTTAAAAAGCTTGCAGTGGCAAATCATATAGTTTATTCACTCATAGACATAGTTGGTAATGTATCAGATCATATTCCAAAGGACGTTTTAGTTCTTATGAAAAAATTTGATTTAGATCCTCTTCCTCTTAAAAAAGCACTTGATTTTATATTAGAAAATAACTAATTCACATATTCAATTTTAAGTTATTCACATGAAATATATTAAATAAACAAAAACTATCTATTCTTTGTAGAGTCCGAACTTTAGAGAATGTTAAAAGAACTATTTAGGACTAATATAGTAATAAAACTGTAAATAATTTAACCAAAATTTATAAGTTATTTTGTTATTATTCACATATATAAATTTACAAAAGGTTTTATGTGAATATTGGTCAAGAGATTTTAAAAGCATTAAAAGAAGAAATTACAGAAGTTGAATATAATAGATACATAAAACAGCTGGTATATGATATAAAAAAATCCACAAGTGATTTAGCTATTTATTATGCACCTAATGCCTTAGTTTCAAATTGGATAAAAAGTAAGTACACAAATAAAATAGAGCATCTTTTTGAAGTTAGAAACAATACTAAAGTATGTGTAAGAGTAACTCTTAAAGATTCTCTTGAAAAGAAAACTGTAAAACAAAAAGAAGTAGCCAAGGTTTCAATACATTCACTTTTAAACCCATCTCACACTTTTGACAATTTTATAGTTGGTGGATCTAATCAGTTTGCTTATGCAGCAGTAAAAAGTGTAAGTGAAAAAGCCGGAGAAGTTTATAATCCGTTATTTATATACGGTGGTGTTGGTCTTGGAAAAACTCACTTAATGCAAGCAGCCGGAAATGTATTTCAAAATCAAGGAAAAAGTGTTATTTATACAACAGTTGAACAGTTTTTAAATGATTTTGTAAGACATGTTAGAAACAAAACAATGGACAGATTTCAAGAAAAGTATCGAAAATGTGATGTACTTTTAATAGATGATATTCAGTTTTTGAGTAATAAAGAGGGTATTCAAGAAGAATTTTTCCACACTTTTGAAGCACTTAAGGGTGCGGGAAAACAAATTTTACTAACTGCTGATAAACATCCTAAAAAAATCGGAGGACTTGAAAAACGACTTCAAAGTCGTTTTGAATGGGGATTGGTTGCAGATATTCAGCCACCTGAACTTGAGACTAAAATAGCTATTATCGAGAATAAATGTGAATTAAATAAAGTTAAACTAACTAAAGATATTATTAACTACATTGCAACTGTAATAGAAAGTAATGTACGTGAAATAGAAGGAATTCTTTCAAAACTTCATGCTTATTCCCAGTTAATGCATGTAGATATAGATTTAGCTTTTACAAAAAATGTATTAAAAGATCAACTCCAAGAAAATAGGGCTAATCTTACACTTGATAATATTACTCAAAGTGTTGCAAAAGATTTAAATATAAAACCTAGTGAAATTCGTTCAAAGGGTAGAAGTAAAAATCTTGTTTATGCAAGAAGAATATCTATATATCTTTGTAGAGAGCTTACTCAAAATACTATGCCTCAATTAGCCCAGTATTTTGGTATGAAAGATCATACAGCTATAAGTCATACTTTAAAAAAGATAAATTCACTTATGAATGATGATGAAGATTTTAAAATAAAAATTGAAGAATTAACAAATAAAATTACTTCCTCATCTTAAAAAGTTTTAAAATTTTGAAAAAAAAGATATAATCTCATAAGTGAACAGTTGTGAATGAATTCTTATTGATTCATCACATAAAAAGACTTGTACAGCTAGGGATTTTAAAGTGATTTTCACATATTCACTACCCCCTACTACTACTTACTATTATTTTAATAATATATATAGGAATTCAAATGAAATTAACCGTACAAAAATCAATCATTGAAAATATCTTAATTCATGCTGCACCATTTTTAGAAAAGAAAGATACATCACAAATTACATCCCACATCTCACTAAATGCATCTAATTCTATACTTACAGTAAAAGCAACTGATTATGAAATTGGTTTTTTAGTTAGTACAAATAATGTAAATATAATTGAAGACGGAAATATAACTGCAAACGGTAAAAAATTTTTAGATATTGTTAGAATATTAAAAGATGGAGATATAAACTTAGAATTTAAAAATAATATGTTATTAATATCACAATCACATTCTAACTTTAAATTACCGACTTTTTCATACAATGAATTTCCAGAATTTCCATCATATGAAAACAAACCTAGAATCAGTATAGAATCTCACTCTCTAATAGAATCACTTAAAAAAATAACACCCTCTATAGATACTAATAATCCAAAGTTTGAATTAAATGGTGCATTAATTGATATTAAAGAAGATTCTATTAACTTTGCTTCTACAGATACTAGAAGACTAGCAGTTGTAAATATAAATAATAACAGTGATAAAGAACTATCAATCATTCTTCCAAAAAAAGCTATTATTGAAATACAAAAACTCTTTTTTGATAACATAGAACTTTATTATGATGAAACAAATTTAATAGTTCATTCAAGTCACTATACATTTTTTACAAAATTAATAAATGGAAAGTTTCCTGAATATTCTAGAATAATACCTAAAGAAATATCAAAAAATTTACTACTGCCAAAAGCTTTAATGATCGAATCAATTAAACAAATAACTACAATATCATCAGATGTAAAAATAACATTATTGAATGATTTAATAACATTTGAATCTTTAAGCGATGATAATATAGAAGCTAAAACTGAAATATCATATGCGACAGGTTATACTGAACCATTTACTCTAGCTATAAATTCAAAATATTTATTAGACTTTTTAAATATAATAAATTCTTCTGAATTTACTATTGGTTTAAATGAAAGTAATCTACCTTTTATATTAAGTGATGAAAATTTTAAAACAGTAGTAATGCCTATAGTAATATAAAAAATATTTATTAAAATTTTATCTATTTAACTTCAATAAGTACTCACAATTATTAGATATATTACTTATAAAACTTTTTTTTAGCAAAACTTAGATAGAATATCTGTAATTATGCTAAAAATTGTTATGGAGATTTAAATGGAACAAAATTACGGTGCTAGTAATATTAAAGTCCTTAAAGGACTAGAAGCTGTTCGTAAGCGTCCAGGTATGTATATCGGTGATACTGGTCATAGAGGTTTACATCATTTAGTTTATGAAGTTATTGATAATTCTATTGATGAGGCTATGGCAGGACACTGTGATACCATTAATGTTACATTGACTAAAAATGGAACTTGTAAAGTATCTGATAATGGTCGTGGTATTCCTACCGATATGCACCCTACAGAAAATATGTCTGCTGCAACTGTTGTTTTAACAGTACTTCATGCTGGTGGTAAATTTGATAAAGATACATACAAGGTATCTGGTGGTCTTCATGGTGTTGGTGTTTCTGTTGTAAATGCACTTTCATGTGATCTAAAAATGACTATTAACAGAGCTGGAGAGATACATGAGCAAAACTTTAAAGAGGGGATACCTCAAGAAGCTTTAGTTGTTACTGGAAAAACTCGTAAAACAGGTACTACAATTGAATTTGCTGCTGATCCAAGTATATTTACTGAAACTATTACTTTTGAATATGAATATCTTTCACGCCGTTTTAAAGAACTTGCATATTTAAATCCATTTATAACTATTATTTTTAAAGATGAAAGAACTAACGTAAGTGAGACTTATCATTTTGAAGGTGGTATAGCTCAATATGTAGCTGATATGAATAAGAAAATAAAAGTAGCAGAAGTTATTTCATTTTCTTCAAAAATAGAAGATATAGAATTTGATATAGCACTTATGTATAATGATGCATATGATGAAAAACTTGCATCTTTTGTAAATAATATACGTACACCTAATGGTGGTACACATGAAGCTGGTTTTAGAGCAGCATTAACTCGTGTAATCTCTTCTTATAATACTAAAAATGGTGCTGCAAAAGAGAAAGATGTAAAAATCACCGGAGACGATGTAAAAGAGGGACTTATAGCTATAGTTTCTGCTCGTGTACCTGAACCTCAGTTTGAGGGTCAAACAAAAGGTAAACTAGGAAATACATATGTTAGACCACTAGTTCAAAAAGCATCTGGTGAAGCATTAGCTAAATACTTTGAAGAAAATCCTATAGAAGCTAAAGCGATTGTACAAAAAGCTCTTTTAGCTGCTCGTGGTCGTGAAGCTTCTAAAAAAGCTCGTGATTTAACTCGTAGAAAAGACTCTATGAGTGTTGGTACACTTCCTGGTAAACTTGCAGATTGTCAATCTAAAGATGCCTCTATATGTGAGCTTTATCTGGTGGAAGGGGACTCAGCAGGTGGTTCTGCTAAGATGGGTCGTGATCGTGTTTTTCAAGCTATTTTACCCCTTAAGGGTAAGATTTTAAATGTTGAAAAAGCAAGATTAGAAAAAATTCTAAAATCAGATGAGATAACAAATATGATAACAGCGATGGGCTGTGGAATTGGTGATGAATATAATGAAGAAAAGCTTCGTTATCATAAACTTATAATCATGACGGATGCAGATGTAGATGGTTCTCACATTCAAACCTTACTTCTTACTTTTTTCTTTAGACATTTTCGTGATGTTGTTGAAAAAGGTTATTTGTATTTGGCACAACCACCGCTTTATCGTTATAAAAAAGGAAAAAAAGAGATTTATTTTAAAGATGATCGTAATATGAATGATTATCTGATTGATAACGGTATAGAATCTTTAGAAGTAGAGGGTGTAGGACACAATGACTTAGTCTCATACTTTAAAATGGTAGATCATTATCGTGGATCACTTGAGGCCTTAGAGAGAAGATACGCATTAGTAGATTTAATCCGTAATTTTATTGAAAATCCAGATTTAATAGGTCTTGATATAAGTAAAATGTATGTAGAAGTTGAAAAATTCTTACTAGAATCAGGAAATAATATTTTAACTAAAAGTGTGACAGATGAAGCTATTCATATTTTTGTTCAGACTAAAGATGGAATGGAAGAATTACTGATTAATGATGAACTTTTTGCAGCACCTCATTTTAATGAAGCAAGCTTTGTATATAAAAAGATTAAAGAGTGGGATATAAATTTTAAAGATGATATTCTTCAAGTTCTTGAAGAGATTAAAGAATATGCAAAAAAAGGTGCATATATCCAACGTTACAAAGGTCTAGGTGAGATGAACCCAGAACAACTTTGGGAAACTACTATGACACCGGAAAACAGAGTATTGCTTCAAGTACAAATTGAAGATGCGGAATTAGCTTCTGATACATTTACTTTATTTATGGGTGATGAGGTTGAACCTCGCCGTAATTATATTGAAACGCATGCTAAAGATGTTAAGCATTTAGATGTTTAATAATTAAGGACTATAATGAAATACGGCGAAAAAATAGTTAATGATTTTGATATTGAAAAAGATTTGGAAATATGGCCTAATGAATATAAAAGAAATTATCTTATAAAGATGACATTACCAGAATTTTCTTGTCTTTGTCCAAGAAGCGGTTATCCAGATTATGCAACAATTTATTTAGAATACACACCCAATGAATTTGTGGTAGAATTAAAAGCTATGAAACTATACATAAATTCATTTCGGGATAAACATGTCTCTCATGAAAACAGTGCAAATGAGATATATGAAACATTAGATAAAAAAATAAAACCTAAATACATGAAAATAATAGCGGATTACAATCCAAGAGGAAACGTGCATACTGTAATAGAAATCGACAGTTCTAAACTGTAAGGATATATTATCCTAAAGGGGTACAATGTTTTTATCAAAAGTACTTGGAAAGAAAAACAAATCAGAAGATGAAAATTTAGACAAAGATTTAGTAAAAAAAGTGTCTAAAATGAACTTAAACGATATGAGATTTTACATAAATGGTAAAATGACTGATTTTGATATTAGCGAAGATGGAATTGAAGAAGTTTTAAAAAGATTGATTTTAACAAATAAAGAAACCTCTAAAAGATTTATTGAAATAGATGATATGGATAGTAAGATAAAAAAAGCATTTGAGTTAATATTATCTATACTTGATAACAAAAAAATTACCGTAGTTGGTGTTGAACTAGTTCAAAAATTTATAGAGATGTATCAAGATATTATATTAGACTATGACACGAGAAATAAGCAAATCTATTCTTCGAAGTTTAGAGAGAAAATTATTTCATGTTTAGATAGTATCAATGCAAAGACTGATTTAATCAATAAGATGACTGTAGTCGGTAGCTAGGTATTTTTTAAGCCATTTAATTGCATTATCATAATCTTTGAATTTTTCTCGCATCTGTGCATCATAACAAGCGTCTAAGATTATAGAGAACTCTTTTGAGGGTGTTAATTTTAACTTTATAAGGTCTTTTCCCTGTAGAATAGGTTTTAGCTTTTTTGTATATATATCTAAGGCTATGGCTCTTTGTTCTATATCTTTGTTTATTCCGTAAAAAGCTTCATTTAAAATCAAAACTTCTTTTATACTAACTTTTGTAGCTAGCTTATACAAATAGTAATTATCTAAGGTGACTGAACTTATATCATGTATGTTTTCTAAGTTTTCAAGCAATACAATAATTCTACTTGCTAACTCTTTTTCATTACTAAGTTCTGACATTAAATTTGTTATTTGTATTTGAGATGAACCGTACGATAAAACAGCTAACATTAACAGCAAGTTTGTTTTATCGTCTTGTGTTAGAAGCTTTGTTATCTTATCTAATGAAGACATGATAGTACTCCAAGTTAAATCATCAATCTTGTTTAGATATGAAAAATGTTTTAAGACGCCGAGTGATTTTAAAAGTTCAAATCCGAGAGATGGTTTATTGGACTTTAATAGCAGTTTTTTTATTTCACCAAAAATTCTTTCTTTTGGCAGTTCAGCTAGTCTATTTTCCTTAGTCATGTTTTGGCATAATTTAAATAATTTTTCATCAATTTTTAATTCAAATCTAGCATGAAACTGAACAGCCCTAAGTATCCTAAGCGGATCTTCTATAAAAGTTGTATTGTTCACAGCTTTTAAGACCTTGGCTTTTAAGTCATCAACTCCGCCAAAAGGGTCTAATAATTTTTTCTCTTTAACGTCATATCCAATAGCATTAATAGTAAAATCTCGTCTTGTAGTTGCAGTTTTAAAATCTAAGTCAGAATCAATTTCTACATCAAACCCCGTATATCCAGGAGCTATCTTACTATCTGTTCTTGGAAGGGAGAAGTCTAAGTCATAATTATGAAACTTAAGTTTACAAACACCAAAACTTTTTCCAACCACATTTACATCACCGAACTCTTTTAAAATATCTTCAAGAATTTCAAAGGATTCTATACCGTAGATTTCTATGTCTATATCTTTAGAATCTTTTTTTAGTAATTTATCTCTGATGAAACCACCAATAATTATGATTTTATTGCAATATTTATTTAATTTATTGAAGATAATATCTAATTCTTTAGGATAATTAATCATTTTAATCTTTTAAGTGTTAGTTTTATAAGTGTGAAAATTAATGATATATATAATTCTATATAAAAGTATATCATTATATTTACGCCTTTATAATTTTTATTTGGGTATAATCGCGAAAAATTTTCCCATATTTCATAAGTATATATTACTTGTTGACAAAATTTGGGAATTATTAATCGGAGAAATTTAATGCAAAAGATTAGAAATATTGCCGTTATCGCACACGTTGACCACGGTAAAACTACATTGGTTGATGGATTACTAGAGCAGTCTGGTACATTTGGTTCTCATGAACAACATGATGAAAGAGCTATGGATAGTAATGATTTAGAAAAAGAGCGTGGTATTACGATTCTTTCTAAAAATACAGCTATCCGTTATAAAGATTACAAGATTAACATTATCGATACTCCGGGTCACGCTGACTTTGGTGGAGAAGTTGAACGTGTACTTAAAATGGTTGATGGTGTTTTAGTACTTGTTGATGCTTATGAGGGTGTTATGCCTCAAACTAAGTTTGTTTGTAAAAAAATGTTAGCGCTTGGTAAAATGCCAATCGTTGTTATTAACAAAATTGACAAACCTTCTGCTGATTGTGACCGTGTTGCTGATGAGATGTTTGATCTTTTTGCAGACATGGATGCTACGGACGAGCAACAAGATTTCCCAATTATCTATGCAGCTGCTCGTGATGGTATAGCTAAACTAGATATGGAAGATCCTGATGGAAACTTTGAGTGTATTTTTGAGACAATTTTAAACCATGTTCCAGAACCAGAAGGTGATGCAGCTAATCCACTTCAATCTCAAGTTTTCACACTTGATTATGATAATTATGTTGGTAAAATCGGTATTAGCCGTATTTTTAATGGTACAGTTAACAAAGGTGATAACATCATGCTTGCAAAAGCTGATGGTGAGATGGTTAAGGGTAAGATTTCTAAACTTATCGGTTTTCATGGTCTTAACCGTATGGAGATTGATCAAGCTGAAGCTGGTGATATTGTTGCATTTGCAGGTATGGAGACTGTTGATGTTGGAGATACTGTATGTGATGCAAGTAATCCAGTTGCACTTGACCCTATGCACATCGAAGAGCCGACTCTAACAGTTGTATTTGCTGTAAATGATTCTCCTCTTGCTGGTCAAGAAGGTAAACACGTAACTTCAAACAAACTTCGTGAACGTCTAGAGTTTGAAATGAATACTAACGTTGCAATGAAACTTGAAGTTGTTGGTGAGGGTAAATTTAAAGTATCAGGTCGTGGTGAACTTCAGATTACTGTACTTGCTGAGAATATGCGTAGAGAAGATTTTGAATTCTCTATCTCTCGTCCAGAAGTTATTGTTAAAGAGATTGAAGGTGTTAAGTGTGAGCCATTCGAGCATTTAGTTATTGATGTTCCTGAAGATTTAAGCGGTTCAGTAATTGAACGTCTTGGTAAGCGTAAAGCTGAGATGAAATCAATGTTACCAATGGGTTCTGGTTTCCAAAGAATCGAGTTTGAAATTCCAGCTCGTGCACTTATTGGTTTCCGTGGTCAATTCTTAACAGATACTAAGGGTGAAGGTATTATGAATCACTCTTTCTTAGAGTTCCGTCCATACACTGGCTCTGTTGAGTCAAGATCTTATGGTGCACTTATTTCTATGACTCCAGGTTCTACTTTAGCATTCTCATTATTTGGTATTCAAGATCGTGGTGTTCTTTTCATAGGTGTTCAAACGGATGTTTATGAAGGTATGATTATTGGTGAACATTCACGTCAAAATGATTTAGTTGTTAACCCTATTAAAGGTAAGGCACAATCAAATGTACGTTCATCTGGTGCTGATGAAGCTATTAAACTTGTACCATTTAGAGATATGTCTTTAGAGCGTGCATTAGAGTGGATTGAAGATGATGAGCTACTAGAAGTTACTCCTAAAGCTGTTCGTATTCGTAAAAAATTCTTAACTGAGAATGAGAGAAAAAGAAACTCTCGTAAGTAAGTTTTATATTAATTTAGAAGTTCCCACTTTTAAAGTGGGAATCTAAATAATGGTACAACTTTTAAAATCTCTTTTTATAACCGTGACAATACGGTAAACTACCTTTTTTATTGTAATAATTCTGATGACCTTCATCAGCCTTATAAAATTCTGACTTATCCAATATCTTTGTTGCAACATCAAGACCGTTTTCATCAAGTAATGCGATTAATTTTTTGATTGTGTTTCTTTCACTCTCATCATTTACAAAAGCAGCAGATAAGTATTGTGAGCCAATATCTGGACCTTGTCCATTTGTTTGAGTTGGATCGTGAATTTCAAAAAACGTTCTAGCGATTTTCTCATAAGATATCTTACTCTTATCATATACAACTTCAACAGCTTCCAAGTGACCGGTATTACCGCTAACAACTTCGTAGTAACCAGGGTTTTTAACATGACCACCCATAAAACCTGAATGAACCTCTTTAACTCCGTCTAGTTTTTCTAAAAAGTATTCAACTCCCCAAAAACATCCACCTGCAAAATAAGCATATGACATACTGTTGTCCTTAGCATCAGGTGCAGTATCAAGTTTTAATGATATTGAGTTTACGCAATGTCTAGTATTTTTAGCTGTATATCCTTCCCCTTCAAAAACATGACCCAAGTGTCCACCACAGTTTGCACATACTATTTCTATGCGTCTACCATCAGCATCAGGCACTCTTTTTACAGCACCGGGGATTGCATCATCAAAACTAGGCCAACCACAATGACTGTCAAACTTGTCACTCGATTTATAAAGTGGAGCATCACATAGTTTACAGGAGTAAGTACCATTAGATTTTTCATTGGTATACTTACCGCTAAAAGGTCTCTCTGTACCTTTATGTATAATTACATATTTTTCTTCATCACTAAGTTGTTCTATCTTACCTGTCCAAGGTTTTAAATCCATTGCATTCATTGTAAATATTGTTAGCATGATAAGTAAAATATACCTCATACTTTCTCCTTTGTTATAGTGGAAACTCTTAAAAAGAGCAGATTTTCATAAATGAAAATATAGTCCGTCTTAAGATTAAAGTCTCACTCTGTTTCCTAAATGTATTATAGAGAATATAATTTTATACAAGCTATGTGTATTATATGTGTAGTAATTTTATAAACTTAGTTTTATATATGGATAATTTAATTTTCTTATTCTTTTTTTACTTAAGTAAATATTATGTTTTAATATATTAATCTATTAACAAAACAAAACAAAACAAAACAAAACAAAACAAAACAAAACAAAACAAAACAAATGCTTAGAATTATTAAATGATGAATGTAAATATGAAGATAAAAAAGGTAGCATAAAATGGGAATACTAATATTAATAATACCGATAGCTATATACTATTTCATACTAAAAGCAGTATTAAAAAACTATGATGAGACAAAAAAAAGGTTTAAAAAAAGAACAGTATTTATAGCACTTCTTATTTTACCTTTTTTAGACCATATTGTAGGATACGGTGTTTATAAATATCTTTGCTATACAAGTGGTGGAGTAAAAATATACAAGACCGTTACTGATGAGCAGGAGCAAAGGGATTATTGGATAGATTCATATAATCAAAAACGAGTAAATGGTAATATTGGTACTAGATATGGGCTAGTTGGTCATAAACTTTTAACAAAAGATTTTAAGCACCATAAAACTATATATACTAATAATTGTAAAAGTAAAAGTAAAAGATGGAAAACTTATGATTGCCAAAAAGCAAATAAATATGTTGAAGATAGTAATTTAAAAATTTATACATACGATAAAAATGACAACTATGTACCAAGAAATAAATACAATCAAAGTTATATAGATAAATCTTCACTAAAAAGTATTTGGATTATTGCCGAAGATACATTAGAAAAAGGTTATCTAAACTACTGCAACGATAAGTATGATAATTTATCAATTACTGATAAAAATTATAATAAATCTTGCAGCAATGCAAATCGCATAATTAAAAAATATAGTCTTAAAAATGTTATTAAGGTTCCTAAAAGTAAGTATATATTAAAGCGCAATATGGATAAAGCAGTAACTCCAGTTATACGATATATAGTTAAAGATGAACAAAAAATTGTCAATCGTAATACTGATGAAATACTAGGAGAAAATCAAAAATATCAATTTTTAGGTGGATTATTTATAAATGTAATATCTATGTACTTATACCCTCAATTTAGAGTTAGGTGCCATGAAGATAATTTTTACAATTTAGAAAATATAATAATCCCAAATCCATATAAAAATCAAGAAGGAAAATAGTATGTCAACAGTAAAAACAAACTTAGAAAATGTAAATATTGTAGGTAATAAGTTAAAAATAATGAATTTTAGAAAAGAGGTGATGTAATGATTGGACTATTCTTTATTATAGTAGGTATTGTTTTTTTAAATTAAGTATAGAAAATTTTTTTGTTTTATACAAACAGTTTTCACTAAAAATAATTCTAATTTTATTATTATCCATAATTACTAGCTTTATATCTAGTTTAATAGCTCTATTTATAATTAAAATATTTGATTTTGATGGTGTTGGATGGATGATTTTAGCAGTTTATTATATTTTTGCTAATTTTATTTTACTTTGTTTATTACCAAAAATAATATTAAAGAATAATTCTAGAAAATATTTGCTCATTAAGGAAAGCCTATGTAGTGGAGTCTTTTTCACTATAGTTTATTGGTTTATTATTATAAATAATTTACTAAATTTTATGTCAATTAAAACTTATTACTAAAGGAAACAAGATGGCACAATTAACAAAAAATTATTTAGAAAGCTCTTTAATTGTCAACCGCGGTGTTAAAATATCCTAATATTACAGCTTCTTGGCAGACACACTGGGCTGAACTTTCTACTTTTTTTAAATACCCAGATGCAGTTAGAAAGCTAATTTACACTACAAATCCAATAGAATCTTTAAATGCTACTATTAAAAAGAAAAACTAAATCTAAGGGGTCATTTCCAACTGAAGCTTCTGCTTTTAAAGTTATGTATCTTGCTACACAAGAGCAACAGAACAAATGGAACATGTCTAGTATCAGAAATTGGTTTGATATTTATCCTCAACTTAGTACCCTAAAGGAACACCTTCGGAAGTTATTTTTCAGTGAAATTATGTCAAAATATACTAAGTGATTATTGGTTAAGAGGTGGGTTTATACAGTTTATTTTACGGTCTCAATTAAATTTAAGTTATCTATTACTACTTATCTTAAGGATTGTTTTAGAGCTCTCTGATGATAAGAAGTATCTAGCAGTCTAGATTATATTTATTAAGACTCACTTTTTAATTCGAATACTTCTCTTGACTGACATCAACGATAATTACTATCAAAATGGATAATATTTTACTATAAAAAGAGGAAAGATTATGAATTTTTTGATAAAACTTGTTTTACTGTTAGTTATATTTGATTTTGGGCTTCTTAAAGCCAATAAGCTTGATAAGATAGTTATAGCTGGACCTTTTGCTTCAGTGTCTCATCCAATTTTACATATGATTGAGAGAGGTGCATTAAAAGATGTCGCAAAAAAGGTTGAGTTTAGACTTTGGAAAAATCCAGATGAACTTCGTGCAATGGCGATTAAAGGTAATATCGATTTTTTAGCTATACCTACGAATACGGCAGCCATATTAAATAATAAGGGTGTAGACATCAGACTGTTAAATGTTTCTGTCTGGGGGATTTTAGGAATGATATCACGTGATTCTAATATCAAAACACTTAAGGATTTTAAGGGTAAAAAGATTGCAGTACCTTTTCGAGCGGATATGCCGGACATAGTTTTTAAACAACTTTTAAAAAGAGAAGGGCTAGATCCTAAAAAAGATTTTGATTTAGTATATGTTAGCAGTCCTATTGATGCTATGCAGATGCTTATCTTAAGAAGAATAGATCATTCACTCTTAGCTGAACCGGCTATCTCGATTGCTCTTCGTAAGACAAAATCATTTCCTATAAGTATAGTTGCACCTGATCTGTACAGAAGTGTAGATTTACAAGAGGAATGGGCTAAGGTATTTAAGACTAATGGAGACATCCCTGAAGCAGGTATAGCAGTAATGGGTGGCATGAAAGATAAACATGTTATTGCAAGGTTTAAAGAGGAGTATGATAAATCATTATCTTGGTATAAATCCAATCCAAAAGAGGCGGGAGCATTAGTGGTAAAAACTCTCGATATGTTAAATGCAGATGGTATTGCAGATTCTTTGGCACATGTAAGACTTAAAAGTATAGATGCGAAAAATGCAAAAAAAGAGTTAGAATTTTTCTTTAATATTTTAAAAGAAGAAGACCCTAAAAGTATTGGCAGTAAATTACCAAAAGACAGTTTCTACTATGGGCTATAAAAGTTGAATTTTGCATTAAAAATACTAAAAGACTTTCCTTCTTACCTTTGGGGAGGTTGGGGTGCTATCGCCTCAATCTTTCTCTTTATAGCTCTTTGGGATACGGGAAATCAAATCTATGGAGATTTAGTCTTACCTTCACCTCTTGAAACATTTCAAACTCTTGCTTTAATGTTACAAGACGAAAGTGTAGTAGCTGAGATAAACACTACCTTATATCGTGCCTCTGTTGGTTTTGGAATATCACTTTTAATAGGTTCTGTTCTTGGCTTGTTAGCAGGATTTTTCGTAACAGCTTCAATGATGAGTCGTCCTATAGTTACTATTTTAGTTGGTATGCCTCCTATTGCTTGGATAGTTTTAGCGATGATATGGTTTGGTATGGGTGATGAGACTGTTATCTTTACTGTTATAGTTGCCTCTTTTCCTATTATCTTTGTTGGTGCACTTCAAGGTACACGTACACTTGATGGTGACTTAAAAGAGATGGCTGAGAGTTTTAAGCTTCCTTGGCATATGAAGTTTTTTGATGTGTATTTTCCCCATATTTTTTCCTATGTTTTTCCTGCTTGGGTCTCAGGTCTTGGTATGTCATGGAAAATAGTTATTATGGCAGAACTACTTGCTACAAGTGATGGAATAGGTGCTTCTTTAGCAGTTGCTAGAAGTCAGTTGGATACACCTACTGCACTTGCTATAGTGGTTATAATGATAGCATCGCTTATGTTTATAGAGTATATAGTCTTAGAGCCTATTAAAAGAGAGGTTGAATTATGGAGAAGTTAGAAGTACAAAGACTTAATCATAGTTTTGGATTTAGTGAGATTTTAAGGGATATAAACTTTAGTCTTAAAAAAGGTGAGGTACTGTCTATAGTTGGACCAAGTGGAGGCGGTAAGACTACGCTTCTTCATCTTTGTGCTGACTTACTTGATGTAGAAGAGGGTAGTGTAACAAACACATTTTCCAGCACCTCTTTTGCTTTTCAAGATGCAAGACTGCTTCCATGGAAAAATGTTATAGATAACATAGCGATTGGTTTGTTAGCAGGAGGTGCTAAAAAAGCAGATGCTATAAAAGAATCTAAAGAGATTGCTCTAAGATTTGGTCTTGAAGATAAGGATTTTGATAAGTTTCCAAAAGATTTGAGCGGCGGTATGCGTCAGCGTGTAAGTTTTGCCCGTGCTTTAGTAGTGAAACCATCCTTGCTTTTTCTTGATGAACCATTCTCGGCCCTTGATATTGGGTTAAAAAAAGAGCTTCAGGCAATCCTTATAGATATGATTTCAAACAAAGAGATAAGTATTTTATTTATTACTCATGACTTGATGGAGGCAATTCGTCTTAGTGATGAGATTTTACTTTTAAAAGCAGATCCTGGACACATTGTGAAAAAGTTTTCATATGATATGCCTCAGAATCAAAGAGATGATAAATATGTATATGGTGAAAGTGCAAAAATATTGCAAGATAATGAGATAATAGACACCTTTGAATTGGAGTTGAAATGATATATAATATTCTTGCAAAAAGTGTAGTTTTCATGGGGATTTGCTCGATGCAAAGGAGATAATGATGGAGATAGAACAAGAACAGAAACTTCATGCTACGAATCACTATTTATATTATCCTGATGAAAAAAATGTACCTACATATTTAGCATATGGTTTTCGTGCAATATTTTTAGTATTCGTTCCATATGTCTTAATAAGCATGGTTTTGTGGGGACTTGTGTGGAGTGGTATTATTAGTATGCCTTTTATTGGTGATATTCTAACCTGGCACGTATATGAGATGTTATATGGATTGATAACAGCCGGGACATTGGCCTTTTTGGCAACAGGACTTCCTGAGCTATTTCCAGGTCTGGTTCCCCTTATCGGTAAAAGACTGAAATATGTAGTTATACTTTGGGTGCTAGGACGTATTAGCTTTTGGTTTATGGATTATCTTGGTGTGTATATAGTAGCTTTTTTAAACTTAGCTATGCTTGGCTGGATTATATGGTTTGCAAGATTTGCTGTCTTAGATAGATTGCAGCGTCACGCTTCAATAGGTTATACAGCCTTAGGTCTCTTTTTAGTAGAGTTTTGGTTCTTTGCTTCACAAGCCGGATTTGCTACGACTCCATCCATGGATATTTTAAAAGTAGCTCTTGGGCTAATCGTTATATTAGTTCTTTTGGCTTTAAGACGTGTAAACATGGAAGCTATAAATGAACTTATGGAGGATAAGGGGATTGATGATATATTTCTATCACGTCCGCCTAAAACAAACTTGGCAGTGTTTAGTGTTATAATCTTCACAATAGTTGAATTTTTTTATCCAAATAATTCTACACTAGGTTGGTTAGGTTTTGCAGCTGCAACAGCAATTTTAGGGATTACGAGTGAGTATAAGTTAAAAGATGAGTTCATACTAAATCAGCCTTATGTTATCTACCTTGGAAGTATCTATGTTCTTTTTAGTATAGGTTACGGGATGATGGGCTGGGACTTACTAAACCCTGAGATATACGCTATAAATCATTTCAGACATTTTATTACCAGTGGTGGGATAGGACTTTCGTATATAGTTGTGTTATTGATAATATCCTGGGTACACACTGGTCGTAAGCTTACATCAAATATTTATACACATTTGATGATTGTTTTTATCATTATAGCTACATTTATGAGAGCCTTAGTACCATTTTATGAAGAATATGCAAGTGAGCTGTATCTTTATTCATCTATTATTTGGAGTATTCCGTTTGCAATGTATATCAAGATGTTTTTTAGCTTTTTGCTCGCACCAAGAGCAGATGGAATAAAGGGATAAACAAAGAGTAACTATTAACAACATATATAAAAGATTTTAATAAATAATGCTTACTTTATCAAAACAATATATGCATATAGATATAATCGTAAACTAAATTTTTAAAAAAGAAAATAGAAAAAACTTTTTTGTTACTTGGGTCATATTTTTATAAATGAAAATATGCTCTTCATAACAGTTTTCTCTATACAAGGAAACCTTGAATGAACAGAAAAAAAATATATAATCCAGATTCAACAGAAGATGTAAATGACAGAAAAATTTTTGGTGGCGATCCAACTGGAATATTTGAATTAAATAACATTAAGTATCAATGGGCATACAATCTTTGGGAAGTGATGCTAAATAATACATGGTTTCCTAAAGAGGTTGATATGACCAGAGATGTGAATGATTATAAAAATATTACAGAATCAGAAAAAGATGCTTATGATAAGGCACTTTCACAGTTAATATTTATGGATTCCCTTCAAACGAACAATCTTATAGACAATGTAAACCCTTATGTTACATCTCCCGAAATTAACCTTATTCTTGTTCGTCAATCTTTTGAAGAAGCTCTGCATTCACAATCTTATGCGGTTATGGTTGATTCTATCTCTACAAACTCTGAAGAGATTTATGATCTATGGCGTAAAGATATGATGCTTAAGACAAAAAATGATGCTATAGCTAAAATCTATACAGAGCTCTCAGCTAATCCGAGTGAACATAATTTTGTAAAAGCCTGTTTTGCAAATCAGATTCTAGAGGGCATATATTTTTATAGTGGATTTGCATATATATATACTCTTGCTCGTTCTGGAAAGATGCTTGGCTCCGCACAGATGATTAGGTTTATTCAAAGAGATGAGGTAACACACTTGGTTCTTTTTCAAAATCTAATCAATACACTTAGAAAAGAGAGACCAGACCTTTTTACAGATAAGTTAAAAGAAGAGGTTATATCTATGTTTAAAGAAGCTGTTAAGCTTGAGAGTGACTGGGGTAAATATATCACTCAGGGACAGATTCTAGGACTTACGAATGAGATAGTTGAACAGTACATTCAATATCTTGCTGATGATCGTCTTGTCTCGGTTGGCTTTGATAAAATATATAATGTAGAAAACCCTATAAAATGGGTTGACGATTTTGCTAAGTTCAATGACCAAAAAACAAACTTTTTTGAAGGTACTGTAACTAACTATTCAAAAGGTAGTTTAAGTTTTGATGATGATTTTTAGATCTTAAAACAGATAAAGTGAGGTAGATATGAAATATGTATTTTTAATGGTGTGGACACTGTTTGGAAGTTTACAGGCAAAAGAGTATAAGTCTGTTTTTGATTGTAGTTCAAAAAATTATGCTTATGTAGTTAGTCGTATGTTTTTGATTGAAAGAACAATGGATATGATTGAAAAAAATGGAGATAGTGTAAAGTTTGCTCTGACAATTCATGGTGGTTGTGCGCCAATAGTGTCAATGAATTTTGATGAGATTATCATGGATGAGAATGAGTTGAAAAATATTCAAATAGCACAAAAGCAACTTAAAAAGTTGGCAATTAAAAAAGGTGTTAAAATAGCCGTATGTGCAATGAGTTTAAATGCAAATACTATCGAAAAAGATGATGTGCTACCTTTTATCCGTATAACTGAAAATAGTTTTATTGATACTATCGGATATCAAAATGATGGCTATGCACTTATGACATTCAAGTAAAGTGTGCAACCTTGAAAGGTACTACTGGTTATAGGTTAAACTCACTTTTATTTGATACGGTTAGTGACTATAGCACTAACTTAGACACACTTTTAAAACTTATAGGAAAAATCCCTGAGAAATCTTTAATAGTAGCACCTGAAGTCTGTCTAACCGGTTTTGCGTATGATAATTACGAAGAAGCTTTAGACTTTGCAAATGTGGCTATAACAGAGATAAAAAAAGCTTCAAAAGATAAAATAATTATTTTAACGATGCTTGAGAGGCGTGATGGCAAAGTCTTTAACTTTGTTAAGGTGTTTTTTAACGGTGAGGTGGTTTATGAACGTGCTAAAGCCAGACTGTTTCGTTTTGGAGATGAACATAAATATATGTCAGAGGGAATTGATGAAGCGATAAAAGTCATAGAAGTAGACGGCATAAAAATAGCTATACTAATCTGTTTTGAACTAAGGTTTAAAGAGTTTTGGCAAAAGCTAGAAGGTGCTGATGTTATAGCAGTTCCATCATGGTGGGGCGGGTTACGTACTGAGCATTTTACAAGCCTTACAAGAGCTTTGGCAATAATAAATCAGTGTTATGTTGTAGCTAGTGATTCACTAAATGATAAGTGTACAAAAATGAGTGCTATCATAAGCCCAATGGGTGATGTACAAAGAAACGGGAATAAGCCTTGCTTAGAGGTAGAGTATAAGAAAAAAGAGATAGATACAATGAGACGATATATGGATGTTGGTATAAAATAATTTGGATAGAATAACGTACACAAAAACACTAAGACTTTCAAATGAATGTCATAAAATTTTCCCCCTAAGTGATGCTGTCAAAAATGCAATTGCAAATACAAACAGAGAAGAGTTTGTACCAGCCGGTTTTAGACATAACTCCTATAAACTAGATGCACTCCCTCTTGCTCACGAACAGTGGATAAGTTCTCCTCTTACAGTTGCAAAGATGACACAATATCTTGAGCCAAAGGGTGCCGATAGAGTTTTAGAAGTTGGTTGTGGAAGTGGTTATCAGGCTGCGGTGTTATCACACTTGTTTCGTGGTGTATTTACTATAGAGAGAATTGAGAAACTAATGCTTGAAGCAAAATCACGTTTTAGAGGTTTGGGGATTCATAATATACACACCAGAACAGATGACGGACAAAACGGATGGATACAGTATGCTCCATATGACAGGATTTTGTTTTCGGCAACTGCAAAAGAGATACCGGTAAAACTTTTTGAACAATTAGCAGAGGGCGGAGTTTTAGTAGCGCCAATAGCTAAAGGTTCAAAACAGGTAATAACCCGTTATATAAAAAATGGGACTTCATTTGATGTAGAAGAGTTGGAAGAATGTGATTTCGTACCTATTTTAGACGGTGTTATAAAATAAGTTAAGGTCTTCTTCCTCTTTGGGTATTTCTTCTAGTATAGTTCTTTTTAAAACATGATTGGCAGATACTGTATTTTGAATTAATCGGTAGTGCTGTTTGACAAAGTCTACATCTAGAGGCTAATTGGCTTTGCTGCAGAGATTCTTCTATATACTGGTTTAAGACCTTCCTTGAGCTTCTAGCTCTGCGCTCATCAATAAAATAATCATTAAACCTATAACTAAGCCAAAGGTATAATGAAATCTCCTTCACCATATCTTCGGCACGAAGGAGTTCATCTGTTGTTTGTGCAAAAGTTCCACTTAGTGCGGGAGGCGTATATGAAACAGGAATCTTGTTCTCAAGAGCAGTTATATAGCTTTCATATGCAGATATTATGTAAGGTGATTTTAAAGTCAAAGGCGCACAGGCAAGATGATACTTGGTAGCAATGTCCAAATCATAATTGTCAACGATTTTAGATGCTTCAAGCATATCATCTAGGTTTGATGCAACAAAGGGGCCGTTAAACTCCATATTGTCTACAAAGAACTTCAATATTTCACTTAGAGAGTTTTCTTCTAAAATATTGCCAACAAGCTTTATATGTTCAAGGTTTGCCATAACTTTAAAAGGTATGGTGATTTTTTTTGCTTCTTTGTGAAAAACTTTTTTTATTATGCGTAAAACGTCTAGAGATAAAGCTCCAACAAGACCTTCTTCGTGCATACCAAAACGACCGGCACGACCTGAGATCTGTTGAATTTCTGATGGATATAGATTTCTCTGGTTTATTCCGTCAAACTTTTCTGCTTTAGAAAACAATATCGTTTTTATTGGTAAGTTCATACCCATGGCAATAGCATCCGTAGCTATTAGTATCTGAGTTTCTTTTGTACGAAACCTTCTTGCCTCTTCACGTCTTACTTCCGGAGATAAGTTTCCATACACAACGCTTATGCTAAAGTAGTGTGAAAACTGTTGTTTTAATTTTAAGACATCTTTTCTGCTAAAAGCTATTATGGCTGTACCTTCTTCAACATCTTTAGGGCTAGTGGGAATGTCTAAGAGTTTTAAGGGGTTTTTTCTATCAAACTCAATTATCTCTAATTCTTCACCTAAATACTCAGCTAAGGCTATAATAGACTCTTTAGAATTTATGGAGCCTGTCATGATAATCTCTTTAGCAGGGGCACCTATGATAGCATTAGCCCATGCCCAACCACGGTCACGATCATCGAGCATTTGTACTTCATCTATAACACAGAGATCGACATCTACTTCAAAGTTAATCATCTCAATTGTTGAACTTATATGTGTAGCTTCATCATCGAGTATTTGCTCTTCACCGGTTATTAAAGAGGCTTGGATGTTTAATTCTTTTAGATTCTCATAGCCTTCTAAGGCGAGAAGTCTTAGAGGAGCCAGATAATAACCTGTATCAGCATTTTGAAGTTTTTGCATTGCTTGATATGTTTTTCCACTGTTTGTTGGACCGATATGCAGAATCAGTTTTCTTTTCATGCTTCTTGCAATAGGAAATAAGTTTTTAAAGTCTCTGATAGTCCTTGCTAAAAGAGCGTGTTTTTGTTTTTTTATAATTTCATCTTTAGTGCTTATTATAAAAGACTTTAAGGTATTTCGAATAAGTTTTGAGTTTAGAGATAAAGAGTTTGTTAATCTATCTAGTAAAAGATTATATATTTTACTATGTAAATCTACTTCGCTTAGATGAAGTAAAGTTGCATATTGTTTACACTCATCAGCAAGATATTTTAAATCAATTAAAAAATGTTGTTCATGTTCTTTTTTTGCACTAAATATAAGATCGGTAAAATTAAGTTCTTTTGCTTCCCATATATTTTGTAATAGTGATTTCAATTCAACTTGAAGTTCTAATGTATATTGATGTTTAATCTCTGAATATGGAAGAATTATATCTTGCTTAAGATATAACAAAAGCTCTTCATCATGAAGTTCTAGGTTATCAATAGGTATAATATTGGTAATAATCTTAAAAAGTGTATTTTCCTTAATAAGCGGTAAGTCTACTTTTGTTTTAGGTGGAGACGATCTTAATGAAGTCACTATCTCTTTTTCATTAAGGTATGGATGAGGATTTACTAAAGAAGTTATAAACTTATTTATTTCTTCTTGCTTGTTTTTTACTACTATTTCTTTGTCTGATAATATTTGTGAAACTATATCTTCTTCGTCAGTATCCGCCAAGTATTCATAACTATAAGGTTTTGTATTGAGAGTTAAAATTTTATGAAAACTTTCTTTATATAACACGTAATGAATGGATGCGTTAAACTCTAAAGTATCATCTATATCAAAGATTCCATCAAGTGACTTTTGAAGTCTTTCTTTTTTATTTTGAAAGCGGATATGTCTAAGTTTTGATTCCATTTTTTCAATAGTGATCTTTTTACTTCTAACTTCACTAAATGCATCACGAAGTTGTACGGTTTCATCATGTGTAACTTGCAGTTCTTCTATGATCAAATCAATTTTTTGATCCCTGTCAAGATTTATCTCTTTTGGAGTGTTTGATTTATAAATCTGAGAATTTTGTGCAAAAAAGTTTAGTATCTCAGAACGAAAGTTACTATCAGCTTCACTCCATAGCATTCTTGCAGTTTTTATAAGTACGTCTCTTTTATGTTCTATATCGTAGAATCCGAGTGTTGCAAAGAGTTCACTTAGTGTCTCAGAGCTTACACGTTCTATGCCTACATCAAAAGGATCATCATCAAAATATTTTTTAATTCTTTGGTTTATTTTAGAGTTTTTTTTATTTTTTTTTGCCATGTGCTATTGTAACAAAAAGGATTCTATATATAGACTATTAATCAGTATTAATTGTAAAATATTATCCCCTTTATCTTATTTTCATAAGTGTATTTATCAAAGATATTGTTTAGTTACATTTTAGAGATATATTCAAATCTATCTTTTTATTAAATCTATCTCATAGTAGTTCAATATAGCTTATTAAATTATTAAAATTATCAACTATTTTATATATTATATATTTAAATTTTTTTACTCGATGATACTCAACAATAAACGGAAAAAGTGTAGCTATTTTTCTATAAAGATTATTAAAAGTGCGCCAATGTTATACTAGCTATCGTTTTTATAAACATTATTTTACATATATATCAGATAGTAGTAAAAAATAAAATATTTGACAGGGTTTAAACCATGACAATAGACTTTTTAGTTGAGAATCATGAATCTATTTTTCAAGCTATAGGAGGATTGGGACTTTTTTTACTTGGTATAATTATTTTGACTGATGGTTTACATATTTTAGCCGGTGATACTATGCGCTCAGCATTGATACGTTTTACACGCTCACCGCTAAGTGGTGCGATTACAGGCTTTATAACTACTGCTATGTTAAGGTCTTCAAGTGCGACAACTGTGGCTGCTGTAGGTTTTGTTGGTGCCGGGTTAATTGGTTTTTCTGAATCACTGGGTATTATTTTTGGGGCAAATATCGGTACTACAATTACAGGATGGATTGTGGTACTGCTTGGTTTTAAACTTCAAGTTGGCAATATTATGATGATTGTTGTATTCTTTGGAGCTTTATTGCGGCTATTTGCAAAAAATAAGCTAGCGACCTTTGGATATACCATTGCAGGTTTTTCATTAATTTTTGTTGGCATAAGCCTTATGCAACAAGGTATGAGTGGTTTTGCAGAATTTATAGCTCCTGAGAATTTTCCACCTGACACATTTTTCGGACGTTTAAAACTACTTGCTATCGGAGTGGTTTTTACATTAATAACACAGTCCTCAAGTGCAGGTGTTGCTGTGGCATTAAGTGCTCTTTTTGCCGGAACAATTAACTTTGAGCAAGCTGCAGCTATGGTTATCGGTATGGATGTAGGAACTACTATTACGGCAGTATTAGCGACTATAGGGCAGTCGGTTGAGGCACGTCGTACAGGATTCTCGCATGTTATATATAATGTAATGACCGCTATAGGTGCTGTCTTCTTAATCACCCCGTTTATGATACTTAGTGATGCTTTGTTTCCAACAGCACTTAGGGATAATTCAGAACTTGCACTTGTGGCTTTTCATACTACATTTAATTTTATAGGTTTAGTAGTTGTTTTGCCTTTTACTCGCAATTTTGCTAAGCTAATGATGAAGATAATCCCTGAAGAAAAATCATTATATACAAATACCTTAGACATAGCTCTTCTTAAGCAGCCAAGTATAGCACTTACTGCTATTCAAAATAGTATTTTTATAGAGATAATTGCTCTTTTTGGACACATTAATGCCGTTCTAGGTGATTCAGATAGCAAGCGGGTCAATATGAGACAGCTACAACATGCGCTTGATAAGACACATATGTATATTGACAAGATATCATTAAGCAGTCAAAAAGGTGCACAATGGGAAAGATTAGTCTCAATGATTCACACTCTAGATCATATGCAAAGACTTCATGAGAGATGTGAGGAAGAAGAAGATAGGGCTATAACAATAAGGGATACTAAAGATTTTACAAAAGAGAGGGATATTGTAGTCTTGGCAATACAATCAATTATGGAATCTATGGAGGGGAAAAAATGGCATAATATGTATAAAATAGCGGATAAAACAAAATCTCTACTTTACAAACAGTTAAAACCATATAGAATAAGTATTGTTGCAAGAATAGCACGAGGAGAATTAGATGTTGAGGAAGGTACAGATTATTTAGAAGGTATACGATGGATTAAGAGAGTAAGCTGGCATCTAACACGTATATCATACCACTATGAACAAGCTCTACTAGCGACCGGAAAGCAATAATTTAATATAATATGATATAATTCGCGTATGAAATTTAAAGCATTATTATCTATACTTTTTGTTATTGCTACTACATTTACAGCTATTCATGAAGTAAACCATATTTACAATCAGGATACTATAGATTGTGTAATGTGTATAGCTAGTAAAAATCTGGCATCAGCTGACATAGTAGACTTTGCTATTGATTTTGATGTTATTCACTTTGATAAAATCTTACAAAGCAGGAATCTGCCAAGTCTTTATAATAAAAAATTTGCAAACCAGAATCGTGCACCACCTAAACTCTCTTAATTATAAAATCATATAAATATTAACACTATACTATCAATTAATTAGGGAATAACTAAATGAAAAAACTATTAAGTTTATCATTAGTTGCTTCTTCATTGCTTTTAGCTGATACTGATTTAGAACAGTTAAAAAAGCAGATGGACAAACAGCAGCTGATAATACAGAAATTACAAGAAAAAATACAAAACCTTGAAAGCGAGAAGCTTTCTTCTGAGCAAAAGAGGATACAAAAACTCGAAGCTATAATAGCCAAGCAAGAACAAAGATATGAAGAAAAAACACCAAAGCAAGTTGTACTAAATACAGCTGGGTCTTCGTCAAGTTTTTCACAAAGTGCATTTGTACCAAATATATCATTAATTTTGGATACTTCATATGTAAGTAGGAATAAAGAAGATGATATTGTCTCAAATCTTAACGTTCCCGGTGTGGTGAATGGGCTTCTCGGCACTACAGCAGATGGTGATTCTACATTTAACGCAAATAACGGATTTAATTTTAATTATGCAGAGATGGCAATATCGAGTTCGGTAGACCCATTTTTTAGAATGGATGCTATCTTTCATATTAGAGAAGATGGAGTAGAGATTGACGAAGCGTATTTTACTTCTACTGCATTAGGTTATGGACTAAGAGCAAAGGCAGGAAAGTTTCGCTCTAATTTTGGATACTTAAATGAAAAACATCATCATCAATTGAATTTCGGAGATGTGCCATTGGTATATGAAAGTTTCTTGGGTATACACGGTATTAGCGAGATAGGTTTGCAATTACAATGGACAGCACCGACATCTACATACTTAATGTTGGGTGCTGAAGTTCTTCAGGGTAACAATGCGCGAACCTTTGGTAATAAGAGCATAGGTGATGCTGAGAACCCTGTAGCCAAGGCTAGCACAGCACCGGCATTGCTTGTTGCTTACGCTAAGTCCTCCGTAGATATAGGTGATACTACTGTTTTTGGTGGAATATCATATGCAAATGGAAGCGCTAGAGTAGATAATGGTTCATCCGTATTTAGTGGTGATAGTTCTTTGTATGGAGCAGACTTGCTAGTAAAGCATTATTTTGATTCATATAGTTCTTTGACTTGGCAGAGTGAACTGTTGATGAGAGACATGGACGGAAAAGATTATAACTTAAATGATGATGGCACGGTATTTGGTAATCAAGATCTAAGAAAAAAACAAAGTGGGCTTTATACTCAGCTTATTTATGGGATAAATCAAAGCTGGAAGATAGGTGCTAAATATGACACAATATATCAAAACGATGTCATAAGAGATGCTGTTAATCAAAACCTACCAAGCTCTTTAAATAAATACTCTGCAATGCTGGAGTATCAGACTAGTGAGTTTTCAAGGTTTAGACTTCAATATAATCGTAATGAGACCTTATATAGCGGAGATGGAAAAAAACAAAATATTAATTCCATTATATTAGAAGCGAATATCGCTGTAGGCGCTCATGGCGCTCACTCTTTTTAGGAGATAGTATGAGATTATTATTATTACTTTTACCACTTAGCCTCTTTGCAAATTTAAACATTGCTGTTAGTTACCCTTATATCGGTGCTATAGTAAAAAGTATAGGAGCGGATAAGATAAACACGATTGTGCTTGCCAAGGGAAATTGGGATCCACATTTTATTATTCCTCGTCCATCACTTATATCAAAAGTGAGAAATGCCGATGGTTTGGTTATAAACGGGGCACAATTGGAGATTGGATGGTTACCTGCACTTATAAAAAGGGCTGGAAATCCAAAAACAAATATTAATGCCAAGACTTTTTTAAACCTTTCGAATTATGTTAACTTGATAAATAAACCGCAAAGTGTTGATAGATCAGGAGGTGACTTGCATCCAAATGGAAATCCACATTTTCACTTAGATCCAAATAACATTTTAATTCTCTCGAATGTTATTAAAGAATACTTATCATCGATAGATATGGATAATGCAGAGCTATATAAAAAGAACTATCAAACCTTTGCTAAAATGTGGAAAAATAAGATTAAGTTTTGGAATGAAAAGATGATTGATAAAAAAGGTTTTAAAGTTATTCAGTTTCATAATAATCTAGCTTATTTTCTTAAAGCATATTCTTTAAAAAACATAGGGACTATAGAACCATTACCTGGAATTCCGCCATCATCAAGACATACGATGGACTTGATTAAACTTATTAAGACTGAAAAGCCTTTTTGTATATTACATGATGTATATCACTCAACTAAAACTGCAAAATACATATCTTCAAAAACCGGTATACCTGTAATTTTGATGCCACACGATATAAAAGCTTTAGATTCTATAGATGATTTGACATCTTTATTTGATTATTTAACTGATGCAATAAAATGATAGATATATTTTTAACGCCGATAGTCCTCGTTATTGTTCTTGTCATGATGCACTCTTGGTTTGGAATTGGTATTTTGAAACGCGGAATAATCTTTACAGATTTAGCTATAGCTCAATTTGCAGCACTTGGTTCAGCTATTAGTTTAGGCTATCTTCACGGTGAGTATTTTTATATACTCACTTTATCATTTGCACTAATTAGTGCTTTTTTAATAGCTATTGCTTCACAAAGAGATATGAAACTTGAAGCTTTTATAGGCTTGTTATATGTACTCGGTGCAAGTGGTATTATGATGGTTCTTTCACACTCCGCTGAGGGAATGGAACATTTTAAATCTTTGCTTGCCAGTGATATATTATTTACTGAACCTTCTGACTTGCTAAAAAGTATGGCTATATATGCGCTTATAGCCTTTATGCTTTATAATGTCTATCCAAGATTAAGCGGTTTTTATAAAGAGTTGATGTTTTTTTCTCTTTTGGCTTTTACGGTTACGTCTTCAGTAGAGTTAGCAGGTGTGTTAGTGGTTTTTGTACTTCTTATAGCACCGGCTTTTGTTGCAAGCTCTTTAGAGTTTAAAAAGCCATTGTTAGCTAGTTTTTATTTCGGATGGTTCTTTAGTATAACTGCAATAGTAATTTCATACCATTTTGATTTACCTACTGGGTATAGTATAGTTTTTTTAGGTGCATTTCTTAGTTCAGTCGTAGTCTTGTTGAACTCTAAAAAAAGTTTAATAAAAACATAAATATACTCATATATAATTCTAGTTATGAATTATCCAAAAGAATGGACTCAAAAAGAGTTTTTAGAAAATAAGAAAAAACTAGAATCTGAAGGTATTAAGGTTATATTGATAGATACTATCTTATCTCCTATTGAAAAAGCCGATACAGTGGTTTATAATCCATATGATTTAAAAAATGAACCTGAGGGAAGTGTGTTTGTTTTTTATTGCGATAGCGGTAAAACAACACTCAACAGACTCCAAGAGTATCAAGGTAAATTTCCAAAGCATCATTGTATATCACTAAAAGGTGGACGAGGTTACTGGAGAAAGAATATGATGGTTTTAGATGATAACTAGCAGTGAACACAATCAGGCATTAGAAGATTTTATGCTTTGTTTGAATGAGCAAAGGTTTTATGATGCTCATGAAGTTCTAGAAGCTATTTGGTTTCCTAGACGTTTTGAACAAAACAATGAAATGAAACTTTTAAAAGGTTTTATAAATGCTTCTGTTAGTTTTGAGTTGATTAAAAAAGGGCGAGTTGAATCAAGTAAGAAAGTTTGGAAAAATTATTTAAAATACAGGCAACTTTTATATAAAATAGATTCTATTCATCTAAATAAGTATTACTATATTTCTAGGTATGTGGATGAGATAAATAACACTAAAGCCTTGCATGCTAAGAAAAGGCTTTAGTAAATTAGTTTAAATGTTTAAAGAACAGTTGTTGTATTACCATCAGTAGCAGCTGATGTTGTATTGCTGTCAGTCGTAACAGTTGTTGTATTGTTGTCAGTAGAAATAACGTCAACTACAGGACTATCTGAAACTGAAGAGTCATCATCATTATCGTTTTCATCATGATCATCTTTATCATCGTCCTCTTCATCGTCTTTCTTTGAAGCTTTCTCTCTCTCTTTTTTCTCTTTTTCTAGAGCTCTTTCATTCTCTTTTTTCTCTTTTTCTAGAGATTCTTCTCTATCCTTTTTCTCTTTTTCTAGAGATTCTTCTCTATCGTGGTCTTTTATTCTTTTTGGCTTTTTGATATTAATCTCTAATATATCATCAAGATCAAGTTTTTTAACTAAACCTTTTCCAACCAATATAAAGATTGTCTGGTCTTCTATCTCTTGTGCTATTTCCTTAGATGTAGCATTTTCGTCAACATTTGTATTGTTCTCTATCTCGAGATATTTATCTAAGATAGCTTGAATTGCTAAAGGTGCGCTTGAACGATTATTATGTCTTTCAATTAATTTTTCGTAAACAGCATTCAATACAATAATAGAATGTTTAGTCGCTTCTGACGGTACTTCTAGTAAATCTTCCGCAGTAGTGTTAGTCTCGTTTGCTAACTCTTCTAATCTTTCATCACGTATTGTCTCGTTCTCATCAGCGATATACGTAGTTGTAGGTGTAATGTTATCACTATATGATGTAAGGTTGATGTCAAGTGGTATATCAGCTTCTGTTAAGTTACCGTCACCATTTACATCAATCCATCCACCTACTGCTGTAATAGGATATACAGGTTCACTAGTGAATACATAAGTGTTGTTTGTATCACTTACTTGTGTAGCTACACTTCCATTTGCATCTGTTACATTAGCATCAAATACTGCACCTCTTTCAACTTTAACTTGATATCCTGAAGCCAATAGTATTGTAGATTCAGCTGAAGCAATTGTCGCAACATTATCACTTACTATACTCATAACGTCTTTAGCTTGCAAGGCATCATTAAGACCTGCGTTTGCAAATTTTAAACCTACTGTTGCTTTATTAGAAAGAATAGTAGCATCATTAGAAGTAGCATCATCTTGTGCACCGTTTATAACTGCTTCAATAAATCTATTTTTAGTAATTGATCCTGCATTTAGCTGATTTTCCCAATAATCCCATCCAGCAGTATCTGGAAACCTATTAAATAAGTTTATATAAACAGACGAAATAAAATCTCTGTTTGAAGTACCCGATGGATATAATGTTTTTGTCTCTTCTTGATCAAAGAAACTTGAAGCTATATCTTCTAGTTCAAGTCCAGAATTAACCCAATAGTCTAGTCCTGCAGTATCAGGCGCACGGTTGAAAGTAGCTACATATAGTTTTGTAACATTTTCCTGTGTAGGCGTAGTAGCACTTAATGAAGTAGCAATAAGTAGTAGTGACAAAAGTAATAATTTACTCATGGTAGATCCTTTAATATTAAATTAAAAGATTAAAAGGGCTGGTAACTGGTTTTGATAATTTCATAACCTGGCAATCTTTATAGCATAAAGACCCATAGCTTTCCGTCCTTATTTCACAATAAGTTTGGCCTAATTAATCGTTTGGAAGCATTATAACATTATTTGTAAAGAATGTACAGCATAAAGTTATATTTAGTGAAATGTAATGTAAATATGTCCTTAATGTTATTAAAATGTAACTTATAAGCCAGTTTAGGTTAAAGCAATTATATAAATGTAGTTATAGCTAAAGAGACATATTGTATAATACATAAAACTATAGGGAGTCAAGGTATGAATATTTTTAAATATACAGATATGGCTATAAATAAAAAAGAATCTTAAAGGATAGATTTGAAGAAAATCATACTTATCACACTTATAACTACACAATATCTTTTTGCTCTTATTACAATAACTCCTGTTGAGATAGGTGAGCAGGCTAAGTTAAGCGGGAAGCTTGAAGCAGGTTTTGACACAAAGAGGGGTAATACGGACAAAGATGATTATAAGGCTTCTTTTAGACTTACTTATGATGACAATACAAGCTTTGTTTTATGGGGTGAACTCTCGGGTGAATACGGCAAGTCTAATGGAGCAGAATATACTAACAAGATGTTTTCTCATCTTAGGTATATACATTCGTTAACTGGTGATGATAACCTAAAGTATGAACTGTTTGCGCAACTTGAGAGCGATGATTTTAAAGAAATTAACACTAGGTTATTATCCGGAGCGGGATTAAGATATAAAATATTTAATACAAATTCAAGAGGAAAAGGTTTTTTTGGCTTGGGTGGGTTTTATGAAGGTATAACTTATAAAAGTCAACAGACTAATCCCTCAGAGGATAATACCAGATTAAACTCATATCTTGCCTACACTATTGATTTTTCAAATAAATCAATATTCTCTTGTTCACTGTACTATCAGCCTAAATTAAATGATTTTAAAGATTATGTACAGTATAGTGCAATGGAACTGAGGTTAAATGTATATAAAGAACTATTTTTAAAATTCAGTATGACTTGGAATGTAGACAGTCGTCCCCCGTTAGGCGTAAAAAAGTCAGACTTTACTCAAACAACAACATTTGTTTTTGATTTTTGACCCCATAGGTATAAAAATAAGCTTGCCAGTAGGGCAATAAACGAAGCACTTAAAAATAGATACTTCGGATAAATCTCATAGATGTAACCGGAACTTATTGCACCGATAAAACCGCCTAGTCCATAAGCTATACCTGAAAAAAACTGTTGAGCTAAAGATTTGTGTTTGTATAGATGAAACAGATAACTTATAGCAGCAGAGTGAAATAGTGCGAAACTAAAAGCATGTAGAGATTGTGCAACAAACAAAATCATTATATTTTGTGGAAATAAAAAGATTAAAAGCCATCTAAAAGCTCCTATAAAAGTTGTGAGTTGCAAGATAAGTAGCAGATTCCCGCGAAGTAGTTTACCTTGAAAAAATAGCATAAATATCTCCACAACGACACCAAAGCTCCATAGATAGATAGTCATATCCATGCTTAGGGAATGATCTGTTTCATAAATGGTGAAAAAGTTATAGAATGAACCAAAACTAACTTGCATTAATGTTAAACCTAGCCACAACTTCCAATCAACTAGAAGGTTTATATCATTCTGTATCTCTTCATTTTTATCTAAAACATCTTTAAATGTTTTTGCTATGAAAAATGCTACAAAGGATGTAATGAAAGTAAGTGTAAGTAAATAGTTTAGAGCAACCTCAGGGGAACTTAAAAATTTAACCAATACAAGCGAGACTAAGATAAATCCAACTGAACCAAATAGTCTAATCTTTCCATATCTTTCTTTACCTATATGGTTGAGAGAGATAAGTTCTATGTATGGTAAGATTAGACTGAGTCCTATCCCTAGTCCTATATTAGAAATCAGTAACTTATAAAAATTATCTATAGAGAAATAAAAAGATGTTGCACTCACAAGCATTATAAGAAGTGCGATATTAAAGCTTTTTGTATTTAGCTTCAGACCTTTTATAAAAGCAAAAGGTATTAAAAATCTTACCAGTGGACCTGCTGCAAAAATAATACCTATATCACTGGCTGAATATCCAAGCATAGACAGGACTTTTGGCATAAATATTATATAAACACCGACGATAGAGAAATAAAAAAAATAAAATATAGATAGTAGTATTGACATATGGAAGTATACAAGAAATTTTAAATATATGATATACTTCAAATAATAATTTTAAAGGAATAAAGGGGGTGTAATCGTGATTAAGGAGATGCAGGAAAATGATTTTATAGTATCAAAAACTGACTTGAAAGGTCGCATTACATATTGTAATAAAATATTTATGGATATGGCAGAATATACTGAAGAAGAACTACTTGGTAAACCACATAATATCATCAGGCACCAAGATATGCCAAAGGCAGTTTTTAAATATCTATGGGATACGATTAGTAAAAAAGAAGAAGTTTTCGCATATGTCGTCAATAAAACAAAAAACGGTAATGATTACTGGGTATACGCAAATGTAACGCCTTCTTTTGATGAAAAAGGCAATCTAATAGGATATTACTCTGTTAGAAGAAAACCAAATCCAAAAGCACTGGAGATAATAAAACCACTTTACGCTCAGATGGTAAGTGTTCAAAAGAGTAGCGGTGTAGAAGACTCTTTTAAAGTCTTAACAGACATTTTAAAAGAAAAAGGAGTAGGTTATGATGAACTTATCATCTCTATTCAAGGTTAGACAAACATTAGTGCTTGTTATAGCACTTGTGTCTGTTATAGTATATGGATTGATTATCGGTGAATATTTTTTAAGTGCTTTATTGTTTTTTGTCTTGTTTATATCAGTTTTTATTCCGGTAGGTAAGGTGGGAGGAAGCGGTTCAGATATTCAAAAATCTATCGTTGATGTAATGAAAAATGCTGCAGATGGAAAACTTGACAGCCGTATAACTCACATACCTGATAACAACTCGGATGAGTCATCGTTTGCCTGGACTGTTAATGATGTACTGGATCAACTAGAGGCTTTTATGAGAGACGCTCAAACATCTATAGAATATGCCTCTCTTGGAAAAATGTACAGAAGAACTCAACCGACAGGTTTGCATGGGATATTTCGTATTACATCTCAAAAGCTAAATGTAGCTGTACAGTCAATAGCAAGTGGCTATGAAACTAGAATCAGAGGTGAACTCTCCACAAAGCTTGGTAACCTTGGCGGAGGAGTAGGTGCTGGACTCAAAGTCATACAACAAGATATCGGTGATTCACAAAACAGTTCAAGTGAGATTGCCGAACTTTCTCAAAAAACTGCTGTTGAATCGGCAAACAGCTTAGAGAGTGTTATAAATATAGGTGAAAAGCTAAATATACTTATAGATTCCATAGCATCTTCTCATGAAGGGATTATAAATTTAGAACATAGATCTAAAGAGATTTCAGATGTTGTTGACTTAATTAAGGATATAGCAGACCAAACTAATCTATTGGCATTAAATGCAGCAATAGAAGCAGCGAGAGCCGGCGAACACGGACGTGGATTTGCCGTTGTTGCAGATGAGGTAAGAAAACTTGCAGAACGCACACAAAAGGCAACAAGTGAAATAGAGATGAATATCTCAACTTTGCAACAAGATTCAAACGATATGAGAACTAACTCAGATAAGATATCTGAAATAGCTCAAAGTTCTCACGAGGTGATACATGAATTTGAAAATACCTTTAAAGAACTTAACTCATTTGCGGAAAAATCATCACAGGCAGCTACAAATATTCAAAACCGCATGTTTACAACACTTATAAAAGTTGATCATGTATTATTTAAGTCAACTGCTTACACTGCTGTTTTAGATGCCCAAGAGGACAAGGTATTTGCAAATCACAAGAACTGTCGTATGGGTAAATGGTATTTTGGTATTGGACAAGAGCGTTTTGGCCATACAAAAGCATTTAAAGAGATGGATGTCCCACATCAAAAAGTTCATGATGTTGTTTTTAATAATCAAGAGTACATTAAAAACAATACTGCATTAAAGCACGATAATCCTAAGAAGATATTTGAGAACTTTCAAGCTATGGAAAATGCATCCGATATATTATTTACAAAACTGGATGAAATGATTATTGAAGTTTCATAAATATAATAAAAGGATATTTACTTAGTATTAACTTATATTAAATATAATTTTAATATCTCAATTATGTTTCCCCCTTTTACATATGCAGAGATTTAATACTCTTATAAATTATTTAAATTTATTCAAGCCTTTCCCCCTTTTGGGCTTGAATAAGACTGATTTGTGTTAAACTTCCATCATGAAAATCATTTTAACAACTCTTAACTCCAGATTTACCCACACATCTATTGCACTTAGATATTTATATGCTAATTTAAAAGACTTACAGCAAGATGCAATGATACTAGAGTTTAATATCAATGATGCACTTCAAACTGTAGCAGAGAAGATACTTATACATAAACCTGAGATATTGGGTATTGGTGTATATATATGGAATGTCATGGAAGTTAGTGAACTTATCCATATTATCAAAAAAGTATCGCCCTCAACTAAGATTGTCTTAGGAGGTCCGGAAGTATCACATGAACCTTTTAGAGTAAATATGGATAGTGCAGATTTTATCATACAAGGTGAGGGTGACCTCGCATTTTATGAGCTTTGCAAAAATATACAAGAAAATAAAAGTATAAAAAACAAAATAATTAAAATGAGTATGCCGACTTTAAAAGATATTGTAATGCCATATAAATATTATACGGATGAGGATATTAAAAACAGATATATCTATGTAGAAGCTTCTCGTGGTTGCCCATTTGAATGTGAATTTTGTCTTTCGTCCATGGATGAAAAAGTACGCGCATTTAACCTTGATGACCTGCTTGAAGAATTTGAAGTTTTGTGGAGTAGGGGTGCTAGAAACTTTAAGTTTATAGATAGAACATTTAACCTAAATATGAAAACAGCCAATAGAATCTTGGACTTCTTTTTACAAAAAGAGCCTCCATATTTTACACATTTTGAAGTAATCCCAGACAGTTTTCCGGATTCTATAAAAGAAAAAATAAAACTCTTTGGACATGGTGCCCTGCAACTTGAGATAGGTATACAGACATTAAACTTAGCTGTAGCAAATAATATATCAAGACCTTTAAAGCTGGACAAGATTAGGAATAATATAAGCTTTTTACAAGAAGAAACAGAGGCACATATGCACTTAGACTTGATAGTAGGTTTACCTGGTGAAAGTTTAGAGAGTTTTGGTGCAAATCTTGACGAATTGGTATCATTAAGTAGTTGCGAGATTCAAATAGGAATATTAAAAAAATTATCTGGTACCTACATCAATAGACACGATGTAGAGTTTGGTATGGTTTATAGTGATATTCCACCTTATGATATTTTAAAAAACAATGAGCTTAGTTTTAATGATATTCAGATAATGAAACGTTTTTCAAGATTTTGGGATCTGACTTACAATAGCGGAAATTTTAAGCAAAGTGTTAAGCTTGTTTGGTGTGAAGAGAGCGTGTTTGAGGAGTTCTATGAATTTTGTTTATGGATGTATACCCAGACAGACTCAACATATAAAATCTCTCTTAGTAGACTAGGAGAACTGTTGTTCAGGTATTTAACAGATGTGAAATATTTACAAAAGAAGATAGTCGCACAAACTATGCTGGAGGACATGATGAAGTTAAAGGGTCGGGCAATCCCGAATTATCTAAAAGAGTTTTCCGCTGACTTTCAAACAAATACAAAAGACGGTACATCAGGTTTTAACAAAAGACAACTTTAATTTTAGTATAATCTTTAAATGAGTAGTCTAAAAGTATTTCTATTAATATCGGCTTTACTGATTAGTTTTGCTTATGCAGATAAACCATATGTAGAAAAGTCACTGTTAAAAAAGATAGGAAAGAAATACAAGCAGTTTGCTCAAAGAAGATTTCTTTATCTTCAAAAGATTCTTGATGATGTCAAAGACGCAAATGAATTAAAGAAACTCAATGTAGTCAATAATTTTTTCAATGGAGTGAGATACTCATCTGATCAAAAAGTCTATAGAAAAAAAGATTATTGGGCAACTCCATGGGAGTTTTTAGGTAAAGACAGAGGCGATTGCGAAGACTATGTGATATCTAAGTATTTTGCACTCAGATACCTTGGTATTGATGCAAAAAAGCTTTTTTTTACCTATGTTCGTTCAACCAAGTTTAAAGCTCCCCATATGGTTTTAACATATTTTAAAACCCCAAGAAGTGAGCCACTCATTCTAGATAACAACAATAAAAGAATACTTGCTGCCTCAAAAAGAAAAGATCTCATACCGATATATAACTTTAATGGTGAAGTTCTTAAAAAAACAGGTTCCAAAAAGAAAAAATCTCATAAAAAATGGGATGAACTTCGATTAAATATGAAAAGGAAAAAGATATGACACTCTTTAAGCAGATAGCGTTAATGCTATCTACGTTTTTATTAGTGATTTTAATGACAGTTTTAATACTAAATTTTGAAAGTGCGAATAAAGGTGTGCAAGACAGACTTTACGAGGATGCTAAAAATACGGCGACCTCCCTTAGTTTATCACTAGGAAGTGCTAACGGAGACATAAGCATGATGTCTACCATGATAAATGCAAACTTTGACAGCGGATCTTATAAAGAGATTACACTTGTTGATGTTGATGAAAAGGTCTTATATGACAGAAAAAAGGAAAATGAGACTGTTGATGTTCCAGATTGGTTTTTAAAGAATATTAAAATTATAGCACCAATCGCTCATGCTAATGTTTCAGCAGGTTGGAATCAGGTTGGGATATTAAGTGTTCAAAGTGATGCTGCTTTTGCTTATAAGCAACTATATACTATACTTATCGAACTTCTAATCTCTTTTAGTGCCATAGCGGTTATTGGTCTTGTTGTATTATATATGCTTCTTCATGCTATATTAAAACCATTAACAGCAGTACAAAAACAAGCTGAAGCAGTTATAAGAAATAAGTTTATAATTCAGAATAAAATACCGTATACAAAAGAGTTTAGAGATGTCGTGCTTGGAATGAACAATATGGTCTCAAAAGTTAAAGTAATGTTTGAAAAAGGAAATGAGGAACTTCGTAAACAAAAAGAATTAGAATACATTGATAAGGCTACAAAACTAAAAAATCGTAAATATTTTGTAGATAAACTGCCAGAATTTTTAAAAGTAGATGCAAGCTCAAAAGGTGGTGTAAATATGCTTATAGGTCTTAACGGACTGATTGAAGCCAATGAAAATGTAGGTCGACAAAAGGTGGATAGTCTTTTTGTTGATATGGCTTATGTATTTAATTCATGTGTAGTTGAGTATGACAGTTCCATAGTCGCAAGAATGAATGGAACAGAATTTTCTATATTTGTTCCTGATTGTTCCCCTGAAGACGGTTTTAATATAGCAGAAAAAATTCACACATTGTGTCAAAAAACCATCTCAGACCTTGGGCTTGATGGTGATGAAACATTTATATCTCTTGGTTTATGCGAATACAGCTATAAAGATACTATTGGTGTCTTATTGGCACGTTCTGATTCTGCATTAACACAGGCAAAGTTTAACCATAATATATATTTAGAAAAGATAGAGAGTTCAGTTGAAGTTATGGGCAAGGAGGCATGGAGAGAAACGATAAATGATGCAATTGCTAAAAATAACTTTGATTTTGTATCTTGGAAGACAGTAGATGTGAAAAAGGCTATACTCGCTCACAATGCACTTAGTTTGACGCTTAAGGTCGATAATAACACAACTTACTTTTATGGTCAATTTATGGCCACAGCAAATCAGCTTGGACTTAGTGACAATATATATGACAATGTGCTTGAAAAACTATTTAAAACTCCTGACGACAACTTGTCTTGGGGTACTTGTTCACTTAGGCTGCCATACGATTACCTTGTTAAAAAAGAGAGCTCTCAAAGAATGGCAAAATTATTAAAAGAGTATGCTTTGCTATTACCTTTTAAGTTAATCATAGAGATGCCAGATAAGCTTGTACGACAAAATTCAAATATAGTAAAAGAGTATAAGAATATGTTTGAACAATATAGTATAGATATGGGAATATTTGAGTTTATTGGTGAGAGTTCTGACTATTACTATTTACAAGATTTAAGACCGGTATATATAAAAGGTGAAGCAAGTTACTTTATAACACAAAGTGATCAAGCATTATCTGCTTTAAGGCTTATTACGGATACGGTTGGTATTACTCTTATTGCTGCAGGTGTAATGGACAAGGATACGCTAATTGAGCTAGAGAAAAAAGATATACATGTGATTCAAGGTAGGGCTACTGAGATGGTCGAGTTAAGTTAATTAACTCTTCTTGAGTTAAGACCCTTGGTTACAGCATCATTAATATCTGACTTGTATTCCGGATTTCTATCGGTAAGTTCTTTATCAAATTTTATTATGATGGTTTTGTTCGTATTGGGATGACGGCAGATTGTAAAAAGTATATCCATGTATATATCAAAGTCCGCATGCGATCTTCCAGCAGTTTTTTTTGAGATACTACCATGATGTTTTATAATTAAGTCCAGTGCCTGACTTAGTTTATCAGTAGAGGATATCCTGTTTTTTACTATCTTTTTTAAAGCTGGTAAACTTGTATCAAGTTCATTACTTTTATTATCTTTACTGACTGCAACTTTCTTTTTTTTATTATCTTCTTCGGGAAACATAAAAAATAATAAAAAGATTAGTAAGCCAAGAACTATTACCAATCCCATAATAGATTCTACAATTAATTCTAAATCCATATCAAACACTTTTTTTAATCGTATTATATCTCATGTATTGGTAAAAATGGATTATTTATAAAATTTTATGCTTATCTAGAGTAAAATGGTTATAAATAAATTGAAAATAATTTTTATAAATGGAGCATTTTATGTTTAGAACCATTAAGTCTAAGTTTATTTTAAATCTAATATTTGCTATTGTTAGTCTTTTGGGTGTCGTTGTTACGGCATATATTATAGCATTTGCAAGTATAAAAAATATTATGGTTCATGATATATCCTCGGTAGCAGTATCATTGGAAAAATCACTCAAATATATATCACTATTAGACGATAAAGCGTATAATGATATAAAACTAAAAAAGAGTATAACTTCCATAAAGGTAGGTAAAACAGGATATGTTTATCTTATAGCAGAGGATGGGACACTTTTAATACATCCAAAAAAAGAGGGAAAAAGCCTTAAAAATACATCTTATGGAAAATATATTACATCACATAAAGAAAATGGGATTTATGAGTATGTGTCTTCAACGTCGGGACAGGAAAAAATTGCAGCTTTTGCATACATACCAAGGTGGAATGCTTGGATTGTGCCAGGAGTAAATAAGGCTGATTATTATAATGAATTGCAAGAAAGTTTCTTAATTTACTTTGCTATTATTTTACTGGTGGCTATTAGTATTTTAGTGGCTTCAAATTATATTACAGGTAATAATATACTTAAAAAAATTCTTAATATACAAAATGTCTCACATGATCTTAGTGATGGTGAAGGGGATTTACAAAAAAGACTTCCATATAAAGAAGAATCAAAAGATGAGTTGGATAATCTAAGTTTTTATATAAATAACTTTATAGAAAAAATGGAAAAGATTATAATGAATGTTAAAAGAAGCAGCAGTTATCAAACTTCACTTACAAAATCTTTATCAGATTTAATGTCTGAGTTAAGGCTAAAAACTAATGAAACCGATAAGCTTGCTAATGCAACAAAAGGTAATCTTGAAGAAGTTAGTGTTCTTTTAGATGATAATGTTAACGATTCTGAAAAAATAGCAATAACTTCTCAAGAAAGTCAATCATTACTTACTGAAGCTACACAAAGAATAAATAATATAATCGAGAAGATATCTGTAACTTCTCAAAACAGTGAAAGCTTAAATGATAATTTTAAACAGCTTATAGGTGATACCAGTAATCTAACAGAGATAACATCAGTAATTAAAGATATATCAGAGCAAACAAATCTTTTAGCATTAAATGCAGCTATAGAAGCGGCACGTGCCGGTGAACATGGTCGCGGTTTCGCAGTTGTTGCGGAAGAGGTTAGGGCACTCTCGGAGAGAACAAATAAAGCTATATCAGAGATAGAATCATCTTTGTCTGTATTGGTTCAATCTATGAACGGAGCAACTGAAACTATAGAATCAAGTAATCTCATTATAAATGAATTGGTAGAAGAAGGTGAAGCAGTTAATCAAAGTGTTAAAACAGTGGATGAATCTATAGAAAATAGCGTAAAAATTAGTAAGCATTCACAAGAATCTATGCTTGATATGCAAAAAACCATAGTGTCTATTGTTGAAGAGATTCAACTTATGGCTGCACTAGCATTTGAAAATGGTGTTTTTATTCATGAGATAGATGAAATGAGTGAAGAAATATCAAAAACAGATATTGAGATTGACAATAGTCTAAACTTCTTTAAAACGGCTAAGTTAAGTAATATAAAAGTCTATGAAAAAAAAGTAATGAGAAAATAGAGACTGATGATAAAGAGATATTTTTTTAAAGTGTGGACAATTATATTTTAGATTGATTATGACTACTTTCTATATTTTTCGTAAATAACAAGATAATTATACGCCAATTCTAATATCAAGTGCAATTTTTTGAAGATAGGTTGAAAGATAGGATTTTTTAATAAAGTATTTATATTTGATTGATTTGTAGAAAATGGTGGACAGCTAGGGAGCTTAAGCCTCTTTCTTCTAAAAGCTCATGAATTAGGGTTTTAATATCCTTGGTGGATAGTGAATGTATCATAGTTTTCTCCTTAAGTATCATACTTGCTATATTATGCTGGAAACTTATTTAAGAAAGATTTATTTATGATAATTTTTTTAATGTAGGTATATTTAAATCTTTGGAAGAAAAAACACCTTCAGTGCTTTGAAGATAGTTATAACTCTGATACACTTCATCAGCAACAAAAAGATAAACATCATGATTTCTAATTGCATTTACTTTTTCTTTCGTCAAGTCAATACCTAATGTAATTTCAATCATAACATCAATATCTGACATCTGTGCAGTTTTAATAAATTGCTTATATCTTTCTCTTAAAGTTCTTTTTGCACCAATTCCATATGTTTTATTATTAATTTCAAAGAAAAAATCAAATTCTGTTGAACTGTCATCCTTGTCATGTTCCTTTGTAATTTTATCTTTATTTATTCCTATTGATGTAAGAACATTTAAAATTCTATCTTCATAGTTTGACCCACTGTCACTAATTATTGATTGATTAATACTTTCACTAAACATAAGCATAAAAATTTGATTGGGCTCTACCCCTTCAGATTTTAAGTCAAGAGCATATTTAGATAGTTGATTAATAAACTCTTCAGCATCATTTGACATAAAATTTGTTTGTTTACTTTCTAGTTTATCAAAGAAAATTAAAGACAACAAAGCCCCATTAATTCTTGTAGCATATGGGCTATATATAGTAATCTTGTCATACTCTAATGATAAAGGGTCTATTCTCTCAAGTTTTGTTATATCAAGTAAACTTTTTAACTTTGCCTCTTGAAGTAGTAAGTCCTTGATTACATAAAGCTTTAAACTAAAAATAAAAAGTTTTAAATCAAGAGATGTATATACTTCATCTAAAATAGCTTCTAAATGGTTTTTTTGGTGAAGAGCCTTCTTGGTAGTTTTTGTAATTGTCTTTTCAAGAATTTCACTTATTATTTCTTGGATTTCTTTTATTTTATTGTTTATAGTATATATTTTTAATAGAGTAGCTACTTGTTCATTTGATAGTTGTGTTTTCAAAAGGTATTTAAGAAAGAAATAAAACTTTAAATTGATATCAAATTCTTCTTTATTTATTTCCAGTTTTTCTATTTTCATAAATCTAATTCCTTCAAAATTTCTTTCGCTAAATGTTCTATAACTGGAACAGCAACACTATTTCCAAATTGCTTATATGCTTGTGTATCACTCACTGGGATAATAAAGTCATCAGGAAATCCTTGTAGGTTTCCAGCTTCCTTTGGAGTAAGTTTTCTTGGGTTTTTATTCTTTTGCTCAATTAATATTTCAGAGCCATCTTTATAATACCTAGCACTAATTGTACTAGTATATTCTGATATTTCATTAAATAATGAATATCCAAAACCATTTCCTTTTTTCTTATGCTCTTCTTTTCTTCTTCTATGGCCAGCCCAAAGTCTATCAGAAATTGTGTATTTATCATCAATTTCTGGTTCCAAGATATCTCCAACTTTAGTAGCAATTCTTTTTTCTTTTAGTGTTTCAAAGTCAAAAGATACTTCTTTCTTAAAATCACTTTCTAAAAAAGCTATAATGTAAATTCTCTCTCTATTTTGTGGAACACCAAGATGTTTTGCATTTAGTATATTAGCAAAAACTTTATATCCTAAATCTTCTAATGTTGATTTTACAACCTTAAAAGTATTACCTTTATCATGGTTTTTAAAGCCTTTGACATTTTCTAAAAATATAATTTTTGGTTTATGGTAAGCTGCAATTCTAGCTACATCAAAAAACAATGTTCCTCTTGTATCATTAAAACCTTTTCTATGCCCTGCTATACTAAATGCTTGGCATGGAAATCCTGCTAGAATAATGTCATGTTTTGGTATATCTTTTTCATCAATTTGTGTAATATCCCCATGAGGAAGTTCTTCGTAGTTTGCATAATATGTTTGTTGAGCATACTTGTCTATTTCTGATGAAAAAACTACATTCATTTTATCTTTAAATACTTTTTCAAAGCCAAGTCTAATCCCACCAACTCCAGCAAACAAATCTATTACATTTAACATATTGGCCTTATAGTTATCTTCTTTATAAACATCAAATAAATTTCCTGATTGTAGTTTAGTCAAAATTAAATCTTTTTTTTAACTTTACTAAACCCTGAATAACTTTGTTGAAAGTATTGCATATTGCAATTAAATTACATGTATTCTATCAAAATATTGTTTAAACTTTTAAAATTACAATATTCTAAATAAATTTTTATAAAGTATCAATTACCTTTGTAACTAATCTTCTATTCAATCCACATTCTTTAGCTATTTTTGAAACATTTATTGTTTTATTATTAGCCATAAAGTGATTAATCGTATCTTTTACTTGTCTTTCATTGTCAAGATATTTTTTATTGATATATTCTTCTCTTGCTTTTTTAAGTTGTACTTTGTTCTTTTCTTTATCTCTAATAGATACAGTTCTTTTTGCTGCTTGTATTTGTCTATTTTTGGTTTCTTGTGAATATTCCTCTTTTGTTAAGGAGTGCATTTTAGGAAACTCCATAGCTCCCTCATTAATATCTTTTTTTACTGTATCAACTCTTCCAAACCTTTCATTTATCCTATTATTAGTTTTATATTTATATACCATTCTTGATATTGTAAAAACTTCCTCTTCATCTAATGGGATATCAAGTTCTATATTGATTGCCTGTATGAATTGAAATATATCATCAACACTTGTATTATCTTGATATTTTGCATATCTCATTGCATTATAAAAAAGACCTCTGTTTCTCTCTCCCTCTTTAAAATCTTTTTTTACGAATAACTTTCCTGTGCTTTTTTTATGCTTATATTTTTTAACTTGTTTTGGGAGTAAGTCTTTAAAGTCTTTGAGTTCATAATTTATTTGAGAAGAGTAGTAATAATTATGCAGTAATGGGTTTCTCCATACTCCACTTATTCTATTAGAAGCACTTGCATCAAGTTGTGCTGCATCTGTAATAGCTTTTTTTATTTCTCTTAAATAATAGACTGCCTTATTCTGATGAGTATATACCCAGTTCTTTAGATGATATGCAAAGTGAAAGCCTTTATCTGTTTGGAGAATATATGTTGGTTCAAGTCCTACTATTTCAGTAATGTATTCTAAAAAACCATATACATCTTTAAAGTATTCAAGTGCTGTTTGATTATTGTATTCATCTATATCAAACACCATAAAAGATATTGCTTGTTTGGTATTGAAGTTTATAAACTTGTATTTATCTAGTGCCACCTTGCTTGGATAAGCAATATAGTTTGCATTAGTCTTATCTGTTCCAGCTTTTATTTTAGATGGAAGGTTCTTGATGAGTAATTCTCTTAATTCATTATCATCTATATTTGTTATGTTTGTCATTTTTAAGTGCCTTTTGGCTCTGGCACTTAAAAAGTTATAGAGATATGAATTTTATTTTTGTTTGTTTATTGAACTCCTTTATTAAGTTATATATGGATTTTTAAATAATTATATTTTTTGTGCATTTAGATGGTCTTACATTAGTGTTACTTCATCTAGGAATTAACATTAATATTTATAAAAGGAAAACTATTAGGAGAAAGAGACTAAATACACAGGAGAACAAAACAACTAGGAGATAATGTTCTTTTTTCCATCCTCTTCAATCTACTTTTTAATATTTTTTCCTGAGTTCCATATATAACCTATATAGATATTTAATATTTAGGAGTATGTAATGAAGAAAACAATCAGAAACATCAGTTTGACTATATTGATAATTGAGTCAAGTTTTAGCTCAATTATCAGTCTAATAATAAGTTCATTTTTTAATTAAGATGAGTTTGTAGTGTGGGGTGTGATATCCACCCCATTAATAACAAGTCTTTTAGTAGTCCTGGTATGACATTAAACTAATCCAATAATTGTTTATTCTTTTAGAGTTTTTCTTTTAACATCTGTTGAGATAGTATTTTGTGATGCTTATTCTGTGGTGGTTTATTTGTTTACTAACCTCTTTTAATGCATCCTTATGTGATATCCCCTGATTTTGTTTAATGTTTAATTGTTCTTTTACATAAGAGTATCTAAAAGAGTGAGAGCTTTTTTGCTCTTCAATTTTATTGATAGTATTATAAAAGCTTTTATGGTTTGGAATATTTTTAACTTCATATATTTTAAAGAGTAAATCATTACTGATGATTTTATCTTGGTAGATAAAACCACCCTTACCTTGAATAGAGTGTAGAGTGTTATTGCTAATATGATGATGAGGAGATTGTAAAACAGCTATTGCCTCATTATGTCTCAAACCTGTTTCTTTAAGTAGTTGTCCTAATACACCATATTCAAATGATTTTTCATAGAGTTTATTGACTACATAAGAAGCATCGTTAAAAGATTTTGAGGTTTGATTTGTTGGGGTTGGTTCATAATCCTCTTTTATCTCTTTTACAATAGTATTAATTATCTCTTTGTCTAATGCTATGCTTACACCTGTTTCTTTAAGACCATTAATTAAAGCTCCAAATCCTCTTACAATTGTTTCAGCACTTTTTACAGAGAGAGATTCAATTCTTGTTTTTAAAAAATCTGACACTGTTTTATTATCCATATACTCATTAAGTTTTTTATCTGTTAAATCTCTTTGCTCTAAATAGGATTTAAAATTGTTTAGAAGTGCTTGTCTTGTTTGTTGTGTCTTTATGCTGTGAGTTTGATTTTCCTTTTCACAATCTCTTTTAGAATGTCCTAGTCTGTTTAGTCTTATCATAGCATTTTTGATGTTCTTATCATGACTACTGCCTTTAAGCTGGCTCATAGTGTTCTTCCCATATTTTTTTATTTAGATTGATAAAGTTATAAATTACAGTTCTTGATATAGTTTTTTTATATTTTATTTTTAGTTCTTTTACGATTTGATTTAAAGAGAGTTGTTTTTTAAATCTCATTAGTAGAATATGTTCTGCATACTCTTTTATTATCTTGTTATTAGTTGCATAGACTATCGCAGGTGTTCTTTTTTCTTGCTCTTGGAGCATATCTTCTAAAATAAAGAAATAATTGATTATATGGCCCTTATTTATTCTTTCATTATTTTTAGCGATAGTGTTGAAATAGCCAACACTCCTTTTTATAAAGAGGTCTATATCATCCTCTTTTTTTATGTTGAGTAGTTTTTCAATTCTTTTATATTTTAGTTTTTTTGACATTAGTGTCATAATTATTCCTTTTAGTATTAAAGTGATGATGGATTATTAAAAATAATGTATGCAATAGCATATTTATCATAGGGCTATTTGTTAGTATTGTTAAGAAAAGTAGATTTGATTTTATGTCAGTGCCTACCAAAATGACAAGAGAATATTATTTAGATAAATAAATAAGATGTGAGTAATAGAGTGCAGCAAACTAAAAATATTTTAGAAAAAGAGTATAGGAGTTATGTTTAGTTTGATTATGACTTTTATATTATAGATATTTAGTTGTTTTATTATATTTGCTACATTAGTTACACCTCAATAATTGTTTATCTAATACAGTTATATATAAATATTTTTAGAATGAAAAAAACGATAAAAACATAGCCCTAAAGTAAAAAAGGACATATCTATATATTCTTATTACTAGTTACCTGCAAATAGTTGTTTTGAGGTGTTTGTATCTATTTTTAGTTTATTTATTGGGTGTTGTAGGAATGTTTTTATCAATGGTTTTTTAGAGTATTGTTAAAAGTGTCAATATGTAAAGTATTCCATATTAACACTTTTCTATAGACTGTTTTTGAAAATTCAATATTTCCACATTATTTTAAATAGTGGGGAATTTCTGATATCCTATAAAACCTAATCTTAGTTTGTTTATAAGCATTATTTTTATCTGAATTTTCTATTTCATTAACTTCAAAAAGAAAGAAGTCATTTAAATATTTTTTAACTGTTTTTCTATCAATATTTGTCTTTTCTGAAATTTTAAAAATATTAAGTTTATTATTTGGCTTAATATATTCAAGTAAGTGATATTCAACAGTTTTTTGAATTAGTTTAATTTTATCTTCTTTTGTCACTTTTACCCATTTTTTTAAATTATGGGTAAATTATATCAAACTTTTTTATTAATAAAATACACTATTTACAATTGGAACTTTTAAATCAAGTGCAAAGCCTTTAGCATATGTATCAATAGTTAAGCTTGCAGACTTTGTTTTACTATGGCCAACTACCTCTTGAATTACATGTAGTTTGTCTGGATTGTTATTTAAAGCTTTTTCAATAAATGTAGCCCTAAATGTATGTATTGTTTTTGTCTGTCCTTTTGGAATAACCTTATATAATTCTCTCAACATCTTCTTTTGCATAGCACCACTTGTCTTATCTTTAAAAAGTGGAAAATCAGTCCTCTTAACAAACTTAGCAATTTTTTTATGTATAGGTACTTGGCGAATTGCATTATCAGTTTTTCCATCTCTAATTTGAAAGTACTTAATACCATTCTCATCTTTGATATCATCATTAGTTAAATTATGTATTTCATCAATTCTCATGCCAGAAAAAGCAAGTATGGCAAATGTTACAGCAACATTATCTTCATAGTCATACTCTAATATCTCATTTACCTCTTCATTGGTGTAATTGACTTTATCTACTTTCTCTTCTTTTAAACTTTCAAGAGCAATTACATTATTCTCTTTTATAAGTTTATTCTTTACAGCAAACTCTAAAAATAGATTTACATATGCGATATGATTATTAATGGTCTTATTTTTAATCTCTAAGGATTTTAAAAAATTCCTAAATGCTTTATAGTCTCCAATACTAATTTCATCTATTTTCCTTTTCTCAAAATATTCTTGGAGCTTTTTAAATGTACTTGCATAAGCTTTATATGTTGTGGCACTAACTTTACCTAGTTCTTTTTTCTCTTGTATGAATTTTGCTTCAAGTTCAAACCATGTCAATGGGTGTCCTTTTTCATCTCTAGTAGCAAATTTCTCTAAAAGCTCATGAGCTTTATTATAGGCCTTCTTTTCTGTTTGTAGTGAAGTTTCAAATTCTAAAATTTCTTTATGAGTCTGTAACACATCTTTTTTTCTTCTTTCAAACTCTTCTTCATTGTCATATTCAAATATATATTCATAATCACCAAATTTTAAAGTATGCAATAGTTCTTCCTTTGACATCATTTTAAATAGCTTTTTTCTCTTCATAGCTACTTTAAGATTTTTTGTTCTTAGGGATATTCTATATAATTTTTTGTTAATTCTCTTTCTAAAATAGAAAGTGTCTTTAACTTTATATACATTAGTATCACACTTTTTACCAAAAGTATCATAGTTTGTCTGTATAGATGATTTAGAGTAGGTTGTATTACTGCTATCACTGATGTTTGGGGAGTTTGTTTTTAAGTGGTGGACAGCTAGGGATTCGAACCCTAGATAGGTTGCCCTATACCCGCGTTCCAGGCGAGCGCCTTCGACCACTCGGCCAGCTGTCCATCAAAGTTTGAAATTTTATCTAAAGTTTTATTAATTAAAGTGTAAAATTACTTTTTTATTTTAAGTGCGTGATATATAGTTAGCTGATATTATTTTCATGATATACTAAGCTGTATTATATTTTTGCATAACAAGGAGATGTGTGTTAAGTTTTAACTCATTTTTACAACTATTAAAAGAATCATTTAGAGACTTGTTACCAATTATTATGGTAATAATATTTTTTCAATTAGCTATAATACAAACAGTACCTCATAACTGGCTTAGCACAGCCATTGGTTTAGCTATAGTTGGTGTGGGTCTTGCAGTATTCCTTTTAGGCTTAGAGGTAGGTATCTTTCCCGTAGGAGAAGGTCTCGCAACAGATTTTGCTAAAAAAGGTTCAACCTTCTGGATTATATTATTTGCTTTTATGGTTGGCTTTGGTACGACCATAGCGGAACCTGCTTTACTGGTTATTGCAGACAAGGCTGCAAGTATTAGTGCCGGAAGAATTGACGCGACAGTCCTTAGACTGGTTGTTGCATTCTCAGTTGGATTTGCAATTGTTATTGGTGTGTGGAGGATTATCAAAGGTCATCCAATCCATTACTATATAATAGCTGGATATATTTTAGTTGTTGCTGCTACAGCATTTTCACCAAAAGAGATAGTCGGTCTTGCATTTGACCTAGGTGGTGTTACAACCTCAACTGTAACAGTGCCGTTAGTTGCAGCCCTTGGAATTGGTTTAGCTTCAACTATCAAAGATAGAAATCCTGTCCTAGACGGTTTTGGACTAATCGCCTTTGCCTCTTTGACCCCTATGTTGTTTGTGCAATTTTATGGGATTTTTGTTTATCAGTTTGTTGAGCTTCCTGCTAATGCAGTACCGGCGGTAGTCGAACTAACGCAAGCTGTAGCCACTTCTATAAATGTAGTAGATTATGACTTTAGTGTCCTAGAACTTCTAAAAGGACTGTTAAGTATAATCATAGATGTTATTCCCATTCTTGGGGTAATTTTATTTTTTCAATATGTAGTACTTAAAAAACCCATTGATAATCTTAAAGAAGTAATAATAGGCTTTGGGCTTGTTATACTTGGACTTGATGCTTTTATAGTCGGCTTAGAGATGGGTTTATTCTCTCTTGGCGAGACAATGGCCTTTGAGTTAACGCAATATGATAACAATAACATAATTTACTCCTTTGCTTTTGCCATTGGTTTTTCAACTACCATGGCTGAACCTTCTTTAACAGCTATAGCGAGAAAAGCTAAAGAGATAAGTGACGGGAAGATAAACGATTTTATTTTACGTATATTTGTAGCACTCGGGGTGGCGATAGGTATTTCATTGGGTGCATATAGAATTGTTGTGGGTGGTGAAATTGTTTTTTACATCATGGCTGGATATATCTTTGTTATAGTCCTTACGTTTATGGCTCCTAAATATATTATTCCCATAGCTTATGATAGTGGTGGTGTTACAACTTCAACAGTAACGGTGCCGTTAGTGGCAGCTTTAGGTCTAGGGTTGGCTACGAACATAGCTGGTCGTGATCCACTGATTGACGGTTTTGGGCTTATCGCCTTTGCTTCACTCTTTCCAATGTTGACCGTAATGTTATACGGGATAGCTACTGAGAGTATGGGTATTAAAGGTGAACATGAACTTCAAGAGATTAAGTTTGAAGAATTACGTCATGCAATTGAAGATGCAAATGATATGGGCCTCTCAACAGTAAATGTGCAAGGAACAGATAAAAGACATTCTTATAAAGTCCAATTTGCAGCGGTTCATGTAATTATACCTATGGATATGGAAGAAAAAGCTCTCTTATCAGCTAAAAAAGCGGGAGCAAGAGGTGTTACTATGATGCATGCACATGGTATGGGACTTGATAAAATGGACAACTTTTACAATAGGTTACATAGTCAACCTACTGATATTAACATGATGTTTATAACTCCAATTAGCAAGGTAAATGGAATTATTCAGTCTATTATGAAAGACTTGGATATAACTGGTGATGGTGCAGGAATAGCGTACTCATATCCTATTACACATTTAAAAGGCTTAACTCTTAAACTTAGTGACTTATAGCGATAGATCGCTATAGTCATATTTTGTAGTATCTATATAATGTTTCTTTCCTATTGTAATAATACGACTGTCTGACTTAGCTATCTTTTTAAACTTATCTTTTATTTTTAGTATTTTTTTATCTGAAAAATTTGAATTTTTTAGATATTTATTTAGAGAAATCAGTCTTGTTTTAGGTAGTTCTTCTTCTATTTCAGCTTCTACCAATTCATTTTCATTAGTTTTAGTAAGCTCAGGAGTGTTTAGCATGAATTTACTGCTAATAGCATTTAGTATATTTTTTAACTGTTCATCTTTATCTTTATATATCTGCTCTATTTTTTTTCGCTCATCAATAAGCATCTGCTCTTTTTGGTCTCTTAAAGACCTTGTTTCACCTTCTAGAGATTCGATTTTTTGTTGAAGTTTGGCATTTTGTTCTTCTAAAAGCTTATAATATCTATCATCAATGACCTGAGTTATTTTTTTAGCAGCGGTTACTCTGCTAGTTTTTGTTTTAGTATTAACATTAGGATCAATGATTACTAATTTAATACCATTTTCTATTTCACTCTTTAGAGAACCTCTTCTAATACGGTTATGTATAGCTTCTTTTGATATACCAAGTCTTGCTGCTGCATCTGCTACTGTCAATTTTAACATATTTCATTACCTCATATTTTCAAAAACAAGCGGAGCATCCCACTCGGCTTCTTTAACCATCTTTATCACTTTTTGCAAATCATCAAGTTTTGCACCTTTTACTCTGATGGCATCACCTTCTATTTGGGCATTGACTTTGAGTTTCATCTTCTTTATCTCAGCAGCTATCTTCTTTGCCTCTTTAGATTCTATATAGTCTACTACTTTAAAGGTCACTTTTCTATTGTTACCGCTGGAATCTTCTACACGAAGCTCTTCTAGTACCTTTGAACTAAGCCCCTGTTTTAAAAACTTTGTTATAGCTATGTCTTTTAAGGCATCAAGCTTATTATCGCTTGAAGCTATTAGTACAAGTGTTTTAGCTTTTTCATTATAGTTTACTTCATAGGTAGTGCCCTTAAAGTCATAACGATTAGCAACCTCTTTATCTACCATGTTTATAGCATTTTTAAAGTTTTGCATATCTATCTTTGCACTAATATCAAATGAATGTTCTTTAGCCATTGTATATTTCCTTTTAAAAAATATTTAAAGTTATTCAATGTGATTATAACATATAAAATCGTGTTATATTAAAAGCTTGGACTTCCGTCGAAGCCAAATCCACTATCAAAATTAGATACATTTGGATCTATGAAACCGTGCATAGCACTTCTCGCTCTTAGTTTTTCTATGTCTGCTTTGCTGGAGATGTCTTGAGGGCAAACTATAGTACATTCGTTACACAGAGTACAATCCCAAACGCCATTTGTTTGAATAGTATTGATTTTTTCCTCTGGAGAAGTTTCTCTTTTATCGCTAACATATCTCCATATCCTTGTTAGTGAAAATGGTCCTAGAAAATCATCATTGACAGCATAAACAGGGCAGGCACTATAACAAGATGAACACATAATACAATCGGTCTGGATTTCATTTATCTTTTCGTTTTCAGGTGAGAGTAAAATATTTTGAGAATCTTTACTTTGCCATGCTTTGGCTTTATTATTAAAAGAATAAGCCTTGTCCATATCTACGACTAGGTCTCTTATGATGTCACAGTTTCTTAAGGGTTCTACCAAATCGCCGTCTTTAACCTTATGGGAACAAGCTAGTACCTCTTTAGAGTTTACTCGCACGGCACAGCTACCACAGACACCACTTCTACAACCACTTGAATATGTTAAAGTGCTATCGACAGTTGTTTTTATATTTTGTAGAAATTCTAGTAGTGTTGAATCGTGTAAGTCTGTCTCATACTCTTTTATATTGTCTCTTTGTATCTTAATCTTCATAATTTATCTCGCAATCCTTAGGTATAACACTATGTTTTTTATATTCATCTTTTTCTCTTGGTTCATCTGTTCTATAATGTGCACCGCGACTCTCTTGTCTTTTTATAGCACTATGTATAACAAGTTCACAAATCTCTAGTATATTTTTAAATTCAAGAAATTCTATAAGATTGGTATTGTATATTTTGGATTTGTCTTTTATCCCCATACTTGGAAGTTGTTCTTTGATTTTTAAAATTTCTTCTAAGGATTGAAGAAGTTTTTCTTTTTCTCTTTTTATGGACACGTTTTTGTAAAAAATTTCTCCAATAAGTTTTTGTTTATCATAAAAATTTATCTTATCACTTGAGGACTTAAACAAAGAGCTAGAATCTGTATTATGACTTAGGGTGGTACTTTTATTGAATTCTTTCGAGTAGTAGTATGCATTTTCACCCGCTTGTCTTCCAAACACCACAAGTTCCAATAGTGAGTTTCCGCCAAGGCGATTCGCTCCATGCACTTTGTGGTTTGCACATTCACCAACGGCAAAGAGTCCATCTATATTTGTCATTGAGTTTGAATCTACTTCAATTCCACCCATGGTGTAATGTGCTACAGGCTTTATAGGAAGTAGATCAAAAACGGGATCTACATTCTCATAAAGTCTTGCTAGTTTTCTTTCTTGAGGAAGTTCTTCGTTTATAAAGTGTTCTCCGAGATGGCGAATGTCTAAAAAGACATCTTCGCCTTTTTGTATCTCATCATCAATCGCGCGAGCCACTTCATCTCGTGGTGCTAATTCATTTGTAAATCTTAATCCTTTTGAGTTTAAAAGATGACCACCTGCTCCTCTGGCACTTTCGCTTATCAATATAGCAGAGTTTTTAAGTGCAGTCGGATGAAATTGTATAAACTCCATATCACTTACTCTGGCACCTGCACGGTGTGCTACAGCAATACCGTCTCCTGTAGTACTAACGGAGTTTGTAGAGTGTGTATGATAGATTCTACTATACCCGCCGGTAGCCAAAATCACACTTTTACTCTCATAGGTCTCTATCTCAGAATTACGTTTATTTAAAACACTAACACCACAAACAAAAGCCTTATTTTCCTCATCATGGTTAGTCAATAACTCCAATAAGTATTTTTCATTTTTAATATCTATATCTAAAGATATACATTTATCGTAGAGCGTATGAAGTATTTTAAGACCGGTATAGTCTTGCGCATAACAAGCACGTGAAGCCGAAGCGCCACCTAGTTTTCTTTGAGCGATTTTACTCTCTTTGGTTCTGCTAAAGGGTACGCCGATATTATCTAACCAATGTACAGCATCAGGTGCATTCTCACACAAAAATCTTACAGCTTTTTCATCCGCTATTCCGTGAGCTGATTTTAAAGTGTTTTGAATGTGTGATTCTACACTGTCCTCATCTGCATTGCCAAGTGCTGCATTTATCCCGCCTTGAGCCATACTTGTTTGACTTCTAGTTGGGTACTCTTTTGTCAGTACTAAAACATTAGCACCTTTTTCCTTAGCATTTATAGCGCATACTAAACCGGCTCCACCGGCTCCGATAATAATTACATCATATTTCAACTATTTCTCCATTTTTATTTAATTCTATTGTAAACATTGCCCCATTTTTATAGTTTTTTGCATAAATCATTCCATGATGGTGCTGTTCTATAATATTTTTTGACATATGAAGACCTAGTCCTGTTCCGTTTCTCTCAATCTTCGTGGAAAAATATGGCTCAAATATCCTTGACATGATATTATCATCAATACCACCGGCATTATCATTTATTTCTATAATGACAGTTTTAGGTAGTTCATGTGTATTTATATAAATATTTTTATGCTTAGTATCATTTTGCAATAACTGTTCTTTTGCATTGTTTACTATATTTAAGATTACCTGCATAAACTCATTTTGATATAATCTTATCTTTGTCTTAGAGTTTAAGTTAAGAAATATATCAACCATGTTTTCTTCTAATGTTGTTTCTATAAGCCTAGAAGCTTTGAGTATCACTTCATCCACAGAGATATAATCTGCATCCTTGCTTGGTTTGTAAAAGTCACTAAAATCAGAAATAATTTCGCTTAAACTCTTTGTATATAACTCTATTTTTTGAAGTTTTTCATTTAGAAATTTTAGAAATTCTTTTTGTTGAAGTTTATCATCAAAATTATATTCTTCTAGCTCTAAAGCCATTATAATCGATATCTGTGTAGCAGATATTGAACCAAGTGGTTGTTTCCATTGGTGGGCAATCATACTCATCATCTCACCCATTTGAGCAAGTTTTGATTGTTGAAGTAAATAAGTGTCTTTTTTTTGTATCTCAGATACACTTTTAGCAACTCTGGATTCTAGAGATTTATTTAGTTCTATAAGTTCGTTCTGTAGTATTTCTAGTTCTTGATTTTTTTTATTTAAAAAACGCTGTCTGTAATAAAGTGTAGCCAATAGCACAAAGCTTATAAGCAATACTTCCCAGATATATCTAAACTCTATTTTTTGAGTGAAGTTTAGAGATACCCATTTATTGAGAATGTTTTGTACATCTGTTGTATGAATATTTTGAGATACTTTCTCAAATATTTTAAAAAGTTGTTCATCATCATTTCTTACCGCAAAAGCAATTTTCACCCTATCTTTAAATTGTCCGGAAATCTTCAAATCAATTTTGGAAAGTTTTTGTAGATAATAAGCAGAGTTTGTCATAATATCAATATGACCGTAATATTTTCCACTTTGCACACCCTCTAGACCATCTTGAATGCTTTTGACAATATTTAGTTTTATTTTTGGATATTTTGACTTAAGATATGATATGTAAGAACTATCTTTGACTACTGAAAACTCTTTATCCATTAGTGAAGCTATATCTAAAATATAGTTTGTTGTTGTTTTAGTTATTATAACAAGTGGTTCAAGGTAGTAAGGGCTTGTAAAATGAAAGTACCTTTCTAAAACAGGTGTTTTTTGTGCAACAGGGAGTATATCACACTTTTTTTGTGCCAAAGCTGTTATAGGTTCGGACCATATCTTACTTTGTGCTAATTCAAAGGGTGTATTAATAATATTTTCTGCTAAACCTATTATACCACTACCAATACCGTTAAGTTTAGAGTTCTCAATGGCGCTATATGGCAAATAATTTGTAGTTGCACAAATCTTAATTAGTCCCTTTTTTCTTAAATAAGTTTGTTCATCTTTTGTAAAGTAGATTTTTTGATTGTCAAATATAAGTTCATTTATGTCAATATTTTCTTTGATTAGGTCTAAAAACCTATATATATCTAAAATCCTCTGCGTAGTTTTTTTATCAATCTCACCTAGTTTAGCATTGTTTGCGTAGGCTAATTTTTTCAATCTTTTTGCTTCATACAACAGAGCATCTTTTGTTTTGTGTTTAGGGTTATATTTTTTATATATTAAGTCAACAGTCTCATCTATATTGTCAAAGGCATATTGCCAACCTTTAAGTGATGCCTCTTTAAAGTTTTTTACTCTTAAAGGATTTTGTTCGACTTCTTTTGCAGAAGTAAAAAGTATGTCACTATAAAAATCAAAACCCTCATCTTTAGGGGAAAATACCCGAAACGGTATATTTCTTTTTTCTAGTATATATGGTTCGTTGGATATATAAGCAGAATATAAGTCGACTTTTCCCTTTATGAGGTCATCAATGTCTAAGCTGTGCTTTATGTAGTGTATATTATCGTCAAGTTTTGATTCTGACTTTATCATTGCATGTAATGCTACTGCTTTTGTCATATCATTAGTTAACATTACCCTTTTGCCTTCGAAGTCTTCTATTTTGTTTATATGCGATGATTTAAGGGCGATTAAAACTAGAGGTGATGATTGAAAGATTGCTGATATAAGCACTAGTGGATCGTTTTTAGAATAGCGTTGAATAAGGCTTGATAGACCGATTCCGTAAGTACTGTTACCACTTAGAACTTCTTTTACGGTATCTATGGAGGGTTTAAACTCCTTAATCTCAACATTAAGTCCGACATCTTTATACAAACCCTTTTCTTTTGCCACATAATACCCGGCAAATTGAAATTGATGTAACCATTGAAGTTGTAGTGATACTTTTTGCAGACCGTTATCGTGTGCAGGTAATGATATGAATAAGGATAAAAAAAGTATAAGGACATATCTCATATTTACTACCGTAAAATTAATTTATATCATTATAGCCAAAACATAATATCTTAAAAATCTAAGACTTGCACTAATCAAGAAAAAGTAAATAAATTTAAGTCTTACCAATCCTGCTACTAAGGTTACAGGGTCTCCAATAATTGGCAACCAAGATAAAAGAAGGACACCGTAACCATATTTATGACCGTATTTTAATGCTTTGTTCCCTATTTTGGATTTTTCTAGTCTTATGTGTGTCTTCTCATAAAGTAAAAAACCAAGAAAGTAGTTAAAAACTATGGCTAGTATATTTCCGCTTGATGCAAAAATAAGGGCTGTGAGTATTGGCATATCGTTGGCTAATGCAGTTAAAAATGCAATTTCAGAACTAAATGGGAGGAGTGTTGCTGCCAAAAAAGCTGATATAAACAGAGCTATTTCCGGCATATATATTATTTAGAGATAATTTCTATGTTTTTTATTACTGAAGCTATTAAAGTATCTCTTGCTTCAACGGAGGTCCAAGCAATATGTGGAGTGATGTAAAGATTTTCTTTTTTGCTTATATTTAGTAATGGATGGTTTTGTTTCATTGGTTCTTTACTTAGTACATCTAGAGCAAAATAGATTTTTTTCTCATCAATAATCTTTGCAACAGCATCTTCGTTGATTATTCCTCCACGCCCAAGATTTAAGACAATAACTCCGTCTTTACAGTCTAACAACTGTTCATAGTCTAAAAGATTGTTAGTTTTGTCATTTAAGGGTGCATGGATAGAGATGATGTCACACTCACTTAACATATTTTGCAAAGTAGTTCGTTGATAGTCCTCAGTTCTATTCACTCCGCTTGTAGAATAGTAAAAAACTTCTGCTCCAAAAGCTTGTGCTATATTAGCAACACCACGACCAATAGAACCAAGACCGATAACTCCCCACTTTTTACCCTTTATCTCAAAAAATGGCTTTGAGACATCTGTGAAAATAGGGCTTTTTGAATAGCTTCCGTCTTTTACATACTCATCATAATATCTAGAGTGTCCCATAAGGTAAAATAGCATCGAAAAAGTATGCTGTATTACAGACTGTGTAGAGTATCCTGCTACATTTTTAACTTCAACATCCCTTTTTTTTGCAGATTCTAAATCAACATTATTCATCCCCGTAGCCGCCACACAAATCAGTTTTAAAGTGGGTGTGTTTTGCATATGAATGTCAGTTATAACTACCTTGTTAGTAACAATAACATCACAGTCTGTTATGCGTTCTTTAACTTCGTGCGGTGATGTAGTCTGATAAATTGTAATCTCACCTAGTTTGTCAAAACCGCTAAGGTTTGTTTCTCCAAAAGTTAAAGCATCTAGTAGAACTATTTTCACTTAAGCATCCTTAATTTTTTTAATCAACTCACGAGACCTTTCTAAAGCCTTTTCAACCTTATCAAAAACAAGTGCAACGGCAAGACGTCTACCCTTGTGAGCTTCTGGTTTTGAGAATATTCTTACAAAAGAGTTATCACTAAACAGACTTTCATCTATATCTACTAGTGGTGCATAATTGTGAGCTTCTGATTTAAAAGCTGCAGATGCTCCATCACCGTAAAATGTAAAACCTAAAGGAAGACCAAGCACTGCACGAAGATGAAGTGCAAATTCACTTTGAGACTGTGTGATTAGAGTTACCATACCTGTATCGTGAGGACGTGGAGAAACCTCAGAGAAGTAGACCTCATCACCTTTTACAAACAACTCAACTCCAAAAAGACCTTGACCGCCAAGACCATCAGTTATAATCTTTGCCATCTCTTGTGATTTTTTCTTAGCTATTTCACTCATCGCCATTGGCTGCCATGAAAATACATAGTCACCGTCTCTTTGTTCATGCCCAATTGGCTCACAATAAACAGTCTCAGAACCGTTTCTAGCAGTCAGCATAGTTATCTCATAGTCAAAGTCTACAAATGCCTCTACGATAAGCTCACTGGCATCACCACGAGCCTCTTTAGCCATCTCCCATGAAGACGGAATATCACTTTCACTTCTGGCAATACTTTGACCATGACCCGATGAAGACATAACAGGTTTTATAACACATGGAAAACCAAGTTCACGAGCAGCTTCTAACATACTGTTTTGCGTAGTAACAAATTTGTATGGACCTGTCTTAAGTCCCAGTTCTTCTGCTGCAAATGTACGAATATTTTTTCTATTCATTGTTTTGTTTACCGCATCAGCATTAGGTATAACATTAAAGCCTTCTTTTTCGGCTTCAAACAGAGCAGCGATACTGATAGCTTCAATCTCCGGCAAAATATAATCAGGCTTTTCTTTACGAATAATCTCTAAAACAGCATCCTTATCCTGCATATTAACTACGTAAGAATGATGTGCTACATGATGAGCAGGAGCATTTTCATATCTATCGACTGCTATAGTCTCTAAGCCAAGTCTTTGCGCTTCTATTATAACTTCTTTGCCTAGTTCACCTGAGCCAAGTAGCATAATTTTTTTTGAATTTGATTTAAGCGGAGCGGAGAATATCATCTATGATTCCTTCTAGTATGAAAATTTCTTTTACGGTTACATTTTACAAAAGAAGATGTAGCCGAAAAAGAAACAAATTTCCATTGTTATCTTTTTAGGAATTATATCGTATTGAACTTACCTAGTTTTTAAGTCCAATTAGTGTCTGAAGAAGCTGATCGGAAGTAGTAATTGTTTTACCGTTTGCCTGAAAACCTCTTTGTATGATGATTAATTGTGTAAGTGCACGTGAGAGGTCGACATTTGAAGCCTCTAGAGCAGAACTTTGAATAAACCCACGTCCTGCGGTAGCTGCTGTACCGATAATAGGGTCACCGGAGTTGGCAGTTTGAATAAATACATTCCCACCCTCTGCTGCTAAACCTTCATTGTTTGTAAATTTAGCCATACCTATTTGTGCTAGCCCAAAAGAACGTCCATTTGAAAATGAACCAACTAGTGTACCGCTTTGATCGATTCTGATACCAACTAAGTCACCACCGGTATAACCATCTTGAGATATACCTGAGGTAGAACTGTCAGAATCAAAACTTGTCATACCGTCAAAAGCATTTGAAGTACCTAATGCTAGTGCCACTTGTTGGTCTGGTGCTGAACCGTTATTTCCAGAGAACGATATATTTGGTGGAGAGTAAGTAGCTAAAGAACCATCATTGTTAAACTTAACCAAACCGACTTTTTCATTGAATGGTTGTGTTGTGTCTATGGTAGAAGGTTCAGGGACAGTAACTGTCATACTCCATGTACTACCTGTAAGCAGGTCAACAGCAGTTTTTCTAAACTCTGTTCTTAGCGTATGTTTTGAACCTAGTGAATCAAAGAGGTCAATTGAACTTGAATGAGTAGCTGCATTAAAACTTTGAGAAAAAGCTTTACCACCACTGGCTTGAGGCAATACAGAATTCATAGATGTCATGCTTTTAGTAAATGTTGAATTATTTGTTATACCGGTTTCGACAATAGCTGTGATTTTAAGGTTGACATCATAGTCTTCAACACTACCACCTGGATTTGAGAGTTCAAACTTACCGGCACTGTTTACTTTAATCTCTATATTGTTATTTGTACCGTTTCCATCAGGATCTCTTGCTTGTATTTCCATAGCATTTCTAAGGTCAGATATAGTTCTGAAAGTTTTATTTGCATTTAGAGGTGTAGCTGAAGCAGCAGGGTCATATTGATACTTATAAGCAGTTGTTACACTACCTGTAGTTATACCGTCACCGCCTGCTGAAGCACTGACATTGATATTGTGAGATGATGCTACTCTGGAGTTTTCATTGATTAAATCAATTTTATTATTAACTGTATCATAAGATGCGGTTACACCAGTTATAGAAGTTTGAGCATTTATCGCTGATACAAATCTATTACCGTTTGTAACTACAGAGTTTCCTGCAAGACCACCTGTTGTAGTTATCTGTTTTGTGCTTCCATCATCAAGTGTAAATGTAACGTCAAGTTCAACAGCGCCGGCACCAACAGCACCGCCGTCAGTTTTTGATGAAGCAAAAAATGAAGCCCAGACACCTTGGTTTTTTTGTAAAGAAAAAGCCTGACCGCTTTCATTGAACATTACACCCATATCACCAGATTCTATAGGATTTCCGTTGCCATCAATTGCAGGAGGTGTAGGAGCGGCAGGAGGTGTACCGCTTTTAACCTCATAAGCAGGAGATATACTCTTTACTGTTGCACCTGAATTAAGGTTTGCTTTTATAACAACTTCATTTGTAGGGTTTGCAGGGGTTGTAAGTCCGGGAGCTATATTGATATTTGTGATAGGTGCAGTTGAATCAACCTTTCCTGTCACAGGATCTCTAAGCCAGCCTTGCGTTATAAAACCGTTATTATCTACGAAATTACCGGATGCATCAAACTTGAAGTCACCAGCACGTGTATATTTGTAGGTGTTACCACCATCAGGTGAAATTATATAAAAACCATCACCTTGGATGGCTACATCCGTATTTTTATCAGAGTTTTGAACAGAACCTTGTGAAAAGATTCTAGTCATAGAACTGACAGTTGAACCAAGACCGACCTGTACAGCATTTTTACCACCAAGAGAACCTTGAGGAGCTGTGGCGATTGACCTTGTCTGGGCTAGAAGGTCTGAGAAATTTGCACGAGAGTATTTAAAACCTGTAGTATTAACATTAGCTATATTATTTGATTCAACATCCATCGCAATTTGATGAGACTGTAGTCCGGACACACCGGAGAATAGTGATTTTAACATAATTTTTCCTTTAAATTTACTTCATAAATTTCAAGGGAGGCTATCCCTTATTGTTCTATATTATTCTGTTTCTAAGGTTTTAATAATTAAAACTATACTTCGTAGAAGTCAGAACAAAGTTAAGTTAGTATAATATTAACAGCATATAGTGTTCCAACTTTAGAGCTTGGACTATGCATCCATTTGAAGGGCTTTTTGCATCATTTCATCTGCAGTACTTATAGTTTTTGAATTGGCATCAAAGGCTCTTTGTAAAATAATAAGTTCTGTTAACGCACTTTCAAGTTTTATATTTGAATTCTCAAGTGTATAGTTGTTGACGGTAGCACCAAGTACGTTTTTACCGTTTGCATCTTGAAAGAAAATAGGATTACCGCTATTTGAACTTTTCTCAAATCTTGTACCGCTTACTCTATCAAGTCCAGAATCATTTTGAAAATGATACAGAGCAATTTTACCGACGCTGCTTTGTGCACCGTTAGTAAAAGTGGCAATTATTTCTGCGTTTCTATTTACTTCGTAACCTCTTAGGTCACCGCCGATTGTACCGTTTGTAGTACTTGATCCAGATATTACTGAATTTGTAACAACAACACCTCCGTAACCTTCTCCTACGTTTATACTAATATCTGTTCCGTTATTATTTATAGTGTCAAGAGTATTGGATATTAGTGAACCGGCTGCATCAAAGTTTAATGTTCCGGTTTGTGTATCATAAGTTGTTTCACCATCGAGACTTTTTGTAGTAGCCACTACATCCCACTGTACACCTGGCGGAACCTGTGAGGCACTTTTGTTGAAGACTAGTTGAAGATTGTTTCTGTTACTTTGTGAATCAACTACGGTTGCACCGATTGTTCTTACTTCATCTAAAAGACCAAGGTTTCCAAAAAAGTCAGCTGTTGTTGTAGGCTCAGCAGGATACGATAAGTCTTTTGGAAAACGAAGTTTTTCCTGAGCATTAACATCTCCTAAAAAGACTTCATCTTTTACAGATGTAAGTTTATTATCGGTAATATTTCCACCCTTTGTGCCTAGTACATAAAAACCGTCATTTGTAACCAAGTCATTGTTTGAATCAAAGGTAAAATCACCAGCACGAGTGTATTGTGTTCGAGTATCATTAGTTACGCCAAACCAGCCGTCTCCACGTATTGCAATGTCTGTATTTCTATCGCTTAGGAGTATTGAACCTGCACTTCCAGTCATGTTTGTTGTTTGAAGTCTTGAACCTATTCCGACACTGTTAGAGGGATTTATTGATGTTGAGTTTATAGATGTCTCAAGAAGGGAGGCAAATTCCGCTCCGTATCCACGGTAACCTACCGTATTTACATTAGCAAGATTATCTGCTGCAACATCTATAGCACTCTGATGAGTTTTAATCCCAGATATTCCAGTGTAAAAAGATTGAGTTAACATAGCATACTCTTTTAGTAAACTTCTACTATATTTTCTAAGGGAATATAGCTTGAACCAAGTTTGACAAGTGCTTTTCCATTTTCAAATTTAACAGATTCTATGGGATAAGCTCCAAGTCTTGTCGTGTTTTTAACTCCAGCCGTATTTTTATATTCTGCACTAACCCGATAGATTCCACTATCCGCAGGATTGCCACTTTTATCTTTTCCATCCCAATCAAACTGATATACTCCTGCATCTAGCTTATTTGCAAGATTACCATTAGCATCTTTAGGCATTTCAATAGGGATTGTTGCAATTACATTATCTTGTAAATCAGTAATGTTAACCGTACCGCTGTCTTTAGCTATATTTTCTGGAAAGTATACTTCAAATGAACTAGTAGTAGACTGATCATGCTTAATTGCATCAGAGCCTAAGTCTGCTCTTTTACCAATAGACGATATTACTGAAAATTGCTGAGTATTACTAAGAGAATCGGCTAGATCTGCTAAGGCTTTATTTGTGTTATTAGAAGATTCTAGAGCAGCTAACTGGGAGGTTTGTGTTAAGATTTTCTCACTATTCATAGGCTCAGTAGGGTCTTGATGTTGAAGTTGAACTAAAAGAAGCTGTAAAAAATCATCTTTAGCTAAAATACTTTTATCTTTAGTTTTTACTGGGTCTTGATACGCTGCTGTTGTTGCTGCATTTTGACCTGTTGCTGTAATAGCCATAATATTTCCTTTATATGTAATGAGGAACGATGATTTCTAGAGAACTTAAAATCTCTTCATGTGCCTCTTCATTTTCAAAATAGTTATACTCTTCATGAGCGTTACGTTCATTTTGTTGATTCTGTTGCCCGGAAGCATTTGAATCACTATTTTGCGAGTTGTTATTGAAGTTTAATGAAGCATTATTTATTCCATTGTTATTGAGTTGAGTTTTTAATTCATTCATATTCATACTTAAGGTATTTATAGCAGAGTTATTTGAGCTAATATTTACATGAAGGTTTTTTCCTCTTTGAACCACCGTTAACTCAACTTCTCCAAGGTTTTGTGGATTTAGTTGAACTTTGACTCTAGTAAATGGTGATTTATAATCTTCAATTGCGGTCTTTATATCACTTGAGATATATTTAATCATGTGTTTAGCTTCATTTATCTTTAGCTCTAAAGAATCAGCTTTATTAACAGAGAGTTGTTCGGCTTTATTTGGATGAATATTCTCCTGTGTATTTTGAGTCTCACTGTGAAGAAGAGATTCTAATGACTTTTGAGTGTCAGTCGAGGCTCTAGGTGCTATGACTTTCGCTGTAGCCACTGAGAAATCAGCTGTAAATGAGTTACTTAGTGATGGTTTCTCTCCACGTAATAATAACTTCAAAGTATCATCTGCTTTTTCTTTTTGTGTTTTTACTCCAAGCTTATGATTTTTTGTATGAACTATTTGCTCTGTTATTGAAGATTGTACCAAGATCTGAGGTTTAAAAAGTAGTGTCTCTTTTGTAGAATTCTGAGGCTTTATCTCAGTTTTTGTCTCAAGTGCCTGTTCAAGTTTAGGTTGAGGCTTTATCTCAGTTTTTGTCTCAAGTGCCTGTTCAAGTTTAGGTTGAGGCTTTATCTCAGTTTTTGTCTCAAGTGCCTGTTCAAGTTTAGGTTGAGGCTTTATCTCAGTTTTTGTCTCAAGTGCCTGTTCAAGTTTAGGTTGAGGCTTTATCTCAGTTTTTGTCTCAAGTGCCTGTTCAAGTTTAGGTTGAGGCTTTATCTCAGTTTTTGTCTCAAGTGCCTGTTCAAGTTTAGGTTGAG
>Ga0316206_1000206_pt1 | contig 108530 bp, 122 predicted proteins | sample 6monthpyrite_MG_FD_204942 | JGI IMG/M metagenome (GOLD analysis project Ga0316206, IMG submission 204942) | Microbial mat bacterial communities from mineral coupon in-situ incubated in ocean water Damariscotta River, Maine, United States -... | ecosystem: Environmental > Aquatic > Marine >...
AATCTCTAATTCATCTTCAAAATATGTTTCAACTAAGTCTAAATCAAGCCCGCCATCTAACTCAACATCAAAGCCAAATGACTTTACAATAAACTCTCTCTCTTTCATATCAACATCCTATATCAAGGTTTTATATGAGAGAATATTATTTTTATTTTATTACATTAACATTACAGATTAATAACTGTTATGTTACATTATTATTTATCTTACGTTTTTTGCTCAATATATCTCAATAAATCGTCAAAGTTTTCAATACTTTTTAGATTTAATTTACCAAAAAGATTTTGTGCTTTTTTAAAAAACTCTTTAGATGAAGTAAAATCACTTAGCTTTTCACAAGCATCTGCAATTTTTATGTAACTTACTCCTAAGTCTCTTTGTGCATCTATACTATCTGGTCGTTTATCTGATATTGTTTCTGCTATTTTTAATGACTGGGAGTAGTTATCTAGTGCTAACTGCACATCTCCTTTTTGAAGATATATATTTGCAACCTTATCAAGGCTTACGCTTACATCTCTTTGTGCATCTATACTATCTGGTCGTTTATCTGATATTGTTTCTCTTATTTTTAATGACTGGGAGTAGTTATCTAGTGCTAACTGCACATCTCCTTTTTGAAGATATATATCTGCAACCTTATCAAGGCTTACGCTTACATCTCTTTGTGCATCTATACTATCTGGTCGTTTATCTGATATTGTTTCTCTTATTTTTAATGACTGGGAGTAGTTATCTAGTGCTAACTGCACATCTCCTTTTTGAAGATATATATCTGCAACCTTATCAAGGCTTACGCTTACATCTCTTTGTGCATCTATACTATCTGGTCGTTTATCTGATATTGTTTCTCTTATTTTTAATGACTGGGAGTAGTTATCTAGTGCTAACTGCACATCACCTTTTTGAAGATATATATTTGCGACATTATTAAGGCTTACGCTTACATCTCTTTGTGCATCTATACTATCTGGTCGTTTATCTGATATTGTTTCTGCTATTTCTATAAGTTTTTTATAATACTTATGTGCATCATGCAAAGAATCATATTTTTCACAATACTTTCCCAGCTCTTGTAGAACAAGAAGATATTTTTTCTGCCCAACATAATCTTCTCTGTTTTGCATATATTTAGAGCGTAAGTTTTCACATTTTTCTATTAACTCATCTTTTTTGTGAATATCTATCTGCTTAACTTCAGCGTCATCTATAAGCTCTTCATCTATTTTACCAACCCATTCAACTAATGAAACAGAAGAGACTATTGAGAAAATATCTGGTGAGCCATGTATAAAACTTGTTTTGTACTCTTTTGTAATCGCCAAAACAAATGTCGCTTGAACACTATTGGCTAGTCTATTTCTCATTAAATTGAGTTTTGAAAAAAATAGCTCTGCTTTTGTTTTACTAAAAGTTGTAATTGAAGTAAAATCTATAACTACTATTTCACTGTTATTACAAACCTCAGGTAGAGTGTATATTTCATCTAAAAATTGTTCAATTGAGTTAGTTAAATTACTAGATAAAAATCTAATCTTTTTTTTCTGCTCTTGCATTAAAAGTTTTTCGTTTATGTAACCGATTATACTTTTAACATCATACGATGACTGACACAATAAAAGATTAAAGTTAAATCCACCAGAGAGTATAATAGTCGTTATAAGTTCATCTAAACTTTTGTTAGCTTCAAGTGAGAGTAAAAATTGATGCTCTTGATCTTCACTCCTCACTTGATAGTATCTCTTTAACAGCAGGATGTAAATCGTACCATCTATCATGATTCCTATAACGTAAGATTACATGATTTTTAAACATTCTTTCAGATACAAATGTTTTTTCATCATTTGGAGTAATATAATCGTTTGCTTTAGCAACTTCTCTAAGCCAAGCATAATCATCTTCAAAGATTGAATCTTTAAAATGGTTCTTTACCCCTGCAAAAATATTTTCCTTGTCATCTTTGGTTGCTGGAAAATTATCAAGCTTGATGAATTTTTGCATTATTTTAAGAATATCCCTAGTCAAGCCACCACAAAACAAAATAATTTCTCTTAAATCTGCATCATGATTTTTTCCAAATATCTCTTTTAATGCATCTTCATCTACACGCTTTTTTATAATTGAATGTAAGGCATCAACGCCATTGTCATATACTTCGCCCTCTTTTGTACCTTTCTCTTTTCTACTTCTTACCTTAATTACAGGCAAAAACTCCAAAGATACACCTTTAGTTACTAAAAAAGTTGGAGCAGTATATATTGAGTGTACTGGTAATGAAATATTCTGGTACTGATGGTCAAACACTCTTTCAGCACTTTTTACAACTTCATCCCAATTGGAAGATGTACCTGCAAGTTTTTCTAATGAATCAACAATTACAACTAAACCATTTGGATTAATTTTTTTAGCTCTCTCATTTAGTTTTTCAAATTCTTCAAAAATTTCTGTTTTAAATGTTGATATTCTATCTGTTATATTTGTACGAATCTTTCTTCTTAAAGTTGTATCTTGCTTCATGTTAAAAACAAATTTAGCGACACCTGTATTAACATTTATCTTTTCCAAACTCACATCAGAAGATAAAAATTTAACAAGCTTTGAAAAATACCCATTCTCTTCTTCAATTAAACTATTAGAGTCTTTGTTTTCAGCAATTGCGATTTTTTGCATCACTGAGTAAATAATAGCGATGTGAATATCAATTGCATCTATCTCATTGCTTAAATCAAAAAAATCTAGGGAATCTATATATACAGGAAAGTAGTCGTTGTCAGTTAGCATCTTTTCAAGACGTTTTAGCTCAGTAGTTTTACCGCTTCCCGTATATCCACTAAAGTATTTGCATATGGGTTTATCACTATATGCAAAATCTGTAAACATTGAATGAGCCCATTGTTCTCCTCGAATGTTTATAGATTTTCCATTTTTATCTTTTAAATTGTCTAAATCGACAATTCTTGTATCATCAACTCCAAGTGTTCTAAATGGATCACATGCATTATAAAGTTCTCTTTTACGTTTTAAATCCATGATTATTTATCCTTAGAATAAAATATATATACTATTTATAGCGGTAAGTAATTCGACCTTTATCAAGACTATATGGAGTAAGTTCAACTTTAACTTTGTCACCTGGTAAAATTTTAATATAGTGCATTCTCATTTTTCCAGCAATGTGACATAAAATTACATGTTTGTTGTCTAATTCTACACGAAATGTCGCATTTGGTAAAGCCTCAATTATTGTTCCGTCAATCTCAATGACATCATCTTTAGCCATTCATATCTCCTATAGTTTTTGATAAAATTTCTGCACGGCCATTAATTACCGCAACAGTATGTTCATAGTGACTGGTATTTAAACCATCTTTTGACACTACCGACCATTTGTCCTCTAAAATCTCAGGATCTCTAGATTTTTGTGTAATCATAGGCTCTAAACAAAAAACCATTCCGTTTTTTATTTTAGGACCCTGTTTTGGATTGTTACCATCTAAATAGTTTGGTATTTCTGGCTCTTCATGAGGTTTCCGCCCAATTCCATGACCACAAAAGCCCTTTAATGGTTGATAACCTCTCTGCGTAATAAAGTTCTCAATTTTAAAGCTTAACTCTTTAAAGCGCATACCATCTTTAATTGTCTCAATAGCAAAATAGAGAGTGTCTTCTGCACATTTAATAAGTGAATCGTCCTCTTTACTAATATCTCCAACTCCAACAGTAATGGCAGAATCACCAAACCATCCATCTAGATTTGTACCAACATCAAAACCAATTACATCACCACTTTTTAGTGAATAATCACTTGGAATACCATGAATAATAGTTTGATTAAGAGATGTACAAACTGCATTTGGAAAGCCATAAAGGCCTTTAAAGGAGGGTTTAGCACCATGTGAAAGAATAAACTCTTCAGCCATAGCATCTAAATCACGTAATGTTGCACCAACTTTTGCATTTTCACGAAGTAAATTCAAAGCCCCTGCAACAATAACATTAGCCTCACGAAGTTTTTCAATCTCGTGCGGCTTGCGTAATGCAATCGCCATAACTACTTATAAACCGACTGCACTAAGTGTCTCATATTTGCCCATATAAACCTGAGCTTCTATTTTACGCATAGTATCAAGTGCAACTTGAACAACGATTAGTACAGCAGTTCCACCAAAGAAAAATGGTACTCCCATACTTTTAACAAGTACCCAAGGAAGAGTTGCAACAAGACCTAAATAGATAGATCCACTAACAGTTAAGCGTGAAGCTGTCTCATTTAAGAACTCTTTTGTATGTTCACCAGGGCGAACTCCAGGTATAAATCCACCTTGACGCTTTAAATTGTCTGAAATATCTTTTGCATTAAATACAATAGATGCATAAAAGAAAGCAAAAAACATTACAAATATAAACGTAAACACATTGTATGCATAACCATTAGGATTCAAATAGTCTGAAAACATCTGAACATATGGATTAGTACTAGCTTGTAATATTGTCATTGGAAACATTAAAATCGCTGAAGCAAAAATTACTGGAATTACTCCACTAAGATTTACTTTTATAGGGATGTAATTCATTACACGCTTATTCTGGTTTTGCATAATAGTTTTTTTAGCATATGTAATTGGAACACGTCTCTCACCTAATTCAACATAGATAATTGCACCAACCGTAACAATAATCAAAGCAAGTATACCAATTACAGTAATAAAGCTTAGAGCGCCAGTATTCACAAGTGACACTGTCTCAGAAACAGCAGAAGGAATACCTGATACTATACCAGCAAAGATAATTAAAGATATACCATTGCCGATACCACGCTGTGTAATACGCTCTCCAATCCACATAAGTAACATTGTACCACTGAGCATAGAGATAGCAGATACAAGAACAAATGTATCCATATCAACCATAATAGCACTCTCACCACCACGTCCTGTTAAGCTCTGAAGTCCCATTGAGACACCAATTGCTTGAATGACTGTAATAACAATAGTTGCATAACGGATAATCTGCATATACTTAACCATTCCATCACGCTCTTTTTTCATCTGACCAAGAGTTGGAAAAGTAGCAGCTAGAAGTTCCATAATAATAGAAGCAGTGATGTAAGGCATAATACCAAGAGAGATAATACTTAAACGTTCAACTGCATTACCGCTGAACATATTAAACATACCAAGTGCATTAGAGGAGTTGTCGTCAAAGAAAGCTTTTACAACGTCAATATCAACGCCCGGTACTGGAACATAAGCCAGTACACGATAAACAAATAAAAAGCCTAAAGTAATAAGAATTTTATTAATAAGCGTTTTGCTCATATTACTTAGTTCCGCTACAAGTTACGTTTTCATCTTTTACTTTTGAAGCAAGTGCATTTGCACCTTTTCCAATGAGCTTAATTTTTTTAGTATTAGTAGACATTTTATGAACACCAGCAATTGACTCAACAGTAATTTCACTAAGAGCTGCTACTTTTGTTACTTTATCTACGTTAATAGTATATGGTTTAATAACACGAGATGAGAAACCAATTTTTGGTAATCTCTTTTGAAGTGGCTGTTGTCCACCCTCAAATCCACGTTTATTTTTAAAACCTGTTCTTGATTTTTGACCTTTGGTACCACGTGTGGCAGTTTTACCCATACCACTACCTTGTCCACGACCAACACGTTTTTTACTATGGGTACTTCCACTAGCTGGAGTTAAATTAGTAATTGGCATTTATCTATCCTTTAATACGTTGTAATGCATCAACTGTTGCACGTACAACTGTACCTGGGTTATTTGAACCCAATGATTTAGTAAGAATATCTTGAACTCCAGCAAGCTCTAAAACTGGACGCATAGCACCACCAGAGATAACTCCAGTACCTTCACTAGCTGGTTTTAAAAGAACTCTACTTGCGTTATATTTTACTTCTATATCATGAGCAATTGTAGTTCCTTTGATTTTTACATCAATGATGCTTTTAAAAGCGTTATCTACCGCTTTTTTAATTGCATCTGGAACCTCTTTAGCTTTTCCGTAACCGTAACCTACTTTACCTTTTTTGTTTCCGACAACAACTAAAGCAGTAAATCTAAATCTACGACCACCTTTTACAACTTTTGTAACACGGCCAATATTAACAATAGCCTCTTCAAAATCTTCTCTGTTTAAATCTTCCATAAAGTTCCCTTAGAAGCTAATTTCGTTTTCACGAAGTGAAGTAGCAAATGCTGCGACTACACCGTGGAACTCATAACCATTACGATCAAATACAATTGTACTGATCTTAGCACCTTTTAATGTTTTGGCAAATTCTGCCCCAAGTTTTTTCGCGCTCTCAGCATTTGAGTTAAGACCCATACTCTTACCGTTGATTGCACATAATGTTTTTGCAGTTGTATCATCAATTGCTTGAACACTTAAATAACGATTTGAACGAAAAATTGTTACACGTGGACATTCAGCAGTTCCGCTAATGTTAGCACGAATACGCAATTTACGTTTAGCACGTTGCTGAGTCTTTTTCTTTAATATTTTACTATTCATTCATTCCCCTTACTTCTTAGCTGTTTTACCGGCTTTACGTACAATATGCTCTTCAACATATTTAACGCCTTTGCCTTTGTATGGTTCTGGTGGACGGAATGAGCGAATCTCAGCTGCAATTTGTCCTAAAAGTTGTTTGTCGTGTCCTTTAATAGAAACTAAGTTTTTCTCAACTTCCATAGATACACCATCAACTATTGGATAAATAATTGGATGTGAGTGTCCTAATTGAAGCTCAAGGTTTTTACCTTTAACAGCTGCTCTATAACCAACACCGTTGATTTCAAGTTTACGTTCAAAGCCTTTATCAAGACCCTCAACTGCATTAGCTGTAAGTGAACGGTAAGTTCCCCAAAACGCACGATGCTCGGCTGCATCACTAATTGTTGTAAAAGTGATTGTGTTGTCTGCAAAAGTAACAGCAACGTTACCTTTTGTATCAACTACACTTTGAGCTTTACCTTTTTTCAATGTAATAACACCGTCTACTACTGCTACATCAATTCCAGAAGGAACTGCAATAGGTCTTTTTCCAATACGTGACATACTACCTCCTTACCAGATTGTGCAAAGCACTTCGCCGCCAACACCAAGCTCATGAGCTTTGTTGTTGTCCATTACACCACTTGATGTACTAAGTACGATTGTACCGTATCCATTTTTGAAACGTTTAATATCTTTTGCACCCTTGTAAACACGACGACCTGGAGTAGAAACACGTTTAACCTCATTGATTACCGTGCGACCATTATCATCATATTTCAAAACTACTGAAAGAGATTTTTTACTGCCGTTTTCTTTAACTGTTACATTTTCGATGTAACCTTTTTCTTTTAAAATTGCAAGAACCGCTTCTACTGTTTTTGAATACATAAGTTCTGTTGTATCCATACGACGCATTGCTGCATTACGAATGCGAGTCAATCCGTCTGAAATTAAATCATTTACCATATTTTTTTGCCTTTATTTGCTAATGTTTAGCAGTTTCAAGCGGTATTTCTACCAGCTTGACTTTCTAACACCCGGTAATAAACCTTCGTTTGCCATTTTTCTAAAACATACACGACACAAGTTGAAATCACGGATAACCGAATGTGGTCTTCCGCAAATCTGACAACGTGTATATGAGCGAGATGAGAATTTAGCTTTTCTTGCAGCTTTTGCAATCATAGATTTCTTAGCCATACTTATTCTCCTTTCGCAAATGGCATACCAATCAACTTTAATAGTTGAAATGCCTCTTTGTCGTTATTTGTAGTTGTTACAAATGTTATATTCATACCATGAACTTGCATAATGCTATCATATACAACCTCAGGGAAAATCAATTGCTCTGTTAAACCAAAGTTATAATTACCTTGACCATCAAAACCATTGTTGGGAATACCACGAAAATCTTTCATACGAGGAAGAGAAACGTTTAGAAGTTTATCTAAAAACTCATACATTCTGTTTGCACGTAAAGTTACTTTTACACCAGTTGGCATATCTTCACGAACTTTAAATCCCGCGACACTCTTCTTAGATTTGATAATAAGTGCTTTTTGACCAGCAATTAAACTGATAGTATCAGCAATGTTAGCCATAAGCTTATTATCTTTCATTGCAAAACCAGTACCAACACTGATAACAATTTTATCTAAAGCTGGTGCTAACATTGGATTTTTAATATCCAGATCAGTCATCAACTGTGACTTAATTGTACTATTATAAGTCTCTCTTAATCTTGCCATTATTCAGCCTCCACTTTACGGACGTTTGAAATATGAATTGGCATCTCTTTTGTTTCAAAGCCACCATCTTTATTCTCTTCTGTAGGCTTAATTGCTTTTTTTACTGTTTTCATACCAGCAACAATTACTTTGTCTTTCTTAGGAAAAACAGTAAGAACTTCAGCTTTTTTGCCCTTGTCATCTCCAGCAATAATTTCTACAGTATCGCCTTTTTTAATTTTTAATCCCATTACAGAACCTCCGGAGCAAGTGAAACAATTTTCATGAAACCTGAATATCGTACTTCACGTGCGATTGGTCCAAAAATACGAGTTCCAATTGGCTCTTGTTTATCATCAATTATTACAGCTGCATTTTCATCAAAACGGATAAGTGAACCATTTTCGCGTTGTACCTCTTTTTTAGTACGAACAACAACAGCTTTAACCACTTTACCTTTTTTAACTTTACCAGTTGGAATAGCTTTTTTTACAGATGCTACGATTACATCACCAACACTTGCGTATCTTCTTTTAGATCCACCAAGAACCTTAATACACATGATTTCTTTCGCACCACTGTTATCAGCAACAGCTAAACGTGTAAATCCCTGAATCATTACTCAGCTCCTGTTTTAAGAACTGTTCCAAGACGGAATTTTTTACGTTTTGATAATGGACGACACTCAATAGCAGTTACACTATCACCAACTTTAAGTTGGTTTGTTTCGTCATGAATTAAATATTTTTTAAAACGCTTAACAATTTTGTGATAACGTGGGTGTAGTACCTTACGCTCAACCAAAACAGTTGCTGATTTATCACCAGCTATTGTTACGACTACACCAGTAATTTCTCTTTTATGTGTCATCGTTGCTCCTTATGCAATGCTAGCGAGTGCTGTATTAATACGTGCAAGATCTTTTTTTGCAACGCGTAGCTCGCTTGTATTTGTTAACTGCATCAACTTTTGCTTAACTTTTAAAGTAAACAGCTCATTCTTTTTTTCTTTTAATAGTGCATTTAGTTCATCTGCACTTTTCTCTTTTAAATCAGTATACTTCATTGCTCATCTCCGCAGATATAATCTTCGTCTTAAACGGCAATTTGTGCATAGCTAGTAGTAACGCTTCACGCGCCCATGAATCTTCAACACCAGCCATCTCAAAAATAATACGACCTGGTTTAATATTCATAACCCACTTATCTACAGCACCTTTACCTTTACCCATACGAGTTTCTAGTGGTTTAGCTGTTAAAGGTTTATCTGGAAATACTCTAATCCAAATCTTACCAGTACGTTTAATATGACGAGTCATAGCAATACGTGCTGCTTCAATTTGACGACTATCAATACGTCCTGCTTCTATAGCCTTAAAACCAATCGAACCAAATGCTAAAGTATTAGCTTTAGCAGATTTACCGCGGTTACGGCCTTTCATCATTTTACGATATTTCGTACGTTTAGGCATTAACATAATTAGTTACCTTTTCTGCGACCACGTGGACGCTCTTTTTTCTCTACAGATTCAGGTTGAATTCCTTTTGCAAGAACCTCACCTTTGAAAATCCATACTTTAATACCTATGATTCCATAAGTAGTGTGAGCTTCTGCAAAACCATAATCGATTTTTGCACGAAGAGTATGTAAAGGTACACGTCCCTCTAAATACCACTCAGTACGTGCCATTTCAGCTCCACCTAAACGACCAGCAACAGCTACTTTAACACCTTTAACACCAGCACGTTGTGCATTTTGAATCATCTTCTTCATTGCACGACGGAAAGCTGTACGACGCTCTAGTTGAGTTGCAACACTCTCAGCTGCAAGTTGTGCAGATGTATGAGGTTTTTTCTCTTCTTTAATGTTAAGAGCTACTTCTTTACCAACAAGGGCTTGAACTTTTACTTTAAGTTTCTCAATATCTGCACCTTTTTTCCCGATAATAATACCAGGACGTGCAGCTACTAATGTAACGCGTAAACGTTTTGCTGTTCTTTCAATAATAATATTGCTAACACCAGCATAATAAAGCTCTTTTTTCAAGAATGTACGTACTTTGTGGTCTTCACCAACATTAGTCGCAGCATTTTGAAAGTTTGGAAACCAACGTGACTCCCAGTTACGATTAATTCCTAATCTTAGACCAATCGGATTTACTTTTTGTCCCATATTTAGTTACCCTCGCTTTTGCTTACTTCTACAAAAATGTGTGATGTTGGCTTACGGATTCCCGAAGCACTACCACGTGCACGTGGCTTAAAACGTTTAAGTACTGGACCTCTATCAACACGACAAGAAGTAACAACCATCTCTTCTGGCTCACTATCAGCATTTGCAACAGCTGAAGCGATAACCTTAGAGATGATACCAGCTGCTTTATTTGGAGTAAACTCCAAAGCCGCTAGTGCTTCTTCTGCATTCATACCCTGTACTTCACGTGCTATAAGGCGCGCTTTTATAGGAGATAGGCGAATAAATTTAAGAGTTGATGTTGCCATTACTTACCTACCTTTTTCTGAACAGAACCTTTGTGACCCTTAAACGTACGAGTTGGAGCGAATTCACCCAACTTGTAGCCAATGTGATTCTCTGTCACATATACAGGTACAAACTGACGTCCATTATGTACATTTAAAGTAAGACCTATCATTTGTGGTATTACTGTACTACGACGTGACCATGTCTTAATTGGTTTTTTGTTTTTTTCCTCTTTTGCTGTAATCACCTTTTTTAAAAGATGATCATCAACAAATGGGCCTTTTTTTATTGAACGTGACATCTATCTACCTTTTCGGATTCGATTTACGTCGAGAGATGATTAATGCATCGCTCGCTTTTTTACGACGTGTCTTAGCACCTTTAGTCGGTTTACCCCATGGAGTAACCGGGTGACGCCCTGAGTTAGTTTTACCTTCACCACCACCGTGTGGGTGATCAATCGGGTTCATAGCAGAACCACGAGTCTGAGGACGAATACCTAAGTGACGTTGACGACCAGCTTTACCGATAACCATATTTACATACTCTTCATTACCAACACTACCAATTGTCGCAATACATTCGCCAAGAACTTGACGCATTTCTGAACTAGGAAGTCTCAAAATAACGTATTTACCTTCACGACCCATCAACTGAACTGAAGCACCAGCACTACGCGCCATTTGAGCACCTTTACCAGGTTTCATTTCAATATTATGGATAATTGTACCAACTGGGATATTTTTCATTCTCATTGCATTTCCAGGTTGAATATCAAGTCCTGATTCTGCAGCTTCGATTTTATCACCAACTTTTAAACCACTTGGTTGAATGATGTAACGTTTTTCACCATCAGCATAATTAATTAAAGCAATACGACAATTTCTATATGGATCATACTCAATTGTTGCTACTGTACCTTCAATCCCAAACTTATTACGTTTAAAATCGATTATACGATAAAGCTTTTTTGCACCAGCTTGTTTATGACGTGAAGTGATACGACCGTTGTGATTACGTCCAGCGTGTGTACCAAGTTTTTTAAGAAGCCCTCTAACAGAAGGCTTAGCCGTAATGTCACCTGAATCTATATTAGTTAAGAAACGACGAGCGGGGGTTATTGGTCTATAAGATTTCATTGCCATAGTTATACCGCCAAACTTTCAATTTTAGCATCTTCAGGTAATCTAACGTAAAACTTTTTTACATCTTTTTGTTTACCTGCAAGACCTCTAAAACGTTTTGTTTTACCCGATTGATTAAGTGAATTAATACTTAGGGGCTTAACACCAAAATATTCTCTAAAAATCTCTTTAAGACCGTTTTTAGTCACACGAGGAGATGTTTGAACAACAATTACACCACTCTCTTGCAATGCAAGAGTTTTTTCTGTGTAGATGATTGATTTAATATCTGTAATATCTGCCATCTTATGCCTCTTTTACCAAGTTGTCATAAACAGCTTTTTCCATAACAACTGAATGAAATGTACTTGCTAAATATGCGTTAAGTTCGTTCTCTTCAACAAGATAAACGTTCTTAATATTTCGGTATGCTTTATAGCTATTTTCATCAATAATTTGTTGAACTACTAATGTATCTCTTTGGTTTAACTTACTAAGAGTCGCTACTGCATCTTTTGTTTTACCTGATTCAATTGCACATGAGTCAGCTACAAACAATTTTCCTAAATTACTAAGTTCATTCAAAGCGAAGTTAAGCGCAAGCTTCTTCTGCTTTTTATTCACTTTTTGAATGTAGTTACGGTTGTTTTTTGAACCAAATGCTACACCACCGCCAACAAAAATTGGACTTCTACGGCTACCAGCACGGGCACGTCCGCCACCTTTTTGAGCCCATGGCTTTTTACCACCACCGCTTACTTCTGTACGTGTTTTAGTCTTCGCCGAGTTTGCACGCGTACCTGATTGGTACGACTTTACATATAGGTATAAGTTGTGTGCGTTAACTTCAGCATATGAAGCTGGCAAGCTAAGTTCACTTGCTGCTTCAAATTTGTCGTTTAATACTACTACGCTCATTTAGTTACCTTTATACGTCCCATTGCGCCATTTGCACCTGAAACAGAACCTTTTACTGCAAGAATCATATTTTCAGAATCAAATGAAACAACTTCATTTTGAACTGTTACTTTATCAACACCATAATGTCCTGGCATTTTACGTCCTTTTTGAACGCGACCTGGCCACTCAGCATTACCAATTGAACCTGGAGCTCTGTGAAAACGGCTACCATGTCCACCTGGACCACCTGCAAAATTCCAACGTTTAATAACACCAGCAAAACCACGACCTTTTGTTTTAAAAGATGTTTTAATACGTTTTGCTTCGCTTAATACGCTAACATCTTGATCACCAGCTTGTGTACCAGCTGCAAGTGCTAATGTTGCAAAGTTGTTAAATTCAGCTGAAAGGTCATACTTTTTTTGTTGACCCTCAATAGATTTATTTTTTTTCTTACCATTGCTGTAAGATACAATCGCTGTGCCATCTTCAGTTGCTTCACACACTTTAGCATTAATTACTTTTAAAAGTGTAACTGGAGTACTTGGAACACTAACAGTTCTGCTCATACCGATTTTTTCTACGATAAATTCCATCACAGTCTCCCTATTTGCCCATAGAGCGAACTTCTACGTCCACTTCAGGTGCTAAATCTAGCTTAGTTAATGAATCAATAGTATCAGGTGTTCCAGATACAATGTCAATAACACGGCTGTGAATACGAATTTCAAACTGCTCACGCGCTTTTTTATTAACGTGTGGAGATTTTAAAACAGTATATTTACGGATTTTCGTAGGCATTGGTATAGGACCAGCAATTGCTGCACCTGTACGTTTAACTGCTTCGATAATCGACGCAACAGAACGATCTAGCACACGATGATCGTACGCTTTTAGTTTCAGTCTAATCTTTTCCATTATTTTCCTTATAAAGAACTCGTTGGTTTTAGCCAACAGAAATAAAGACGCGATTATACCCGAGTAAATGCAAAGAGTCAACACTTATATGGCTTCTGAGGCTATTTTATATAAATTTATTTCCTTCTATAAAGGAAACTATGATATTATTGCCTTATGACAATTATTCAATCACTTTTTGAAGATCCACCAAAGCGTGCTCGTTTTACTACACGTAAAATTACACTTGAAAGTAATAATACTATTATATATGGCATCAGTGGTAGTGGTAAAACTGCATTAATTCTAAATTATCTACATACACTGCATAAAAAAAGTTTCTTATATCTAGATTTAAACGATTTACGCCTTAATGATGGAATCCAAAATGAAAATTTAGACGACTTTTGCAAAATTAACAAAGTAGATGTACTTGCAATTGAAAATTATAATGAGATTTTAAAGCTTCCAGATGTCAATCAAATTTTATTAACAACCAATAAGCCACTACATATTAATGGATTTAAATCAATAAAATTAATGGGATTAGACTTTGAAGAGTTTATAGCTTTTGATGCACGCTTTGAAAATTTGCAAGAGAGTCTTAGCCATTACCTTAAAAATGGCACCTCCGCTGAAATGCTATTTACACACGAGAGTCAACATACTAGATTACTTCAAAGTATGCTCAAACTGAGATTAAACGATATTGAAATTCAAATAATGATCAGAGCGGCACAAGATAGTGCAAGAAAAATTTCAGCACACCAAATGTTCACAAAAATAAAACTGCAGATGAAAATATCTAAAGATAGTTTTTATAAATCCTTTGAAGAGTTACAAAAAAAAGGATATATCTACTTAATAGAGAAGCTTGAGCAGCCAAGAGCGTCAAAAAAACTATTCTTATATGACTTTAGATTGCAAAGTATTCTTAGTTTTAAAAAAGACTTTAATATTACATTTTCAAATTTGATTATTTTAGAGCTTATAAAACTTGCATTAGAAGTCACCTACACCGATGAAGTAGATTTTTACATAGATAAAGAAAAAAGAGCGATATTGATTGCACCATTTCTAAATCATGAGCAACTTGATATAAAGCTACATAAGCTAGATAACATGATTAAAGATTCACAAATACAAAAAATTGAAATTGTCACTATGAATAGAGAACAACACTTTAAATATAAAAATATTGAGTGTGATATAGCTCCATTTACACAGTGGGCATTAATTAATTAAATATGTTCACTCTTTAGTGACAAACCTTTTATATGTGTTATTGGGTAGGCAAATACGATTCCCTCACCCTCGCCTACAATATCTAACTCTTTCATTACAGTGCTAATAACTGTATCTACACGTTTAGTAGGGAAAATAAACATTAAGTTCAAGTCAGTAGCTTCGTGTTCAAGACGGTTATAAAAGCTATCTATTTCATCAACTCCCATACCATGAGCTTCCATTATGGTAACACCAGTAGCCCCTGCTTCTTTAGCAGCTTTTAGTGCCTGCTCTTTTTTATTATGTGGCACAACTATATGTACAGCTGAAAATTGCTGTTTATATGAATGACGCTTTCCATCTACGCTAATTGTTGCAAGTCTCATATTATCAGCATTTGCGAGTGCTTCTTGAAGTTCTAAAATATGTTCAACTTCAAGTTCATGTCTACCTTTAATACCCATCTGTTCAGCGATGATTCCATAAAGCATAACCGTAATCATCGGAAAAAGTGAGGCGAATGCAACAAGTCCAAAACCATCAATTAGTGGATCTCGTCCATCTATATTTGTAGCTAGTCCTAAACCAATTGCAGCAACCAAAGGAACTGTAACGGTTGATGTAGTTACCCCACCACTATCAAATGCGATAGGAACAATATATTTTGGAGCAAATGCAGTCAGTGCAATTACAAAAGCATAACCTGCAATAATATAATAAACAATATGTCCACCATCTATAATCCTAAAAGCACCAAGCGCAATACCAACAGCAACTCCAATAGCAACATATCCACGAAGAGCAAAATCATTAATTTTACCATCACTTATTTCTTTTGCTTTTTTAGCAATTGCCATAAGAGCAGGTTCTGCCATTGTTGTAGAAAAACCTATAGCAAAGCCAAAGATATATATAATAACATTACTATCGCTTTTAGTAAGTTGCTCTGCCATTGTCTCACCAAGAGAAAAAAGACCCATCTCAAGACCCATAATAAAAGCATAAAGTCCAATTATTACAAGAACAAAACCAATTAACACCTCTTTTAAGTTTTCAATAGATTTTTTAATTACTACATATTGAAAAAATAAAATTACTAAAAGAATAGGTAAAACATCCATAATTACAGAAAAAATCCCTGTAATAAATGAAACTAAAGAAAAAACTGAACTAGTGCTATTTTCTACAGTTTGAGTAACAATAGGAGCTATTGTTGCTGTATCAATCAACTCATACACTACAATTCCATAGAGTTGTACAAATATCATCGGAGTTAGTGAAGCAAATGCGATAAGCCCAAAACCATCTAGAACTGGTGAGCGCCCCTTAATTGTTGTTGCAAGTCCAATTCCTAGTGCTGCTACTAGTGGTACGGTCACAGTTGATGTAGTTACTCCACCTAAGTCATATGCAAGTCCTACAATTTCATGTGGGGCATAAGAGGTCGTACCAACGACTAAGATATACCCTGTAATAATGTAGTAGTGAATTGGGTGTCCAAGTAAAATACGAACCACACCAAGGACGATTGCAAAACCTACAGAAAATGCAACAACTAAACGTAGAATTGTAGCATCAATCCTCCCAGCGCTTATCTCTGCTGCTTTTTCTGCAATTACAAAGAGTGCGGGTTCAGCAATTGTTGTACCAAAACCGATTAAAAAAGCAAACACAATAATCCAATACTTTGAACCCTTATGTGCAAAATCTCTGGCTAGTCCCTCGCCAATAGGAAAAATTCCAACTTCTAATCCAAGTAAAAAAACAGCAAGCCCAACTCCAACTATACCAAGTCCAAAAGCAGTAGACATCCACCCCTCAGGCACTGCTTCAATAATCGCTAATTGAAAAAAAAGAATAACCAATACAATTGGTAAAAGATCACGAAACGATTCTTTTAAAAGTTTAATAAAGGAAGCAATGCTTAACACCCAGTAACCCCTTGATTTAAAAATTAAAATAATAGTACACTAACAACCTTAAAACAAAAGAAAGAGAAAAATGTTTGATAAAACCTTATGCGGTATTGATGAAGCAGGACGAGGTCCACTTGCAGGTCCTTTAGTTTTTGCAGGAGTAAAGTTACACCAAAATATTGAAGGCTTAGCTGATTCTAAAGCTATTAGTGAGAAAAAACGTCTGCTTTTGTACAGCGCTATAAAAGAGTATGGTGAAATATCTATTGTTATTACGTCAGCAAATATAATTGATAAGATTGGTCTTTCTCAGTCTATTAAAAATTCTCTTAATCAAATAATGCAAGAAATAGATACGAATAATTTTTTATTTGATGGTAATAGTAAATATGGATTTGAAAATTTAGATACTATGGTAAAAGCAGATAGTAAAATTGCGCAAGTTAGTGCTGCTAGTATTATTGCAAAAGTAACACGTGATAAAATAATGGTAGAACTCTCAGATAAATATCCAAATTATGGTTTTGAAAAACATAAAGGTTATGGTTCAACTGCACACATTGCTGCAATAAAAAAGTATGGCTATAGCGATATTCATAGACGAAGTTATAAAATAAAGGCACTAGAAGAGTGAAAACAATTACACATATCGAAGATGCACTAAAAGATTTAAATAGTGATCTTAAAGAACTAATGTTTAAAACAAATGTTGCTATGAAACAAAGAGATGATGAAGTTCTATTAATTCAGCAACAAAAAAGAGTTTTAGAGCAGACTTTAGAGGATTTATCTCACCTTAGAGACAATCCACCAAAATCAGTTTCAGCTTGTAAAACAAATGAGCAAGCGCAAGGTTAATCATTATGGACTTTTGACTTATCTGCTTTTAGAATCAACACTACTCCAATAATTGCTGCAATAAATGAAGCACTAAAGACTCCAAGTTTAACAGCAGAAATTAGTGTCTCATCTACGAATGCTAATTGAGTTATGAATATAGACATTGTAAAACCTATTCCACCTAAAAAACCTACTGCAATTATCTCACTCCAACTTAAATCTTCTGGTTTTTGTACAATATTTAATTTAGTAGCCAGATATGTAAATCCAAAAATTCCAATTGGTTTTCCTACAATTAAACCAAATATTACACCTAAGACAACCATCATATGTGAAGATACTGCACTAAAATCTATTAAAACACCAGCATTAGAAAATGCGAATAAGGGCATAATAAAAAATGCAGAAAAGCTATGAAGCTGATGTTCTAACTTGACTAGTGGATTTTGAACCTCATCATAAGCATAGGCGATATTTTCTAATGAATCAATTTGATGATGATTTAAGATAGCTACACTATCTATATGCTCCTCAAAAGAGGAGATAGATTTTTTTGAATTAATGATAAAACTTTTCTCATCAATTTTTGATCTAATAGGAATAGAGAACGCAAGTAGTACACCTGCTATGGTCGCATGAATACCGATGTCATGTATAAAAATCCATAAAGCTATACCTAATATTAGATATGGCCAGAGTTGCGTTACGCCTTTAAAATTCAGAAGCCAAAGAAGCGCATACACAATCCCAGCATAGATAAAATAATTTGCATGAATCTCATTTGTATATACAGTTGCTACAACTAAAACAGCACCTAAATCATCAACAACAGCAAGAGCTACTAAAAACAGTTTTAAAGCTGGACTTACTCTTTTGCCTAATAGCATTAAAATACCCAATGCAAACGCAATATCAGTAGCCATAGGAATACCAAAACCAATAGGGTTATCTAAATTTAGCCCCACATAAATCAAAGCTGGTATAACCATCCCTCCAATAGCTGCTACTATTGGAAAAGCAGCTTTAGTAACAGATGATAATTCACCTATTAACATCTCTCTTTTTATCTCTAACCCAACCATTAAGAAAAATAGTGCCATCAATCCATCATCAATCCAATAAGTTAGACTCATAGAGATAGTATGACCACCTAAAGTTACACCCAGAGGCATGTGCCATAAATCAAAATATGATTCTGAAAGTGATGAATTGGCAACTAAAACGGCCAATAGTGTTGCTACAAATAACAGTACCCCACTAAATGACTCATCTTTAATAAAGTGTTGAATACTCTTTAAATGTTCATTCATATCAATTATCCTTCTATTTATTAATCTATTTCAATACTCTCAACTCTATTTCTACCCAGTTCTTTTGCCCTATATAAAGCTTTATCAGTGCGCAAGAAGAGGGACTCTGCAGGTTCTTTTAATATATATTCTGTTGTCCCAAAACTACATGAGATAAATAAATCATCTTCAAATTCAATCTGATTAATACACTCTCTTAACGTTTGACAAACTTCAATAGATTGTCTAAGATTAGTTTCTGGTAAAATAACGGCAAACTCCTCACCACCCCACCTTGAAAAACAGTCATTGCCCCTTAATCTATTTTTTATAAATGTTGATAACTTTTGAAGTATCTTATCTCCAACTTTATGTCCAAACTTATCATTTACTTTTTTAAAATAATCAATATCAATTATAACAATAGAAAGAGCATGCTTATAACGCTTAGCCCGAGAAATCTCTTTATCTAGCATAGACTCAAACATTCTTCTATTGGATATTCCTGTTAAAGAATCAGTGATTGAAAGGTATTCAATCTCTGAGACCTTCTTTTCTAATTCCCTGTTTTTATCTTCAAGTTCTCTATTTTTCTCTTCAAGAAGTTTTGTAAGTGTCGCATTACCTTCATTTAAAAGTTGGTTTTTCTTAATAAGCTCACTTTGTGCAACTCTTCTTTCATGAATACTTTGATGTGCTCCAATCATACGGACAATTTCACCATCAACACCATATTCAACTACTTTTGCTCTATCAAATATCCATAGATATGTTTCATCTTGCTTTTTACATCTATATTCAATTTCATATTTGTCTATTTTTCCAGTAGTATAAAGTTCAAAATGTTTCATCACAATAGAGTAATCATCAGGATGAATAATATTTTCCCATGTAAAAACATCATTAGCAAAAACACCTACATCATATCCAAGCATTCTGTACCAACCTGAACTTCTTTCAACATGTCCAGTAAGTGCATTCCAATCCCAAGTTCCCTCATTAATAATATCAAGAATTGAGTTTAATGTACTATCTGCTGCTTTAAGAGTTTTATGAGAGTAAGTTATTTCCATGTATATTATCTTTTTTAATTAAATTAAAATATAATACAATAAATTTATTAATTTTATATTATCAATAAAAGTAACATTTAAACGTATGCTATATTTAAATGTTACTCTTTCTTATCTAGTTAATCATCGTCTTCTTCATCGTCATGATGTTCTTTTTTCTTTTTTGACTTTTTGTATTCATCTTCTTCATCATCATCTTCTTCATTGTCACTATGATTATTGTACATATCCTTTTTATGATACATTTTTTCATCCGCACTAGGTTCACCTTTACTAGCCCAAGATGGTTTATCGGCCAACAATACCTGTGAACCAAACAAAAACGATAGTAAAACAAAAAATTTAACCAGCAAACTATTCATATTTTTCCTTTAAAATTATTTCGTCGCCATTATAAAATTCACCCAAACAAAATATATATTTGCAAGCAGTGCTATAACAGCACCAATTACTGGAATTATTACTAAGGCATTTAATAAAAAGTGAATTAATGTAGGCAACCATATCTTACCAAACGGCTGTTTGACGATAGCTAATCTTACTACAAATGTCCCAATAAAACCAAAAAAGAAAGTTAATAACCCCGCAACTATTCCAATTGCCATAATTACTCCAATCAATTTATTTACGTTATTGTATGGTTAATATTATATAATTAAGGTTAAAGTTAATTAATGTGTTACAAAAAGAAAGATATTTTATTAACGCCCACTCTTATTGTAAGTTTAGAAAATTATAATAATTTTTAGGTATATTTATTTAGTCACTTCTACTACTTTTTGTGCATCAGAAATTTCTTGAGGGCTTTTCTTATTAATTGGAGCATAAAAACCACTGTACACAACTAGCACAAGCAATACAAAAAATATAATTGATGCTGTAATCTCTAAAAATTTTTTCATTATTGAATCCCATTTTTCATTTTGTTGCCATTTTACAACTATGAGCCTTTTAATCAGTTTGTAAAATATAAAAATGATTAGTTTGCTATCTTTGAGGTTTCAAAAATACTACTATCATCACAAATTTTTAAACGCATCTCATCATATGTTTTTGCTTTTATATAAAAATTCAACCAGCTCTCAAGCCAGTATGGAATCTCTTTTGAACTTCCCCAGTTGTTGACCGTAGATTGTGCAATACCTAACAAAAGAGAGAGATCCTTTTTCTTAAGTTTAGCATTTGACAAAAGTAAATTTAGTTTAACTTTATTCATGAGCGAAATTATACCATAATATATTCTATAGAGTATATTATTAAGATTATATTTACTCTAAAGAGTATATAATTGCATTGCTATTAAAGACTTTGGTTTTTAATAACATCTTCTCGTTTTCATTACTCCTTGATAACCTAAATCATTAATGTAGTTTAGGTTAGTTTTTAGGAAAATTTAACAATAGGAATATATGTGTCTAATTTTGAAACTGTTTTGGTACAAGCGTTACTTGAGACAAATGAAGAGTTTGAAAAAAAAGGCCTACTTAATGAGCGTGAAAAGATTGATAATGCTGTGCAGATGTCGCTTTTTAAAGCTGATTCAAGTCTTTATAACATAAAAAATATGTTAGAATATATTATAAATAAATAACTTTCTTACGCTAAAGCAATACAATTTGTACATTTTGAATTGGCGAATGATTATTTAATTTAGCTATGAATTGTGCCTAGTACTTAAATTAGCACAGATTATTCTATTTTTTAGCTGATTGAAAAACCTAAATGGTTCATCTAGTTTGCAGAGCGATTTTAATTATCACGTATGAAGGGTAATATTTGTTAGAAGACATTATATGCTTGAATATTCCTATTACAGACATATAGAGCAGAAAAAATCTGCTCAAAATGAAAGGCTACAGAGGTGTAACGTTTTCGGCTTGAGGACCTTTTTCGCCTTCACCAATTGAGAAAGTAACTTTTTGACCTTCATTTAGTGAAACACGATTGTGACCATCGCTATTAATTTGACGGAAGTGTACGAATACATCTTTACCACCATTTTCTTGTTCAATAAATCCGAAACCTTTGTCATCATTGAACCATTTAACCGTTCCATTTGTTAATTCTGCCATTGAGAATCCTTTGTATTTTATACACCGCATTTCTAGGGTGCTTGAAAATCTAATAATAAGTTTTATTTTAGGTGAATTTTACTGTTAACTAAAAAGTTATCAATATAAAGCAAACTAAAGATGTAACTAGAATCATCTTTCATTGTCGCAAGTATATCTTAATATTAATAAAAGTGTTAGAAAATGGCTGCATAATTTAGGTTGAAATCAACTTTCTTATTTTATTGTCTTTATTTTTAAGCCCAATATACTCTTATTGAGATGATTACTCCAATCAAAAGTATTACTCATACAATCACAAGTAATAATGAAAAAGAAGTTGCTCAAGCATTAGATACGAAGTTCTACTTTGCGAATCCATATCACTCTTGGGAAAGAGGTTTAAATGAACACACTAATGGTTTAATACGTCAATATTTACCAAAAAAATCTGAATTTAAAAATGTCTCAAAGGCAGAAATTACTATGATTCAAAATAGGCTAAGTCATAGACCTAGAAGAGTAGTAGATTATAAAACACCTTATGAAGTTTTTTTCAAGGAGTTTGCTAGAAAAATGGCCGCTTAATTTAGGTGGAAATTGCACTTATTGTTTGAATTGACGTTACAAGAGTTGCTAAAAAATGTGCTAAATTTATAGATAATTTAGATATTAAATTCTGATAAAAACTGTACACTATTTTATAATATAGTGATTTGAAGTCCGAAATTTATAGATTGAAAGTGGCGGACAGACAGGGATTCGAAATTGCTATTTAACTATATGCCAAATCCCTAAAGTACGCTATTCTAGGGATTTAACGGCATTTCTGGTTACCGTTAATTTTACCAAACATCACATATTTGACAACAAAAACTGCACACTTTCTGCACACTTTGTCAATTAAGCTTTTTTATATTCCAATAAGATTCTTCCGTCTTTTGATAACGCGAGCTTGTTGAATACATATTTTTTCCCTTGTTTAATAATAAAATACCATTTGAGAAATTAATACTTTGTGTTTGTTTTAGATATAAATCATAACCACCAACTTTTTTGATTCTAAACCCATCAAGAAAAACTATGTTCGCATGTATCATAAGTTCTTTACCATCTTTGTAAGGAGTTCCTACATTAATTATACTTTCACAGTTTACAGAATCATCCTTGTATATTGGCTTCTTATTATTTTTTTGAGTAGTGACTCCTTTTAAATTTTTAAATGATTTATATTCTTTACATAGATTAAATGGCTTATTCAAATAAGGCAACTTGTCAATATAAAGTGTTATCTTTTTTTCAATTATGTTGTTTATTTTATAAATGTATCTAACTGCATATTTAGCATTATTACTATCCCCAATTATTATGTTACCATTATCATATTTTTCAAAGCGATCTTTAGGAATAACACTTTCATTAGCCGAGTTGATATCTTTTTGACTGCAAGAAGTAATGAAGAATGAAGTCATTAAGATAAATGATATTCTAAAAAGTTTATTTATCATAGTAAATCCTTATTGTTTATTGTATATGCCAACACAAAAATCAAGATATTTACCAAGATCTTCAAAGAGTTGTTCTGATGGGTAAGGAAGATTTTTTTGTGAGTTTTGCGATTCCGCATTTACCTCAATTTTCCCAAATTTAACATTCAATGATTTATCGTTCAAAATATTTTTATGATCCAAAGCAAATTTGTTGCATACTTTCAATCTATTTGTTGTTTTAGAGTCTTTTTTATCCATTGGAAATTGATGTAGACTACAACCTGAAAAACTATAGACTACCAAAAAAGTTAAAATTAAGTATTTCAATATGTCCTCTAGTGCTTTTAGATATGGCATGTTATCACAGGCTTGTTGAAGAAAGTACATTATACCAATACCAATTAAAACAAGAAATATTATTGATATTGAAGTTGTTAAGTGGATGAGTGCAAAAGATATTTTTATACTCTTTGAGAAAAGTATATGTTCAAAATAGTTTTATAATTTGTATCCTAATTTCAAAAAGTATACCTTTTTTTAAATATTAATTAGAAACTATACTTTATATATTTCACTAACCAATATAACTTCTTCGCTACTCTTATATCCTTTAAAAGATACATTTTTTTCATCATTTTCTTTAATAATGCGAAGCATTTGTTCAAAATTAGCCAATTTCTTATCAAGGTGAAATCGTATTCTATTTCCATTATAAACAACAACAACAGAATATAAATTCGGAGCTGATGATAAATACTTTTCTAAATGGTGTATTTTCGCAATCCCTGAGACTTCATCTTTATACAATTGGTCATCAATTTCTTTTAATAGGTCTAAATCTTTAATGTCATAAGGCTTATTATCAATAATTATTTGAAATGTTGTTAAATCTTTTATTCTTCTCAGCATTTTTAATTGTTTGATGAAATTTTTGTATAAAGCAGCATACTTATGTTGGCTATTTGCAAATTTACTATCTATAGTTTTTAAATTAATGTCTTTTAAAACTCTTTTTAAAATATTCAAAGCTTCTAAATCAATTTTTTCACTTTGAAAAGGAATAACTGTACTGCTTGCTATTTCTTTCATTTGTAAAACTTCACCAAAATCTGTATTGTTTGACTGAATAGTTTTGAAGAGTTGATTTGTTATAGAAAAAACATCTCCAGCACTTTTAGGGTTCAACCCATAATCTATATTTAAATCATGTCCGTCATATCTAAAAGCTATCATATTATTCAATTTAGCTTCTTCGCAAGAAACGGTTAACCCAAATAAAGTATTTAATACCTTCTCAGATTCTTCAATTCTTTCAATAACATTACTAGATTCTAGTAACTTAACTTTAGGTTCTGTTAGCAGTTTCCTATTTTCTAAATCTTTTGTCAAGTAGTATTTAAGAATAAAATCACCTTTAATAATCTCTAAAAAAAGTTGTTTATATGATTCATCTATATCAAAATCTGAAACTTTTATAAAGTAAAAAGTTTTTTCATCTATAAGATATGCACGAAAAACAAGTATATTTTCTAAAAACATCTTAAAGTCGTAACGAGTTTTAGTATTATCAGATTTTTTCATGCTATCCTCTTATACATTTTAATAATTGGTAATGTTTGCGAGTTAAGTAACCAATCTCCCATACTATCTAAATTTTTTGGCTTCAAGTACTTAATGGGAACATCATCTATAATTTTATATTTTCTAATTATATCAAGCTTGTCTTTTCCTTGCCATATTTTCATAAAATATGCTCTCCATGCTATTAATAGTTTATTTTTATCACTTTCATTAACATATAAAAAGCCTAGTCTCCTCCACACATTTACTCCATCCCATGCAGCATCAATGTGAACTTCGTTAAAAAAATTTCTCTTATATATTATTTCTTCATTTTTTGAAATATCTGTAGCAATTCCATTTCCTCTAAATTCTTCATTCAACACAAATAACTTATGTTCTGCTACTTTTCCAACACCTTCAAATGCCCTTAGTTTAAATTTATTATGATATTTTCTTTGTATAGGTGTGTACGTAATATACTTGCCACTCTTATCAAAAATATCCATCTCACATTCTTTTACATCAATACTTAAACATTTTGATTTAACAAATTTTACTTTATCAATTTGATTTATAATATAATTTTCTGATATTTCCGTATCTTCTATTATCGTATTACATTTCAATAATTATTCCTAATTAAATATTTTTTACAATGTTACACTAATATAACTTTTTTAAGTCTAATATCATTAATTGGATATGTATTGTAAAACAGATATTTTAATATATGACTTATTGACATAATCTATTTTTTAAACTACAATTCACTCGTACTATTTAAAACAAGGAGTAGACATGTTAAAAAGTGCATTAGATTATGCCAAAGGCAATGAAGATGAAAAAGTTGGGCTGAGTGTACAGCTCCCAAAAAGATTAAAAGAGGAGTTTGAAATTCTTTGTAAAGCAAATAGTGTCTCTATGGCATCAGTAATGCAAGGACTTATACATGTAGCTATAAAAGAAAACAAAGAGGGTTCACTTTGTAAGAAAAATTATAGTGAAATAGTATCTTTAAACATTGATAAGGATAATTTAGCTGAATTAATCAAACCATATGTATCAATATATAGTAGAAGTAAATATGAGATGACTGAAAATTCAGAGTACAGTTATAAAGAACTTGAATCTATGGTTCAAGAAATATTTAAAATAGAAGATAAAATACACTTTATTGAGGAGAGTTTATGAAAATAATAGTAGAAGGTGAACTATTCGCCACATACCAAAAACCAGAATTCAAAAATAAAGAAACTGGTGAAATAACAGTTGGAAAACACGTTGTTCAGTTAGTCATGAAAAATGAACTAAAAAATGGCTCCATAAAAAATGAAATGCATGATATTTCAATTCCAGATAATGAGCTAGTTAAATATAAAGGTAAAGAGGGTCAAAAAGTACAAGTTCCATGTAATATGTTTGTAAAAGGTGAGTTGACACTATATGGTGTTTAAATAATTATCTATAAAAGATAACATCAGAGAAGCACTCCGACAAGAATAGCTTCCCTGACTGTAATCCCCGCGAAGGAAAAACAGATGAATTATACAGTAACAAACAGTGCAAGAGCAAATTCTTTAGGTTTACGCGCGCAGGCGCGAGAGCCTAAAGTATTTTCATCTGCACTCTTGACTAATTATAAAAAAGATGTGGACATTGATGTCAATGAGGATGTAAAACATTACGGTTTAACAAAGTCTGATTATGACTTTGTACAGTTAAAACTAAATCTACAAAAACAGTTTTTAAATAGTAGTTTTTTATATGATAAATGGAATCATGTAAAGATACCATTAAGTACAATTGTAGTTTCAGCATATCATTCACCAGATAGATATTATGGAGAAGTTCAAAATAGAGTTAATACTCTAGTAGACGAAGCAAAAAGAAAAAATCTGCAAGCTGTGTTTATGACAATCACGCTACCTAGTGAATTTCATAAAATGAAAACTAAAAATGCTAAGTTAGTACCAAATGAAAAATACAATGACATACTCCCACATGAAGCATCTAAGGCATTAACTAAAATGTTTACTAAACTTCGTCATGACCGTTCATATAAAGAACTCTCTAAGACGAATCGAATGTACTTTAGAGTTAATGAGCCTCACAAAGATGGAACACCGCACACACATATTCTATTATTTATTCCACCTGAAAATGTATCTAGAATTGAAAAAGCTTTTAAACATCTATTTAATCCTAAAACAAACACGATTGAAACAGTAATAGAAAATGCAACCTCTTACGTTATGAAATACATCAATAAAACATTGCCACTTTCTAAAAACAAAGATACTTTAACTGAAAAAGATAGATACATGAATGCGTGGTATAGCAAAAATAGAATAATTAGATTTAACTCTAGTAGAACATTAGCACCATTACAACTATATAGACTATTACATAATAGGTTTTCTCTTAGAGCCTTAACAAAACTACATAATGAAAAAAGTTTACGTGTAATGGTCACTCTTGATACTGAAAAGATTATGGAAATATTTGACGGTGAAGAATTGATATATTGCAGAAATGAAAATGTAGACTTACAAAAGTTAGGAGGAAATTATCGAGAAGATAATTTGCCAACAAACGATAGTGCATTAGAAGTAGCCTAAAATGTTTGATGAAAAACAAATATTAATTGAGTTAAGGGAAGAAATCAGCATAATTAAAAATGCAATATTTTCAATTCCAGAGTGGTTAAGTCTATCAGATGTTGCAGACTATAAAGGCTTTTCAAGACAAGGTTTACGTCAAAAACTCATTAGTGACTTTGAGCCAGAAGTAGATTATCAGTATAGAGGTGCTAAAATTTACATTGCCAGAAATGCCGTTTCAAAGATAAAAAGGAAACGGTCAAATGCAAAACAATAAAAGTGGTGTCTTTGTGCGAAACGGTACTATCTATGTTCAAGGTAGTATTGATGCTAATTATTACCGTAAAAGTACGGGTAAAAAAGATACTAAAGCTAATCTAACATGGGTTAAGAAAAACGCTCATGATGTTCTTTTAAATATTATTGGTAAAGCGGAAGAGAAAAGTAAAGAGATAGTTTTTGAAGATTTTGCTTATAAATCTTTAGAGATTAATTCACCAAATAGAAAGCAAAGTACAAATACTGACTATTTAGCTGATTTAAAACTTCATATCTTGCCATATTTCAAGAAGTGGAAACTTCAAGAAATTAAGCCATCTGACGTTAAAGAGTGGCAAGCCAAGCTTCATAAACTTGGCTTGTCTGGTAAACGTATTAAGAATCTAAGAACAGTCTTTAGAGGTGTTTTACAAGATGCTTATGTTGATAAGCTTATTAATGAAAATCCATTTAATAGGGTCAAAGCTCCAAAGGTTATTAAACCAGAGATTAGACCTTTTAATTTAGATGAAGTGCAACACCTTATTAATGAGGCTGATGGATGGTTTAAGAACTATCTTACTCTTGCTTTCTTTACGGGTATGCGTATTGGTGAGATTTTAGGGTTAAAGTGGGAAGATATTAATTTTAAATCTGGTTATATCTCTATAAAAAGAGGTATCACTAGAGGCATTATTGACACTCCAAAAACACAAAGTAGTATTAGAGAGATAGAAATATTATCTCCAGTACTAAAAGCCTTAAGAGCTCAATTTAAAGATACTGGTTTACAAAATAGCTTCATATTTTTAACGAGTAAAAGAAATAATTTTACTGGAATAAAAAGTATTCAGCCAGTAAACTGGAAACCTTTACTTCAAAGAAGTGGGATTGATTATAGAAATTTGTATCAGACTCGTCATACATTTGCTTCATTAATGTTGCAACAAAATGAAGAAGTAGCGTGGATTTCTCAAATGATGGGTCATTCTGATATTCATACTACATTAACAAAATATGCTCGATATGTTCCAAGAGTTGATAGAAAACGTGCTAAATTTGTAGATGATTTAGATATTAAGGTCGGATAAAAACTGCACAATTACTGCACATATGTTTTGTAAAGTAGTTTGAAGTCCGTAATTTAGGGGTTGAAAGTGGCGGACAGACAGGGATTCGAACCCTGGGAGGTATTACCCTCGCTGGTTTTCAAGACCAGTGCATTCAACCAGCTCTGCCATCTGTCCGCATATTTAACATTGTTGGAGGCGACACCCAGATTCGAACTGGGGATAAAAGCTTTGCAGGCTTCTGCCTTACCACTTGGCCATGCCGCCAACCAGCTTTATCATAATTACATGGTGCCCGGGACCGGACTTGAACCGGTACAGTCAAATGACCGAGGGATTTTAAGTCCCTTGCGTCTACCAATTTCGCCACCCGGGCATGCTTTTCAATTGGTTGCATAAAACAATGTCTCAATGGAGCGGGAGACGAGGATCGAACTCGCGACCCCGACCTTGGCAAGGTCGTGCTCTACCGCTGAGCTACTCCCGCATTGAGGGCGCAATTATAGCAAACAAATTTTTAAATGTAAAGGCTAAAATCAAATAAATTATTTCAATTGTACCTTTGAGGATGAAAATATATATACTTTGGTATAATTTCTTACTTTTTTATCAAGGAATTTCAATGCGTAGTGATACTATTAAGCGTGGATGGGAACGTACACCACACCGCTCACTTCTTCGTGCGACAGGTTTAAAAGATGAAGATTTTAAAAAACCATTTATTGGAATAGCAAATAGTCATATTGATATTATTCCAGGACACTTCTTTCTACAAGAGTATGGACGCATAATTAAAGAGGAGATTATCAAAGCTGGTGGTGTTCCTTTTGAGTTTAACACCATTGGTGTTGATGATGGTATAGCAATGGGTCATGATGGAATGCTTTATAGTCTTCCAAGTCGCGAAATTATTGCAGATAGCATAGAAACAGTTATGCAAGCTCATAAACTTGATGCACTTATTTGTGTACCAAACTGTGACAAAATTGTCCCTGGTATGCTTATGGGTGCACTACGTGTGAACGTTCCAACTATTTTCATTAGCGGTGGTCCTATGAAAGCTGGTCATCTTAAAGATGGTTCAGCTGTAGACTTAGCAACGGCTTTTGAAGCTGTTGGTAAAAAGTCTCGTAATGAAATAAGTGATGAAGATCTTTATGAGATAGAGTGTGAAGCATGTCCAAGTGGTGGTAGCTGTAGCGGAATGTTTACAGCAAACTCTATGAATAGCCTTTGTGAAGCAATGGGTGTGGCACTTCCAGGAAATGGTACGGTTCTAGCTCAAACTCCTGAACGCTATGAAATGGTTAGAACTGCTGCAAAAAGAATTGTTGAGATTGCAGATGACCAACGCTTCAATATGCGTAACGTGCTAAATGAAAAAGCTGTTAATAATGCATTTGTTGTAGATATGGCGATGGGGGGAAGTTCAAACACTGTTCTTCACATGTTAGCAATCGCAAATGAAGCAGAAGTTGACTTTAAATTAAAAGATATAAACAAAATAAGCGAAAACGTTTCACACATTGCAAAAATATCACCTGCAATTTCTACTGTACACATGGAAGATATTCAGCGTGCTGGCGGTGTAAATGCTGTAATGAAAGAGGTTGCGAACCGTGGTAATAACGTTTTGCAAACTGACGCACTCATGGTGACTGGTGAAACATTAGGTGAACGTATTAAAGATGCAGTAATAAAAGATACTTCAGTTATTCATACCAATGATAACGCTTATTCTAAAGTTGGTGGACTTAGTATTTTATACGGTAACTTAGCAACTGATGGTGCTGTTGTAAAAACTGCCGCAATTGACCCAAAAATGCGCCAATTTAGTGGTAAAGCTGTTGTATTTGATTCACAACAACAAGCAATTACAGGGATTATGGGTGGTAAAGTTACTGCTGGTGATGTTGTGGTAATTCGTTATGAGGGTCCTCGTGGTGGTCCAGGCATGCAAGAGATGCTTAGTCCTACTAGTCTAATTATGGGTATGGGACTTGGTGATAAAGTTGCATTAATTACTGATGGTAGATTTAGTGGAGCAACACGTGGTGCATCTATTGGTCATGTTAGTCCTGAAGCTGCTGAGGGTGGTACAATTGGACTACTTAAAGATGGAGATATTATTGATATTGATGTTGATAAACATATTTTAAGTGTGCAACTAAGTGATGATGAGTTGGCTGAACGTCGCGCTAATTTTGTTGAGTATAAAAAAGATATAAAATCTAAATGGCTAAAACGTTACCGTATTTTAGTTAGTAACGCTTCTACTGGAGCTGTTTTAAAGACTGAACTATAATTTACGGCTTATGATTAAACTCAGGAACAATCGTCTGCAATGCAGCGATTGAATCCGCAGCTTCTATTAATGTATTAATATCCTGACTCAATTTATATATATCATAAGATGCAAGATTAGCTATAAATATAGAATCATAAATAGTTTTATGTTCGCTATTACTAATTAACAACTCTTCATACAACTTTTCACCTGGACGAAGTCCTGTATACTCAATATGAACACTATCTTCTTTGCCATAAAGTGCAATCATCTTCTGTGCTAGTTCTGCAATGCGAATAGGTTTGCCCATATCTAATATAAAAAGTTCACCACCTTTTGCGATAGATGCAGCTTGAAGGACTAACTGACACGCCTCTGGAATCATCATAAAATAACGAGTTATCTCTTGATGAGTTACTGTAACTGGCCCACCACTCTCAATTTGTGTTTTAAACTTAGGAATTACACTACCACTACTTCCTAAAACATTTCCAAACCTAACTGCTACAATCTCAGTACTAAAAGAGGAAACATTTTGAGCGTATAGTTCTACTACGCGCTTAGTAGCGCCCATTACATTTGTAGGTCGCACAGCTTTATCTGTTGAAATAATAACAACTTTTGAAACCTTATGCTCAATTGAGCAATCAATTACATTTTTTGAACCTATAATATTATTTACTAAGGCACTTTTATGGTTGGCTTCACAAATAGGTACATGTTTATAAGCAGCAGCATGAATAACAACTTCTGGTTTATATGTTGAAAAAACTGAATCAAGAGCTATTTTATCTGTCACAGAAAGCAGTTTTAGTGCAATATTTTTTAATGAGAGTTGCTCTGCTACTTGGTAAAGATTATATTCACTATGCTCAACTAAAATTAGCTCTTTAACTCCAAATTTTACACACTGATTACATATCTCACTACCAATGCTCCCACCAGCACCTGTTACCATAACTATTTTATCATTTAAAAATTTACCAATAACTTTAGTATCTAAATCTTTTGGTTTTCTTGCCAATAAATCTTCAATTGCAATATCTTTAATACTCTCTTCTACACTATCGCCTAAGAACTTTACAAGCTTTATCTCATGAATATCTAGAGCATTTAACTGCTCAAAAACAAGATTAAGCTCTTCGCGTGGCATTTCTGAGGCGATTATCGCAGCTTCAATTCTCCCCTCATTTACCACTTTTTCCAAATCTAAAAATGAGTGTACACGTAAATTTCCCATATAAGAGCCGATAACCTCATCACCTTGATTATGATTTGCAACAATTCCAGCTGCATAAAAAGGCAGAGAGCCAGATGTCATGCCTCTTAATATTTGATCTGTCTGACGTTCAACTCCAATTATAACAGCTGCTTTTTGCTCATCTGCTAAACCACTTTCAATAATCAAGCGCTTAGAAATTCGTAAAAACCCAACAAACATAAGAGACAAACCAAAATCAATCAAAAGTACGCTACGAGGAAATGGATTTATAATATCTGATGCTACAGAATATAAAGCAAACATTACTACATATGCCACAACATGTGCTTTTATCGCATTTTTACTCTCATTTAAACCAAAAAAACGCCAAACTATATGATAGAGTCTCCATCTATACATAAATACTATTTTTAAAGATGCAACTAAGACATAAATAATTGGAAATGTTTTCCAAATAGATGGCTCAACATCAAAATTAAAACGTAGCTGATATGCTAAAAATAGTGAAAATAGAAATATAAGTGCATCTGATAAGATAAAAAAGAGCATTCTACGGCGAGGTGTTGGACGAAGCATTAAAAAAGACTCTTTTTTACAATATTAACAACTCTATTTACATCATCTTCACTCATAGACGAACCACTAGGTAGACATATACCTTTAGAAAAAAGAGTATCACTCACACCATTTATACAACTCTTTTCATCTTTAAAAAGTGGTTGAGCGTGCATCGGCTTCCACAATGGACGACTCTCTATCTGCTCATCTACCAATGCCCTCATAACAATGTCTGGAGAACTTTTCTCAAAAGTTAATGTAGTAAGCCATCTATTGCCATTTGAGTTCTCAATTTCAGGCATAAAACTAATCTCTTCAATATCATCTAACTCATCTTTATACCACTCAAATATTTGTCTGCGCTGAGAGACTCGCGCACTTAAAACTTCCATCTGAGCCACTCCAATAGCAGCTAAAACATTACTCATACGATAGTTATAACCTAACTCTTCGTGTTCATAATGTGGAGTATCCTCTTTTGCTTGTGTTGCAAGAAATAGGGCTTTCTTAATATATTCAGGATTCTTAGATACAAGTGCTCCACCACCTGAAGTTGTTAAAATCTTATTTCCATTAAATGAATATACTCCAAAATGACCAAATGTACCACTTTGCTGTCCGTTCAAAGTTGCACCTAAACTCTCTGCTGCGTCTTCAATGACATAAAAACCATACTCATTAGAGAGCTTCATAATTTCTACCATATCTGCCATTTGACCATACAGATGTGTAATAATTAGAGCTTTTGGTAAAACAAGACCACTACTTTTACGAGATTCTAACTCCTCTTTTAAAAGAGATGGATCTAAATTCCAACTTTTATAATCACTATCAATAAAAATAGGTGTAGCACCTTGATATTTAATTGCAGAGACTGAGCCAATAAATGTAAAAGATGATGCCAAAACAACATCACCCTCACCGATTTCTAGTACTCTAAGAGCTAAATGAATTGCCGCTGTCCCACTACTAAGAGCTACAACAGATTGTGACTTGGTATATTCACCAATGATTTTTTCAAATCTATTTACATACTCACCAAGTGGGGCAATATAATTACTTTCAAAAACTTTATGAATATACTCTAACTCTTTACCACTCATGTGTGGAGGGGATAAGAAAATTCTACTCATTTATTATCTCCCATACATCAGATAAATTCTCGATTTCATAATCGGCATCACTTTTCTCATCACGGTAGACACCTACAGGATTTTTGTACCTAATTGTAAGCCATCCAAGCTCATTTGGAGCAATAAAATCTTTTTTTGGATTATCTGCAACATAACAGAATCTTTTTTCATCTTCAAAATAGTTCTCTACCATCTCATATGGCTTTTTGTTTGGCTTTTTAGTGTGATATTTATCTGTAAAAACTGCGTAATCTATCCACTTTTCTAAATTTAATCTATTATATTTATTTTGTTGCATTATGTAGTGACCATCTGTTATAAGTGCTGTTTGAAAATTTTGTTTTATATCATCTAATAATTTTTTATTTTCTAGACTAATATCTGGAGTATGGAATCTATAAATCTCGATTAATTTTTTTAGCTCTTGCTCATCTTTAGCATATCTATTAAAAACTTTTCCACTACCATTTTTTTCAAACTCTATCATCATTTCATCATAAATATCAGCATTTAAATAACTAGCAATCTCTTTAAATCCGCTCTTTACAAAATCTATTTCATTATAAAGAGTATCGTCCATGTCAAGAACTATAACCACTAACAATTACCTCATCATCATATCTTAACATCAAAGTTCTATCGGCCCATGCTTCGCTGTAACTTAGTTTATTACCTAAATAATCATCTATTAACATACCAACCATATCAGCACCAGCGCGCCAGCTAAGTGGATAACCACCACCAAAACGTGGATTTACCTCGATAAATGATATTTGTTCATCTTTTTTAAATAGCTGTACCGTTATTACTCCAAATGCACCTATCATTTTTGCACATAAATCTTTTACAGTATCAATGATAGTTTCATCTTTAACAGCTAGTGCTTTATTTACCTCACCAGCTCTAACTTCTAGACGTTGGCGTGGTACAACTGAACAGACTTCGCCACTTTTATTAACATATACATCAACAGTAAATTCATCTGCGTCAATAAACTCTTGAAAAATATAGTCACTATTTTCATTTAACAACTCTTTTGCTTCATCTACTGAATATACCTTTTGCGCGCCAACAGAACAGCTAGAATTATTTAATTTTGCAAATAGCGGATAGGTCACGTTTTCAAAGTCAGTCACCATTTTTGGTGTTGGGACACTATGTTCTGTGAAAAATGTATCTGTAGTTGATTTATGGTAAAAGGTTTTGCATACCTCTTGGCTAGATATTGCAACCATTACACCTATCTCTTTGAACATATCTTTTGATTTTGACAACACTTCAAGCTCTGTATCAATAGTAGGAATTACAATGGAGATACTATTTTTTTTACAAAACTCCAATAAAAAAGGAATATATTTAGAATCTGTAACTCGAGGAACTCTCTCATAAGAATCTGCTACTTGACACGCCGAACTAAGCTCTGGCTTTAAATCTACAGCATAAACTTTCGCATCTTTATTATGCTTTTTTAAACTTTCTTTAGCATTTCGTACAAGTGATACACGCCTGCCTGCTGAAGTTATTAGTATATTATTAATTTGTGCCATCAAACTTCTCCATTGTTGCATGTCCATCTTGTGAAACATCTGAGCGCTTCACAACTTTTAAAAAGGTTAACCACAATATTTTCATATCAAGTAAAAAGCTTTGATTCTTAACATAATAAACATCAAGCTCAAACTTTTTAGCCCAACTTATTGCATTTCTACCATTTACCTGAGCCCATCCTGTGATTCCAGGAATTACATTATGACGCTGTTTTTGCTCATCTGAATATAGTTCAAGATACTCTATTAAAAGTGGACGTGGTCCTACAAAACTCATCTCACCTTTAAGAACATTAAAGAGCTGTGGAAGCTCATCAAGTGAAAGTGAACGTACAATTTTTCCGATGCCATTTAAGCGTTTTTCATCACTCAGAAGCTCGCCCTGCGCGTCTCTTTCATCACTCATTGTTCTTAATTTATAGATGGTAAATATCTTACCATCAATGCCCGGTCTACGTTGAGTAAAAAATACTGGAAAACCCATTGTAACGGACAATAGTAAATATAATATGAATAATATAGGTGCAAAAATAAGCAATAATATAAGTGCTAAAACTCTATCAAACAGTGGCTTAATTAGTATTTTGTACATTTAATAACTTTGAATAAATTTCGCTATAACTAGAAACAACTTTTTTAACATCGAACTCTTCTATTGCCTTTTTTCTAGATGATAAAGCATACTCACCTTGGAGTTTCTCATCACCTAATAGTTTGCCAATAGCATCACTTAAACTCTTAGAACTTTTTAACTCAACTAACAAACCATTTTTTTCATGCTCAACAACTTCACGACACCCTGGTACATCTGTAGCGACTAAAGCTTTTGACATGGAAGCAGCTTCAAGCAGTGTTCGTGGAACACCCTCTCTATAACTAGGAAGAACAACAATATCACTAAGTGCTATCAACTCTTTTATATCGCTACGCTCACCAACCCAGTTCATACTCTTCTGTTCATTTAACCATGTTAATGAGGCATTTGATGGATTTCCATCATCTACCCCACCTACTAATAAAAATTCTACATTATCACGATTTAAAATCTCAGCAGACCTAGAGTATTCAGCAATCCCTTTATGCCAAATAGCTCTGGCTATCATCAGAACTACTTTTTTCTCTTTAGTTTTTAATTCATCTTCTAGTTTTTTCACATCTTCAATATTAACCGTTGAAATATCAAAATAACATGTATCTACACCTGAACTTCTTACAAGGTAACTTTTTGACTTTTTAATAATACCACTATGTTCAAAAAGCTCTTTATCATCTCTATTTTGAAAAATCACTCCAGTTGAGAGGTTAAAAACTCTTTTATAGAGAGTCTCTATAACTTTTCTAATAACTTTTGATTTTAAAGAATCATCAATAAAAAAACTACCAAGACCAGTAACAGTATTAACTACAACCGGAACTTTGGCTCTACGTGCTGCAAACGTACCATAAATATTAGGTTTAGCCATAAATGTGTGTAAAATATCTAAATTTAAATCTTTAATCGCCCTGTAAATCATGTTTATAGCAACTAACTCTTTTAGTGGATTCAAACTTGAACGCTCAATTTCATAAGTAATTGTAGTTATTCCCTCACGTTCAAGCGCTTCTGTGTATTCACCACGAGGAACAATTGCATAAACAGTGTGACTATTCTTTAAAAGAGCCTGCATAACAGGCAACCTAAACCTATAAAGATTAGCATCTAAATGGCTTAAAAATCCTATTCTCACGCTATTTCACTTTTAATAAAATTAGAATACCAAACTTCTAATGCAAATAGGTTATATAAAATCTTAGCTCTCTTCTCATCTGAAACAGGTATTTTTCTCTGCATCAATTTTTCTATAAATCCATTATCTATAAAATTTCTCCAATATGCATTAGGTGAGCCAACTCTTTCAAAAATTATATCTTTTAACTCATTATCTATCCACTGTTTCAGTGGAATTTCAAACCCACGTTTTGGTTGGTTTATAAGTTCGCTTGGTAGATACTTCTTAGCAAGCTCACGTAAAATGTATTTCGTTGTAGTGCCATTAATTTTACACTTTGGCTCTAACGTAGGTGCAAATTCAAGTAGCTCTTTAGATAAAAATACTGTTCTACTCTCTAATGCATGAGCCATTGTAGCTATATCCATTTTAACAAGTAAATCACCACTTAAAATTGTCTCAAAATCCATCTGCATCATAGTGGACAAACTATCTTGTTTTGCAATACTTTTAAGCACAGATTCAGGCTCTTCTAAATAGTTTTTACCCAAAATATTCTCTTCAAATCCCTCAAAAATATCTACAGTTGAGCGTAAATAGGCATCAATCCCATCTTGTGCTAACATTGAGTTTAGTCTGTAAAGGTAATTATATATAGACTTTTTTTGATGAGCTGGTGGCAGGAAACTGTTTAAAAGTTTCGCTAACGGTCTCTTTTTAGAAAAAAGATTAAGATAGCGCGCTGGTACATAACGACGATAGCCTGCAAAAAGTTCATCTGCACCATCTCCATTTAAAATAACAGTCAGATGTTTTTTAGCCTCTTGTGAGACATAATAGCTAGGAATTGCAGAAGAATCAAAAAATGGCTCACCATAATTTAAAATGATTTTTTCTATATCATCTTTTAAATTATCAAAAGATATTGTAACTTCAGAGTGTTCTGTACCATATTTATCAGCAACTAGTTTGGCAAGTGGAGCTTCATTATATGCACCTTCAAAAGCAACTGTAAAAGTTTTTAAACTGTCTGTATACTCTGAAGCTATCGCAGTAACTAACCCGCTATCGATTCCACCACTTAAAAATGCACCAACTTCTAAATCTGAACTCTCAATTCGTCTTTTTACACTCAAATGAAGTAGCTCATCAACTCTTTGTGTTGCACTCTGGCAAGACAAACTTGAACGTTTAGTGTAAAATGTACCAATATTCCACCAACGCTTTTGAGTTACAATTGAATTTTCTATATCTACATATGCATAGTGTCCAGCTTTCAACTCCTGTACATCCTCGTATGGAGTTTTACTATACGCAAACATACCCAATCGCAAATATTCACTAATATTTTTGTTCTCTGGCTTTAAAGGTTGCACATCAGCTATTGCTGAAAGCTCACTTGCAAATAGCAACTGATTCTCTTTTGAATAGATATAAAGTGGTTTTTCGCCAGCACGATCGCGCGCGAAAAAAAGTTTTTTTTGCGTTTTATCATAAATTACAAAAGCAAACATTCCATCGAGCATATCAAGCATTTTTTCTTTATACTTAATATACAGATGAACCAATGTTTCTGTATCCGAATGTGTTTTAAAGTCAACTCCATCTAACTCTTTACGCAGTTCTGAATGGTTATAAATTTCTCCATTAAAAATAATAGTAAAATCATCAACACTGAAAGGTTGCTGACCATGAGCAATATCTTGAATAGCTAAACGATTATGAAGAAGTGTTAAATTTCCATCATTAAACACCCCATTATCATCAGGACCACGATGATTTAATGCCTTTAATAGCGCAATATTTACATCATGATAATTTAAATAACCAGCTATTGCACACACATAAGAGCCTTTTCATATTCTGCTGAAATTATATCTATATTAAAGTCTTTTACCCTATTTTGTGCCCTAATACTAAGTTCGTTACGTAGGTTTTCGTCCTCAACCATCATCTTCATAGCTTCATAAAACTCATCAACATCTGCAACTTTAGTCAAAACTCCATACTCATCTTTTAGTATCTCACGTGGTCCACTTTGACAATTTGTAGATATTATTGGCAACTTACATGCAAGTGCTTCAAGCAGTACATTTGGAAATCCCTCATGGTTAGAGCTAAAAGTAAAACAATCACTTCTTGATAAATACTTGTATGGATTGGCTTGTTTTCCAAGTAAAAATATTTTATCTTCCATACCTAACTGATTTATCTTATTTTGAAGATCCTCTTTTAAGTCACCATTACCAATTATAAGAAGTTGAACATTTGAATTCTCTAACCGTGAAAATGCTTCTATCATTAAAGCATGATTTTTACCAACATCTAAACGTCCTATCGTTACAAATGTAAATGGTTCAAAATTGAAATCTATATCACTTGAAGCTAATGTATTAATCTTATCAATATCTACTGGATTATAAATAACATCAACATTTTTTACGCCAAAATTATTAATTAAATCATCACAATTACCAAGTGAATTACTTAAAACTTTGTCCGTCTTTGGATAAAGCGTACGAATGAGAAATTTATTTACTTTTGATTGTAGTGAATTATAACCGTATTGGAGTGATGGCATTGCTCTCTCGTTTATAATTGCACAATCCACACCTGATAGAACATTAATATAATTAGGTCTGTTCATAAATGAAAGTGAAATATCAATTGAATTCTTTTTACAAAATTGTTTATATTTATATGCAAGAAGTGGAATTTTTGCAAGTTTTAGCAGTCCACTCTCTTTTGGGTTTGATTTTTCTAAAAACTCTACTCTAATACCATTAGGAATCTCATATTCAATAGTTTCATTCATTAAAACCAATGTAATATCAAATTCATTTTGAAGTGTTTTTAAGAGAATTGAAACCACTCTTTCAGCACCACCACCTGCTAATGAGTAGATTAATATAGATAACTTTTTTTTCATAAACTCATCTTAAGCGTAGCAAGTTCCAAAATATATACTCATAATTGTGTCCATTGTTCATATGTAAATCTACAAGTTTATTGACATAAGCTTTGTTAAATTTCTCATCAAGATTATCTATCTTTGCCATCAATACATCACGTAACTCATCTCTAAACCAATGTTGCAGAGGAACTGAAAAACCTCTTTTAGGACGTTCAATTAGCTCCTTTGGCACATATTTATACAAAATTTCTTTCAAAATTGATTTTGGACCATATTTTAGTTTTATATCTGTTGGAATTGAGGTTGCAAGTTCTACTAAACGATGATCTAGCAGTGGTACTCTTGCTTCAAGTGAATACTTCATACTAGCACGATCAACTTTTGTAAGAATATCTTCACTAAGATAATTTTGTATATCAACACGGCTTAAACTATCAATTATCTCATTTTCACTAAATGACTCTTTTGAACCTAGCAAATCTAAATAGCCAATATCAGTTGAGCCAAAATTTTCTTTAATAAAATCATCTGAAAATATCTTAGTTAGCTCCCATGGTTTTACTGATGTAGAAATTACACCATATAGATTCTCTAAACTTAAATTTCCTACAGGATAAGACATTTTTTTCAATCTGTCGTGAGGTAGAACTCCCATGCCTAATGAGATTATACCCCTCATCCAAGATGGTACTTTTTGTAACTTTTGATAATAGTTTTGAGTAAAAAAGTAGCGCTCATAGCCTAAAAACAGCTCATCACCACCATCACCACTAAGTGCAACTGTTACGTGCTCTTTAGTTTTTTTTGCTAGTAGCATAGTAGGAAGTGCAGAAGCATCCCCAAATGGTTCATCATAGTAGTAATCAAAATCTTCCAATAACCCTAAGACATCTTTTGGAGTAAAAATAAACTCATGATGCTCAGTATCTAGATGTTTTGCCACCTCTTTAGCATATGGTGCCTCATTATATTCAGGATTATCAAAACCTATTGAAAATGTTTTTATATTTTTTGTTGATTGCTGCTTCATTAATGCACATACTAATGAACTATCAACTCCGCCACTTAAAAATGCGCCAACTTCTAAATCTGAAAGTAAACGATAATTAATTGAACTTTTTAGTAACTCTTCAGTGCTATTAACTGCTTCATCAAATCCAATAGATTTCTTCTCTTTTGGCAATTCCCAATATTGGTGTTCTTCAATACCTTCTGCATCAAAAACTAAATAGTGAGCTGGTTTTAACTTATGAATATTTTTATAATAGGAGTTATTTGAGGGAATATAACCTAAGCTTGTAAACTGTATTAATGATTTATCACTTGTAGCATCTTTAAAATGTTCTGGTATACCCTTAAGTTCTGAAGCAAAAGCAAACTCAGCATCTTGAAATGTATAATAGAGTGGTTTAATCCCTAAACGATCTCTCATCAGATATAGTTTGTTTTCTTGTTTATCAAATAGAGCAATAGCGAACATTCCAATTAATTTTTCTAGCGTACCCTCAACTCCAAACTCAATAAAACATTGCAACATAGTTTCAGTATCTGAATGGGTTTTAAAATTCTTAAATTCAAGATTTTGCCTGAGTTCTAAATGGTTGTAAATTTCACCATTAAATACAATACTAAAACGTCCACTTTCCATAGGTTGATTTGCATTTTGATTTAAATCTTGAACAGAAAGACGATTGTGCGCTAGAAAAATTGGCTTTCTATGCATCATATCTTTAGTAACAGAACTATTATCTGGTCCTCTGTGAGATAAAGTGCTATTTAACCTCTTTACCTCATCTTCATTGTAGCTAGAGCCAATATAACCTAAAATTGAACACACTAGATTTTCAGCTTATAAACTTTTGCTAAAGGATCTAAAATCACTGGCTCAAATAGGTTTTTGTCATAATTTTCTAGGACAAATAGTTGAATGTAAGTTGAAGCAAGAATACGATTATCCAAAACTAAAAAAGTGTTATAGTTTTTCATAAAGATTACAGACAATGGAGCACTACTGTTAACAGCTGTTCTTTGTACTTGTAATTTTCCATTGTTATCATATGAGGTTACATAAAAATCTCTCATCTGGATTTTATTTGAACCTATTTGTAAATGATTATCTTGCATTATTTTCACACCATTACCTAATTCAATGCCATCTGAAGCTTGAGTAAAACGTTGCGTAAAATAGAAGAAGCCTCTTGGATACTGCTTACCTGATACAACATCCATATTACTAAATAAATCTACCGTTGGTAATATTTGTAACATTCTATTTGGTAGATAATAATATACATCTGTTGTTTTTTGTGGTAATTCTATTTTATTTGTTGGCAAATCAACCAGAAATTTGTTAGCATCATTGTAGCCATAATCATTTAAAATAGATTCTAAATCGTTAGTGCCATCTGGTTTTTTATTACGAACTTCTCTTGTTTCCACATCTATTCTTGCCATTTTTGCTGATACTAATTGTGGTTTTAATAAAGAAAAACTAACTGGATAATTTTGAAATCCTGAGTGTGCCCCTCCATCAACTAAAGTATTTAATTCACCATAATATCTTACTGGGTACCCGTAATCCCACCATGCAATTGCATAATCTTTATGATTTGAAACAGTTTTAAGTTTATCTAAAACATTGACTTCATCTTTGGTAAATACAGTTGGAACCTTATATCCAATAACATGAATAATATTTGGATACAAAACAGCAGATGTTAAAACAATAAGAACACTGTAGCGTCCAATTAATTTTAAATTTTTTGGGACAAAAAATTGAATATATTTTGCAATTAAAAATATAAGGTAAGATATACCTAAAGCATTAATAGGCACAGCATATACAGTAAAACGTAATCCTGCTTTTAACGCTAAAAATCCAAGCCCCATCATTGGTAGAGCTAGCCACATAACTGGATATCTAAGTGCAAAGAGAAAATATCCAAAAGTTGAAAGAAAAAATGTTACTGTCTGTCCACTAATACGGTTTGCAAAAGTTTCAAATGGAATATGTCCAGCTTCTCTAACAGTTTGAGCAACTGAGAAAAAATGTAAAGATAGTTCATCAGCAGCTACAGCAGTCCTAAATACATAATTATTAAGCTGTGCAATAATTCCATTAAATCCACCAAAAATTGCAAAAATTACTATACTTAAAACCAATATCGAAAAAACAACTCTTTTATCTTTATTAAAATAACTAGCATAAATAAATAGACCAATTATAAAAATAAACTTTAAGTATATTGACAAAGATAAAATTGATATTAACATTAACGAAATAATTAAATAATTAAATAACTTATTACGTTCAAATACAATTGCATAAAAAAATGTCATTGCAGTCATTGCTGTAAGCAAAGAATAACTTCCGCCATACCACCACTTATATACAATAATAGAAATAGCCAATAAAAACAACGAATATGCGCGTTGACTCATTATTGAATAAAGCAAACCCAAAAGAACAAATGTTGGTAATACAATTACCAATAAGTCCGTATCATAATAACCTGTCATTGTACGATTATAATAACTCCATGTAATGCTACCAACTACAGCAGCTACAAAACCAACATTTGTTTGTCTCAAAAGAACACCAACCAATAAAATTGGAATAGCAAGTAAAGAACCAAAAATAGTTGGCATATAAAGAATAATACTTTCTATGCTAAATGGAAGAAATTTAATCAAATATGATGTTAAAATTGAAATTGAAGCGGTCGTGGTTGAGTCTATATAATCTTTTTTACCTCGTAAAATATCTTTTGCACCCTCTATCCACTGGTAACCGTCATTCGTATTTATCATAAGATGGTCGTTCCAATGCATTTGTACGTCACCGCTAAATTGAAAAACCCATATCATTCTAATGACTATTGAAAATAAATATGCCACTACAAAGAGATAAAATATATTAATATAGTTCCCACGCCTTTCATCTACACTAATTAACTCTCTTAATTTTTGCAATTTACTACCCCTAACCATTATAGATGATGTAATTGTACCTTTTAATCTATTAATAGTGCCTCTATATCTTTTAGTGAATTACTTGTTGCCCCAAAAGCTAAAAAGAAGTCAGCATTTTTTTTAAAATAATTGAAAAAATGTTTTGTTATGAACTTTGAATCAACCAGTTCATAAGGATGAATATAAATAATTGGTTTAACTCCTAAATTATTTAACTGAAGTATTAATAATTTTTGTAAAAACGGTGGGAACATTCTCAAATAAAAACCTCCACTAAATGGTATACCAAACTTTGGAATAGGAATCTCTATTATAGTGCCACTTTTTGTGTTAATCTCAAACGGTTCCTTTTTATCAATTGAATTACCATATAAATATGTTTTAAATGGAAAATATGATGACGAATAACTATATCCACTGCTTAATAATTTCTCATAATAATCTTTATTAAACGGTAATGACCAACTGGCTGATCTATAACCTTTGACTTCATTGCTAGTAATATCTTCCAATATGTATTTTGACTCTATAATTGAATTGTTCCACTCTTGTAGTGACATATCATAAACCAAATCATGTGTTAGTCCATGTGAGGCAATTTCGTGCCCAGCATTTGATATTTTTTTAATAATATATGGATATTTTTTTGCAAAACTTCCTAGCACGAATGCTGTTGATTTATAATTATTTCTTTCGCAAAGCTCTAACCAATTGTCTAAAAGCTCTTCATAATGTAAATTTATAGGTTTTTTTTCAAAAAGCTTAAAATTGCTATCATTTAATTCTTCAACATCAATTGTTAGCCACAACTTATGTGTGTCATAAACTTTACTATGTGTTAACATTCTGAATTATTTCCCTTAAGTACTCTTCTTTAACTAAATTATGTGTTGGCAAAAATGAAACTCCCTCTGCCAACAACTTTGCACCACTCAATGATGAAGAACGTCTTTTAGTTGCTTTATAGTAAGTAGCCGCATAACTTGAAATTTGACTTACACCACTCATAAAAATTTTCTTTTTAACAGGGAAACGAATATATGGCATTAGTCCAATTAAATCAAACTGATACTCTTTACATATCTCATTTTTATATTTAAGAATAAATTCCTTATTTGTACTATAGTCAAAACTTTCTAAACTACCATATATCCATGCTGATTTTATTTTATTTAGTCTTTTTATAACTATTTTTTCAATATAGTGTTGTGATTTTTTTTCAGGATTATAACGTGTACCTTCAAGTAAAAACCAAAAATACTTACTAACAATTTTTTGCATCTGCACCAATATAAAACTAAAGAAAAAATTGTTGACATGTGGTAGTTTTAGATAATACTCATCTATTTCATTATTAAAACCAGACAAAGCTCCACCACTCCAAGCTGAAATCATTTTGCCCTTCCCAAAACTTGTAAAAGCAAAATCTGATTCTTTATACTTATAACTAATCAGTGAATGTGACAAATCTTCAATTACTTTTATAGTCGGGTACATCTTCTTATAATTTTTAAGCTTAACACCAAATAGTGATGTAGCTATCAAAACAATAGTGTTATCTTTATAAAATTCTAGCATGAGTTCTAAATCTTTTTTATCAAACTGCAAAGAACTATCAACATCCACAAAATTGTACTTTACCATAGATTGTTCCATCACATCAATAACGCTATGACACGTATATGCAGGAAGTAAAAAAATAAGTTTATCATACTTAGCTTTCAGTATATTAACTGCCAGCAAAAGTGCGCTTCTACCTGAATCTAATAAATATAGTAATGATTTCTTTTTAAAATTAAATTTATATCCGCTGTATGGATATAAAGGCGGTATTGAGTGAATCATAAATCTGGTAAATACTTACATAGTTTTGGACCTACAAAATCAGTAACAGCATTAGGCAAATACTTCCATACCATAGAAGCAAATTTATATTTTTCATAAACATTTCCACTTCTAGATGTCATTACGTCAATCTTTACAGGTTTTGCTCCCCATTGAGCCTTAAATTTATATGTGTTACCAGCATATGAAGAACGTCCAAAATCAAAAATTGTTTTTTTATCATCAATAGCTTTTTTTATAGCTTCAGAATATATAAGATGATTAGGACAATATTTACGGTATTCTTCGTTAGATGCAGCCCAAGGTACCCAAGCAATTTCTTTATCATAAACAAGGACAAGTGCAGCTACGGCTATATTATCCATCCTAGCGACTACAAAAGAAGCTTTAAAATACGTCACCAATAAATTAAAAAGTTTTTTTGAAAAAACTGGAGTACCATAACGTTTCATTGTACCTTTAAACAGAGCATAAAACTCTTCTACTTGATTTTGGTCATTAGCAATAGTAAAAGAAATAGTAGATTTTTGTGCTTTTCTAACTTGATTACGGCATTTCGAATGTAATAATTTCTTAAAAACTGTTTCATAGTTCGAAGATAAATCTAATCTCATTGTCACTGTGTCATTATTCAAAAAGTCTTTATATTTAGAATTAATAACTCTAATCTGAAAATCATTATCTTTTGCCAACTCATACAAATCAGAAATATCCGAACTTAATCTATCTGTATAATTTAACAATGGAGCGTACGAAAGAGTTTTAGAGTTTAATACAGATGGAACAATTAAAAATTCCATATAATCTTCATAGGAATATAGCTCTTTCAACATTTTTTTCCATGAAAGAATAAAACTCTTCGTAAATACAGCAGAATACATTATACTTTCTCCCTTTTGAACCATTCTAACGAAACAGACTTTTTTTGGATAACCCATAACGCCAGTAACGCTGATGGAGCGAGTAAAATAATATGTAATATTATGCCTACCGCCAAAGCTGTTTCTTTGTCAACTCCATATAAATCAAGTGCAAAAATTAATCCCGCCTGATACGTCCCTAGCCCCCCAGGAGCCAAAGGTATAGACATTGCAATAGAAGATATAGTAAAAATAATAAATACATCAATTAATAGCAAATGGATATTAGTAGCATACTCAAAAAACAACCACACTGTAAAAAAATAAGAAATCCAAAGTATAAAGCTATAGCCTAGCCCCATTATCAATGATAGTAAATTAAGTTGCCTTCTTATATTAGATAAACTTCTTTTTAAAAATATTTTTACTGAACGTATTGGAATATAATTCAAAACTTGTTGAAAAAACTTTGTATTTAAAGTAAATATAGCGAAGGCCATAAGAATTATTATTAAAATTGCCACATTTCTAGCGCTTTCATTTTCAAGAAATATACTAGTAGCCATCAATGTAACAACAGCCAGAACTAACATATCCATACTACGTTCAATAAATAAAACAATAATAGAGCTACTAAATCTAATATTATATAAACGTTTTAAATAAACTAACTTAGATATTTCACCCAACTTTGCCGGTAATATAAAATTTAAAAAACCGGCGACTACTGAGACTTCAAATGAAGCTGCATATGAGCATCTGTTCTTTGATAAAAATTGCCATCTCGCACCAAGCATAATATCACTAATAAGAACTGAGAACATTGAAATAAAAATCCCAAAGATATTAAAACTATCTAATAAAGCCAAAAATTTATTGATATCAATATCATTGAAAAGATAATAAGCAATTACTAAAAACAATAATAACTTTAATAAACCACTATACTTTATCATTAGACCAGAACCATACCTTTTTTAAAAATATATGTATTACAGGAGCAGCTAATATTATCATAAACGGTTCTATTGGCAAGCGATATCTAACAGAAGAAATAAAAACCAAATGTACTCCTGTCAGTAAAAATGAATATAACAGCATTGGAGAATAGTCCCAAAAATATTCTCTAAATCTAAATAATGCATATATTGATAAAATAAATACAATACCATAACTAAAGATAGACAATACTTTATAAAACCATGCCTGATATTCCTTTGCATAAATAGTGAATCTATAAAAACGAATCAGTTTTTTCAATTCAAGCTTTAACCAATCAGATGGATTATTCTTTATCCAATCAAGTCCTGCTCTCCACATCGCTTCATCTCTTAAAGTAGGATCCGTAATATTATTAAATAACTTTGTATCAACATCAAGCCCACCAATTCCACCACCTGAACTATTATTTTTATTATTCCCACTATAAAAAACTTTTCCGCTCTCACCTTTTGACGTTGCAACAAATTCCCCAAAAACTTTATAGTTTCTAACCCACCATACCGACATGGCAGATAGAAAAACAATAACACTTATAATTATCGACAATACTATTATCTTGAAAGTCCGTTTTTGTCTATATTGCAATACAGCTGCTAACAGTAAGAAAAATGGGAACATTGGTAAATTTGAAAATCTTGTCAGTGTAGCTAATGCAAAAAAAAGTGAAAAAAGAGACATGAATATTAAGTGCTTTTTCTTAAAAAAAATAATAAAATAATAAAAAGAAAGATACAACAAAAATATATATAATGTTTCAGTCAACACTGCAATTGAATAAAAATTAAGAAATGGATACACACATACTATTAATGCTGTAATATTTGCAACTATTTGATTATTAAAAACCAAAAAAGAGATTCTTGATAGTATAACTATAGAAGCTGTTGCCAACAAAATATTTGCTAAAGCATAAGCATAATTCCCAATTAAATTACTTAATGGCACAAATAAAGCATAAAAATATGGTGTAAGCGGTGCATCTTTTAATTCATCATCTGGATAGACGAACCTTTGCTCATAAATTCTTTGGGCAACTGATACATACCACTGACCATCTAAAAAAAGCTGTGGACTTAAAATAAAAAGTATCAACAGTTTTATAGCTATAGACAATAACAATACTACAAAAATAAATCTACTGCCATTAAATAGCTTTACCATTTATTACTCTTTATAGTTTTTTTATCCCATTGATCTAACAGCGTAGCTGAAATCTGTATTTTTGAAACACTATTGTGTTTATAAATAACAAAAGGATATTTAGCATAAATTATTTCATAGCTATTTAAATCTTTCATAATATTTAAAATATAATCATAGCTAGCTTTTTTATTAGTTGTTGTATTGTATTTTATATTATTTGCCAAGTAAGAATATCGTGTATTAAAAATAACATATTTTGCTATTTTATTTTTATTATTCATAAAATTTAAATACTGAACATAATCAACCTGATACTCGCTAAAATAAACTCCTGTTCTGTCTTCAACCAATAAAAAATCTTTAAAATTCAAATCAAGCTTAGGTATTACTTGCTCTTGTAATTGTTTTTCATCTTGATAATATTTATACTGCCATGGCTGCTTTAGAGAAATTACAGAAGCAATCAATGAAGTATTTATAAAGAAGAACAATAGCAATCGCTTGTTAGTAAAAGTACCATATTTTTTTACAATAATTAATACTACTGGCAATACAGGTAGAGCATAATGTTCAAAAAGCCAATATGTCATTGGAATTTGGCGAGAAAGAATGCAATAACCAAAAGTAGGTCCAATTATTAACACTAAAGTAATCCAATCTTTTAGAACAATTTTTTTTAAATCAATAAGCATTAAAAATGGGAAAAAGAACAATACAATAAACAATATTCTTCTATCCCAATGAGCTAAATTAAAAATAGAGTCTAAAAGATCTTTAAAGTTTGCTGCATCAAAAATATAAGCATAATGTCCAGAGTGTATACCAGCAGCATTTTCTGAATATAATATGCTCATTAATTTATAGATAGAAATGAATAAAACTGCAGAGACAACAGTAAGAAAAATATATTTAATCTTATTAAATCGAATAAAAAGAGAAAAAGATAAAAAGACTAAAAGTAACCAAAACTCCTCCTTTATTAAAAGAAGAGGCATAAACCATAATAATGATTTATTTGCATTTTCTTCAACAAATAAATAATTATATGAAATAATTAAAAAAATTGGTGCTAATACAACAGGATGAAAACCATTGAAATTTAAATAAAAATTAAAAAATAATACAGGAATAGAAAATAACAACATAGAAAACATAACTATGTTAATCTTTTTACTCATAAATGTGTACACAATTGTAAAAAATGTACTATAACTAACAACAATTAAGAAATTAAGAAAAACAATTGGATTAAAAATTGAAGCTAAGGGAAAAAGTACGAGTAAAAATGGATTAAAATGATCTGCTAAAAAATTATTAATTTCACCGTAAATTGAAATTTTAAATGTATTCAAATTAAATAGGTTATAAAGCGGTTGCAAATAGAATGTGCTATCAGTCATTCCGTGAAGCTGAAAAGGCATTAGGACTGCTAAAAATACTAAGAAAATCACCGCAAACAAAAAATAATTTTTAAAAAATAGTTTTGTCATTTATATCTTTTTTAATACTAAAAATAATGATGATGCAAACGGATATTTAAATGGTAAAATAAGTTCCACTCTTGAAATTATATGTAGTAATGTATTTACTAAAGTACTTGGAAGATTAATATCTGATTCTATTTTTATATTTTCTTTTTTCATTTTATTTCTTTGCATACGTCTTAAAATATAAATAATCGGAGATAAAAAAAATGGCCAAAACCTCTTAGTTTCTACATTAAATTTATTAGTATCAATAATTTCTTTTACACTTTTTTTGTCAAATCTTTTATTAATTCCAACAGCTCTATCATGAATTCCTGAAAAAGAATCCAAAGCAGGTAAGTTTAAAATAACTAATCCACCGCTATTTAAACTATCATAAAAATTATTCAGTATCTGCTTTTGTTTTTCTTTATTAAAAAAATAAAGTGTATCGCTACTTACAATTACATCAAAATTATTAACAAAACTATCTTTGTTGAATTCATTTAGATCTAGTTCTGCGACATCAAGTCCATGTTGACGTGCAAAAATAATCGCATCCCTCGATATATCAAAACCTTGTATATTTTTGTAACCACATTTTGTTAAATACTTTACTAATCCACCAGTTCCACAACCAGCATCTAATATTTTAATATTTTTACTTGCAAAACTATTTTTTATCGACATAAACACTAAATAGTGTAAAATTTTATACCACCAAAGCTGACTCTCAACTTGATACATTTTTTTATACTCAGCATAATTATTAACCATCATTTGACCTAAATACAAAAAATTTAAACATAAAAAAATTTCCAACTGCAAGTAATAAAATTATCATAGCTTGAGACATAATAAGATTAAACCCGTAAATTTTATAGGCCAAATATAACAAAAAGATATTTAACACATATGATACTAAATATACAGACGTAGTTTTTAATAATGGTAAAAAATCATTATTAAAAATTACTGAGAATGTATATTTTTTATTCATAAAATAAGAAAAAACAATCCCAAAAACATAGTCTCCAGTTAGAGCAGGAATGTAACTAAATTCAATCTTAAGCATAATAATATATACAATAAAACCTAAGCCTGTCGTCAAGACACCTATGTAATTGAAGTTTAAAAATTGTTTTATAAAAATTTTTCTTTTATTGTCCATTGAGGAGTTCCATTTGAATCTAAATAATGTTTACCAATATATTCTCCAATTAATCCTAAGAATATCAATTGAATTCCAGAGAACATTAAGATTGAAACAATAACAGATGTCCAGCCAAGCTCCATTTCTGGAGAGATTAATTTTTCAATTATGAATAATAAAGATGCTAAAAAACCTATGCTTGCCATAGCCATTCCAAAAAAAGTAAATACTCTTAAAGGCTTTATAGAAAAATTTATAAACATATTCAACCATAAAGAAGCTAGTTTCTTTATGGTATAATTTGATTTTCCTTCTTGCCGTACATGATGTTCAACATAAATAGATGTAATATTATTGGTAGCTCTTAAAATTAGGCCATCTATATACGGAAATGGGCCCTTGTATTTAATTAGTTCTTTCACTAACTCTTTACTTATAACTTTAAAACTTGAAAGATACAAATCTTTTGGCTTCTCTAAAAGCCAAGTAGATACTAAATCATTAAACTTACTTCCTAAATTTCTAAAAAAATGATGTTTTTTCTCATGATATTTAGAATATACAACGTCAAAACCATTTTTTGCTTCATTTACTAATTTTAAAATTTCAGATGGTGGATTTTGAAAATCATCATCTATTATAGCTACATAATCACCAGTTGCAAAATTAAGCGCACACATAACTGCATTATGCTCACCATAATTCCGTCTTAAAGAGATAAACTTAACATTCTCATTATTTTGCGCTAATTTTGTACAAATATCTTCACTATTATCACTGCTTGCATCGTTTACCAAAACTATTTCTACTTCATGCTCATTTTTTAATTCAACAAATACCTCATCAACAAGTTTCTCAATAGTATTAGAACCATTATAGACAGGAATACATACTGAAATCTTAGAATTCATTTAAAACCTTACATACTTTTTTTATATCGTCTTCACTATGACAATAAGAGATAGGCAGACTTAAGACCTCTTTATGTATTTTTTCAGAAATTTTATACTCACCTTGTAAAATGTCCTTCATTGCTTTTTGCTTATGAGGAGGTATAGGATAATGTACTTCTGTTTTTATACCATTTTTAAATAAATAATCTTTAATATTATCTCTTTTTTCATGTCTAATTTGAAAGATATGATACACATCAAAATAATCATCTTCAACTACTGGTTTTATAAAATCATCTTTTAAAGATTTTAAATATATAGATGCTAATTTTCTTTTATGTTCTATAATTTTATCTATTTTTTTAAGTTTTATACTTAAAAATCCTGCTTGCAATTCATCTAGTCGTGAATTCATTCCAATATAATCATTAATATATTTTTTAGATGACCCATAATTTCTCAATGATTGTAATTTTTGAAATATTTTTTTATCATTAGTAGCGATACCTCCAGCATCCCCCAATGCGCCTAAATTTTTAGTAGGATAAAAGCTAAATGCACCTGTCCCAAAACTACCGACTTTTTTATTTTTATATTTTGCACCATGTGCCTGAGCACAATCCTCAACAACACTAAGAGAATATTTATTTGCTAAATCCATAATATAATCCATATCGCATGGCTTACCATACAAGTGTACAACTAAAATAACTTTAGTATTTTTTGATATTTTTTCTTCAATCTTATATGGGTCTATATTATATGTACTAATATCTGGTTCAACTAAAATAGGTTTAAGTCCAGCTTTAACAATTGCCAATATAGTGGCTATATATGTATTTGAAGGTACAATAACTTCAGAATTCAAAGGTAAGTTCAAGGCATCAAGAGACAAAGTTATTGCATCTAATCCAGAGGCAACGCCTACAAAACTATCTACTTCTACAAACTCAGCAAAATCTTTTTCAAATTTTTCTACACTTTTTCCTAAAATATACCAGCCACTATCAATAAAATCTTTAAAAAAAATTTTATATTCATCTTCAAATTCTTTGTTTACTACACTAAGGTTTTCATATTCAATCATTTTTAGGATAGCCTTCAAAGATATAATCCTCTGCATCATAATATTCAGATGCTAACACTAATAAAATACAATCATCTGTAAAATTTTGCATTGTATGCCAATCTTCAGGTGCTAATAATAACATTTTAGTGGGAGTATCTAAAATTACTTTGTACTCATCTATTCCATTATTAATATAAATTGAGCAACTACCACCAATGGCAATAACTGCTTGAATTGTTTTTTTATGTCTATGTCCACCACGTACAATATCAGTTTTTGTTTTATAAATATAAAATACTCTTTTTACATCAAAAGATATCTCTTTTTCTATAACTGTTAAATCTCCACGCTCATCTCCATGCGTTCTCAGTTCTATTAACTTAGACATACTTTTTATCCAAACAACACAATACAATCAATTGAGTAATTCCTTCACATATCTTTCATAATCATTTTTAGGATTCTCTTTAACTAATTTTGAAAGTTCATTTTTCGAAATCCATCCGCTATTATAGGCAATCTCTTCAAGACATGCTATTTTATAACCTTGTCTATTTTCAATTGTTGCTACAAACATTCCAGCATCTAATAAACTCTCTGGTGTACCAGTATCTAACCATGCAAATCCTCTTCCTAATAACTGAACACTCAACATATCTTTTTTAAGGTACTCAATATTTACATCAGTTATTTCTAATTCACCTCGAATAGAAGGTTTTATATTTTTTGCTATATTTACAACAGAGTTATCATAAAAATAAATTCCCGTTATTGCATAATCTGATTTTGGATTCTCTGGTTTTTCTTCGATAGAGAGCACTTTAGATTCACCTGCAAATTCAACAACACCAAAGCGCTCAGGGTCTTTTACCTTATAACCAAAGATAACTGCCTTTTTTTCTTGTTCAACAATTTTTATAGCATCTTCTAGTGTTGGTACAAAACCTTGACCATAAAATATATTATCACCTAGAATCAAACAGACATTATCATCTTGAATAAAATCTTTCCCAATAATAAATGCTTCTGCCAAACCGTTTGGTTCTTTTTGTTCAGCGTATGAAATACTAATACCTAGTCCGCTGCCGTCATAAAAAAGTTCTCTAAATTTTGGGATATCTGTAGGAGTTGAAATAATTAGTATCTCTTTTATTCCAGAAAGCATTAAAACAGAAAGCGGATAATAAATCATTGGTTTATTATAAACAGGTAAAAGTTGTTTTGAAATAAACTTTGTCATAGGATAAAGACGCGTTCCACTCCCTCCTGCTAAAATAATACCTTTCAATTTTGTTTCTTTTTAGGAACACTATCAATATCTATGCTAATTGCTTGTAACAAAAATTGCACTCCTAATATAATTGGAAGGACAGACAACATAACTGTACCTGCACTATTTGCTTCATTTTGAACAGCCCCAATAATCCACCTATATAGTCCAAATCCAGTTCCACCTAGTACCATTGGAAAACCTAGAATCATATATACAGAAGCCATATTGAAATCATACACAAAATATTTGTAAAAAATCCTTTTACAAAGCCCACGTAAAAGCTTTTGTGGAAAACTAAAAAGTGTTTTTGTTATACTTAATGAACTTTCCTCATCACCATATTTTGCAGGAATTGCAACATCAGCCACTACAGCACTTTCTATATTTAAATTAATTAACATATCTGACTCAAAAAAGTAACGTTTACTAAGTAAATCTAAATCCAAAGAGAGTAAAGCTTTTTTATTAATTGCAGTAAATCCATTTGTAGGATCCATAACATTCCAATAACCACTACTCATCTTTACTAAAAAAGAAAGTGCACTATTACCAAAAAGTCTCATTTTAGGCATCTGCTTTAAAGCATTAAAATCATAAAAACGATTTCCTTTTGTATAGTCTGCATTATTATTTAAAATAGGTTCAATTAATTTCTCTATATAACTTGAATCCATTTGTCCATCGCCATCAATTTTTATAACAATATCACATCCTAGTTCCAATACTTTTTTATAACCACTAATTAGTGCCCCACCTACACCCATATTTATATCATGTCTTACCACAACAAGGCTTTTTATATCTACATTTTCTAAAGCTTTATAGGACTTTTCAGGACAAGCATCATCAACTACTATAACATTATCAATAAATTCAGGTAATTCTCTAACTACATTTTCAAGATGTAAACGAACTTTATAGGCTGGCACTACAACTGCAATTTTTTTTTGTTTCATACTCAATTTACGTCCTTCTATAGACATCATCTAGCCGAACAATATCATCTTCACCCAAATAGTCACCAACTTGGACTTCAATCAAGATGAGATTCTTTTCGTAAGGGTTCTCTATTCTATGAACTTCTCCTGCTGATATATAAATTGATTCATTCTTTTTCACAATGTACTCTTTGTCTGCTTTTGTAACATTAGCCACACCACTTACAACAATCCAATGCTCACTACGATGCTTATGTTTTTGAAGAGAAAGTTTTCCACCACTATTTACTACAATTTTTTTTATTTTATAACTTTCATCCTCTTCTAAAACTTTATACTGTCCCCATGGACGGAATACTTTTGAATCATAACGAACTAAATTAGCATTATCTTTTTTAAGTTCGCCAACCAATTCTTTAACTCCTTGTGTAGAACCACGTCTTGTAATTAACAGGGCATCATCACTATCTACAACCACTAAATCATCAACATCTAATGCAGTAATCATACGACTACTAGATTCAAAATAGTTTCTATGAGAATTAATTAAAACTGTCTTAGATTTTAAGACATTTTTCATGTTGTCTTTTTCATTTATTGAATAGAGAGAATCAAAGCTTCCTAAGTCCGACCATCCAAAATCTCCATATACCATTTTAAGAGATTCACTTTTTTCTATAACAGCATAGTCAATAGAAATTTTTGGAATTTTTTGCATTTGCTTTGTTATAAACCTAAGATTTTCTTTACATATATCATAAACATTTTTTGAAGTATCATAAACATCTACTGCATTTTTCTTTAGTTCACTTAAATATAAACTACTGCTAAACATAAACATACCCGAGTTCCAGAAAAAATTGTTATTTTTTAAAAATTCTTCTGCCTTGTCTTTATTTGGCTTTTCAACAAAACGTTCAACTTCAAACTCAGCTTTGCGTTCAATATAACCATAACCAGTTTCTGGATGAGTTGGAGTAATCCCAAATACTACTAAATGATTATTTGTTGCAAAACTAATAGCTTTATCTACTGCTGCATAATAGTTTCTCTCTTGCTTAATCACATGATCACTAGGGGTAACCATCATAAGTTCATCACCCCAACTTTGTGCTATATGAAAAGCAGCTAAAGCAATAGCAGCTGCAGTGTCACGTCCTTCTTCTTCAACAAGCAAAGTGAATTCTTTTGCTCCAACTTCTTTTAGTTGGTCTAGAGCTACATAATAGAGTTCACTATTTAAAACTACTAAAGTATGCTCAGATTGTGCACTGTTTCGTAAATATGTTTGTTGAAAAAGAGTAGTTTCTCCATAAAGTGAGTGAAACTGTTTAGGTAGTGATCCTCTAGAAATTGGCCAAAGTCTTGTACCACTCCCACCACATAAAATTACATTTATCATTAAAAGCTTTTATTATCTTTATTTCGTTCTAAATCAGATTCTACCATCATAGAACATAGTTCTTTCAATGACGTTTTAGCTTGCCACCCTAAACTCTCTTTTGCTTTTGAAGCATCTCCAATCAATAGTTCTACTTCACTAGGACGATAAAATTTCGGATTAACTGACACTACTACATTGCCATTACTTATATCTTTTCCAATCTCATCTACACCTTTACCACTCCACTCAAGCTTAATATCAACAGCATTAAATGCTTCTTCAACAAATTCTCGAACTTCATATGTCTTGCCAGTTGCCAAAACAAAATCTTTAGGATTATCCTGTTGAAGCATTAGATACATACCTTCAACATACTCTTTAGCATAACCCCAATCACGTTTTGCATCCATATTTCCAAGCTCTAAGCGTTCTTGAAGACCAAGTTTAATTTTTGCAACCGTATCAGTAATTTTTCTTGTTACAAATTCTTGTCCACGCAATGGACTTTCATGATTAAATAAAATTCCAGAACATGCAAAAATATCATATGACTCTCTATAATTTATAGTAGACCAATGAGCAAATAATTTCGCCACACCATAAGGACTTCTTGGGTAAAATGGGGTATTTTCAGATTGTGGTATTTCTTGAACCTTACCAAATAATTCACTTGTAGATGCCTGATAAAACTTAACTTTAGGGTTTATAATCCTAATAGCTTCTAGTAAATTTAAAGGGCCCATACCAGTAATTTGAGCTGTTGTTTGTGGCTGTTCAAACGAAACACCTACAAAACTTTGAGCAGCTAAATTGTAGACTTCATCTGGCATAATATCCTTAATCAAGCGAATCGATGCACCCTCATCCGTTAAGTCATATTCAATTAACTCTACATTCTCATGTTCTTTAATGCCTAATTCTTCAATGCGCCAAAAATTAACCGAGCTTGTTCTTCTATACGTTGCATATACTTTGTAGCCTTTATTAAGTAAAAGTTCTGTCAAATATGCACCATCTTGTCCAGTAACACCAGTAACAATCGCTTTTTTCATAAAACAATTTCCTTTTTAGCTATCTTAAATAGCTCATCAATCTTTTTTGAATATGTCTCTTTATTTAAAAATTTATATGCTTTCTCTGTCATCTGTTCATAATCAATATTATTATTTATAATCTCATCATAGTAATTAAAGAATTCTTCTTTATTTTCAAACACAATCACACCATTCTCTCTAGCTTCTTCTTTATTTTCAAATATTCCACTAATACCCTTTGGTGTTGTCATTACAAGACGCTTTAAAGCAATAGAATCTAGAATTTTTGTTTTCACTCCGGTACCTGAGTAAATAGGAGCAATATGTATACCACTCCTACTCATGACATCCATCATATCATCTACAAAACCAGTAAATATTATGTTTTTATTTAGTTTCTTTTTCAAACTCTCTGATGGATCTTTCCCTACAATTTTAAATGTTAAATTTGGATATTTTTTAGATAAATCTAAAAATATATCACTATAAAAATTTTCTACCGCAGTGATATTTGGCTCAAAACTCATCACCCCTCTAAAAAGAAGTTCATTCTTAGTAAAAGTATTATTTTTATAACTATCTAGATTTGTATTATCCATTGGTATCTTAAAATAATATGAATTTAATAAACTATCTTTTTTTATATCTTCTCGTGAAACATATAATTTTTTTAACTTTGAAATCTTTGAATTGTAACTAATTGAAAGCAAATAATTCACAAATGAATAAATTTTTTTTATAATATTTTTTTCATTTTTAAAATTTGAATAAGCTAATTGCTTCATGGAATCAGGCATCATAAAAATTTCGTTTTTAAATCCACTCGCATATTGTGTCATAGGATAAAAATCATAAAAAATTAAATCGTATTTATTCTTGTCTAAATTATTGAGTTTTTTATCAAAATATATTGAAAAGTATAAGGGATGCAATAAGATTAAGTCAATAAGCGTACCAAATAGCGTCCTCTTCTTTTCAAAAAATATGATATTTGCACTAGAGAATTTATTTGGAAGATTCTTTTTTTCAACATTTGGAACAACTAAGGTAATATCGTACTCTTTTTCAATCATATCTTCTAGTAAATTTAAATTTATTTTTTTTATCCCGTCATTAACAGGAAAGGGGAATGCGGAACAAAAATATAATATTTTTTTCATCGTGTAAACATTCTAGCAATATATACTTTTAAATTATAAATTAGTGCTGGTATTAATGGGTTAAAATAAAATACCTTTGTAGTTTTTAGCAAAGTTTTGATAAATTGTATAAGGAAATATTTATTATCAATTTTAGTATCATTACAATAAAATTTCTTTCCAACAGTTAGATAATCCTTAATATCTAACAACTCAAATAATGAATACGTATTATTACTATTATTATCAACGTCCTTATAAAAAACAATTGATCCGCTTATGGTCTTAACGCGCATATTAAATGCTGGCTTATAGCCATAAAGCATTAACTCTTCTGGATAAATTATTTGCTTATGCAAATCAGCAAAAACTTCTATAGTCTCATCATCTGAAATACTCTTCATACCTTTTATACTTTCTAGTTTTTCCTTCATTGACTCACGATTATATGTCATATATGGAGCTGGTACACTTATAATTACTCTTTTTTTTGCCAAACTCTCAAGCTTTTCTAAAAATAATTTTACTATTTTATCTTTAGGTATTAAATGTTCCAAGATTTCCAAAGCAAATACAGTATCATATCTTCTCTGTTCAATTTTATCTGAATCAAATGAAAGAAAATCATCGTATAGCTTATGTTTGCTATTAAACTCTTCAGCTGAAGATGAAATTTCTACAGCTATTTTTTTTACGTCACCGTATTTTTGACTTCTAGCCATCAAGTAAGCTAGCGCACCATGCCCAGCGCCAACATCAAGCATGCTTTCCCCAACCATTAACTCATTCTCTAGAATAAAATTTTGTATATTTATATTTGAAAAACTCATACTTTTCCTTCGTAGTTTAAATAGAAATCTTTTTATACAAATTTATAATTCTTTCTGTAACTTTTTCCCATGTATAGTTTTCATATAAGTGCTTCTTGCAAGCTTCATTAGGATTAGACTCTAATGCACTTCTTGTAACTTTAAGAATAGATTCTGCTGTCGGTTCACAATAAAAAGCATAGTCAAGCAATGTCTCTTCCACGGTAGGAGATTTTGTCGTTACAACTTTTGTACCAGAAATTGCTGCTTCTAAACTAGAAATTCCAGGAAATTCTGGTGGATCAGATGGTAAAACATGCACTCTTGCATTTGAATAAGCAGAGGCTAGCAATAATGAATCATTATCAAGCTGTCCAATCCAATGCACATTTTCAAACTCTTCTACAAGTTTTTTAAATTCAATAAAATAATCCAAATCTGATGGATCTTCTCTTCCTATAAATATTAAATTTAATCCAATATCCTTTAATGTTTTTATTATTTTAATTTGTTGCTTTCGCTTACTTATTCTCCCAACAGTCAATATATAATTTTCAACCTTGTATTTCTCAACAAATGATTTCGAATCTACCTCATAAAAAGAGGATGACACTCCTACAGGGATCACCTCAATCTTTCTCTCATTAATATTAAAATAATTTAACAAAAATTTTTTTTCCGCTTTAGAATTTGCAATTATCACTTCTGCATAATCAAACAGTTTCTGTCTCTGCTTATAAATATTATCAAGTGGACTAAGCTTTTGAATATATTTCAAAAGAGATAATTTAAAACGAGACATATTCGAATAATCTATTGCAGAAACTACCAATTTTTTATCTGCACCAGCAAGTGCTGTATAAACTTCTGCTACAGCACCGTTAGAGCCAAAAAGATGAAAAATATCAAAATTTGATTCTCTTTGCCAGATATCAAATAACTCAACATTAATATTATTATCTTTCAATTGCATAAATGTATTCATTAACATTGTTTCACCACCTCCATTTACAAACAGAGTACTTGGATGATAACCAAACAATTTGACCTTATAATTTTTAGTCATGAATTTCAAGTTTTTTTTGCAACTACCCGAATTACAACAGGATCTTCATCCTTATAGATAGCTAATCCTTTATCTTCAATAATATATATTATCTCAAAACCAACTTCTTTAATCTTCTTTTCTAATTCATTCTTATTGCTAAACCTTCTATAATGATCTGTTACATAAGCATTTTCAGCAACTTTTTGTCCACTTCCGCACAACTCATCTTTAATACTCCGTAGCTCAACAAAGAACAATCCATTATCATTTAAAGAGTCATAAACCCATTGTAGTGTTCTAGTTTCTGATTCTTCATCTACAGAATGAAATGTAAATCTAGAATAGATGTATTCTATAGAGGAATCAAATTTTTTTAAATTTGTAAAGTCTCCTGCAAAAAATGTTAAATTTTCACTGCTAAACTTACTATTTAAAAATTTAACTTCATTCTCGCACTGATCAACAGCAATAACTTTTAAATTTTCTCCAAAATGAAGGCTATCTCTCCCATTTCCACAACCAAGTTCAACCAACGTATGTCCACTTTTTAAATAATCAGACACAAAAACTGAAAATGTTGATGGAGAAGCTGGTAACTGATGTGTCTCATAGTATTGTTCCCAATATGATTTATCCAATATTCTTTCCTTCTATTCTTGAAAAAGCAAGTTCTAATATTTTTTGAATATTTTCTTGAAGTTTATCTAAATTATTGTTATCAAGTGATAAATCAGCAGAGACTGGTCTATCAAATTTTAAATCAATACCAACAACATCTTTCATTTCACCATTTAATGCTTTTGAATACAAACTTTTTTGATCTCTCTCAAGTAATTCATCCATTGATACATCAAGATAAACTTCAATATAATCTTGAACCCTACTTCTATTCATAGTTTGAATTTCTTCAAAAAGACTCATTGTTGCACAAACAACATTTAAGTTTTCATTATTTAACATTCTACATATACCTGACACTTGATATGCCCCCTTTAATCTTTCTTCATACGAATACCCATAATTATTTCCAAGTGCGCTCCTTAACGCATCTCCATCAAGTAAAATTGTATTAATATATTTTTCTTTAATTTTAGTATACACTGCTCTTGCAATTGTACTTTTACCACTTCCACTTAACCCAGTTATCCAAATAAGCATTTCATCAAGCCTTTACAGTGTATTTTAAAATTTTAAATATTGTTCATAATTATTTAAATCTTGCAAGGAATCAATTTCAATCCATCCGCCAAAAATAAAAACAGGCTTTACATTTATCATATTATCAATAAATAATTGCAACAAACTCGTCATATACATATTATCGTAATCCTTGCCATCATATAATATATTTTTATCTAACAATTCATAAAAATCTATTAATTTGGGAATTATAGACTTAGTAATTTTAATTAATCCAATATACTGTCCATCTATATCATTATAATTTTTTGGTCTTTTGCCCAATTCCACAATATTTCCATCTTTAATTTTTAATGTTTCAGCATCATCAAGAGGGTTTTCCATTCTAATAGACCAAAGCTCTTTCCAATTTTTATCAACAACGACATTTAAATCATCATTAGAGTTCATTAATTTCTCTAAAATTTCTTTTGTATAAATTATATCTGCATACGAAATTATAATATCATCATTCATAAACTCTTTTGCTTTAAATAAAGTAGTTACCATATTCGTTGTATTAAATTCACTATTTGTAAAAAAAGTTATATTTTCTTCTTGTAAATAATTCTCTAAAATACTTTTTTTATAGCCATCAACGACCGCTATATCTTTAATTTTACATTCTTTCATAGTATCTAATATATAATTTATAATGGGTTTATTTTTGTACTTAACCATACACTTAGGCTTGCTATTCGTTAACGGTCTAAGTCTTGTTCCTTGACCAGCTGCCAATATTATTGCTTTCAAATTACTCCCTCTAAATCATTAAAAAAATATTTAATCATATCCATTTCATTATCATCAAATGGATCTTCTCTCTCGGTATGCCACATATGAGCAAAAATCTTATACTTTTTATGTTCTATAGCCTTTATCATACCATATTCAGTAACAGCCGATACTAAAAAACTACTTGAAATACTCTCAATAGCATAATCATGATATGAATTTACATTTTTCAATTTATTTAAGTATTTAAAATATTTTGATTCTTTGTTAATTCTAATATTATGTCTCATTGCGACCTGACCATAAACTTTAGTAAACTTAGCTCCAAAATATTGTGCGATTATTTGCATACCTCTACAAATACCAAAAATAGGAATATTCTCCGAAATTGCATAATGAATTATTTTATTTTCAAACATATCTCTTTTTTTTGAAATAGCATTCTCATTTATACGATACAGGTCATTACCACCAGTAAGTACAATACCATCTATTCCTATCTCATTAAAATAGTTTTTGATATTAATCTCAATCGGCAAAACAATTGGCAAGAAGCCCAGCTCCTTAAATAATAAACCCCACCTAACATCTAAAGCCTCTCTAAGCTCATAATAATCCTCATTAAGAATCAATCTTTGCGTAATGGCTATTTTCTTCATGACAATACTTTCACTTGTTTATTTAATGCATCTATTTCAATATACTGTGCTTTACAATACTGAGAAAAGTTATTTTCACCACATCCAATCACGGCAGGTATTCCCATTTCTGCGCATCGTATCGACATATGGGAGTTTGCTCCACCATAACAAGTAATTAAACCAGCAATATTTTTAGAAAACAAATAATCATATCCAGGGTCTGCTGACTTAATACAAATAATTTTTCCAGAAATAATACTATCTGCAATATTTTCTTCAATGACCACTAATGCCTCTACTCTATTTAATGTAACAAAATTTGACTCATTATCTTCTAGAAAAAAGGTATAAATATCTTCATGACTTACTATTACACTTGGAAGTTTTACTGCTTTTACGTATTGATAAAATTCTTTATTCTTATTTACGTCAACTCTCAATATTTCTCTAACATCTCTATGGTCTAACGTAGCATAAAGATTAATAATTTCTTGAATATCTAAATATGCCAACTCATCTCTAGAGAAACCATATCTTTTACCAAATACTTCAATATATTTCAGAATTTGACTTAACGATTTTGTAAACTCAAATTTTGCATATTCTCTCCCCTCTATTGCCTCTTTTATAAATATGATTAGATTATCAAATGTAGTATTTAAGCCATTCTTAACAATTAATTTTTCAATTTTCTCTTTTTGAGAATTAGAAAAAGAAAAAGAAACTTCACTATCATTATATTGAGTTTTATTTGAACCAAAATATAAATCATAAGCTTCATCATATCTTAAAGATGTAATATCATATGTACCAGGTCTTAAATGTCCATATATTTCTAAAAATTTATCTTTTGACAAATAATGTATATCCCTCGACAACTCTTTAGAAACCGTACTTAAGGAGTTTAAAAAACTCTCATACTCGTCCTTGCTAATAATTTTTTCATCAACAAAAGATTTTAAGAATTGTACTGCAATAAATCCAGCTCTTGCAATTCCAGCAAACGGCAAAGTACCATACCTTCTTACATCTTTGATAAGCCAATATATTTTATCAATTAAAGAGAGCTTAGAGTTGACAACATCACTATATTTTATCTTTAAGATATCAATCTTTTCTAAATCTATTTTATATAATCCTTTCTCAACATCAATAACTTTATTAGTTAAAACCAATAAAGATTCTTTTATATTATTGATTTCAGAATCTCTGAAGTCAAAATTTTTCAACTTATTTAATTTATTTTCTACACCAAAATAATAACATGAATAAATTATTTCAAATTCTACTTTATCATGATGATTTATATTTTTCGATAATTCATCTAAGTAATAATCTACTAACTTTGTCGCAATATTTTCATTTAAACATTTTGGTATAAAAGAGTTAAAAGAAATTCTAACATCTATAAATGGAATTCCAAGAAAAGATACTAAAAGTGGATGAGATCTAAGGTTCCTATAGCCATAATTATCTCTTTGAAATGCCCATGTTTCATCAGTTATTAACTCTTTGTACAATGACAGTGCAAGTCTTTTAGGTCTTATACCTATTATTTCAGCTGGGTTCCAATCAGTCATTACTCCAAATATTGTTCTTTTACCCAATAAATTTGGATGAATGGCATTTAATTTTTCAATTTTTTTATGTAGTTTTTTTAAACTCTCTAATAAGTTCATATTTGATAAGTCTTCTTTATCACCTAATACTATTGCTCTTACTTGCAAAATATACAATTTTTTATCTGTAAAAGCAAATTCAATATCAAGCATTTTATTATCAAAAATTTTTTCACACTCTTTAGAAGCAATTATTAATCTTGCCAATCTTTCATCTTTAACTTTATTATAACCTTTTAAACAGACAAACGTTTTCAAATCATTACTTTGTCCACTAGTTACACTACATGTACTTCCATTCTCATCATAATTAACTATGTAATACGAGCTCATGGTATCAATGTCTACTGTAAAAATCACTCCTGACATTTTCACATCTGAAAGCATCGGTTGAATAAAAACCTCATCCCTGCAATCAATTGTAACACCATATGAAGATATAACTTTTTTTATTGCTTCATCAATCTCATATCTTGAAGATATATTCACATTTAATACACTATCAAATCCACCAGCATTTGAGGTCTTAAAATTATCTTCATTAAAAGAAGATGATCTAACAATTAAATTTGTCTTAAATTGACTTAGAATATTAATTAAAATTTCGCTTTTATATTTATCATAATCCATTGCAAAAAATCTATATACTGGAAGTACCTCACTCTGACGAACAGCTTCTTGTAGCTCTTCTAGCGTTTTTGCCTTAGAAGATAATCTTAATTTTTTCATCCAAGAACTACTTATTATTGTATTTAATTATTGATGCATGCTTTATAAATGGATGAACTATGTAAAATGTATTTGTAATTTTATTCTTCTCCTGTTCTATTAAATCAATTTTGTCTTTTTTAAAAAAATCAACCAATGTTTTTGCACGTACCAAAGGATCTAATGCATAATCAAAATCTATACCTTTTTCTTCAATCTTATAGTTCTTTTTGTATAAAACTGGTCCTTCGTCTATTCCTTCTTCAAACAAAATTATACTAGCACCTACTTCAAAGTTTATAAGCATCGAATAATATATTGTTGTACTTCCTCTATACTGTGGCAACAATCCAGGATGAACATGTACAAATTTTTTACCTTGTGACAAAATATTTTTTCGCAAAATTGTACCTCCAGGCCCAGAATAAACAATATATTTAGTTTCCATTTTACTTATTTCACTTATCACAACTACTGAATTTACATCAAGCGTATCAACAACTACGTAATCAATACCATTTTTTTCAATAGTCGACAAAATATGCTCCTTTTCATCAAACGATATATCTAAATCTTTTAATGTTCTTATAAACTTTTGATTCGAATCCTTGCTAATTATTTTGTCATTTTCAGTATGTTCTGGTAACCCGATGCTATTATCATTTAAAACCAAAGCCTTTTTAGGGATAAATCCATTAATAATCAAATTTTGCAAATAGGCTTTTGAACGATTGTTATTAACTAGTAGTATGGAATAATCAATCATACATACTCCTTTGTTATCTCTAATTCGGATGCTATCGCTTTTAATGTAGTATCAATTTCCACAGGAATAATAATATCATTTTTTATTGAGGACAAGATATCATTAATCTTTAAAATTGAGTTCAAATATATGAGCTTTTCTTCATCATTCACTTTATTTTTATAATACTTTTGTAAAACCAGCGAGAAAAGAGGGTAGTTAATTAGCTCTTCAAAATCTTGCGAACTTTTTCTTATCTCTTTTAAATCATATGCTGTATATAATCTTTTAGAGACTTCAAATCTCTTTATTAATAAAGTAACAATGATTTCATTCTCATCTATAACTTTTTTTTCACTGCCCAATAAATATAGTAAATACTTTTTTAATATCAAATTAGTGTCATTTTTATAATTGTCCACCAACATTAACTCAATAGAAAAATCGTATTTCTTAAATTTTTCTAATCTCTTGCTTAAAAATTCATATGTCTTATTTCTATCCTCTATAAATTTTTGAAAGAATTTTTCTCCTTCAAATTTAGAGTACTGATATTTGTGTGGATTTAACAATAAATTATTTTTAGTATACATATATCTATCTTCTATATTAATTTTTAACTCATCTACGATTTTATTTATAATATCTTTAAAGTTAGAATTTTGCTCATTATTATCAATTATTATATCTGGTGAATATGGTGGTTTAAATTCAATATCTACACCTACAACATCTTTTATTTCACCTTTTAGAGCTTTTTTATACAACTCCTTATTATCTCTACTAATAAGTTCTTCAAAATCTACTTTGATATAAACCTCTTTATAATCGGATATATTTTCCTTATTGTACATTTGATTATCATGAAAAATTGACAGAACACATGCTATTACATTAACTCCTTGAATACTTAAAAATTCACAAAACCTACTAACTCTGTATGCGTTTTTTCTTCTATCCTCTACAGTATGACCTAAATCTTCACCTAGTATATTTCTAAATGTATCACCATCTAAAAAAATCCAACGCTCACCAGATATGGTCAACTGGTCATGTAGTTTTTTCCCAATTGTTGTCTTGCCTGACGCTGACATTCCTATAAGCCAAATTACCATCTTCACCCTTAATCATAAAATTTTTACCTTCTTATTTAATAACGCACTGAAACATCAAATAGCTCTTTACTAAGAATATTTTTACTTAATCCAGTTATCCAAACAAGCATTTTACTAAGACTTTTTAATGTGATTTAAAATTTTTTCTTCAAAAATTTTCAACTTATTTTTTTCGTAATCAACTTGACCAATATTAAATGTTTCATAGTTTCCTAGGTTAATTAAGCCATCCTCTCCAGTATAATGTTCTGCTTCTAAAAAAAATTCTATCTCTCGTGTCTTAATTGTGGCTTTATATGTTTGTTTTGGATATATTGACTCTGCAAATACATATTCTCTCGATGCACCTCCTAAATGCGAAGATGTTCTTCCATCAAAATCACTTATATTATATTTAATATTTGTTAACTCCAATAACGTTGGTAATATGTCAACATTTTCCATTAACTCATTGCTAACAGCACCTTTGAATTGTGAATCCTTTATCATAAGAGGAACATGCAATTTTTCCGATTTTAATAACCTTGTAATATGTTTTGCGTGATCAATATCAATCGTACTTGATGCCGCGTGATCAGAAAGAAAAACAACTGTATATTCATTGTCTTTATAATTATCTTTTAAATATTTGTAAAAGTCCTTTAAATAGTCATCAATTTTAGTTAAATTCTTTTTATATCTTTCTGTAGAGCTCTTGGAATATAATGAAAAAGGTGTTTTTACATCTTCGCCATTAATTTTGTATTCATAATCGCTTAAATTCATATCAGCTTGAACATCAATACTAGGAACATAATCAATTAAATGATGTGTATCTAAAAAAGAGAGCCAATAAAAAGAATCTCTTTCTGCAAATAATTTGCTAGATTCATAAAATTCATTAAAAATCTCTTCGGCTTTAAGATGATTTCTATAAATTGTTCTATCAAAGCCTTTTGAGTAACCAGAATAAGGATTTTGGCTATTATTTCCAGAAATTAATGTTGTATAGTAGTCTTGATTATGAAAATATTCCGAAAATATCTTAAAATTTTTTCCAAGTAATTCATCCTCTTTTGATCGTACATTAAAGAAATCTATATTTTTTACATACTTTCCGCTAAAAATACTCGCCAGACTTGTATACGTGTATTCACTATTTGAGTAACAATTCTTAAAAATTATTCCTTCTTTAAAAAAATTAGATGTATTAGGCATAATATCTGATAATTTATTATTGATAATATCTCCTGTAAGTGCATCAAAAAACAGTACGACTACGAGTTTTTTTTCATTCTTTTTTAATTTTTTTTGAGTTAATAAAATTGGGTCAGCTATATAAAACATTGCATCCGAATATATTGTAACATTCTTATCAAATTTAAAATAATTATATCTGTTCTGTGGTAGTACTTTTATTTTTTCTATTTTATTATTAAATTTGAACTTTATATTAATACTACTCTTTTTATCAGTAAACATACGACTGTTTTTTATTGCAATTGGGATGATAGACTCACTATCAATTGCAAAGTCAATTTCGTTACTCTCTTTAGCTAAATATATTTCATATTTTAACATATTGTATATCATAGGATTATCTGTATCAAAAAAGAAAGCCTCTTTATAAAAAAATCCATAATATCCGTAGCCTGATGAATTTTCTAAAAAAGGCTCGCCAACTAGAATTTTACCGGATGCCTTAAGAGGGTATATTTTAGGATAATTATTTTTTTTAAACCAATTATACTTCTTATATAAAAATAATATTATTTCTTTTATGTAGAATGGCATACCATGATAAATTTTTCTTACTATCTTTAAAATTTCATTCTTCATTAATACGCCATTCTGTTTCAAATTAACATCTAAATACAAATTATTTAATAAAATACCTAATATATTGACAAGAATTATATCAAAAAATTAAGTACATGATTTTAATAATTTTCATCACAATACTTGCTACTAAAAATATGAGCAAAGTACAAATGTTTTATTTTATAAATCTAAATCATATAAACTTGATTTGTACTGATTGGAAAGATACATAAGTTCATCAAATAATTTAATATTAATGTTTCTTCTAATCTCTTCTGTTTTATTTTTCCTATCATCTAATTTTAATTCTCTTGGGACTCTCGCATGTTTCATAAACCTACTAGTATGCTCCGTTTTATTTACATTTAAAAATAGACATATCTTATCAATTTCAATATCTGGCTTTTCTAAAATATCTTCATACTTAAGTATTAAGATATTATATTTTTGTTCAGATGACAATTTATTATACTCAACTAAAGATTCGTTTAAAAGTTTATTATGTAAAAAAACACATTTTTCCATTTCGTTTAAAGAAAAATAAATATTTTCATAACCAATCGCATAATGAGGTAAAGTTTTCCCTTCATATTTAAACAATGATGTAAAACTTCTAGGATCTTCATTGTCAAATCTCTTTCCCCACCCTCTCTTATACCAAGAATGTATCGTATCAATTGGGTTTCTAAAAATTTCAATTATTTTAGCTTCAATATTTAAGTCAAGGAATAATGAATATTGTGTTAATACATCATGAGTTTGAAACTGATGAAGTGTTGTATCACTTCTTAACTCATTTATTATAGTTTCACCATCAATTTTAGATAAGTTTTTATAAAATTTAATTTCATTCGAAGAATTATGAATACTTGTTAAGTCATCGTATCTAAAATTTAAATTTCTTGACAACATGTAGTTATAAAATTTTTCATTAAGATGTAGGCGCAAAAATGCTGAAATAGAATTTTTGTCCATATGTCCAGTTTTATACATTGGCATCAATTGTTCTAAAGGTTCCAATACTTGAGGATGCGACACTCCATCTAGTGATGCCAGCAGTATATTCAACATAGACTTACCCACTCTTGTTAATCCATCCACAAATACAATATTGTCATTTATCAATTCATATTCACATAATTCCATTTTTTCAACCCTTAATTACTAATTCTAATTTAATTTTTTATAATTAATTATTTATTTTACAGAAATAATTTCCACCAATGCATCTGCTACTGCTTTAAATGGATTAATAATTGGTAGAGATGCTCGTTTGTACTTTTCCAATAAAACATTATATTCTACTTGTTTATCTTTTTCAGTAATATCTCTTTCCAACATTTCCCATATAGCACCAGGAATATCTTTATCACATGGAACATATTTCAACATCTTTGATTTCATGTAATAAAATTTATCTAAAAGTATTGCCTTTTTACCTATTGCTAAAGCTTCAAAATTTGTTGTTCCACCAGAACTTATTAAAAGTTGGCAATTTCGTAAAAGCTTTTTACCATTAACGTGAGGAGAAACAAACTTAACATTTGGTAGATTATTAATATATCTATAGTATTCAACATTTTTCATTCCTACTGCCTTAGGATGTTCTTTAACATAAAGGAAAAAACCTAAAGGCAACGATTTAGATATATTCTCAATCGTTGCCAGCTGATTTGCGTGAAATGGAGACCGTACATTAGTAGATGCCTCCGGCTGCACTTGTAATGGAAAATATAAATACTTGTTATTTAAATCTGGTTTCTCATGTAAAAAAAAGTATATACTACTTATTATCTTAAAATATATTCTTAAAAAATTTGCTCTACCCTTATTAAATATACTTGGTTTATCAAAATTCATAATCCTACATTCAATTAATCTATCATTACAACCTTTTTTTAAAATATTTATCCAATAAGATATCCTAAAAGTATTTCCGCTCATTACTCCAAAGTAAGGTGGATTTACATTCTCTCTAATTTTTGATAAAAGTTTTATATCATGATTTACATCATAATCTAAAATATCAGAATAATCTTTAACTTGGAAATTTGACGAATATTCTTCAACAAGATTACCATATAATCCATCTACAATGTACTGCATGCCGTAGCCTACAATAGGTGACTCATGGAATGTAATACATTCCTTGTTTAAATGCTCAGAAATATAATAAGTCAAGGTTGAAATAGCATTATCGGAATACCCACTAAAAACAATTCTTGAATTATTCACATATGGATACACAAATAAAGTCCATGAAATAATAAATATTTCAATATCATTAATTTCAATATTTTTATGTCCAAGAGTACCTGGTAAATAATTGTAATCAGCAAAAAAGCGTTCTGCTACATGTATTAACGAGAAATTAATATTTTTAAATAGCTTGGAAAACTCTATTTTATCAATTAGTAAAATCATAGATATATTTTTCAACAAAAATGTTTCAAAATCTACTGCCAGATTAAAGGTTCTGTACGACAACAAACTTGTACTAAAGCTGTTAGGCAAATTTTTTATTATATTCATATGATAATCAGCAAGTGTTTCAGAAAAATTAGATACAAAAAGAATATCAATCTCAGGAACTTCTCTATCCTTAATATCATTTATAAAATTCATTTCTCTCCAATTATTAGCTATTTTTATTTAATTTTGATATAAAAACACACTTTCTTTCCATTTAGCAAAATTATATCCATTTTCCAAAAGACTTTTTCTAGAACTAGGCAATCCATCACCTATAAAATTTAATAAATTTGCAGTTGCTACAGCATCTACAGTTTCATATTCTAAAGCTGAAGCAAAATGCTTAAAATTGCCAGCTCCCCCAGACATTATAACTGGAATGTTAAGCTTATTTAAAATATCATCTAAAGCTTTAAGGTTATACCCCTGCCCCGTTCCATCTTTATCAATTGAATTTAAATATATTTCACCAACACCTATATCTTCCACATAGTCAATATAGTTACTTAAGCACATACTAATTTGTTTTGTTCCATTCTCAATAAAAACTATTAACTCACCATTCTTTTCTTTAAAATCTATAGAGGCAACTATACATTGGGAACCATATACTTTAATTAAGTATTCAACGAAATACCTATCATTATATAAAGCACTATTCAAAACAAGTTTATCTGCCCCAGAATCCATCAATAATTTTGCATCATCAATGTTACTTATTCCCCCACCAATTGACACAGGAATAAAAACACTGCCAATAATATTTTGTATTGTACTTGAAAATTCAATATTCTTTTTATCGCCCCTAGAAACATTCAAAATAATGAGTTCATCAATAGAAAATGCAATTTTACTAAAATTGTAATGCTTATTTAACCACTCAAAGTCACCAATTTTTTGTAATCTAAAGTTTCTACTTAGCATAAAACTTCCATCTTTATACAGCAATGTAAAAATCAAACGTTTTTTCACCAAAATTACAACTTTTCTATAAAATTTTTCAAGAGTATTAATCCATTATTTTGACTTTTTTCTGGATGAAATTGTGTACCATAAATATTCTCTTTCTCAAAGCTTACAATAAACTCTTCGCCATAGTTGCACGTACCATTACAATGATTATTGGCACTAGTCATTTTATAACTATGCGTAAAATAAAAATCTGAGGCATTTTCAATTCCATTGAAAAGTAAACTATCTTTACAAAAATTCACTTCATCAAAACCTACATGCGGTATCTTTAAATTATCATATTTATTGATTAAATCAATTTTAGCATCAATAAAACCTAATCCTTCTGTAAATCTATCTTCTGTACTACTTTTTGCCAAAAGTTGCATACCTAAACAAATACCAAGTAAAGAAGTTTTTCTTTCACATACAACCTCTTGCAGTAATTTATCAATTTCTTTATTAAGAATATTTTCCATTGCTTTTCTAAATGATCCAACTCCAGGTAAAATAATTTTATCCGCAGAACGAATTATTCCAAAATCATCTGTATATACACTATCATATCCGATGTATTTAATTGCATTTTGTATAGAGAATATATTTCCCATACCATAATCAATAATAGCAATTTTCACTAAAAGTCAACTCCAGTTTTAAATTTAGGTTGCCAAGTGCCATCAATTTTTTCAAAAAGTTTTCTATTTGCATACTTATCAATTACAGAATCAAATTCTTCTTTAGTCATTTCATAATATTCTAAGTATAACTCTAAATACTGAGATGGATATTGATTATCATAAATTCTAACAAGATTGATTGCTTGATCACGAGTCATTGCACCTCTTCTTATTTCAATTCCTGCATCCTGAGTTGCTCGTCCAAATCCAAATTTAATGTACATTAAATATACATGCAAAGCATATAAAGCTTGATCATTCTGAGCAAAATTTGTAAATGTACCATCATTACTATCCTCATTCTCAGACAATCCACAATGTTCTTTTGCTATAAGATAATTTCTATAAGAATCCCAAGGTTCAAAATGTGACCACGTCGTTGTATAAAGTTCTTTATCTTTTATTTCATCCTCTGATGGAAACTTCCAAAAATACAAATCACTTTCATTCTCAACTTTTAGTCCATCAAGAATTTGATCATAACCACTTTCAAAAAAGACTTTTTTTTGATAATCTACTGATTGGAAACTATTATCTTTTGTTTCTGTAGAACCACCATATTCAATTTCACCATCTTCGCCATACATAATAAGAGGAATATTAAAATTATAAGCTGTTCTTATTACAGCTGTTCGAACAGCTATTAACCACCCATAATAAGGAAATCCTTTTTCTATAAATCCTAATTTATTCAATTTCTGCATAACTTTTTCATCAGGACTAATTTTAATATGATTGTATCCTGAGCGAATAAAACTATTTAAATTTTTATCTCCTAGTTCAAGCGATAGCGCAGGAGTAACTGTAATTGCCAATGGATTCATCCCGTACTCATGCTTTAATTTATACGCAATATATGATCCATCTTTTCCTCCACTTACTGGAACAACACAATCAAAATGACCATTATTAGATTTATATTTATTCAATAACTCCTTTAATTCTTGTTGCCTGGGAGCCCAATCCATAACTTTTTTTTCTTCCATCCACTGACATGCGTTACACCAACCCCTACTATCAAATTCTATTCTGGGTCTTGTTGACATATTTAAGCAATTTTTGCACCAAAAGACTTTTGACATAACTCCTCCTTGTAAAAACTATATATAATTTGCAACTCTATATTTTATCTATTCTTTAACTATATATGATGCACTAGAATGTCCAAATGGAAATTTGCGTATTATAATTTTTTTATCAGCTATAAATTCATCAACTGCTTTTGTTTCCCCAGGAAATATTCCATAATCATCTAGAACCATAATTCCCCCTGGAACTATATACTTCCAAAAGCTATCTAAAATTACTTTTGCTGGTTCATAAACATCTATGTCCACATGTAAAAGTGATATACGAAGCTGTGGATTATTTTCAAGGTACTCAGGAATTGTTTGCAAAACATTACCTTTTAGCAATTCAAAATTTTCAATATTCTTGAATGCAAAAATATTTTCTAGCTCATCAATAGATACTGGACCCCCACTTTTAACAACAAAATCTTCCCTCAACTTTTTATCTGCTTCGAAATCTGTTTCTGGGAAATCTCCAAAAACATCAAAGCCTATTAAATTTCTAGAAAATTTATTTTCTAGCAACTCTCTAAATGTTGCCCAACGAATTAAAGAACTACCCTTAAAAACACCACATTCTACAACTGCACCAGGAAGATTTATAATTTTTTTATATAGTTCATAGTGAACCATTATTTTTCCTATCCTACTTATATCACTAGTTGCATGAAAACCATTTTCATAAAAAAAAGCATCATCCGTCTGGTAATCAAAAAGTTTCATTCTTTATCCTTAATTAATTTATAATACAAAACCATCATCTACAACTATGTTGTGTCCATTTACATACTTTGATTCATCAGATAATAAATATATTAATGAACCTGCTAAATCTTTGGCATCTAGCATGCCTTTATTGCCACATTTTTCCTTATATTGTTTCAAAAAAATCTCTGGCTGAGCATCCAGTATTCCACCTGGACTTATAGCATTAACCCGAATATTGTCTTTTTTAAACATCTTAGCCATATATTTTGTCATACCAATTAAACCAGTCTTTACAACTGTATATTCTATTGGACTGTGCATATCAGTTCCATCATATGTTTCAAAGGCTGGAGCCGCAACTCCTTGTATGGAAGATATATTAACAATATTTCCATAACCTTGCTTTAAAAAATAACTAATAATCTGCTGAGAAACGATAAAGTAACCACTTAAATGTAAGTTTGTAAAAGCAGAAAAATCGTCATAATTAATATCAAAAAATTTTTTTCCAAAATTCTTGCTTTTAGGATACGCATTGTTAACAAGAGCATCAATTCTACCATATTTCTTATCTATAAACTGTATAAGTTCAACTATAGACTGCAAAGATGTGATATCTAATTTAACAACCTCAATTCTTGAACCAATAAACTCATCTTCAATTCTTTTCTTGACTCCAAAACCTATATCAACATCTAGCTCTGCAATAATACCAATGGCACCTTCTATAGTAACAGCTCTAATAAATTCACTTCCTATTCTACCTGCGCCTCCAGTTACCACAACAACTTTATCTTTTAAATTAAACATTTAGCTCCTTTATAAGCATCTCCACAATTTTAAAGTCTATCTCTGTGTCTACGTCAAAAGTACTCTTTTCATCCATTATATACATTCCAGTTTTATCATTAATTATTAAATTACTGTTCAAAAGTGCTTCTCTTTTCCAGATATATATTGAAGCATTCATATCATAAATTTTAGGACTATCTTGCCTCCTAAGAATTGGTTTCTTTGGAGTTTTTGATAAAGATATTTTACCATCACCATCTAACTCAATTTGGTTAAAGTATGGTGACTTCCTTGCGTTTACAGCAGTAATTAAATTCTCAAAATCACCATTTACAAACAAATTATATGCATTAACAATATCATCTGTTTTTCTAATTGGAGCTGTGGCATCAAGATCTATTATAGAATTAAATATTTTTCCATAGTGTTCCTCACTCTCCAGTAACGCATGTCTAATTGCTGGTAACTTTCCTGATGAATCGTTAGCCAACTCAGCTGGTCTTTTAAAAAACACTTCAGCTCCAAATTTTTGAGCTATTGTTGCTATTTCATCAGAATCCGTACTTACAACAATATATTCAAAAAGCTCTGATTTCTTAGCTTGTTCTATTGTATATGAGATTAATGGTTTACCATTTATCTTTCTTATATTTTTATTTTTTACGCCTTTACTTCCACCTCTAGCACATATTGTACATAAAATATCACTCATTAATTTTGCTCCTGAATTGTTACAATAGTTTTCATAACTTCCATACCATCTTCATACGTACATGCATGTTGTCCATTTCCTAAAATCGCACGATGCATTTGTTCAAATAAATAATTTCTCTCCAAATTAGAAAACTCATATTTTTGTTCAAGCCCTCTTTTGTCTTTTTGATGCAATGTATTTTTAATAAAATCTAATTCAAAGCTTTTATCGTTTGTATCAACAATCACCTTTCTTCTAGGTAATTTACTTATATAGTCAATAGATAAATTTATGATTACACCTTCACTTGTTTTACCAATAGCTACCATTAAATCATCAGAATCAATCTCTAAATCAGAAACCTTTAGTTGATAACTTTTTAATTCTTTAATTTTACCAAAAAGCCAGTAAATATAGTCTATTTCATGGCTAAGGTCTAAGAGAACTCCACCACCTTTATCTTTTTTTGCACTATATGAATCTCTATAATCTATGTTTGTACGCCAAGTTGGTAAATATGATCCGCAGTTAATATTTACATTAACTAGTTCTTCATCTTTTAAAAAAAATTTTAACTGTTGCAATAATGGATGATATCTTAAAACATATCCAACATAAATTTTGTTATTTTTTATTTCTAATTCATAACTTGATTCAAAAAGTGGCTTTTCACATAAAATTTTCTTGTTTAATAAAGCATTATCTAAATACTTAAGTTGTTCATAGTGCTTATTCGTTTCAGATGCAATTACGAAGTAATCATAACTATCTAAGTTTTTTACTTCATCTAAATATTTAAAAACCATTCTATTAATAATAGTTTGCTTAGATACTATGTCAATTTGCAAAAATAGGTTAGTTTCTTTCAATACTTCATCATGTCTTCTTCCAATTGATCCATACCCAATAACTAAAGCTTTCAATTAATACGCCCTCTTGTAAATAATTATTAGACGTATTTCTATAAGTAAAAGTCCCATAACTAACTTAAATTTTATCACGAAATATTTAAATCATAAAAAGATTTCTTAAGTAAACCTTCTAACGCTACTTGCTTTAAAATTTTCATAATTTTTTTACTTGCTCCGCCATTTCCATATGGATTTTCAACTTTACTCAGTAATTTTTTAAAATTATCTTCATATGATATTGTTAAAGCACGTAAAATATCCTCTTTTTTTGATATACAGTCTATTACGCTTGCTGCTTTAATTCTTCCTTTTTGTCTATCACCAATATTAATTGTAGCTATTTTAAAACTAGGAGCTTCAATAAGACCACTAGAACTATTTCCTACTACAGCATCAATATACTTCAATGCACTAAGATATCTCAATTGCCCCAAAGAGGTAAAAGCAACTGACTTATGTAAATTTTTAGCAACAAATTTATCTATCATTTGATTAATAATTCTTCCACCAGTATCACTATTTGCCTTAGTAAAAATAATATTTGTATCCTTAATCTCATTTAAAGCACCAATCAACTCTGTAAATTGTTCTTCTGCTTTAAAATTATCTAATGTAACTGGATGAAATGTAACTAAAATATTTCTTTTATTCAGCTTAAAATTAATACTTTCTTCAAATTGTTCTCTTTCTAAAAGTTTTAATTGTTTGATATTATCAATACCAAGTCCACCAACATTAAATACTTTATCTGGATGTTCACCAAGTTGAATAACTCTTCTTTGGTACTCTCTTGTGGCAGTAAAATGCAAATGACTCATCTTACTAATACTATGTCTTATTGCCTCATCAAAGGCACCCTCTGTTGTTTCTCCACCATGAATATGTGCAATTGGAATTCTTCCTATCATTGCAGAACTAACAGCTGAAAAAACTTCAAACCTATCACCAAGCACAACGACAATATCTGGATTTAGTTCTTCATATACGTCAGAAAATGATATTTGCGCTAAACCCATAGATTTAGAAATACCAATGGAAGAATCACTAGAAAGTAACATCTCTATTTTTTTGTCTATTTTAAAGTTCTTTTCTATTTCCTGATATGTAAGTCCAAACTCAGGACTTAAATGCATACCTGTAACAATTATTTGTAATTGCAACTTTTGCTCTGTTTCTATCTCTTTCATTAACCAATAAAGTAACCCGTATTCTGCTCTAGTGCCAGTTACAACACAAATCTTTCTCTTACTCATTAGCTACTTTCATATCAGTTCATCTTCATAATAACTTTTAAGAGAAATAGTTCCTATAATCTCATCCCAACGCATAGGACTAATACCATCTCCGGGACGTTTTATAGTAATATTTTTTTCACTAAATACTTCATTCTTTTTAATACTTCTACTTGCAACAATACTTTTTCTTGCAATACTCTTATTTTTTTCTTCACTAAGAGTTGACTTTTTAATACTATGACCTAGTGCTTTCTCAATATTACGAATAGATTTTACCATTTGCTTTAATTCATATGGCTCCAAGCTTGCCTTATGATCTGGACCATTCATTGCCCTATCAAGTGTGAAATGTTTTTCAATCACTCTTGCTCCCAGAGCTACTGCTGCAATTGGTACCTCTATACCTAAAGTATGATCGCTATATCCATATTCTACATCAAATGTGCTGCCAATAGTTAGCATAGCTTTTAAGTTAACATCTCCCATTGGTGTTGGATATTCTGTATTAGCATGGAGAACTGTAATGTTTTCTTTTTTTGTACCCTCATCTAAAAGTAAATCAAGAGCATCTTCTATTTCTCCTATATCTGACATACCCGTAGAAAGAATAATTTTTTTGTTTAATCGTCCAATTTTTCTTAAATATGGTAAATTTGTTATTTCACCACTTGGTATTTTAAATATTTCTAGATTTAGCTCAGATAATAAATCAATACTGTCTAAATCAAATGGGGTTGAGAGGAAAACTATGTTTTTCTTATTACAATACGAAATAAGTTCATTATGGGCACTTAAATCTAACTCTAACTTTTTAATCATTTCATATTGAGTTTCTTCACTATCTGTTGTTTGCTTTTGATATTCCGCTTTTTCAGTATATTTGCTAACTAATTTTTCTGCTTTAAACGTTTGAAATTTTACAGCATCTGCATTTGCTTCAACCGCTGAATCTACCAACTTTTTTGCTAATTCGATAGAACCATTGTGGTTTACTCCTGCTTCTGCGATGATAAATACTTTTTTCATGATATGAAAACCTCTAATATTGAAAATTTACACCGTACACAAAAGCAGTACAAACTATTTTCTCACACTACTTGGTAAATTTACAACTCTTTCTTCAAGCCAAACTGAATTACTTAAATCACCACATTGTGCATCTTTAAACATTTCTAGTTTATTCATCATTTTCCAAATAGGTCTAGTCATTATTCCATTACTATTTGTATATTCTAAAAAATTATTTCGCTCATCTATATTTCTAAAAATTACCGCATTAAGCCAACAATTTGACTTTGAAGATTTAATACTCTTAACAAACTTTATATTATGTTTTTCAAAATATTCACTATATATGAATGTCAATTCTTTTTTATCTTCTAAAAACTCATTAAGTTTTTCTAATTGTGCTACCAAAAGTGCCGCATTCAAATTTGGCATCCTATAGTTATATCCAATATCATCATGAACATACTCAAACTTGTGTGGCACTTTAGCCGTTGTTGTTAAATGCTTTGCTACTTTAGCCAAAGCTTCATCATCAGTAACAATAACTCCACCACCGCCTGATGTAATAATTTTGTTACCATTAAAAGAAAAAACACCTAGCTTGCCAAAAGTACCTGTATGTCTATCTTTTAAAAAACTACCTAGGCTTTCTGCACTATCTTCAACTAACGTAATATGCCAATGCTTACAAATTGTCTTAATCTCATCTATTCTACAAGGATTACCAAAAGTGTGCATTGGGACACATGCCTTAACCTGGCGATGAGTCACCTTATTCATACATTTATTATCAACTAGTTCGCAGTTTAACTCTAAAAATCTGTTAAGTGCTTTAGCAGACATGCCTAAAGTATCAATATCAACATCCACAAAAACTGGTTTAGCTCCAATATAACTTATTGCATTTGCAGTTGCGACAAATGTAAGTGGTTGAGTGATAACTTCATCACCACGATTGACATCTGCCAAAATCAATGCTATATGAAGTGCAGACGTACCATTTACAGTTGCTATTGCGTACCTGCTTCCAACATAAGTTGCAAATTTTTTTTCAAATTTATCTACATAAGCACCAACACTTGAAACAAATGTAGAATCTATTGCATCATTTAAGTATGATTTTTCATTGCCTATGAAACGAGGTTTATGAAGTGGTATAAATTCTTTTGTATTATATAACTTCTGAATAAATTTTACAGTATCTTCGTACATTATTAAATATTTTTATATTTTGAGTCATCAGGATTATTAATAAATCCATCTTTAACAGCTTGAATTATCTGAGCAATACCATCTGGAACTTTTTTTGTAATTTTAAAGCCAAGATCATTTTCAATTTTTTTAAAAGAAACTCTATAATCTCTTGGATCTTCATCTTTCTTGACGTATTTAATCTTTGCATCTGGCAGTTGCTTTTTTATTTCATTAACAATCATCTGTTTTTGATAATTTTCTGAAGTGTCACCCACATTATAAACATTAAAAGCAACCTTGTTAACATCAGCATCAAAAACCGCAATAACTGACCTTGACAAATCAACAACATGGCAATATGGTCTCCAAAATTGTTCCCCAAAAATAACTAACTCTCTGTTCAATGCTAATTCCTTTGTAAACTCATTAACGGTTAAATCAAATCGTACTCTTGGAGACAATCCATATACTGTAGAAAACCTCAAACATGTTGGCTTAGCAGTATTATCTTTATTTTGTGACAATAAGTATTGCTCAAACCCAACTTTTGTCTCAGCATATAATGATACTGGACTTAACTCAGATTCTTCATCTACGAAGGCATTTGCATCTTTCATTTTGCCATAATTACTACAAGTAGATGCGAATACAAATTTTTTAATACCCATCTCATTAGCCACTTGATACGTTAGTTTTGCACCTGTTAAATTTATATCTTTTGTCAATTCAGGGTCTATCGCACAAGCGGGGTCACCTACTATTGCTGCAAGATGCGCAACATAATCAATACCAAGCATTGCATTCTTTAAATCTTCTTTGTTTCGAATATCACCTTTTACGAAATCAAAATTACTTTTATTCAATAATTCTACTATAGCTTCACCACCAAAAGATAAATTATCTAATACTCGTACGTAATAACCTTGTTCAAGTAATAATTTTACTAAAACACTACCAATATAACCTGCTCCACCTGTTACTAAAACTTTTTTCATAATTATATAATTTCCTTACTATTCAAAAATATTAAAAAACTCTTCATTTGCACGTTCAAAATCACTCATTCTACCAATATCAAGCCAATATTCCTTTAATGGAAATGGTATTATTTTTTGCTTATCTTGTAGAATTTTTTCAAAAAGTGTTGGCATATCAAAAAATTCATTTTCTGGCAAATAACTTAACGCCATACTATTCAATACATAAATACCAGCATTAACAAAAAAGGACTGAACTGGCTTTTCTTCAATAGTAATGACTTTATTATCATCTATTTGCACTACACCATATGGCACTTGCATATCGTACTCTCTAACAGTCATTGTTGCCATAGCTTTATTTGATATATGATAATCAAGCAAGTGGCTAACATTTACATTTGTTAAAATATCTCCATTAATAACAAAGAATGGCTCTTTTAAGATATCAATCATTTTACTTAAAGAACCTGCTGTTCCTAGTCTAGTATCTTCATAAACATATTCTATATTAACACCAAACTTTTCGCCATTATCAAAGTATTTCTCTATCATTTCTGCTTTATAGTTAACACTTAAAATAATATTTTTAAAACCTTGCTTACTAAAATTATTAATTATAGTTTCAAGTATTGGTTTATTACCTACAACAAGCAATGGTTTAGGGGTTTTTTCAGTCAAAGGTCGAAGTCTAGTGCCCAAACCACCAGCCATTATAACAACTTTATTTTTATACTCTGGTGGTTTTACTAAATCATTAATTTCTTCAATACCAACTACTACACCATTATCATTAACAATAGGAATCTGATGTATGCTATTCGACAAGGCTGTTTGCAATATCTTTTCACGCGAATCATTAATATTACATTTAAAAGGCGCATCTGACATCACTGTAGCAACAGTATCATCTAGTGAAATACCAGATAATAAGCCTCTTCTTATGTCCCCATCAGTAACAGTTCCTTTTAAAACACCGTCATTATTAACAACTAAGGCAATTTGCATAGAGCCCTTGTTTATTGCTTCTAGCAATTGCGAGATACTATCTGTTTCATTTATAATAATGTCATCAACTAAACGCATTTTAGATTTCTTTTTTACAAAAACAATATACTATCAATCTACTTCCCTAATACTTTTAAATTAAATTATTTTAATCATCCCTATTTAATCTTACAAAGGACTGACCTAATTTAGCTTTGGAATTCTATCCTTTTCAAGTAAACAATAATATCATTTTTAGTAAATTACAATAGACTTCTTGCAGAACTAGAATATTGTTCTAGTTCTGCAAGAAGTCTAATCAATTAATCTAATAAATTATTCATAATATTCTTACCTGCACCAACAATTTTATTGTTATCGATAATTATATTTTCTCTTGCCATGGAATGACTGCCAAAAAATGTATTTTTCTTAATAATGCTACCACCATTTATTGTAGCTCCTGTTGATATATGGCAATTATCTTCTATCGATACATCATGTTCAATTAAAGCTTTTGTATTTATTATGCAATTTTTACCAATTCTGCTACCTGCATTTATCAAAGCATGATGCATCACTACACTACCTTCATCTATAAAAGAATATTTAGATACATATGAAAAAGGAGAAATAATTGTAGGTACTTTATAATCTATTTCCTTAAGAAGTTTAAATAATCTACTTCTTACAATACTAGTTTTAATCTGACCAACTGATACAATTGCATAAGAGTATTTTTCTCGTAACTTTACTAAATCATCATCACTGCCAATTATTTTATAATCTAATACATTTTCACCAATTAAATCTTTTCTATCAATAATACCAGCTATAGAAAACTTATTTTCTTGCTCAATAACATCAATAATAGACTTACAATGTCCTCCACCACCAATAAGTAAAATTTTATTCATCAACAACTTCTGAGTTATAAATATTTTTGCTCATATGATAATTTGCCAACGCATAACTCTCTAATGTTCCAATGTCTCTGTGGTAAACATCATTTTCATAAACAGATATTTTATTAATAAAATGTGGAATTACCTCTATACTAAAATCTATCTCTTCTTTTCCAATACTTTCCAAAAACTTTATTACCTCTGGTTCAACAATATAAACAGCTGCATTTGCCAAATTGCCAACATCTTCATTTGATTTTTCATAAAAATTAATAACCGTTTTATCAGCACCTACTTCAACTATTCCACAACTTTTTGGCGTATCTGTTTTAAACACCATCATTGTAATAAGTGTATTCTTTGGTCTTCTCTTATGTACTTCAATAAACTCTTTAAAATTACAAAAACTTAAATTATCTGCGTGCACCAACATAAAAGGTTCATCTTTTAAAAGCTCTTTGTTTTTTAATACAGTACCAGCTGTTAACAAAAGCTTATCCTCATAAATAAGCGTTATTTTGTCTTTATACGAACTATTCTCAACAAACTCAGAAACTTGCTCTGAAAAATAGTGCGTATTTATTAAAAAATCATCTATGCCAGCGGCTTCTAAATTATCTAACCAATACGATAACAAAGGTTTCCCATTAATTGGGACAAGACATTTTGGAACATAATTTGTCAATGGACGTAGTCTTGTACCAAGTCCCGCTGCTAAAAGTAATGCCTTCATTGACTAGTTAACTCATTTAAAATTTCTTTTCGAACCAAAGGAACATTTCCAACTCTTCCAACTTGTAATGCTGCGGCCAATGAACCGATATATGCACCTTCAATTACACTACAGCCTGCAACAATTGCAATAGAAGATGCGATTAAAAAAGAATCACCTGCACCTGACACATCTTGTGGTGCTACATTTAAAGCTGGAATTTGATCAGTAAGCCACGAACCATCTTCTTTAGCAGATTGAATTAACACTCCCTCAGAGCCTAATGTAATGCATAAATTCCTAATATTTGATTTTTTCATTAATTTTTCGGCTAACACTATGAATCCTGATTCAAAATCATTAACACTAAGTCTTGCTTCCCTTTCTGTTGGAGCAGAAAGCGTCATATTATTAAATTTAGATATATCACCTGTTTGAGAAGAAGATTGACTATCTGCAACCATCATAATATTATTAACAATGCCTAATTCAGTAACTTTTTCAATTAAGTTTTGAGGCAAACAACCATAACTAAAATCTGAAAATACAATTAAATCCTTACCTTTAATCAAACTTTCTATATCGCAAATGATTTTATTTTGAATCTCTACATTTATATGATGTTGCTTTAGATGATTTACCCTAAGTAGAGTTTTTCTATTAGCTCTAAAACGCTGTTTTAAAGTAGTAGGTCTTGAAGCATCTGTATACAAGTGTCCATTTACATTATATTCACTTAACTTCTCACTCACAAATGTAGAATATTCATCATCACCCAAAATAGTAAAATAGTCAACATTTGCACCAAGTCCAGCAGCGTGTGCAGCAACAATTGCAGCACCGCCAAGAAACATATCAGATGAAATAGGACTTACGACAATAGTTGGATCTTCTTGACTCATTCCCAATGGTTCACAAGTTTTATACTCATCAACTATAGTGTCACCTATTACTAGTACATCTAATTTATCAAATTTATTTAAAATATTTAGTAGTTTATCAGTATCTATATTATGTCTATTAAGATATGATATTGGCTTTTCGATAGTAGAGGTTTCTAATCGTTTAAACTCATCTTTTAATAAAGCTAATGATGAAAACTGTATGTCTCCAGAACTAAATATAAGCTTTCCACCATAAGTTTCTACTGCTTTAAGTTCATCATTAAGCTCAAACTCATGTTCACTACCTTTTACTACAACAGAAGGCTTAAGTTCTTTTATAAAATCAACAACATTTTTATCTAACACAAAAGCATAATCAACATACATGGAATGGTTAACGCTTTCTAATCTAATTTTAGAGTCTAAAAGATTTGTCTTTATATCATTCTTGTTTACACCAACTACTAAAAAGTCTCCACTTTCCTTTGCAAACTTCAATAACCTTAAGTGTCCTGGATGCATAATATTAAAGTTTCCAGAAACAAAAACGATTCTTTTTTTATCTGTCACTATATTAGATAAATCATTTACTATATTCATAAATTAACCTAAATTCTTATTAATCTCAATTAGTGGTCTCAAGGCTCTTCTATTTTCTAAATCATCCAAAGCTACATTTATCTCATACAAACTATACCTCTTATCTAATAACTTTTCTAAAGCAAGTTTGCCATCAAGATAAAGTTGAAAAAACTTTGGTAAATCAATATCAGGATTACAATTACCACCCCACGTGCCCCTAATCTGCTTACCAGATATTAAATCAAATGGATTAATACTAATAGTGTCGCCAGCTTTTGGATGAGAAGCGAATACACATAAACCACCATTGTTTTTAACTGAACTAAATGCTAATTCAATCACAGAAGCTAACCCAGAAGCTTCAACAGAATAATCAACACCTTTTCCATGTGTAATTTCCATAATTTTTTCTAAAACATTTTCATTTTTTGAATTAATTACATGCGTTGCACCAAAATCTTTTGATAACGCAAGCTTTTTATCTTCAATATCAACTGCTATTATTTTTGAGCAGTTATATAAACTAGTAGCTATTAGGGAACTAAGCCCTATTCCACCTAATCCAAAAATTGCTATAACACTACCGTCGGTCGGTTGTATTTCATTCATTACTATACCAGCACCAGTTGGTATTGCACATCCAAACAGTACACCAACATCAAGTGGAATCCCATCGTATAACTTAGTTATCCTATTTTCAGACACTATAGAATACTCACTAAAAGTTGTCACACCACCAGCATTAATTATCGTATCGTTACTAGAACTATATACTGCTGGCTCAGCACTGATACCTTCACCTTTTATCCAACCAAGAACAACCTTATCTCCCACCTTGACTTTTGATACATCAGGTCCAATATTTTTTACAATACCTGTAGCCTCATGACCTAGTAAATGAGGTAAGAAATCATCCTTACCTCTTTTACCCCTAACCTCCATCAACTGAGAATGGCAAACACCACTATAAGCTATTTGAACAAATACTTGTCCTCTTCTTAATGTTGACCATTTAATAGTTTCTACTTTTAATGGTTTATTCAATTCATATAAAATTGCTGCTTTCACAACTTCTCCCTTATATATTACCAGCTGTAATATTTATTAATTCTGCACTGTATAGCATATTCTTTGATTTTGAAATATCGACTATAACATCAGCAACTTCTTTAACACTTGCAAATTTTTTCAACGTTGTTTCATTTTTGATTTTTTTATAGTAACCTGGATTTTTCTTCTTTTTCTTTGTCCAAATACTATTTTTATGCACAAATATACTAGGTACAACTGCACATATTGTAATATTGTCTTTTGCATACATTCTTCCAATATTTTTAACATATGTATTCAATGCACCTTTTGAAATAGAGTAAGATGGTGATGCTCTTCCCGTAATTCCAGCGTCAGAGCTAACTTGAATAATTCTTAAATATCTATTAAGTAATAAAGCTTTTTTTATAAAAAAATTATTTATTTCAATTGCTGAAAAAAGATTTAATGTAAATGACTTAATTAATATTTTAATATCAATTGGATGATTATCATGTTCTAACTTACCTCCAGCTGCATGAATAATAACATCTGGGATAATGTTTGGTAAAGAATTTTTCAACTTTTCTTGTATATTATCTGTAAAAAAATCTATATCAACAATATATTGCCTATCAAACTTTCTTTTTATTTTTTTTAATGATTTTTTTCGAACAAGTAATATTAATGTATATCCTTCTCCTTGGAGCCTTTTTGCCAATTCATAACCTAAACCACTATTAGCACCAGTAATTAAAACTACCATACAATCCACCACAATATATTTATAAGTTTAACTTTGGAACAATTCTCTTAAGAGATCTATCAATTCGCTTCTTATCCATATCATATATGCCTGGATAGATTTCTTCTAAAAGAGGCACTTTTGTTGCGTTATGTTGTCTTTGTCTCTTTAAGTATGAAAAAATCAAATGAGAATACCAAAATATATTCTTAAAAAAGCCATCAACTAATGACGATGGTAGAAAGCTTACTATCCTTGCTGTAAAAAATGCTCCCATAAACTGTGTTACTTTCATTTTGTAGTAAATAACTTTATTTTTCTTTTTATAATAATTAGATACATTTTCATACTTAAGTTTACTAGCGCTTAAGATATTCATAATATTCTTAGTTGCTTCACTTTTTTTAGAAATATTTTCATAAAAGTATCTTGTTGCTTCAAGAATCATTAGTCTTTTCCAAAACATAACTTCTTTCAATGGCATTCCTGTTATATTAATATATGTATATATTCCAGCTTTATGCTCAACTAATTTTTCCAAATACTGTTCTTCTTCGTCAATATTCTTAAAAATACCAACAGCTCTAGCATAATCATAAGCTGGTGTGCCTGGAAAAATTATCAGTAAATTAGCTGACATATATCCAGAAGAAAAGAATTCACTCGGATAGACACCAATCTGTAAACAAAGTTCACCTAACATGTGTCCAGTTTCTCTTACTGTATTATTATTTTCACCTGGAAGCCCTAACAACATCATTAAAGGAGAAAGCATTCCATTTTTCATGGTATTTACTATTCTAGACAAAACTTTTTCTACTGTAAATTTTTTTTCCATAACATCCAAAATAACTTGACTCCCAGATTCAACACCATACTTTAGTCCTACGCAGTTATGATTTCCATAAAAAATAATATCATCATCATTTACATTAACACACCTAACTCCACCAGCATTCCAAAATAAATTGTATTTTTTAAATAATTTCGCAATTTCTCGTGCATGTTTTTTATCAGAACCAAAATTTTCATCTTCTATCCTAATAAATCCAACATCAAATGTTTCGACCAAGTAAATAAGATATTTTTCAATATCATTTATATCGTATACATCATACCCAGGTGATGACCTTTGACAGAATGTACAAGTTGCTGTACAACCTTTTGCTGTATTAAGAGAAGCAACATTTTTACCAAGCGATATATATTCAGCTGTTATTTTATTATGTTCCCATTCAGTTTGTCCATTAGCTTTCATAAAAGGAAATTTAAACAAATCATAATCAGGATTTTGAAGATTTGTTATTTTTTCTCCATAACCATTACTATATAAATTATCATTATATTTATAGGCTATTCCATTTACTTCTTTAAGGGTTTCATGAATTATTTTTCTTCCATTCTCTTTATGATATTCCAAAAGAAAAATCCAAGATTTTTCACCTGGACCTAAAACACATATATCAACATCTGTTTTACGTAAAAGAACATGGTATGTAATAGCCATATTCCCTCCAACCACAATAAAACAATCTTTTAATGTTTCTCTAATAATTCTTGATATTCTTTTAACCTGTCCATATGAAGAAGATATTACTGCACTCATACCAATCACTGTAGGATTCACTCTTAATAGATATTCTCGTATTTTTTCATCATCAGGTAAAATAGTTGCTACATCATAATAGTCACAAGTATCCTTGTCGTATCCAGAATACTCCATATATTTTACTATAGTCTGTATGCCAAGACGAACTGGCCTGCTATCTACATTATTTTGAATTAAACTAATTGACTCATTTGGTATTGAAAACAATGATATAATCATAAGGTTCCTTTATGCTTGCAAAAATATTACTCATGTATAAAATATTTTTAATTATTTTAAATAAAACTAACTCTAATCTTCTATAATTTCATAATTATCTAAAAAAAGTTTTTGTATATTTGTAAAATTCTTTATATCTTTACTAAACAATTTACCACTTTTTGTTCTTAATTTTCTATTTTTATTTATGCTTCTAAAATTAATCTGAAGAACATCTCTTGCGCGTAATTGATTAATATCATTTCCAATCCACATTGGACCTTTATGAAAACCATTTACATTAACAATTACTACACTCCCTTTTTTAGCATTGATAGGCATCCATTCTGTTTCAGGATAACTTTTCTTAATTTCTTTATCAGAGATTCTTCCATAACTATCTTTTTTTCCCAAATCATAACTTGTTACTGCTCTACATGACTCTACATCATTCTTGTGCGTTTTAGGAATATAGCAAAATGGTCCACCATTATTATCAACATCAACTAAATATATAAAAATATGCAAAACTTCATGCTCTATACTATCTTTGTGAAAGTAACTTGATTCAATTGGCGGTATATGAGGAAATGACCTTGAAATATTTGTAGCATGAGTAGGAACATAACCAAAATAATTTGATACAATTTTCAAAAAACTTTCATTAAATGCTATCTTTATAACTTCAGGTACTTTTAAAAGTGGATCTTTTATTGTTATTGCTTGTTCTGTTATTGATAGTTCTTCATAACTCATCCCTTTTAGTGTTTTAAGTCTGCCGTGTGATACATTGTATCCGCCATTCATATTTATATTAAGTTTCCTAAACAAACTATCTATTTTATTATCAATTTCTGTTACTTGTTCTCTATCAAAGTAATTTTCTAATACAGTAATTCCATTTTCATCTAATTCCTTAACATGCTTTCTTTCATTATCGTTTAGATTAAATATGTCAACATTATCGTTAAATTTCTTTATTAATTGTTTTGACAAAATATTTCTTGAAAACCAAATTCTAGCTTTAACTATTAAACTGTATAGATATGGATTTGAACGAATAGCCACTAATATAGGATTTGCTTTACTTGAAGGGTTATACTCAATAGATTTTAAAAGTTCCATTTTTTTATTATTAGTAACCATTGTGTTCCCTAATTTTTATTGCCATTGTATCAAACTTTTCATCTATATTTTCTTCATTAATTATTATAGAACTTTCATTTGACTCTAGAATAGACATAACTTTTGCTGTGGTTATCGTATTATAGTGATCAGTACCTGTAAAATTATTATAATCATAAGATATATCATCAATTAAATGGAAATCATAAATTTTATCAATTACAGTTAAAAATGCTTTAAATTGCAATCTATACAGCTCCAAATCTACCTTTTTAAGATACCATATATTATAAACTGGTGTGAAGTATTTTATTTTTATATTTTCTTTCTTACAAAATGAATCTATTTTTTGTAAATATTCTATTGAACTCTTTGTAAAAGATGGTATTCTAAAGTGGTCTATTTTAGATTTTGGATTAAATATTTTATGTCGTAAATATATATTCTCACCAAATTCATTCAAATAATTATCATACCTACCTAAATTACGTCTTACGCAACTAATGGCATAATGTATTTTTTTCATATTTAGTCCTGAAAAAACTTGCCTATAAAAATCTATATTTGAATGTAAATTTAGTTTTTCATACAAACTTTTTTTATCTGTAAATACATGTGTATCTACAAGATAATATATTGTATTAATATTTCTTAACTGAATTTCATTAAATTGTCTTAATACATTATAAACATCTGATGGATTAGCATACAATGAGGTAGAATAATTCAACAAATCTCCATGTATCATTGAAGAATTAACTAATTGTGTCCTTGAAGTCCCAAAAATTAGACTATATTTATCTGTTTTTAATTTCTCAGATAAAAGAAATGGTCCTGTCGTATAATTGGATGCAAATTTTTTATTATTGAATTTTGTTTTTACAAAATTTAATTCACCATACGGATCAATTACAATTGTCACAGTTATTATGCCAATACCAAACATGGCTAGAATAGTAAAAATAACAAGTTTTGCCCAGGTCTTAAACTTAAAAGTCAAAATACAAAAAATCCGAATAATTTGATATGTTCAGTATACTATACGATAATAAACCAATTACAAAAAATAAACTAATTAAATTAGGTCTAAAATTTTTTTGTAACTCACCGCTATTTTTAATAAAAATCATTAAAAATGAAATTAATAGAATTAATATAAACTTTTTTGGCTCAAAAAGTGTTAACCAAACTTTAAACTCAATTCCATATAAAGACAAAAAACTTAATCTATTCTCTAAGTATGGATGTAATGTAAATCCATCTAACCCAACTAGTCCTCTCAAGACCTTTAATGCACTATTAATATCTTCTGCCCTAAAAAAAATCCATGTGATATTTATAAAATTAAATGTAATAATCCAAGCCAAAACTTTATTCATAGAAAAATTAAGTTTATTGTAAATTCTATGTATTACAACAGCAAAAGCATGAAGCATACCCCAAAGAATAAACGTCCAGCCTGCACCATGCCAAATGCCGCCTAACAAAAATGTTGCAAAAAGATTTAAACTTGTACTCATATCTCCATTTCTATTTCCACCCAGTGGGATATAAATATAATCTCTTAAAAAACGAGACAACGTAATATGCCATCGCCTCCAAAAATCTTGAATATTTAATGCTTTATATGGAGAATTAAAGTTTATAGGTAATCTAATATTAAATAAAAGTGCAGCGCCAATCGCCATATCCGTATATCCTGAAAAATCAAAATAAATCTGAAATGTATAACTAAAACTTACGGCCCAAGCTTCAAAAAATGTTAAAAACTCTGCTTTATCAAAACCATTACTCGCCCATACTGCGAAAGTGTCAGCAATAATTACTTTTTTGAATAGCCCTATTGAAAATACAAATATCCCTAAGGAAATATTCTTGTATTGTATAATTTTATTTCTTTTACTCGCAAATTGTGGCATCATTTCTTTATGATGAACTATTGGTCCAGCAATCAATTGAGGGAAAAAGGTTACAAAAATAGCATAATTTAAAAAGTCATGTTCTTGAACCTCATTTTTATAAGTATCTACTAAATAAGCTATTTGTTGAAAAGTAAAAAAACTAATCGCTAGCGGTAGAGCTATATTTAAATAATCTATATTCGAACCTAACGAAAAATTTATGTTTTCAATAAGAAAATCAGCATACTTAAAGTACCCTAGGAGTAGAAGATTAAAAATTATCCCTACAGCAAATAAAAATCTATTTATATTCTTAGACTTACCAGAAGATATGTACACTCCAACAATATAGTTAAAAATCATAGATAAAAGAATAATTGGTATATAAGCAATATTCCACCAACCATAAAAAAATAATGACGATACTACTAAAAAAGCTTTCGAACCTTCAGTAAAATGTCTCTTATTAAGATAAAAATATATAAAATATACTAAAGGCAGAAAGAAAAAAATATATTCATAAGAATTAAAAAGCATAACTGATTAAGAATATTTACTATTTATAGTTCTTAAGCAATTTTAAGGAATAAACCAGTAGTAATCGCCTTTATACCCAACTTCTTCAAAAAAGTCCTTCCATTCATTTGTATGCATCATTGTCAATGCAGTTAAATTCCAAGCTTCCATTCTCTTTTTTTCATCATCATCCCTATAAGCATCTAATGTAATAAAAGCATCTTTTCTTGTAACTCTCATTATCTCTTTCAGTGCTATTTTCATATCTTCTTCTGTAAAATTATGCAATGTCGTGATTGAAATAACTAAATCAAAAGTATTATCTTCAAATGGCAATTGCCTTGCATCTGCGACTTTCAAGCTCTTTTTTACTTCTTCTTTAGCATTTTCTATCGCATATTCTGATATATCGATACCTTCCACAGAAATACCAGGTATTGCTTTTTGAAAATCATAAAGCATAAAACCTTTAGCGCAGCCAACATCCAAAATTTTACTATTTGCATCAAGGTTGTAATATTTTTTAAATGTTGAGATAACTGGTTCCCAAAATCTTGAATTGTAACTAAATCCACCATACCCATGACTTCTATCACCATCAAAAAACTCTTTTCCGAACTTTCTTGCTAAAGCTCTGTCTTCAGGCGTTTTTTCTTCTAATCTTTTCGTTAAATCCCTTTTTGATTTAGGATAATTTACCATTAAATCTATTTCTTTTCCCATCTGAACCCCTATTTTTTATGTATATAATAATCAGGATAATTAATTAATTTTTCAAAATTATCATCTACCCAATCAACAACACTTTTTATTCCATCTCTAAATTTAATTTTTGGAGTAAATCCAAATTCGTCATAAATTTTTTCATTATTCATTAAATATAATGCATCAGTACCAATTCTATCTGATGTAATTTCTACATAATCTTTAATTTGAACATTTAATTCTTCTGAAATTATCTTAACTAAATCGTATATTGAAATAGTTTTATTATCACTAAGATGATATATATTACCACTCTTAGCTTCATTAGCAATTACAAATGTAGCTTTTGCTACATCATCAATATGTATAAAACTTCTAATTGCTTTTCCTCCGCCATGTAGAGGTAACTTTATACCTTTTCTAATAGATAATATAGTTTTAGGAATAATCCTATATAACTGCTGATAAGGTCCATATACATTTGAAGCTCTTGTAAAATTTACGGGAAATCCATGCGTCTTATAATAAGTATATAGAACTAAGTCAGCACTTGCCTTTGAAGATGCATACGGAGTGGATGGTGCAAAATTCATTGTCTCTTTAATATTATTACATTCACCATAAACTTCAGGTGTTGATATTTGGACAAATTTTTTAATAAAATCAAATTTATATATTTTATCTAATAATGCTACGAGTGACAAGACATTAGTATTAAACCATTCTGATGGATTATTCCAACTTTGGGCAACCATCCCCTGTGCTGCAAAGTTAATAATACACTCTATTTTATTATCTGCAATAATACTAACAATCTCATCTAAATTTTTGTTTAAGTCAAATTCATAAAAGTCAACTCTGAAGTATTCTTTATTATTTTTATAAGTAAGTAAAGACTTATCGTATTCGTTTGACCTACTTACGGCCACAATCTTAGAATTAGTATTATTCAAGACATAGTTAATAAATGAACTTCCCGAAAAAGAGTTACTACCAAGAATTAAATAAGTCACTATATACACCTTAAATATGCTGGTCCATCATATTTTATCATTTCTTCAATATCACTAACAACTGTCTCTTTAGTTGGTGAAAAAATTTTAATATTTTTCAAAATACCAATCAACGATATATCATCGTCATCCATACAATGACTTCTACCGAGCGTTTTAAAATAATTATTTGCTCCGACTCCTATTAACTTTACATTCATCATATGTTCATTTAAATCATAACGAATTTGCTCATATGCTCTCATAGTTAAAAATGGTACTTGTGAATATATAATTGGCTTTAATCCGGTTAAACACATTCCAGCAGATATACTGACCGTTGCCTGTTCATTAATCCCTGTATTAAATACCCTTTCAGAATGGTTAGCAAAATAATCATCCAAGACGGCAAAACCCATATCTCCTACCAATAAAACCATACTTTTGTCATTCTTGAAATACCTATATACTTCGTTCATGACATCTTTTTTTGACACTAATTCACTCATTACTTATCTCCAAAACGTAACCATCTTGAGTTGGACACCTAAAGTGGTGTGCCTCAGAATTTTCAATAAAGTCTATTCCTTTTCCTTTAATTGTCCTAGCTATAATAAGAGAAAATGAACTGTTTTTTTTCTGATAGAAAGCATTTAAGCATTTATCAATTTCCTCCTCATTATGACCATCAATATCATAAAAACCATCGTCAATAAATGAATTAAGAACCTTAGACAACCTATCATTATCCAACGCAATATTCTCTACTCTACCCATTGCCTGAATATCATTAGCATCAATAATCACTAATAGATTATCAAGTTTAAACCTATAAGCTAACATCAATGCTTCAAAATTACTTCCCTCTTGCATTTCACCGTCACCTACCATACATATAACTTTATTTGGCAACTTTTGCATCTTAAAAGATTGCGCCATGCCAACTGCAATTGGCAGTCCATGCCCCAAAGAACCTGTTGATGCTTCTATCATATAATTTTGATTAATCGTTAAACAACCCTTTATGGTTGCCTTATCTGTATAAAAATTTTCTAATTCACTTTTTGGTAAAAAACCCAATTCATTCAATATAATGTAATATGCGTATGCCCCATGCCCCTTACTGAGAATAAACCTATCTCTTTCTGGCGACATTGGGTATTTATCTTCATACTTCAAATACTTATTGAAAAGAACTGTTAGGACCTCGATTGTAGACAAAGCTGGGGCCAAATGTCCAGCCCCTGTTCTACAAGAAAATTCTATTGTCTTTTTTCTTATATCATCAGATTTTAACATTTTAACTCCTAAATAAAATTAACATGTTCATTTGGATTTTTTAAATTCCATAAATAACGATTTACTTCATCCATTCTACAGTTTTTACGACACTGTGTAAGATCCAATTCATTTTGAACATAATCAAATCCTTGTTCTCTACCTTTACCTTCCCATATATCTCTAAAACTACTTTTATTAATATTTCCATATTCAAAATTCTCATTACCTAAATATGCACTACAACCATAAACAGAACCATCCGCCATAATATATGCCCAAAAATTTGGTGTTGCATAACATTTCTTATAAGGTTGATTCTCTTCATGTAGCTTTTTCATAGTGTGCGCACGAAATACAATTTTAAACTTTTCTGTTTCATACTGCTTTAATTGTTCTTCTAAATCCATCATTGCTTCATATTCTAAACCTTCATATACTCTTGAAGTCCCATAAAGACTTTGCGTATAAGGTTTAATTACCAAATAATCAGCACCAGCATCTCTAAGTTTTTCTGCAAGATTTACAGCACCATCCTTATTTTCAGGAAGCAATAACATTTGACCACCAAGAGTACATCTATAATCCTTATCTTGACGGATGATTGCACATTTTTCAAAATTATTGATTGCTTTTGTAAAATCTTTTTCTGCAGTTTTATGAACTTTTCCATAATCGCTTTCTGTCCCAGCATTAATACTAGCTTTAATCCATGTACAGTTTCTAACAAACGACTCACTATTTTTATCATTAAAAGGAATCATGTTTGTCGTTAAGGATGTATCTATTCCTACCTCTGTACACACATCCAGAATTTCAGGAAGTGGTTTGTAAAGAGCAGGTTCACCTTCTCCGGCAAACATAATACTCTTTACTCCAAGTTTTGACATTTCCCTAATACGTTCCTCTAATATTTTTTCATCTTGAGAAATACTATTGTAACCCAAGTAGTCAACAGAACAAAATGTACAACGATGATTACATGCACCAATAGGAGTAATCTCAACATATAATGGATAAACCTTTTTTACCGAAGACCACTTATTATTTGTTTCTAGCCATTGCGCAACTCTATCAGGGTGGTAAATTAATTTATGACTATCTATATTATACTTATCCATTTATTTTATCTTTGTGTATAAAATATGTGTAAATAATATGATCTAAAATCATATGCACATCCTCAACTAAACCATACTCACCATTCTCTGTTTGAACATGAACATTCAGGTCAGAAAGAGGTTTCAACTTTCCTCCATCAAACCCAGTAAAAGTTATAACTTTTGAACCTACATCTTTTGCAAAGTTAGTAGCTTTTATAATGTTTGGAGAATTTCCACTACAAGATATAGCAATAATTAAATCTTCAGGCTTTAAAACACCCTTTAATTGATAATAAAAAATATCCTCATAACCAACATCATTTGCTAGTGCTGTTATAACAGAAATATTATCAGATAGACTAATAATATCAATATTTACAATATCTCTACGTTTCAAACCAACACCTAAGTCATTCGCCATATGCGATGCAGTTGAAGCACTTCCTCCGTTACCTAAAAGATAAATTCTTTTATTAGTATTGTGATAAGTTTCAATAAGCTTTATTAATGAACTTATTGATTCAAGATCCATACTATCCAAAACCGTCTTCAAATTAGATATATACTCTTGAATAAACTTTATTTTATCCATAAATTCCTATCCTTATAAAATAATATGTTGAATTTATAATTTACTTATTAACTAAGTAAATATTCATTTTTTTCTAAAAAATATGCCGATACATTGATATTAAAAAGTTTCCTACTTTGAAAGGATGGTTCATCTTCAGGATATATAATATCATATAATTTAAATTTTTCATGATAAAAATCACTATACTCAAAATTAAATGACTCAACTATTTTCCAAAACTTTTCTTGCAATATTTTACCATTTTCTGTACGAATATCAACACCATCAATATTCGCAACAATCTCTTTCGTACCTTCAAGAATTTCATCATCACTATTATCCAAAAAGATAATATCTAAATCCTCAACAATACTATCCATTTGTTTATTTCTTTTATAATGTATGAAAATTTCTTTATAATTCAATAATTTATTATACTTCTTTGAAAACATCCTTTTGTGAATAAAAATACTATTTGGTGTCATACTGAAGAAATAACCTAGTGGTCTTACTATGTTTGTGACAATCATAGGAATTTTGAATAAAAATGGAGTTGCACTGTACCCTGAATCTGTGCCAATATAAAATTTTGATTTTGACGCTAAGTAAAAATCTAAAAATTCCATCCGTTCACCACTATTAGAATAATCAAATAATGACATCCCATTTTCATCTATCTTTTCTTGTGCTGCTCCCATACGAATACAAAAATTGTTTTGTTTACTTAAATAATTTGTACTTTTTTTAAACGTATTTATATCTGCACATCTGTCACATTTTTTAATATTCTTACCTTCAACTTCAGTAGAAAAAACATTATCTTTTGCATGCATAGTTACTATTGGCATATTGTCTGGATTAATTTTTTTTAAAAATGTCTCAGCAATACTAATTTCTTCATCAGTGAATAAAATAAAGTCATTAAGCTTTAATGTATCTCCAAATAAATCGTATTCATTTCTAACTGGAATTATATTTTTAGAAGAATTACGAAATAAATAAGATAAGTAGAATGCTAATCCTACACTTTCTTTAATATTAAAATTATTATTTTTCATAAGTTGCTGTAAAAAAAAATTATTACAAACACCACTTTCATGCCCAAATATATCTATTAGTTTTTTACCAATATACTTTTTTCTATATCGCTTTATACTTGCCTGATACAAAAAAGCTCCCATTACGAAAACACCATAATTACTAGAGTGAAGATCACCAAACCTAAAAATATACTTTTTTTCAAATAAGCTTAATATAAAACTAAAAGGATATATTAATATTAATAAAAATAATTTCTTTATCTTTATAAAAATATTCTTTGACTGACCTCTCCTGAGTGAAGAGATATTGTCATATAAAAGTTTTGCAGGTGACATTATATTCATTTTACACTTTCCTTAAAATATGACATTAGACTAATACTCAGACAACTTTCCATTGTTAAGCTTATAAACTTTATCGCATCCTTTAATAGTACTAAGTCTATGTGCAATAATTATCAATGTCTTATCTTTGCTAATTTCATATATTTCATCCATAATTTCTGATTCAACTTTATTATCCAATGCTGAAGTCGCCTCATCTAATACTAAAACTTCAGGGTTTCCATATAGAGCTCTAGCAATTGCTATTCTTTGTTTTTGCCCACCACTTAATTTTACGCCACCTTCTCCAACCATGGTATTTACACCATTATGATCTTTTTCAAGAAATTCGAATATTTTAGCTTGCCTTAACACTTCTTTAACTCTTTCAATATCAACTTTTTCCCCAAAAGATACATTATCAACAACAGTTCCATCAAAAAGATAAATATTTTGAGGAATATAACCTATTTTTTTTCTCCAATCTTTAATATTATTATTATTTAACTCTATATTATCTATAAGAATAGTTCCTTTTTCAGGTCTATATAACCCAATTATTATATCTACTAATGTACTTTTACCACTTCCACTTTCACCAATAAAGGCAATTTTATCACCTTTCTTTATTTCAAAACTAATTCCATTTAATATAACTCTTGACTGGATATACGAAAAGTGAATATCTTTTATTTCTATTTTTTTAATATATTCTAAACTATCATTTTTTAAATCTTCAATTTCATAAATTAACTCATTATGTACTATTTCAAGAGAACGATAATTATACATGACATCATTGTAACCATTAAGCAGTCTATTGGCGGATGGCATTAACCTATATAGTCCCAATATAAACATTGATATCATTGGCATTGCACTTGAAATATCATGTTGATACTTTTGAACCAAAAAAATTATTATAAAGATTACTACGGAAAAGCCTATAGCTTCCAAGAACAATCTAGGAAATTGACTCAATACTTTACTTCTAATTAATGACTTTGCATTCATATAGCTAGCATTTCTAAATTTATCTTTTACAATGTTATCTCTGGACCCCAATTTAATAAGTTTAAAATTTCCAAATGTTGAGTTCATTATTTCAAAAAATTTTTTCTGTGATTCCTCTCTAGTTATACCTGCTGTTTTAATTCTTTTTGAGATTACCTTTAAAACAAAAACAGTATTAATTCCTAAAAGCATAGTTAACAAAATAGTAATTTTCCAATTAACATATAGCATAGTTGAATATATAAATAACACAACAAATACTTCGCTTAACATTAATAATAAAGCAGCTATAATACTTGTTAGCCCTTGAGATTCACTAACAATAGACTTTGTCATATTACTACTATTATTCTCAATAAAATTTCTATAACTACGTCCTAAATAATTTTCAAAAAGTCTATACGTTATTAAGTAATACCTTGTATTAGTAAACCTTGAAAGTAAATATAAGTAAATAAAATTAACTGCACTACGAAAAACATAAAAAATTATTAATGATATTCCAGACAAAACAACAAATGCAGTATCACTTTCTACATAAAATAGATTATAAATTTTTTTATAATATTCATTACTATGAATAATCTGAAAATCATTTGCCATAGCTATAAATGGCATAATTGCGGTTATACCAACTGTCTCAATGATTGAAATAAAAATTGAAAAAATGACAAGAATATAAAGATATTTTTTATCATTTGGTGATAATAGAAAAATTAGTTTTCTGAAAAACAACTTCAAACCTTACAAACGCTCATCAAAAAAAGTCAACTTTGATTTTATATCGTAAACTATTACATTTTTACTCTTAACAATTTGTATATCCTCAAACTCATTATGCGCAACTGCTAAAACAATCGACTCATATTTTGGCATATCCACATCTTCAATTAAATCAATGTCATACTCTTTCTTCACATCTTTACTGTCAGCCCAAGGGTCATAAACATCAACATCACACCCAAATTCTTCTAATTCTCGTATAACATCAATGACTCTAGAGTTTCTAATGTCAGGGGTATTTTCTTTGAATGTAATTCCAAGAACTAAAACCTTTGATCTCTCTATCTTATATCCCTTTTTAATCATCAACTTAATCACCTGATTAGCAACATATATTCCCATACTATCATTAAGCCTACGTCCTGCAAGTATAATTTCAGGATTATATCCGACTTGTTGCGCTTTATGAGTTAAATAGTATGGATCAACACCAATGCAATGTCCACCTACAAGGCCAGGTTTAAATTTTAAAAAGTTCCATTTTGTTCCAGCAGCATCAAGTACAGCTTGTGTATCAATTCCCAATTTATTAAAAATAATTGCAAGTTCATTGACAAATGCTATATTTATGTCACGCTGAGAATTTTCTATAACTTTTGCTGCTTCTGCTACTTTTATACTTGGTGCTAAATGTGTACCTGCAATTATTATACTTTTGTAAAGTTCATCTACTTTTTGAGCAATTTCAGGAGTTGATCCACTAGTCACTTTTAATATTTTTGTAACTGTATGTTCTTTATCACCTGGATTAATACGTTCTGGAGAATATCCACAGAAGAAATCCTTATTAAAAGCTAATCCACTATTTTTTTCAAGCACTGGTACACAGTCTTCTTCTGTAGCACCTGGATAAACAGTAGATTCATAAATAACAATATCATCTTTCTTTAAGATACTACCAATACTTTCACTAGCTTTAATTAACGGTATCAAGTCAGGACGTTTATGTTCATCTATTGGTGTTGGAACTGTTACTATAAAAATATTGCATTTGCTTATTTCATCTAACTTTGTACTAAAAGAGAGGCTAGATGCACTTAAAAGGTTCTCCTTTTCTACCTCTAGTGTACGATCATGACCCTCTCTTAATTCATCAATCCTCCATTGTGCTATATCAAAACCGACCGTCTCATATTTTTTCCCAAATTCAACAGCCAAAGGCAGTCCAACATATCCAAGACCTATAATGGCAATTTTAATATTTTCCAACATTTATCCTTATACTAACTTTTCAAACCACTCTAAATTGTCTAATTTTTCCCAAGGATAATCACTTTGACCTACTTGACCGCGTGCTGCAACATCTGCGTAAAGAAATGTATCTGCACTTGGCTTATCTAAATAAAATTTATCTGTAATCCATTTTGGAGTTAATGAAAACTCTTTTGAAATCAAATCTGAAAGTTCAGCATCATCAATTCCTACTATTGCTGAGCCCATTGTATCAATTGTAACAGATACTGGTCTTGCAACACCAATTGCATATGAAAGTTGTACTATCGCTTTTTTAGCTAACTTTGCAGCAACTATATGTTTAGCAATCCAACGTGACGCATATAATCCACTTCTATCAACTTTAGTATAATCCTTACTAGATTGAGCTCCACCACCAATTGGTGCATATCCACCATAGCTATCTACAATAAGCTTACGTCCTGTAAGACCTGAGTCATGTAGTGGTGAGTGGTTTACATAACGTCCTGTTGGATTAATGTGAATAATACAATCTTCTCTGTTGTAAAGTGATGTTGGAAGTCCTGTATCATCAATAAGCCCTTGAATTAACGTGCGAACCTCACCAATTTCAATTCCCTCAATAGATGGTGCTGAGACAACTATAGTGTGTATCTTTTGAGGAGCACAGTTTTCAAAGTTCTCTTTCGTTACATAGTCAAGTGTAACTTGTGTCTTAATATCAACCCCTAGTTTATGAGAATGATTTAACGCATAATGATAAACTTTTTCCATAATAACACGCGCATACGTGATAGCTGCTGGCATAAAGTCCGCTGTTTCAACACTCGCAAAACCAAACATGATTCCCTGATCACCTGCACCAATTTCACCACTCTCTTGATCTACTCCTTGATTAATATCAGGAGATTGCTGATTTAACATAATCTGTACATCAACATCGCTTGGATACAGACATTGGCTTCGCTCAAATGAAGCATCTTCGTTATAGCCAATATTAACTAAAGCATCATGAACCATTTTTTCATAATCAGCTTGCACATATGACTTTTTTGACGTCACTTCACCACCAATTACAACATTTTTGCCAGCAACAAATACCTCAGAGGCAACTCTTGAATTAGGGTCATTTTGCAAATAAGCATCAACTACAGTGTCCGCAATAATATCAGCACATTTGTCAGGATGCCCAGGGGCAACAACCTCAGAAGTAAATAAGTACATACTAATCCTTTATATTAAAAAATGATTTATACCAAACAATGAAATTTTCTATGCCTGTTTCAATCGAAGTTTGAGGCTTATAGCCCAAGTCATTAATCAAATCATCAACATTTGCATAAGTAGATGGTACGTCACCCGCTTGAAGCGGTAACATATTTTTTTGCGCCTGCTTGCCTAATGATTTTTCTATAGCAGTTATAAAATCTAATAATTTAACTGGTGCATTATTACCAATATTATAAATTTTATATGGAGCACTTGAACTATTTGGTTCTGGCGTTAACCCACTCCAATTTTTATTCACTTTTGCTACATTATCAATAACTCTTATTACACCTTCAACAATGTCATCAACATAAGTGAAATCACGTAACATATCTCCATGATTAAAAACATCAATTGGACGATTTTCTAAAATTGCTTTTGTAAATAAAAATAGTGCCATATCAGGGCGTCCCCATGGTCCATATACTGTAAAAAATCTAAGACCAGTCGTAGGTAAGCCGTAAAGATGACTATAAGTGTGTGCCATAAGTTCATTACTCTTTTTAGTAGCGGCATACAGGCTCATAGGATGATCAACATTATTTGATGTTGAAAATGGTTGGGCTTCATTTAAACCATAAACACTTGAACTACTAGCATATGCTAAATGTTCAACGCTATTATGACGACAGGCCTCTAAAATATTAATGAATCCAACAATATTACTCTGAACATAAGCATCAGGATTTGTAATTGAATACCTAACTCCAGCTTGTGCTGCAAGATTAATAACTCTATCAAACTTTTCTATAGAAAATAGTGCATCAATTGAAGCTTTATCTTCTAATTGCATCTGGACAAATCTATAAGAGATATACTTTGAACTTTGAACTGGTTTTTTCTCTATAATCTTATCTTGAGCTACTCCACACTCAGATAACCTGCCATATTTAATACGTACATCGTAATAATCATTAATACTATCTAACCCAACGACTTCATCACCACGTCCTATTAAACGTCTAACAGTATGAAATCCGATAAATCCAGCAGCGCCAGTGACTAGTATTTTCAAAGAAAACCTTATAATAAAAATAGAAAGAATTCTACCCGTAATGTTCTTAAATTGAGTGAAAGTTTATAGAAGAAGTGTAAATAGATGGTAATCACTACAGAGCCAAGGCTCTGAGTAAATTATAAAGCGGCTTTTGCTTGTGTAACAACTGCACTAAATGCAGCTGGCTCATTCATAGCCATATCAGCTAAAATCTTACGGTCAAGTTCAATTTTTGCTTTTTTAAGACCATTCATAAATCTAGAATAACTCATATCATTTAAACGACATGCAGCGTTGATACGTATAATCCATAGTTTTCTAAATTCTCTTTTTTTCTGTTTACGATCACGAAATGCGTAAACTAAACTACGTTCAATCTGCTCTTTGGCTTTTCTAAAATGTTTACGGCGTCCGCTGTAAAAACCTTTTGCCAACTTTAATATTTTTTTATGTCTTCTGCGTCTTACGACACCAGTTTTAACTCTCATTTTATATGTCTCCTTGACCTATAGTGTCCACTATAATTTTTTTGGTTTCTTAGGTGTTAAATTATCAATGTAATTTAAACTTGTCCGTTTAATACGGAGAGCGTTCCAAGTGTACGCTACTTATATACAGAGCATTTCGCTAATGCGTGGCTCATCAACCTTATGAACTGTCTTTGGCGTATTTAGTGCTCGTCTAGTTGCAGGTTCAACTTTGGTTAAAATGTGGCTTCTAAAAGCAGTTCCACGTTTAATGCTATTTTTCTTAACTTTAAAACGTTTTGCTGCACCACGGTGCGTTTTCATCTTTGGCATGTATCTTCTCCTTTCATTAAATTATTTGTAATATAACTATGCTTCTTTTTGTGGTAGAACCAACATATTATAATAGCGTCCTTCCATTGATGGAGATTTATCCATAACACCTAAATCTTCTACCATTGGCCAGACTTTTAGCAAAACATCGCGTGCTGCTGCTGGGTGTGCCATTTCACGACCTCTAAGAAAAACGCGAAATTTTACATGGAAACCATGTTCTAAAAATTCTCTTGCGTGTTTTACTTTATAACTTATATCATTATCAGCAATTTTAACAGAAAGTTTTATCTCTTTTAAGACAATTGTTTTCTGTTTTTTTCTAGCCTCTTTTTTCTTTTTCTCTTCTTGGTAACGAAATTTACCATAATCCATAATCTTACAAACTGGTGGTTTGGCATCTGGAGCAATTAGAACTAAATCTAAACCCTCAGTATTTGCAATACGTAAAGCCTCATCACTAGAAATTAGTCCATGTTGTGTCCCATCATCGCCTAAACAGCGTACTTCTGGGAAGTCTATTTGATCATTTAGTAGAGTTTTGTTCTTGGAGTTGTTTTTATTCAAAAAACGTGCCTTTTCATAAGTTCGTTCACTAGTATCATAAATTCACCTTCGCTCATATTGTACTGTTCACGTTTGCGTCTATCTCTAATTGCTACGCTCCTAGATTGAACCTCTTCGTCACCAAGGACTACAATCATAGGAACTTTAGCTTTTTCAGCCATACGCACACGTTTATTCAGACTCTCATTTTTATTAGAAATTTCACAATCAATGTCTAATTCAACTAATTTTGAATTCAATTCTTTAGCGTATTCAGCATGAGAATCACTAATTGGAATGAATACAATTTGAGTCGGAGCTAGGAAAAATGGGAATTCACCAGCAAAATGCTCCGTTAATATACCAATAAAACGCTCAAATGAACCTAAAATTGCTCTATGAATCATAACTGGTCGCTCTTTTGTGTTGTTTTCACCCACATAAGTTAGTTCAAAACGCTCTGGAAGGTTAAAATCTATCTGAACAGTTCCACATTGCCATTCACGTCCAATAGCATCTGTTATCTTAATATCAATCTTTGGACCATAAAATGCGCCACCGCCCTCATCAATTCCATAAGAGTGTCCATTTTCATCTAGGGCTTCTCTAATTGACGCTGTTGCACTATCCCAAATTGCATCATCACCAATAGCTTTTTCAGGCTTAGTTGATACCATCATCTTATAATCAAACTCAAAAGCTTGCATAATTTTATCAACAAACTCTAAAACTTCAACGATGATTCCCTCAATCTGTGAAGGTGCACAAAAAATATGTGCATCATCTTGTGTAAATTCACGAACACGCATAAGCCCGTGCATTACACCACTTAACTCATGACGGTGAACAACACCATATTCAAAATATTTAATTGGTAAATCACGATAGCTATGTAAATCATTTTGAAAAACTTTAATATGACCCACACAGTTCATAGGTTTTATCCCATACTCTTGTTCATCAATCGTAGTAAAGTACATATTCTCTTTATAGTTTCCATAGTGCCCACTAGTTTTCCATAAATCTGAACGTAAAAGCTCAGGACCACGAACTGGCTGATAACCTCTTTTTCTATGTGCAGTATAAAGCATATGTTCCAAACGAGAACGCAAGCGCGCACCAGCTGGAAGCCAAATAGGAAGTCCTGCACCAACCTCTTCATCAAAAGTAAAAAGTTTTAGTTCAGTTCCTATCTTTCTATGATCTCTCTTTAAAGCTTCTTCCATCATTGTAGTATAAGCTTTTAGAGCCTCTTTATCTGCAAAAGAGATACCATAAATTCTAGTAAGCATCTCATTTTTGTCATCACCACCCAAATATGCCCCTGCAACTTTTGTAAGTTTTGTAAATCTCAACATTTTAGTATTTGGCAAGTGTGGCCCACGACATAAGTCTTCAAAATCACCTTGAGTATAAAAACTAACATTTTCATCTTCAATGCGACTTAAAACTGCAGATTTTAGTTCATCATTTTTATATTTTTCTAATGCTTCTGCTTTGCTGATTTCATATTTCTCTATTTTGTACTTACGCTTTGCAAGTTCTTGCATTCTTTTTTCTATTTTCTTTAAATCATCTTCACTAATATGTTCATCTGTTTTAAAATCATAGTAAAAGCCCTCATCTACAACAGGTCCTACAAAGAATTTAGCAGTTGGATACATATCTTTTATAGCTTGAGCCATTAAGTGTGCAGCTGAGTGACGTATCACACTAAGTGCATCAGCAGAATTATCAAAATATATAGGTTCTCCCTCAATATTTTGACTCTGCGCTGTTTGCATATCAATAATTGTTTCATTATATTTAATTGCTATTTGATCCATATTTTTACCTCTAATTTTAAAGCACCATCGGTGCGTGAGCCTTCTGCTGAAGAAAACCCAGTGTTAACGTAGTTTTTTGAATTTCATTCAAAAAGCGTATGTTCAAATGGTGGTCCCTGGCAGACTCGAACTGCCGACATCTACCTTGTCGAGGTAGCGCTCTACCAACTGAGCTAAGAGACCACTTGTTTTTGCAAAGTTGAGGGCGTGATTTTACCTAATCTTGTGTTA